>Ga0268299_1002698_pt1 | contig 19569 bp, 17 predicted proteins | sample NOBtaG_FD_193484 | JGI IMG/M metagenome (GOLD analysis project Ga0268299, IMG submission 193484) | Activated sludge microbial communities from bioreactor in Nijmegen, Gelderland, Netherland - NOB reactor | ecosystem: Engineered > Bioreactor > Aerobic > Activated sludge | place: Netherlands...
AAGCTGGACCCTTCGCCTTCGTGGCTATCAACGCCGATTTCGCCGCCCATCAGTTCTACCAGGCTCTTGCTGATAGCCAGTCCCAGACCGGTTCCCACTGTTTGAGTGCCCGTCTTTCCACGGGCTTGGCTGAATGGAAGAAAAAGTGTTTCCTTCGCTTTAGGAGTCAGCCCGCAACCAGTATCGATTACCGATGCGGAAAAGGTAACGCTGTGATCGGCAAGCGAAAGTTTTTCCACTCGGATCATCACGCTGCCTGATTCCGTGAATTTAAGAGCGTTTCCACAGAGATTGACCAGAATTTGCCGCAGTCTCTTCGAGTCACCTTTGAGAATCAAAGGCAACGCAGGGTCGACGAAAGTCGATAGGGACAATCCCTTGCTGCGAGCCGTCGTTCCCAGCATCTCCGCCACGTCTTCTACGAGGGTGCGCATATCGAAGCTTTCCGAGGTGAGCTCCAGCTTCTTAGCTTCGATTTTCGAGAGGTCAAGGATGTCGTTGACGATGCCCAAGAGATTATATGCGGAGCTGTGCAGCGTGTTGGCAAGCTTTCTCTGGTCTTCGGTCAAGTCCGTATCGAGAATCAGCTCAGCCATGCCGATTACGCTGCTCAAAGGCGTGCGAATCTCATGGCTGAGGCTGGCAATGAAATCTGACTTGGTTTTCGAAGACTCGATTGCTCTTTGGCAGGCAGTCCTCAATTCGTCGGTAAGCAGCTTCAAGCTGTCATTCTTGGAACCCGCTTCCGTTATCTGCTCTAAAAGCGCCTTGTTGAGACAATTGACTTCATCCTCATGGGCTTTGCGCTCGGAAATGTCATGCATGAATGCACAAACGGTGCCCGTTTCCTCGCTGCCTACGGGAAATATTGCCGACTCGATGGGAAACTCGTGACCGGCTTTGTGAAGGGCGACCGTCTCAGAGCGCGTGTTGAAAAACTTCTTTTGCCCGGTAGCGTTCAGGCGTGCCATGCCTTCTTTATGTGTTTGCGCCAGCGCCGGCGGAATTATAGTTTCTTCCAATGTGCGACCGACGATTTCTCCGCGCGACCAGCCGAAGGTTCTTTCCGCTTGTGGATTCCAATCGAGAATGCGGCCGTTTTTGTCGATAGCGACAAATGCGTCTGTTGCTTTGTCGAGAATAGAGCGTGTTCGATCCGCGCTTTCGTGCAAGGCGGCTCCGGCAAGGCGGCGTGCCATATCGAGACGTCCCAATTGGCGGCAGGTCCGCCAGACCACCCAGAAGAACGCCGTGATCATTGAAATAACAAGCAGAATGCTGCCTGCTTCCGCATTGACCAATCCGGAGCTTTCACCGGCCACTCTCAACCAGCCGAAAAGGATCGGCAGACCGATGGCCGTAGGCAGCAGCGTGCGAGCCATGAGACCGCCGGCATCACCGTTGCTTATCACCACCATCAAGCCTTCACGCGGTCTGGAGCAGAGAATTCCCAGGCTGAGGACAAGAAACGCGATGGCGGTCGGCAGTTGCATGTTGTTGAAACTGTCGGGCAATGCGAAAAAAGGAAGCTTATACGTATAGCCGATTAGCGCCGATATGGAAATTAAAAGTGGCATGAATGCCAGATGCTGAAAGATGCGAATGCGTCCAATTGGTCGCGCCCCTATTGAAAGTATCGAGAGCCCGCAGGCAAGAATGCACAGAGCAAAATTGGGGGCTATCTGTGCGGCGCCGCCTGACGTTTCGACAGATGAACGGAACAACACACGGTCGAAATCGAGACTGAAGAAGCCGGCGTAAGAAGCGAGCGCCGCTGCACCAATGAGAATCGGGACCATGGCTGTTATTTGAGCCGATGTCGCGGCGTTCTTGTCGTTCTGCCCTCTCAAAGAATAGAGCAGCGCCGCCCCGAGAAAGAGCAATGCCAAAGAACCAGTGTTTGAAACAGGAGCACTTCCGGAAATTGGATTTTGCAGATAAGGCTGATTCAAAAACCAACCGGCAAGAGCGAGAACGCCGACGCCCATGGTAATAAACGAACACCAGTAAGCAAGCAAGATGAAGAACTCGCTCACACGCGCCGTGCCGTCATCCGTCACTGGATTAAGACAAGGCGGCTCCGTCCACGGCACAGGAGAGAGTTCGGTCAGCGTGTCGAAAGGCCTGTATGGGGTGGTCATTTCAGCGAATGCTCCTGATAAGAGTCAGGCTTAATCGGGACACCTCCGGTGCCCTGACTTGCTATAGAACATTCACAAAAACCCCTTATTACGACTATAGATCAGATAGTCAATATCGGCAATAAGTTACGGGTCGATGAACAGAAATCGGGGAGCAATATCAGGCGCGCGCACGCAAAGGCGTTACTGCTTGATCTTTCAGATTTTGTCTGCCTTCCAGCAGTCCGAACATATTGCCGATTACTGTAACCGGTGTGGGATTTTGTGCTGCAGAAAGTCGCTGCAGGGTTTCCTCCGCGCGTGCAACTACGTATGGATTATCATCCTCGAGCAGAATTTCCAAATGCGCTTTACCCAGGTGATAACTCTCAGCCAGAGCGTAACGAACATCGGTGGATTCATCTTTCAACAACAACAAGATGGCGTCCTGCGGCGTATTCAAATTGTCCGCCACCTGAGCGCGAACCTCGGCATCAATGTGCTGCGCCAATTGCATCAACACATCCGATGGAGTATTGGGGTGATCTATTAATCGTAACGCGGTATGCCGCGAGAGATCTCTCCAACCGTGCGAAAGTTGCGCATATGCTGATACCGTGTCGGCAGTAATGATGGCCAAAGATTCGCAGACATCGTCTCTCAGCACATGATGAGCGCTTTTCCAGGCATCGAAAGACCCTGAATTGGTGCTGGCATGCAAGCTGGCTTTTAATCCGAAAATTGGAGTTTCATCCGAGATCGATCGCGCCAGTGCTTCTGATGAAGCGGCGGACACATCGGTAGTTTGATCGTCGATTGCCGCGTCTTCGATATGTAGAGTGTTTTTTGTACGCACATAGTCTTTGACTATTTCATGCGTTTCCTGATCGCTCTTCAGTGTTTCACCGCGGCGAGCGCGATCGAGAAATTGACCGGATGCTGTTGAAGCTTCAATGCCTTTATGATTGATGGCATTGAGCCTGGCATGCTCCGATTCTTCCAGTGGTGATGTTCTATTGCCGGAAAGAATTTTTTCCAGGCTATAGAAAACATTTTTGAGTGTGCAATTGATTGAATTGAATAACATCACTTACCTCCCGCGTGCGCGTGCGCACATTCAAGAAGTCTGCATAGATAAGTTTGAAAGAAACCACCAAACTTGATGGCGCTGGCAAACAGGAAACCTCACACGTTTGCCCACGCTGGCTGCACGATTCTAGCTTGAATTCGAGTCGCCGGTTTTGAAACCACCGGCTGCAACTGTTATTTTGTTTTTTGTTCCGTTAACGACATTATGCCCGTTCACTAACAAGTAATGGCAAAATTGTAAAGAGTGTGAACAAACCTCCCTCAGCAGAGTGAGTTCTGATGCGGGATTCGTTCGGACTTCGCTGAGAAAATCAGTAACGCGTACCGGTCAACTGCATGGCCAGTAAGCCACCGGCTGTTACGAGAATGAGCACCACCACCAGGATGATTATCACTTTGGGATTTTCGTAGAACGGTTTGGCCGGCTGTTGGGGCTTGGGTATGGCGGGTATGGTGCCCGACTTGTCTTTGATTTGCGTGCCGGTTTGAGCTTGAATGCTCTTATTAGTGGCAGGCGCGACGCTGTCTTTCAGTTTCATCGACTCGGCACCGGCATTGATGCGCGCTTTAGATAGATCCTGTCCGCCTTTTTCCGGAGCAGCGATATTGCTTATCGTCGAGCGCGGATTGGCCGGAGTTTTACGGTTGGCAAGAATTTTGCCGACATGCACGAGCGCATCGCGGAATTCTTCCATCGACTGATAGCGATTGTCCGGCTTCTTTTCCAGCGCGCGGAAAACAATAGTTTCCACTTCTTTGGGCAAATTCAAGTCAGGGCGGATTTCAGCGAAAGGCTTGGGTGTTTCACGCACCTGCATTTCCATCGTTTCTACGATGGTTTTGCCCATCAACGCCGGATAACCGGTCAGTGACTCGTAAATCATAGTGCCCATCGAATAAATATCGGAGCGAGCATCGAGGATGTGTCCCATACATTGCTCGGGGCTCATGTATATAGGGCTGCCGAAAATCTCACCGGTCTGCGTCAGGTTTTGCGACTGCCGTCCGGAATTGGGCAGCAGCTTGGCGATGCCGAAATCCACTACTTTGGCGACGTCGGTCTTGCCGTCTTCATCAACGAGCATGATGTTGCTGGACTTCAAGTCGCGGTGGATGACACCGTGTCTGTGTGCGTGCGCAAGCGCGTCGGTAGCCTGAATGAAGATCTTGATTGCTCTTTCGCACTCGACTTGATTGTCGCGGCGAATGATGTCGGACAAACTGTCCCCGACTAGAAAGTCCATGACCAAATACGGTCTGCCGTCATGAATCCCGAAGTCATACATCTTGATGATGTTTTCGTGCTTGAGCAAGCTGGCTGCTTGAGCTTCTTGCTGGAAACGTTTGACTGAGGTCGGGTCGGATACGAGTTGCGACTGCAGAATCTTAATTGCGACCTCGCGATCCACGAATTCTTGAACGCCTTTGTAGACGACGCTCATACCGCCGCGTCCGACTTCGTTGAGCACGCGATACTTTTCTGCCAGGACCGCATTCAGGAGGGTGTCTTCCTGGACGAGCATGAGCAAAGTCGAGTCGGCGTCACAGATCACTGACTGAGCGGGAAATACGCGGTGGCATTTCGGACACCGTTTCTTCTGTTGTTTTTTGGCGCCCTCTGTCACGACTTTCCCTTGTTGACCAACCGCGTTTAATCTGAGTCCGGATTTAAGACTCTGGCAATAATAGCAAAGCTTGGTTCTTCCATAAGTAAGAGAAGAGGTACGAGCTTCTTATTTACGTGACTATTAACCTTGCCCTTGGAAACGAGCTTGCAAGACCGGTCAGTCCTTTTCTTGCGCCTGGACCGAGTCCTTGGCAACGATCTCTACCGAATTGCCCGCAGAGTCCTGGATGTACACAGAGCGGCTTCCATCCCGGTGGGTTTTAAGGTTGCCAAACTGGTCGGCATTTTCATGCAAGAAGGCAATATGGGGCGGGTGCTGGTTGGGAACCACAAGGGCAAGCTTTATGTTCTGAAAACGCAAAAATGCCCAGGTCTTATCCTGATACTCGATTTCACAATTGAAAGTTTCTCTGTACCAGTCCACCGCTTTCCCAACGTCGTCGACGGCGACGGCGATATGGTCGATGGCGTCGAGAGGTCCCTCATTTTTTTGAACTTTCTTTTCAGTTGTTTCTGTCATATCACTCAGCCCATTGTACATTTGCAGCTTTCAAGTGGTGAGAGTCGGCATCAGTTGGGAAGTTCGATCATTGTGCGAACATTCCAAAGATCCGGAAAACACCTCTTGGTCAGAGTGCTGCGCAAATAACCTACTCCTTCGCTGCCGCCCGTGCCTCGTTTGAAGCCGATGATGCGCTCCACGACCGTGACGTGATGCGTGCGCCAGAGGGCGATATTTTCATCCAAATCTACTAGTGTCTCCGCCAGCTCATACAGGTCGTAATATTTTTCCGGTTTCTGATAGATTTTTCTCAGTTCGCGCACTCTTTGTTCATGCGCTTTTTCGCATTCTTCCGATGCATCTTCGGTGATTTGAAACGCGACATCGAATCCGCGGTCAATCAGTAATTGATAAAAGGCGTCAGCAAGTGTCGGCTCTTCCAGTCTTTTCTGTATCTGCGCAAGAGCTTCCGGTTCGTTTGTGAAAAACTGCATCAGGCGCGGTTCTTTCATGCCGGCTGCAAATTCGATTTCACGAAACTGCGATGATTGAAAGCCTGAGGCCGGGTTCAATTTGCTTCTGAAACCAAGAAAATCGACCGGCATCATTGTTTCCAAAATATGAATCTGGTTGACCAGCACTTCTTTGAATATCGTCGATACTCGGCGCATAAACCAGGTCGCGCGCGGGGCATTGCCGGCAGCGAGTTGTTTCATCGTCTCATCGATTTCGTGCAGAATGAGTTTGAACCATAATTCGTAAGTCTGGTGAATGATGATGAACAGCGGTTCGTCATGGTGAGCAGGGTTGGACTGGCAAACCTGCAGCTCTTTTATTTCTTTGATTTTCAAATAATTGTTGTAGCTAAGAGCGCCCGCCCCATACGGGCAAACGCCCAGATGGTGCTTCTTTGCATCGGTTTCAGATTCACTTGTCATTGCTCACTCCCGAATTTGGCGCCTGCGGTTTTGGTTCTACATTTGGTGCTTGCTTCGTTTCCACTTTCGCTTCCGGCTTTAAAACCGCATCCGGTTTTTCCTCAGGCTGCGGCTCCGGTTTCGTTTCTTCCTGCTTCTCTTTTTTCGATTCGACCTTTTTTGCTTTTTCCTTTTTTTGCTTCGACTGTTTTTTCTTTTCGATTGCTTGTGCAGGTTTGCCGGCAAGCAACGGCAAAATGACGTCCGAATCTAGTCGCGAGCCTTCAGCCAGCGCCGCAAACGTGGACGGCTTGTTGCTCGAATACTTGTAAGCAAGTGTGCAAGAAATGAAAGCGTTTTTTGCTTTCTTTATCAATGCAGGAAAAGAAACTTGATAGGTTTCCATGGTAATTGCTTCCGGCGTGACGCGGAATATTTTGTAAGCGCACGGATAAACTGCCAGGCTGGGCGAAGAAACGTACCAGATATTGTTTTCCTGCTGTACTTTGCTGACATGCACGTGTCCGTTGACTACCAGCCTCACATATTTGGAAGTGCCGAAAATTTCGCGGGCATTGGCGCCGGAAGGAACTATGTAATCGTCCCAGGGCGGTCCGGAATCGAAGGGAGACGGCGGCAAAAGAGGGTGATGCGAAAACACAATCGTGAAACGCCTCTGATGCAGTTTCAAGTCTTCTTTCAGCCATTCGGCCTGAGCGCGCCCGAAATCACCGGTATTGGAATTGGGCCGGCTCGTGTCAAGACCGATTATGTGCACTCCGGGAATCGGATCTTGCGACCAGTAGGATTTCGTCGACTCAATGCCTTTGCCTTTCCAGTCCGGACCGAAAGTGCGCATTTTATCCACCGGGGCGATGCCTGAGATGTCTGATTCACCCAAAACGAAATTCCAGGGATTGTTGAGGCCTTGCACTACATCGATGAAAAGTTGCCAATTGCTGTCATCGCGACCGGGACCTTCGATGTTGTCGCCGCCAAAAATTGTGAATGCCACATTCTCTGCATTTAAGCTCTTGACCACGTCTTGCAGAAAAAGCTGGCTCTCTTGCAGCATTTTGTAGCTGTCAGGTTGTCCTATCGCCAGGTGCGCATCGGTAACATAGCCAAATGTGAAGGGCTCGAAAAGTCCGATGGCGGCTTTTGAGTCTTTGCTCAGGCCGAGGCAGGTAACCGAAGCCAGCGCCAGGAGAAACTTACGTCGGCTGATAAGGGACAGGCTCTGGATCTTCTCAGTGTATGGGTCCACACGTAATTCCTTTTGGTTTTCCTTTCGGTTTCCCGCTCTTTGTCCGGGCTTGCCGCTTCGGAGCAATTTCGCCGACAGTCAACACTTTATAGTGAATGCCTTCTTCTTAGCTAATTCGGCGGGCGAGGACATCCATAGTTAGTTACTTTTTAGGCCGCAGGCGCGAGCCGCTTTTCAGGATGTATACTCTTTGCCTGCTGCACGCGTCTTCGCGGAGGTTTCATGCGAAAACTCCTGTTTAGACGAGTTTTCAACGTGAAAGGAAGAAGTTATGACTGCCACTACCGAAGCTAAACAAGAGTTGGATGTCGTCGAGATCAAGAAGCTTTTGCCGCACAGATATCCCTTTTTGCTCGTCGATCGCGTCACGAGAGTCGAGCCTGGTCACAGTGCCGACGGATTCAAGAATCTGACCGCCAACGAACAGTTTTTTGAAGGACACTTCCCTTTCAAGCCGATTATGCCGGGCGTTTTGATGATCGAAGCTCTGGCGCAACTTGCCTGTGTTGCACTGTTGACCAAAGAAGAGTACAAGGGCAAGCTTGGTGTTTTCACGGGAATCGAAGGCGTAAAATTCCGTCAAATGGTCGTGCCGGGCGACAGGCTCGACTTGTCTGTCGAGTTGGTCAAGATAAAAGGACCTCTGGGCAAGATGAAAGGCACCGCCAAGGTAGGCGACAAAGTCGCTTGTGAAGGTGAATTCAGTTTCGCCATGATCGAACCGGAAAACAAGTAATCAAATACCAGGGAAGGTAGAAAATGGTGATCCAGGCAACGGCCATTCATAAGACTGCCATCATTGGTGATGGCGCCAAGATTGCAGAGGATGTTCAGATCGGTCCGTATGCAGTTATCGGATCAAACGTCACGATTGGGCGGGGGACTGTGGTCGGACCGCATGCAATCATCGACGGAACAACGACAATCGGTGAAGATTGCAAAATTTATGCCGGAGCGTCCATCGGTCTTCACCCTCAAGACTTGGGCTACAAGGAAGGACCGGAGGGCGTAATCATCGGCAATCGCGTCACTATCCGCGAGTATGCCACCATTCACCGCGGCTCCAAAGTGCCGATGACAATCATCGGTGATGACTGCTTCCTGATGAATTATGTTCACATCGCCCATGATTGCAAAGTCGGCAAGAATGTAATCATGGCAAACGCCACCACGCTGGCCGGACATTGCGAAATCGGCGACTACTCGGTATTCGGCGGTATGGTCGTTTTCCACCAGTTTTGCCGGGTCGGACGCTTCAACATGATTTCCGGCATCTCCGGCACCAGAGTCGATCTGCCCCCGTTTGCCATGTCCGATGGAAGGCCTCTTCTGGTGCGCGGGATAAACATGATCGGCATGCGCCGAGGAAAGATCGGCCCGCAAGTTAGGACAGCCATCAAGGAAGCTTTCCGTTTGCTTTATCGTGCCGGGCTTAATTACGGCAATGCCTGCGAAAGGATCGAAGCCGAAATCGAGCAGTTCGATGAAGTCAAAGAGATAGTCGACTTTGTCCGGACCAGCAAGCGGGGCATTGCCAAAGGCAGTATCGACGGATTTGATACTGAGACAACCGAAGGCATCTTGTAATTGCCTGCGTACTATTTAAATAGGTAGGAAAAGTCACTTGTCAGGCGAACCCGGGTAGGTAACGGTGTTGAACGCTGTAAAGCCGAGCCGGTCTAAATTCTGAGGCTCAGGTCCGATTGAAGCCAAAGTGCTAGAGTAAGGTTTATTGACGCGCCGGTAGCCACTTTTGAGTCACCCCACAACAGAATCGTCCGTCTCGGAGTCGAACATGGTTGCATCTGGTTATGCATCTTTGTTTCGCAACAAGCAATTTATGTGTCTCTGGACGGCACAGATTTTTTCTCAGTTTGCAGACAGAGCCGTTTTCGTTCTTTTCGTCGCTGTTCTGACTGCGCAAGCTGTCGCTAAATCAGCCAATCAGACGGTGCATGCGGCGGAATTGACGAGCTGGTTATATGTCGCTTTCACAATACCAGCGGTGGTGCTCAGTCCTTTTGCCGGAGTTTGCGTCGACCGGTGGTCCAACCGAGCGGTGCTTGTTGTCTCAAACTTGATTCGCGCTTTTTTCGTGGCTCTGGTTGCCTTGAGCTGGGTGAAAGAATATCCGAAAGTAGCCTTTACACTGGCCTTTTTGATATCCATCGGCGCGCAGTTTTTCGGTCCGGCGGAAACAGCTTCGATACCACGGCTGGTGAAGCGAGAAGATCTCTACTGCGCCAACGCGCTCTTTTTTACAACTATGATGATCGCGCTCGGCTTCGGATTCGCAATAGGCGAGCCGATTATCGCGCACACCGGAATTGGTGGCGCACCATACGCGGTTGCGGGTTTGTTCTTAATCGCTGCCATCTTATTGATGGGCATCAGCGACAACAAACCGCAAAAGCATGACCGGGAGCCGTGGTGGGAAGAGCTGCGCGTAGGCATCGCCTACATTGTCGACAGTCCTCCGGTGTTTCGCGCCATCCTCAAAATCACCATTCTTTTCAGCACCATCATCACGCTCAATATCATTGCCGTGGCGCTCGTCGAACAGGTCATGCATTTGCAGCCGTTTCAATTCGGTTACGTAATTGCTGCGGCCGGTCTGGGAATGATGATTGGTAATTTTTGGGTCGGGCATCAAGGACCGAACGCATCGCCCAGACTCATGGTCTATGGAGGTTTTTCGGGACTGGGCCTGTGCATGTGTTTGCTCGGCAGTCTCGGCTTTATTCAGGACCACCTCTTTCCTCTGGTCGGCATGACAGGTGTTTATTTCAATGGCTGGCTGATTTTGGTGCCGCTGCTTTTCGCCACGTTGCTCGGTATCAGTTGTGCTTTTGTGGCGGTGCCTACGCAAGCGACATTGCAGGCGGCCGTGCCTGAAGACCTGCGGGGAAAAGTTTTCGGCGCTCAGAACACAGCGATGTCGGCCGCATCCACGATACCCGTTATTCTCACAGGCGTTTTTGCCGACAACTTGCCGGGTGGTGTTTCGACTACCCTCTTCATTTTAGGCGTGCCGACATTCACCACCGGTATCGTGCAAGTCTTGCGAGCAATCAGAAATCCGTCTTTGCGCTCCAAGCTCTAATTTGTCGTCTATAAAATGATGGCACTACATCAGGTGGCACTCTATAAATCGGATTTTGGGAAAGTTCGGCGAAAGTCCGATAAACACTGGCGTTGCCAAATGCCTACAGAAATCCTCTTTTCATCGCCCCTGGTATCACTTCTATTTCTCTTTGAAAGTTTCCGTCCAGAGAAACTCAATATCCGTCAGTATTTAGTTGAGATATAGAACTTGGAAACCGATCAGTTATCACACAAACATTTTACAAGACTGCCAAACGCTGAAAAGCCCGTCAGCAAAGCGATTGCGGCGTTTCTAGCGTTTTTACATTATTGGCGAAAACATGGACGCGCTGCACAAATTAGGTAGAATTGCTTGTGTCCCAAGACCGCTGGTCGGGGAATTAGAGAACGCTTGCTAAGAGATGGAGATAAGCATGTTTAAAAAGTTAGCCTCCTCGTTCTTGCTGGCTTCGGTATTTGTCGGCTCCATGGTTTCACCAGCTAGCGCCGACGAAACCACCTTCCAGAAGATAGTTTTTCTTCCGGTAAGAATGGTCGGATCCGGAGTGGGCACAGTCATTGGAGTGCCGCTCGGAGTTGTCAAAGATGGCAACAGAGGCGCTATCAAATCGACTAAATGGGTTGCCGGTAAACTCGGCAATGAAGATGGAAAATACCATCAAATGTTTGGCGCAATCGTTGGCGGACCTTTCGGTGCGCTCGGCGGCGGCACTTACGGAATAGCTGATGGTGCTTGGCATGGTATGAAGACCGGTTATGAAAAACCGTTCTCCAAAGATGCCTTCACTTTCAAAGATGAATAGGTAGACATAGGAAAGTCGATGAGACCCCTATCAAGTCATTAGGTACTTAATGAGGGTGGTTCATATTAAGGGACCATCCTCCCTGCCAGGTGGAAAAACATGACCAAAAGAACTCTCGCGATGTTAATTTCAGGAGCGCTCGCTCTGGGAACGGCTACCCCGTCGTTCGCAGATGGTGATGGTCCTGTTCACAATATGGTTGGATTGGGTGGGGTAACTACCGGTCTGCTCATCGATGTGCCGGAAGGCATCGTCGTTGATTCGCTGTACCGCGTTCCTATGAAATGCCAACGCACTTTGGCCGAGCACTTTGGTGATTCCAAAGGTGCCGGACAAAATATTGCCGGTGCAATTCTTGGCTTCCCTGTTGGTTTCGTATGGGGCATCCCGTACGGCGCTTTGCACGGTGCCAAACATGCCTTCTCGAAGGGATGGGAAAAGCCTTTCAGTACTGAATCGTATTTGGTTACCGAAGAGAAGTAGTTACTAGCACTGCCTGGCTTAATGCCAAACAGTTTTGTCAGGCAGTCTGGAAATATGGTGGTAAAAACAATGAAATCAATAGGTCGTATAGTTTTTTCGGCGTTGGTCGCCGTGAGTGCAGTAGCTCCTGCTCTCGCGCTTGACTACGAAGCGAAGCCCATTATGTGGTGCTTGCAAGCACCGTTCAGAACGGCTGGTGCTTTGGAAGGCGCTCTCGTGACCGGTCTTATTAGTGGTCCAGTTGATGGCGGATATCATGGCGCCCTCAAAGGAACCAAGCACTGGGCTGGCAAATTCGGCGATGAAAAAGGCGCTGGTCAATTGGCTGCTGCTGCTCCGGTATTCGGAACAGGTGGAGCGATTGTCGGTGGAACCATCGGCGGATTCCATGGTTTTGGACATGGCTGGAAGAAGGGATGGGAAAAGCCCTACAGCAGATGGTCCTATCTCACCATGGAAGAGAAATAAGCCCCCCTTTGAACCACTTAAATAGGAAAGATGGTGAAAATAATGCGTAAGAAGGTCCTTTCCTCGTTACTTTTGGCAGCCGGACTGCTTACTTCGGTAGCAGCACCCAGCTTCGCCTACCCCGAGCGCCCTGAATCGGCGCGTGTGTATTACGAAATCGCTTACTTCCCCTGCCGCCTGGTCAGCATGGCCGTAACAACCATCTGGGATGTTCCGACCGCTGCTTTCCAAGACGCAGTGAAGGGCGCGATTGGCGGTACCAAAATGGTTTCCCGCAACCTCGGCAAAGAAGACGGCACCTATGAACTGGTAGCCGGCGGCTTGGTCGGTGGACCTGTTGGACTCCTGGCTGGTGGTCTCTACGGTGCAAGACATGGTTTCTTCTATGGAATGCATCACGGTTTCGTTGGCTATCCGAGCCCTCACTCCGGCAGCCACAGCATGATCTTCCAGGGCAAAGGTTTCGTTGTTCCTTACGACGATAACTACTAAAGCCCTCAGCGGGCGACTTTGTCGCTCGAACCACCAATAAAACTGTTTGGCTCTTGGAGCAAGCATCACCCGTTATGGGCGTTGCTTGCTCTTTGTCATTTTGCATCCTGCGCCGCACTCAGGGCGGAAGGCTGAGCTGATCTTGGTTTTGTGGAAGCGTCTGCGGTTTCAACACTGGCAAAATTGGGCATTTTAGTTATTGATCTTGTGAAGTGGTTACTGAGTTTCTAGGCAGGTGGGGCGTTTTGCCTGGTAGACTAAATAGTGACCAGCAAGATTTCTTGTCTCTCGGCAGGCAGGCGCAGTTTTTGTATTTTGGTCACGTAGACTTTTTGGTAGTCGTCAAGAGATGGAAATAGTCAAAGAAAGGCGAGCAGGTCCCAAGCGCATTGGGGAGTTGCTTGTTGCGGCGAATGTAATAAGACCAGAGGTCTTAATGGAAGCGCTGCAAATCGCAAAAAAATCCACGACTCCACTGGGTCGTGTATTGATGAGCATCGGCGAAATCAGTGAGAGCGATCTTCAAGTGGCTATCGAGGTTCAGTCTCTCTTGAGAGAAGGCGTGATCGCCAATGATTTCGGCATCAAGGCTCTCAATCTAGCTTGTAAGAGCAAATTGCCTCTTGAAGAAGCTTTCCGCCGCCTTGGCTGGCAGCCCCCGCAGCGTGAGTCTCTTTCTTCCAACGAGTTGGGTGAATTGCTCCAGGCAGCAGGCGTAGTTACGCCTGAGCGGATGGAAGAAGCCGTGCGCCAGAGCAATGAGAATAACTTGCCGGTCGGACGTTGCCTCGTTTTGAATCGAGCGGTTTCGCCCGCGCTTCTGGCTTCTGCATTGACTGCGCAGGTCTTGCTTCGCGACGGGAAAATCAGCCGCGAGCAGGCCGTCGAGGGTTTGCGCTCAGCCTCTCGCAAACAGCAATCGATTGAAGAATCATTGCAGCAGGTCGGCGCCTACAAGCCGGGCAAAGAATCGGTTCGCGTGGGAGACTTGCTCACGCAAGCCGGCATCGTTACAGAGGGCGATAAAATCACAGCCGTGGAAGTTGGCTTGGAGAGCCATCGTCAAATAGGCGATGTTCTCGTGCAGTCCGGCATGATTTCCAACACCACTCTGGAAGAAAGTTTGAAGTTGCAGGAGTTGGTTGCCCAGGGAGATTTGAATCCGGCCCAGGCGGCTGAAATTTTGCGCACCGCTCACACGCAAGGTGTGACCGTTCGAGCTGTCTTGGAAGACAAACTTGCGCGCAAAGAGCAAATCGATAAGACCAATACGGTTATCGAATTTCTTCAGCTTTCGGGAATTCTCACCGATAACGACATGATCAAAGCTAGGAGCCTGTCTCAGCAATTGGGAGTCAGTCTCGGCGAGGTTTTGCTCTCAACCCAGATGGTCGATCAAAGATTGATCGATGCCGCTATTCAAAGTCAGGATCTCGTCAAAGACGAAATTCTGCGTCCGGAGCAAGTTGCACGGGTCTTGCAAATATGCGCGCGCACAGGTCTCGAGTTTCATGAAGCATTGAAGCAGGTAGCCTGGGACACGCAGGCCCAGGGCGGCGATGAGCAAACCTCTCAGCAAAAGTCATCTTGGTTGCTGAAGCTCTGGTCGAAAGTCAAAAAGGACTGATTGAGGTCGAAGGGTAATACAGCATCGTATGTGGTGCTACCGCAAAGGGGGTCTGATGCGCAAATCCGGTTCGGAGACGCATGCAATTTGACACTCTGATTAGTGGCGGAATGATTTATGACGGCTCCGGCGGCGATCCGTACGAGTCGGATATCGGGCTGCGCAGTGGAATTATCGTAGACATCGGTAATTTGAAATATGCCGATGCGACACTAAAAATCGACGCCCGCGGTTTGGCGGTGGCGCCCGGGTTCATTAACATGCTCAGCCATGCTACTCGCGCACTGCTGCACGACGGCTTGTCGGAGAGCAATATTTTTCAAGGCGTGACGCTGGAAGTCATTGGTGAGGGTGTCTCGATGGGACCTCTCAATGATGAGATGGCCAAAGAAATGATTGAGGAGCAGGCGGATATCAAGTTTCCCGTCAACTGGCGCAGTCTGGGGGAATTTCTCCAGCGCCTGCAAATGAGAGGTGTATCGACGAACGTTGCTTCATTCGTGGGCGCAACGACGGTGCGTCAATACGTGCTCGGACAAGCCGATAGAAAGCCGGATGAGCGCGAGCTTTCCATGATGCGCAATCTGGTTTCTCTGGCAATGTCCGAAGGAGCAGTGGGTATATCATCTGCTCTTATATACGCTCCTGCATGTTTTGCAGATACTGACGAATTGGTGGCGCTGGCGGAGGAAGCAGGCAGGCGTGGCGGCATCTACGCTTCGCATCTGCGCAGTGAGGGTGAAAATTTGCTTGAAGGCGTCCGAGAGCTTCTTGTGATTGCTCGACGTGCCAAAATTCCTTGCGAGATTTACCACCTTAAGGCTGCCGGCGTGAGCAATTGGCCCAAAATGGACGAAGCGATCGCCGAGCTTGAAGCTGCAAGATTGAGTGGACATCGCGTTTCCGCCGATATGTACATGTACACGCGTGCTCATACCGCCCTGGATGCAGCCATGCCGACATGGGTTCAAGAAGGTGGACTGCAGGCTTGGATCAAGCGCTTGCAAGATCCGGAAATTCGCGCTCGCGTAAAGCAAGAGATGTTGAGTGAGTCTCAAGAATGGGAAAACGGATACAGGCACGCCGGTCCCGAAGGAATAGTCCTGGTCGGTTTCAAGAGCGAGGCCTTGAAACCGCTGACAGGCAAAACTTTGAAAGAGATTGCCGACATGAGAGGTAAGGATCCGGCGGAGGTGGCGATGGATCTCGTCATTGAAGACGGCAGTCGAGTCGATGCAGTTTATTCTTGGATGAGTGAGGAAAACCTGGTGAAACAATTGCGTTTGCCATGGGTTTCTTTCGGTTCGGACGGCTCTTCCATGTCGCCCTCGGGCGTTTATCTTCAATCATCGACGCATCCGCGCGCATACGGAAATTTTGCACGACTTCTGGGCAAGTATGTGCGCGATGAAAAGATAATTTCGCTGCCGGAAGCAATCCGCCGTCTGACAGCTCTTCCCGCATCGACTCTGGGATTGCTCTTCAGAGGGAAAATCGATCAAGGTCATGCCGGTGACATAGTTATGTTTGATCCCGCAAAAATTCGTGACACTGCCACATTCGAAAATCCGCATCAACTAGCCGAAGGTATGGTGCATGTTTTGGTCAATGGAGTGCCGGTCTTGCAAAACGGCAGACACACGGGCGCCAAGCCTGGGCAGGTTTTGCGGCGCCGCATGAGTCACCGAATGATTTGCTGAAGAGCAAACAGTCGATGATTGCAGGCATGCTGCTACGCAGCGCGATAGACGTCGCTTAAATTTGCCTGTTCAATAAAGTCCAAGATCATCTCCGCTATCAGTTCAGGATCGCTAACTGTAAGACAGTGGGCGGAACCTAGCACATTGACCGCCTGCGCATTTGGCGCGATTTCAAATTTATCGCGTACAACTTCTTCGCGGGAGAGTTTGTCGTTTTCGCCTTTTATCAAAAGTGTCGGAGCCGTAATTTGCAGCAAGGCATCGTCCATGTCGTGCTCGGCCATGAAATTCAATTGGGCCAGGCAGCGATCCATGCCGATTCTGCCAACATCGCCAATTACTGTAGGGATCATGATCGACGGTTCGTACAGACCGTCTTTAATCAAATCGCCGAGAAGTTCGGGCACAGCCCTGCCGTAAACATCAGTCGGACCAATCAAAATCAAGGCCTGCGCATTGACCTGCGGGTTCGCTGCCAGTTCTGCTGCGATATTGCAGCCGTATGAACCGCCTACGAGGACCGGATTGTCGATGTGATTAGCTTTCAGAAACTCTGCCAGAGCTGTGGCGTGCTCGTTGATATCCAACGCCCGATCGGGCGTGTCGCTCTTGCCGTGACCGAGCATGTTGGGGACGAAAACATTGTTTTTTCCAACCAAAAACCTTGCCGTCGGCGCCATGTAACTGGCCGAGACTAGCAATCCGTGAATGAGCACATAGTTTGTCGCCGGCGGATCATCGGCGCGCGACACAAGGGCGTGCATGCGACCGAAGCTGGTCTCGACATAAGAGTCTTCCAAATCGGGAGATTCTTCCAAACTGGGAGATTCTTCTTGCATTGCTCTGCCCCATTGATATTTGTAGAGCATAAGGCGTTTAAAACCGCCAAAGGTTCCCACTGAGTTGATTTAGGGGATGGGGCTCTAGCCAGGCTCCAAGAACGGGAAAACGAAACCCCAGCGCCCCTTGATATGTTTTGGCCCATTGTCACTAAACTGTGACTCACTCGCTTGGATAATGCCTGGAGAACGCTTCGAAATTTCCCCTCTGGCTCCGGCTCTAATCAAAAATTTGCCACAGGGGTGGCATTTCAGGCTTTTCAAAAATAATTTTCCAGTTCTTCCTAATTCTTGAGACTCTCCTGTTATTCCAAATGTGGTCGCACCGAGCTAACTAAACTAAAGGATTTAAAGAGATGAAAGCTGTACTGTCGATATCGATGTTGGTTGTAGGAATCGTTTCTTTCGCATCGCAAGCTCAAGCGCAAGATGGCGTTAACGAATCGGCAAAGCAAGGTCAGACTCAGCAAGCTTATTGGCCCCGCGGCGGATGGGACGGCAATAATTTGCGGATTTCGGTTTCTCAAACCAAATTGCTCTCGGCTCAAAAACCGGAAACCAATGTCGGTCGCGGCGGATGGGATGCGAACAATTTGAGAATTTCAGCATCGCACAGCAAATTGCTCGGCGCTCAAAAGTAATTCAATTTTTGTTTTGCAAAGCTTGATAGCGCTCCAAAATTGCTTTGCAGTCTGGAGTTTCCCTCTGTTCATCGGGCAATGTTTCGATGGCGCTGACAGCCTTTTTTAACATCACGGCACTTTCGGCCGTATGGTTCATTCGCTGCAAAAGTTCAGCCAAATTGGCAAGACTGGTGGCATAGGAAATTTTGTTGCCGGTTTTCAGCTTTTCTCTAATTGCCAGAACAAATGTTTGCCGCGCTTTTTCCAGCTCTCCATTTTCTGCATAGTAAAATCCGATTTCGTCGAGTGTTTCAGCCAGATCTTGATCCGGGTAGTTGCGGCGTTCTGTATATATTGAAAGACTTTTCAGCAACAGTTGCAGACATGGTTTTTTGTTGCCTGCAGACGATTCTATTTGCGCCATCGAGCGAAGACCGGCAGCGTATTCTCTGCTTGCTGAGCCAAAAACCGATTTTCTTATTGCATTGGCTTCCGATTGCATAGTGCGCGCGAGATCGAATTGTTTGTCCTGAGCGAGCGCATGTGCATAATCGTCTTCATATTGTGCAAGGTCAGGATTTTTGACTCCGAGCACAACCTTGCCGTTTTCCACTGTCTGGCTAAGCAGTTCCAGGGCGCGTTTAAGCTCGCCTGTCGACAGCAGAACCACTGCCAAATTAGCGGAAGATGAGAGCGTTTCCGGATGTTTGGCGCCTAATTTGGTGAGGCGTATTTCGTGAGCTTCCTGAAGATGATCGAGCGCGGCGTGCACATCGCCCAGCTTGAATTCCACGCAACCCAGATCGAGATAAGAGTTGGCGACGTCCGGATGATTTTCGCCAAGCAGTTCAAGCCTCTGTTTTAGACCATCCTGAATAGTCGGCAATGCTTTTTTATAGTCGCCCATCCAAAAATAGAGGGCGCCCAAATTGTTCGTTGCGGCCGCAAAAAGTCTTCGGTCATTGCCCGTCTTTAGAACCGATGTTGCGGCTTCCAGCTCGGGCAATGCTTCTTTGAATTTGCCTTGCTGTCTGAGAGCGTTTGCCAGCACCACTCTATGCATCGCTTCATTGTCTTTGCCCAATCCGGCCTCGATTGAAAGAGCAAGTGCATTACGTGCGTTCTTTTCAGATTCTGAAAAATCTCCGGCGCTGTTTTTCAACAGTGCCAAATAGTTGTAAGCAGCCGAAAGCCTTTTCTTGTCTTGTGATTTCGCTTTCTCCAGAATGCTTACGCCTTTTGCGGTCCATTCTGAAGCTTCAGGGTAAGAGCCTTGCAGGCGATAGATATTGCCTAGCAGCAAGTAAGACTCCGGCAATCGATCTTTGTCGAAACCTGCATTCAGAGCGATGTCTTCTTCGAGCTTTGCTCGTGCATTTTCAAAATTACAGGCTTCGGCATAATTCATTCCTGCCTGGCGAAGTTTGTCGGAAGCGGCAGCTTTAGCCGTTTCAAGTTGTGGTTTTATTCCGGCATCGTCAGCAATGGCGCTATTCGGGCAAACAATCGCGGCTGCTGCAAAAAATCCAAGAAGGGATGCCCACATGGAGCATCCCTTGATTTTGGAATTGGAAACCGTAAGCTCGCGCTTACAATTACATGTTCGAGATGATTGCATCACCGAATTCGCTGGTTTTCAGCTTGGTAGCGCCGCTCATCAAACGTTCGAGGTCATAGGTGACCTTCTTCTGTTGGATGGTTTTTGCCAGTCCTTCATGGATGAAGTTGCAAGCTTCCACCCAGCCCATGTATTCGAGCATCATAGCGCCGGAGAGGATAACCGAACCCGGGTTGATGACGTCTTTGTCGGCATACTTGGGAGCAGTGCCGTGGGTCGCTTCGAAGATTGCGCATTCGTCGCCGATGTTGGCGCCGGGAGCAATTCCGAGTCCGCCGACTTGAGCTGC
>Ga0268299_1002699_pt1 | contig 19551 bp, 12 predicted proteins | sample NOBtaG_FD_193484 | JGI IMG/M metagenome (GOLD analysis project Ga0268299, IMG submission 193484) | Activated sludge microbial communities from bioreactor in Nijmegen, Gelderland, Netherland - NOB reactor | ecosystem: Engineered > Bioreactor > Aerobic > Activated sludge | place: Netherlands...
AATTCCAGCTGCAGCGGGACAGAAGTGCCTTTGCGCGGTTCCGCACGACGCTGCAGCAATATGTCCAATGAACCAGGTGCCTAAAGTACTCGCCATGATTACACGCCTTCGGTTTCTCGTTTTTGCGCTCTTTTTAGTGTTTCCTGCCGGAATCAGGGCTCAAACGCATTGGGATGTGGATGTGGGAGCTGGCATCGGCAACTATCTTTCCCTTCGGTCCTCCGCCAACGTCGTATTGCCGAACAAGTGGACACTCTCGGCTTTTGCCCACCTGAACTCGGATGTGCTCTTGCTGAATTTTTTGAAAAACTCCGGTGCCTACGACGTGGTTAGTTTCGGGCCAATGGTCGGGTATTCGTTCAAACTGGGCCCCATGAGCAGGCTGAATCTCCGGGGCGGGATCGGCATCAATTCGATTTCCGACGTGTGCACTTCGTGCAATTCGGACACCCGCACCACCGTGGGTTTGGTGTTGGACCCAAGATTTGCACTGATGCCGATGGGAGGCCTCGGCCTCGGTGTCGGCACTTATGCAAATTTCACCAGCGTGGGCACCTACATCGGCATCAGCCTTGACATCATGGTAGGCAACTTGAGGGACTAAGCGCCAGCATCGGCCACCCCCGTTATGCCGTCTGTACGAACTTGTTCGTCTGACGACCTGCATTTCGCCGTTCATCTGGCATCGCCCTGAGCACGATATAAGCCCTAAACAAACCCCAGCGTCCCGAACCGCTGCCTCAAAACCTTTTCCGAATCTGTCCCCAGCCAGCGCTCCAGCAACGTGGCGTACACCTGCCGAAAATCCACGTTGAACTTCAGGTCGCCCTGATCGAGGTCGGCGAGGTTGGGCAGGGGGTTGAGCAGGCCTTTTTGTTTCAGGTCTCCTCCAAGGAAAAACATCTGGTTGGCGGTGCCGTGGTCGGTGCCGCCGCTGGCGTTTTGCGACACGCGCCGGCCAAACTCCGAGAATGTGGCCACCAGTACGTCGTTCCAGCGGCCTTGCGCTTTGAGGTCGGCGGCAAAGGCGGCCACCGCGTCGTTGAGTTCGGTGAACAAGCGTTTTTGCTGGAACGCCTGGTTGACGTGTGTGTCGAAACTGCCCAGCGAGAGGTAGTACACCGAGGTGTCGGCATCGCCAAGGATGAGCGAGGCCACGGTTTTCAGGTGCTTGCCGAGGCCGGTGTTCGGGTAGGTGCCGGGGCTGGGTTTGGCACGGCTTTTTTCAAAGATATACTCCGCCGAGGCAAGGGTCTCGGTCATGGTTTTGTACAAGTAGCCCACGGGCGAGTCGTCGTGCGCATGGGCGGCGCCGGCCGAGGCGTAGTCGGTGAAATACGGGCTGCGGGCGCTTTCGCGCAGTTGTTTCGGCTCTTGCATGGCGAGGCCCTTGCGCTGCTCGCCCTTGAGGGCCAGGCTGAGGGTGTCGTCAATTTCGAGCACGGGAGCATGGCAGGCGCTGCCGGCGCATTGCGCGTCGAGGTAGCGGCCCAGCCAGCCGGAAGACCAGTATTCACTGGCCGGACTGGCGGTGTGCCAGATGTCCATGCTGCGGAAGTGCGAACGGTCGGGGTTTGGGTAGCCCACATTGTGCAACACGGCGAGATCACCAGCGTCGTACAGGTTTTTCAGGGCGCCGAGCGCCGGGTGCAAGGCCGCCTCGTCGGTCAGGCTCAGAGCCTCCTGTGCCTTGATTCCGAGTCGCGGCCGCTCGCGGTAGTAAATGTCGTTGCGCACGGGCACAACGGTGTTCAGGCCGTCGTTGCCACCGTTGAACTGGATCACGACGAGAATTTTGCCGTTCGGCGCCAGAGCGCCGGGGCGGGCGTGGGCCTGCAAAAAACGCGGTACCCACAGGGAGGCGGTGGCCAGTGAAGCGGTTTTGAGGAAATCGCGGCGTTTGATCAGCATGGTTCGGTGGTATGCGTGACGGGTGTGGTTTTGGTCATACTGCTGCCCAGGAGTTGTGTCAAAAGGGTAAGGAGGCGCGAGACATCGCAAAATTTTCACTGCGGAGACGCGGAGGCGCAGAGGAATATTCTCTGCGTCTCCACGGTGAATCTGAATCACATTTGGGGCAAAAATCTCTTGTTGCACTTTTGATACAACCCCTTGCTCGAAATTGTCCGGCAGTATGCCTTCGATACGATTGAGCGCTGAAGGTTTAATCGGATCACGCGCATATTAAATCCGTGGGCATCTGTAATAATCCGCGTCATCCGTGTTCCCATTGACCCACGAGCGGGTTTCTCCGGCCGGTTATTGCCGCTGCTGCGGCTTGCCGTCCGGCTCCTGTTTTTCGCCTTGCTTACGGCCAAAAATCCGGTCGAGGATATTTCGCTTTTCTCCCGACTCGCCACTTTCGCCTTCTTCCCCTTCTCTGTCTTGTCCGAAATACCGCTCGGCCGCTTCCCGAATGAACTCGTGGTTGTGCGTCCGCAGCGAATCCCGGAGCGTGGAGTCCATCTCGAGGAGCATCCGCAGGGTATCGGGAGAGATGGGGGCGAAGTTTGGACAACCAAACTGTGCCAGCACTTCTGGTTTTGGTTCCGGGAACCGGGCCTGGTACATTTTGATGAACTCGCGGTCGTTGGCCATCTTGTGCCAGAAAATACCGACAATGGGCAAGGCCATGGATGAGCCTTGGCCCAGGGCCATGGATCGGAACCGCACGGCCTGGCTGGACGCGCCCACCCAGGAGCCGGTGACGAGGTTGGGGTTGTAGCAGATGAACCAGCCGTCGGCTTGGTTCTGCGTGGTGCCGGTTTTGCCGGCAAAATCGCCCTGGTACAGTCCGTATCCGTACCGGAGGCGAGCACCGGTGCCGGAGGTGATGACCGATTGGAGCATGCGCGTCATGGTAGCCGCTTGATCCGGCGTGAGGGCCTCCACGATCTCGGCGGGATTTTCGGCCAGTTCCTGCTTGCGGTCGTACACCACCTCGCCGGTGCGCGTGGTGATGCGCAGCACCACCACCGGATCGGGGCGTTTGCCTTGATTGGCCAAGGTGCCGTACACCTGCATCATTTCGTAGAGGGAAATATTGGCCGCGCCGAGGCTGATGCCGAACTCCCGGGGAAGTTTGCTCGTGACACCCATTTTTCGGGCCAATTGAATGGTGCGCTCGATGCCGACCCGCTCGATCAGTTGGGCGGCAATCACGTTGATGGAGTTGGTGAGGCCGCCGTTGACGGAGTACCAGCCCCCGTACGATTCGTCTGCGTTGTGCGGCTCCCAATCCACGATCTTGACCAACTGGTTGGGCAGGTACGAGCAGGGGGTGAACGAGTCCTGAATGGCAGCGGCGTACACGATGGGCTTGAAGGTGGAACCGACCTGTCGGGTGCTTTTGACGTGGTCGTATTTGAAATACCGGTGGTTGGTGCCGCCGATCCAGGCACGGACGTATCCGGTACTGTGGTCCATGGCCATGAAGCCGCAGTTGAGCAGGCAGAAGTAGTACCGCACGCTGTCTATCGGGCTCATGGTGGTATCCTTTTCGAAGCCGCCTTTTTGCCAGGAAAAAATCGTCATGCGGACGGGTTTTTCAAAATCGGCCAGGATTTCTTCCCGGTTCAGGCCGCCGTCCTTGAGCGTAGCCCAGCGGTCGCTGCGGCGCACCTGCTCTTCGATCCACTTGTCGTCGCCCCAGGGTTTTTCCTGCTTGTAGTTTTTCCAGTGCTGGTCGAATTGGGCCTGCAGGCTCAGCATCTGCTGTTGCACGGCTTCTTCGGCGTAGCGCTGCATCCGGCTGTGGATGGTGGTGTACACCTTCAGGCCGTCGGTGTACAGGTTGTACGGCGTGCCGTCCTCGCGCGGGTTGTTCTTGAGCAACTTGGGCAGCACGTCGGTGCGGAGGTATTCGCGGAAGTAGGTGGCCAGGCCTTCGTTGTTGCCGTCGAAGCCGTAGCGCTTGGCGCCGATCGGTCTTTTTGCGAGTGCCGCGTAATCTTTTTCCGTGACCTTGCCCTTGGAAATCATGTCCCGAACCTGCTCCATGCCGGGGTCATTGCTTGTCACCGACACCTCGAAGGCGCTGTTTCGAACCATCTGTTGGAGCACGAGATTGCGGCGACGGGTGGCGTTGTCGGGGTTGCGCACGGGGTCGTAAAAGGTGCTTGCCTTGAGCATGCCAATGAGGGCGGCCGCCTGATCGGGCGTGAGGTCTTTGGGTTTTTTGTTGAAAAAATGCCGCGAGGCCACGCTGATCCCGAACCGATCGCCGCCAAACGGTACGGTGTTGAGGTACAGGTTGAGCAGTTCGGCCTTGGTGTAGATGCGCTCGAGGCGCACGGAGATGAAGTTTTCCCGGATTTTGTTGATCAGGATGCTGATGCCGGGTATCGGGTAGCGTTTGCGCGGGTACAGATTCTTGGCCAATTGCTGGCTCAGGGTGGAGCCGCCGCCCTTCGAGTCTTTGACGAACAGCAGTCCGTACGCCACACGAGCCCAACTCGTCAGGTCAATGCCGCTGTGCTCAAAAAAACGTTTGTCCTCCGTGGCCAAAAGCGCCGTCACCACGTATGGCGAAATTTTGTCCAAGCCTATGGTGGTGCGGTTCTCGATGTAATACCGCCCGATGAGCACGCTGTCGGCGGAGTAGATTTCGGTGGCATTGGCCGACTCGATGCTGCGGAGTTCGGTGCTGTCGGGCAAGTGGCCAAAAACCTCCAGCCACACGCCAAGGATTAGTGCCAACAGGAAATAAAACCCCCAGCGGATGGGTACGGCCAACCACGAAGCCGTGGTGGCCGTGCGCGGGTATCGCCCGGCAAAACGCGCCCAGGCATGGCGCAGGGGCATGGTCAGTTGCAGCCAGCCGTTCCGGACAGGGCCGGTTACCGGAGCCAGCGCGGTTTTTACCCGTGCCCAGGCAGCCGAAACAGGGGCCAAGGCTCGACGCAGCGCCTGTACGTGTTTGTTTTCCCAAAAAGCCGAAAATACGTTTCGCATAAATGTGTGCGTCCGATGTGACGGTGGCCCGGCCGGCGGTAGCATAGCCGGGGGGCGACGGGCAAGCATTCACGCGCACTACTCAATCACTTGCCTTGAAAGCCAAAGCGTTGACGAGCGTGTTTGCGAACTGCCCGCAGGGCAACCGTACGGATTAGCGTGCTGTTGCGCACGAAAACGCACGAAGGTAGGCAAAATTGGAAATGTGAAACCCCTTTAAAAAGGGGTTGTGTCAAAAGGATGAATAAAAGAAAAATAAAGAGCGTGCAGGTAGATTTGTGGTAGCAAACATGCACCCACTCACCCGCTCATGGAGACAAAGATAAGCCAGAGGAGGAGGATCGGGCTCAAGCCGTACGACCAAAAAAAAAGTTGTGCGTCTTCCGATTCAACTGGAGGAGTTCATCGCTCCTGTCCATTTTACACGTCTCGCCCCTTGGCGCGGGCGATTTGCGGGCAGTTGCCGTACTTCTGGTTGGCGGGCGGGCATCGGCCACCACCTGCGAAAACCCATTTGACACAACCCCACGGCTCCTTTTTTCGCAAACCACTTTCGGCCGGGTATACTTGACTTTCCATTAGGCTCTACGGGACACAGGCTGACCAGTTTACCAAAATCATACAAACCGCCGCCGCGCCGTAATCCGGATGGCCCGTTCCACAGGCCGTTCGCTTACCAGCACCAAGTACCCGCCACCGCCGGCGCCGCTCAGTTTCCAGCCGAGCGCCACGTCGCGATACTGTTCGATCAGGTGAAAAATTTCTGCATCCGCCATTTTCGGGAACATCCCGATCTGCGCTTCGAACGAGCGCCGGAACGCCGCGCCGAAGGCTGCCGCATCGCGGGCCAGAATAGCGTGCCAGCAGGATTCCGCCGCTTCGGCTAATGTCCGTGCCCCCTCCGCCGTGAGGCGGGTATCGGCCAGCACGTCGTAGTCCTGCGCACGCGGGCCGAGGGTAACCAGGAACAGATGTTCCTCCAGCCAATCCAGCACGTCCTCGTCGTGTGTGCTTTCGATGCTTTCGGGCCAGTAGCCGCCGGCGTAGTTCAGTTTGTTCAGCCCGGGCAGCACGATGCCGAGCGCATCCTGCGAGCCGGAAATTTCCTTGGTGCCGGGCGTGTTGTCGTAGGCAAACAGGAGTTTGGCCACCTGCTCGGGGTCGCCGCCGGGTAGGGCGGTGCGCCACAGTTCGACGGCCTTTTTGCGGGTGCTGGTGGCCATGCCGCTGCGGTCGTTGAACGCGTGCGTAGGCTCAATACCGAGCGTGAGCACCGGGCCGGGGTGCAGTGCCGATACCCAGGGCTGGTCGAGCCAGCCGCCGGCCAGGTCAATGCGATACGGAATGGTGCATTCCTCGCGCAGTGCCGTAGTACTGCGCAGGGGCAGGTTTTCGTGCGGCAGCCGACGTGACACCACGTATTCGATGCCGCGTTCGCGACAAAGCGCCTCCTTGGCCGGTGTGTGGCCGTCTTCGTTTACAAAAAAAATGTCGGGCCGGACGGCGTCCAGTTCGGCCAAAAAATCGAGGATGCCCATGCCGGAGTTGACGCGCACCTCGTGGGTGCAGGCGAGCGCTTCGAGCATGAATTTTCGCTCATCCTGTGGGTTCACGGGCGTACGGCCCTTCAGGAAGCGCACATTTTCGTCCGAACCGATGCAAACGTACAGCACCCCCAAGCGAGCGGCCTCTTGCAAAAACGCGACATGCCCGCTGTGCAGCAGGTCGAAACAACCGGTGACGAATACTTTTTTCATTCAGGCTCAAATTGTATTTTTGTCAAAAATTTCAGTCATGCAACAATTGATATTAAATATTGAAGAACCTCACTACGCCGCGCTGCTTCAATACCTGAAGTCCCTCGACTATGTCCGAATAGTTCGAGCATCACAGGATTCTGGAGCCGTGCTGCAAGGGAAGCCGCTAGAAAATTCTACAGGAACCAATCAACTTGCTTTGCTGAGACAGGTCCTCAAAAGACAATCCAAACCGCTCTTCCAAAAGATTAACGATCCGGTGGACTGGCAGAAAAAACAGCGCGATGAGTGGTCGTAAGCTCCTGTTTGATTCGAATATCATCATATACCTCGCAAAAAAACAGCTAGTCCCTGAAGATTTTGTACACCCTGAAGATGTCCTGTACATTTCGGATATTTCCTACATGGAAACCTTGGGGTATGCCTTTGAACCCCTAAGAAAACCAGAACGACGCAGAAGAAGTATGCTCCACTCCAACCCTGACCTCGAACGCGCCTACGAGTATGTAGCCCACACCGACCGGAATATTTTCCTGACGGGTAAGGCGGGCACGGGCAAAACCACGTTTCTGCACCGGATAAAAAACGACTCGGTCAAACGCATGGTCGTGGTAGCGCCCACCGGCGTGGCGGCCATCAACGCGGGCGGCATGACGATCCACTCGTTTTTCCAGCTGCCCTTCGGCCTGTACCTGCCGGGAAATACCCGCGACCCGGCCCGCCAGCGCAAGTTTTCCGGCGAAAAAATCCGACTGATCCAAAGCCTTGACCTGCTGGTGATTGACGAGATCAGCATGGTGCGCGCCGACCTGCTCGACAGCGTGGACGACGTGCTGCGCCGCTACCGAAACCCCTACAAGCCCTTCGGCGGCGTGCAACTGCTGATGATCGGCGACCTGCACCAACTGCCGCCCATAGTAAAGGACGACGAGTGGATGCTGCTCCGCGACCACTACCCGACGCCCTATTTTTTCAGCAGCCAAGCCCTGCAGCGCACCCAACCGGTAGTGGTCGAACTCAAACATATCTACCGCCAGTCGGACGACCGCTTCATCGCCCTGCTGAACAAAGTGCGCGACAATACCGTGGATGCCGAGGTGCTGGACGCGCTCAACAGCCGCTATGTGGCCGATTTCCAACCCGACGAGGCGGATGCGTACATCACCCTATCCACGCACAACGCCACCGCGCACGAGATCAACGCCCAAAAACTCGTCGCCCTACCGCAGCCGGTGCAGGTGTTCCGGGCCGCCGTGCAGGGCGATTTTCCGGCGCACGCCTACCCGACCGACGAGGTGCTGGAACTGAAAACCGGCGCGCAGGTTATGTTTGTAAAAAACGACATGGCCCGCGAGAAACGCTACTACAACGGCAAGATCGGCAAGATCACCCGCATAGACGACGGCACGATCTATGTGCGCTGCCCGGGCGATGTAGACGAAATTTCGGTGCTGCCGGTGGACTGGGAAAACGTGAAGTACACCCTCAACGAACAAACCAAGGAGGTGGGCGAACAAATCCTCGGCACGTTTACCCAGTACCCGCTCAAATTGGCCTGGGCCATCACCATCCACAAAAGCCAGGGCCTTACGTTCGAGCGTGTCATCCTCGACGCGCAGGCTGCTTTCGCGCACGGGCAGGTGTACGTGGCGCTGAGCCGCTGCAAAAGTTTCGAGGGCATCGTGCTACGTTCCAAAATTGCGTACTCCAGCGTCAAGACCGATTCCACCGTCCGGGATTTTTCAAAAACGGCCGAAAAAAACGCGCCCGACGAAACCCATCTGGAGCAGTCCAAAAAAGCCTTCCAGCAAACGCTCCTCCTCGAACTGTTCGATTTTTCGCTGCTGAAGCGCCGCTTCGACCAACTGAACCGCGTGCTGCTGGAACACGAAAATTCCCTGCTCCCGGAGGCAATCCGGCAGTTTCGGGCGCTCCAAGAACAGGCGGAAGAGCAGGTTTTTGCCCTTGCCAACAAATTCACGCCGCAACTGCAAGGCTACTTTCAGCAGGAGGGCCTGCCCGAACAGAACGCCGATTTGCAAGCCCGAATCGGCAAAGCCGGCGCTTGGTTCCTGGACAAAATTGGAACCCTGCTTTTGCCGGCGGCCCGCAGCATAGCGATCACGACCGACAACAAGAGCGTGCGCAAATCCGCGCTCGAAGCGCTGGAAAACCTGCAAAAAGAACTGTTCGTCAAGAAGGCCTGTTTCGCTGCCGTCCAAGCGGGCTTTACGGCCCAGACCTACCTGCGCACCCGCGCCAATGCGGAACTGGATTTTCAGGCCGAAACGCAAAAGGCTCCGGCAGTACGCGAAGCGACCACGCCACAGGGAGCCGCCCATCCCGCCCTGTTTGCTCTGCTGCAAAAATGGCGCGACGAGTACGCCGAGCGGTTCGGCCTCGAGCCTTACGAGGTGTTGCTCACCAAAGCCCTGCTGGAAGTGGCCGAGCGGCTGCCCGTCATCACGTCCGACCTGCGCAAGGTGCGCGGCATCGGCAAGGTCAAGAGCAAACAATTCGGGGCCGAAATGCTCGCCATCGTGCGCGACTATTGCATTGCCCACCATCTGCAAACCGATGCCCTCGCCCTGCCCGACCCCGAGGCGCCCAAGCCCCCCAAGCCGGAATCGAAATCCGTGTCGTTTGAGATGTACCGCTCGGGCATGACGCTCGACGAGATCGCTACCGAACGCGGGTTTGCACGCGGCACCATCGAAGGGCACCTGGCGCATTACATCGGCACCGGCGAACTGGATATTCTCGAGTTCATGGAAGTGGAAGACGTGAACGCCATATTCGAGTATTTCAGCGAAAACCCGAACGCCCTGCATTCCGAAGCCCGGGCATTTTTTGGCGAAAAATACTCGTACGGGCAATTGAAAATGGTGGAGGCAGCGACGCGGCATGCGGAGGGGGGGTAGGGAGTACTAGCGCTGTGGGTGTCTTGCTCCAGCAAATGATTTGAAGGAATCATAAAAAACGACATACAAGTAAATTTAAAATTTATTTTTAAAAATACTTGGATGGGGCACTTCCAAAGTCTTTTACCATGGAACACAAAATTCAACCATTGGACACCGTCGCGCTCTTGCAGGCAATCCCGGCACTCGGCCTCAAAGCCGGCCAGGTCGGCACCGTCGTAGAGGTATTTGACGAAGATGATTTTGAAGTGAATTTGTGGACAAAAAGGGCCACACGATAGCCTTGTTGCCCCTGAAAAGCACGGACGTATTGGTGCTTCAGTACGAGCCGGCATCGGTGCAGTAGGCAGACCTTTATTCTTTGAAGTCCTCCAGCGGCGCATCGAAGTCCAGGGCGATTTTGATCTTTACGGCCCCGCAGCCAAAGGCGGGCTTTGGGGTCGGCAGGTTGGCTCCCGCCGAGGTGTACGACTTGGCAGCATCCTTCTTTTTCAAAAAAAAGAGGAAATCGAGCAGTTCGCGCTTCAGGTACTCGGGCAATCCGGCAGTTTCGCGCAGCAGGATGTCTTGGTAGAGCATTGTGGCAGATTTAAGTTTACAAAAGTACAGGCTTTCTCCCAAACAAACACACCCGGTTTCGCAAAGGGCCGCCCGGGCTACCCGTCACATAACGAAAAAAATCCCCTTCCCTTCTTGGCCATTCCCCGATCCGATCTATCTTGCCGCCGCAAACGAGTCGCGCAACAAAATACGGCAATCCGGGCCCCGTCAACCCAATTGAGAAACTCGTACTATGTCCGACACGAACTTATCACCATCTGTCCCCCGTTTTGGCCAAACCGCCCGCCGCGATGCCTGGTGGGTCAGCCCGGTCGTGGTCGTCACCATCCTTAGCTCTTTTGTGGTCTACACCACCTGGGCGGCGTTTCAGGGCACGCATTATACCTACCAGGGGTATTTGTCGCCGCTGTATTCCCCGGAGCTGTACGGCAGTTCGCCACACAGCTGGTTTGGCCCCAAGCCCGGCTGGTGGCCGTCGTTTTTGCCTTTTTCGCCCGCGTTGCTGGTGCTGTGGGCGCCGGGCTTGTTTCGGGTGACCTGCTACTACTACCGGGGCGCATACTACAAGGCATTTTTTCTCGACCCGCCTTCCTGCTCGGTGTCGGAATCGAAAAAACGCTACAACGGCGAGCGGTCTTTCCCCTTGTTCTTGCAGAATATCCACCGTTATTTTGTCTTCATCGCACTGGGCTTTTTGGTCATCCTCACCTACGACGTCTGGAAAGCAATGTGGTTTACCGACCCGGTGACCGGCGCCACCACATTCGGCATCGGCGTCGGCACCATCGTGATGGCGGTCAACGTGTTCTTCTTGGGATCGTATGCCACGGGCTGCCATTCCCTGCGCCATGTAGCGGGCGGCATGCTCGACCGGCTCTCCGGCTCCCCGGTACGGCGCACCGCCTACATGTGCATTACCTGCTTCAACCGCAAACACATGCTCTGGGCCTGGCTGAGCCTGTTTACCGTCGCCTTTACCGATATCTACATCCGCCTTTGCTCCATGGGCGTGTGGACGGATTTCAGGATTTTATAGCAGTACATTAACCTCCTATTCCTTCATCAACTTCCATGTATGATCGCATACGATACTCTTGATTACGACGTGTTGGTGATTGGCGCCGGAGGCGCGGGTCTCCGGGCAGCCATCGAAGCCTCCGCCCACGGGGTTTCGGTGGGGCTGATTTGCAAATCCCTGTTGGGCAAAGCGCACACGGTGATGGCCGAGGGCGGCGTGGCGGCAGCCCTATCGAACGTGGACGAACGCGACAACTGGAAAGTCCACTTTACGGACACCATGCGCGGCGGCCAATACCTGAACAACTGGCGCATGGCGGAACTGCACGCCAAAGAAGCCCCCGAACGGGTGCGCGAGCTGGAGGCCTGGGGCGCCCTGTTCGATCGCACGAAAGACGGGAAAATCCTGCAACGCAATTTTGGCGGCCACAAATACCCGCGATTGGCGCACGTCGGCGACCGCACCGGCCTGGAGATGATTCGCACGCTGCAAGACCACGGCATCCACCTCGGCATGGAAGTACACATGGAATTCACCATCATCACCCTGCTCAAAGACGGGGAGCGCGTGGTCGGTGCATTCGGCTACGACCGGGAGCGGGGCAGGTTCAAGGTGTTCCGCGCCAAAGCGGTCGTGATGGCCACCGGCGGTGTCGGCAGGGCCTACAAAATATCGAGCAACAGCTGGGAATACACCGGCGACGGCCATGCGCTGGCCTATCATGCCGGGGCCGATCTGATTGACATGGAGTTTTTGCAGTTCCACCCGACCGGCATGGTGTGGCCACCGAGCGTGCAGGGAATTTTGGTGACGGAAGGCGTACGCGGCGAGGGCGGTATTTTGCTCAACAAAGACGGCCGCCGCTTCATGTTCGACGACATTCCCGAACTATACCGAAACCAAACGGCCGACAACGCAGAAGAAGGCTGGCGCTACACCCAGGGCGACCGGCTGGCGCGGCGACCGCCGGAACTGCTGACCCGCGACCACGTGGCGCGTTGCATCGTACGCGAAATCAAGGCCGGCAGGGGCAGTCCGCACGGCGGCGTGTTTCTCGATATTTCCTGGATCAAGGAAAAAGTCCCCAACGCGGCAGCGCTCATCCAGAAAAAACTGCCGAGCATGTACCACCAGTTCAAAAAACTGGCGGACATAGACATCACCAAAGAGCCCATGGAGGTGGGGCCGACCACGCACTACATGATGGGCGGCATAAAAGTGGATGCCGACACGCAAATGTCCACCGTGCCCGGGCTGTTTGCGGCGGGCGAATGCGCGGCCGGTTTGCACGGCGCCAACCGCTTGGGCGGCAATTCGCTTTCCGACCTGATCGTTTTTGGAAAACGCGCCGGTGAACACGCCGCGCTTTTTGCCAAGGCAAACGGGCATGGAAACATTGACGAGGCCGCCATAAAAGCCACCGTCGCCGCATCCGTAGAGGCCTTCGAGCGCTCAAGCGGCGACAATCCGTACCAGGTACAGTTTGATTTGCAGGAAATGATGCAAGACCTCGTCGGCATTGTTCGCACGGAAGCCGAGATGGTACAGGCGCAGGATGCCCTGAAAAAACTGCGGGAACGCGCCGCCAACGTGAAAGTGATCGGCAACCGCGAATACAACGCCGGCTGGCATACGGCCCTTGATCTGCAAAACTTGTTGACCGTTTCGGAGGCCATTACCCTGGCGGCTATTCACCGCAAGGAAAGCCGGGGCGCGCATTTCCGGGAGGATTTTCCAGACAAAGACGCCACGTGCGGCACCTTCAACCTCGTGATCCGAAAGGACAAAGACGGACAAATGGAAATCAAACAGCAACCGATTTTGGCCGTACGACCGGACTTGAAGGAGATTATTGAAGAAATGAAGTGAGTAACCGGACATATTGAATTGACTGGACTAACAGGATTTACAAGATATGGCAAACGCATCTTTTACCATTTACCGGGGCAACTCGACCGATAGTGGAACGTACGAAACCTACACCACCGAAACCACCGAAGGCATGGTGGTGCTGGATGCCGTGCATAAAATCCAGGCCGAGCAAGCCAACGACCTTTCGGTGCGCTGGAACTGCAAGGCGGGCAAATGCGGCTCCTGTTCGGCAGAAATCAACGGCCGGCCCAAGCTCATGTGCATGACCCGGCTCAGCGATTTGCCGCTGGACAAACCGGTGCTGTTGCAGCCGATGAAGGCGTTTCCCTTGATAAAAGACCTAGTGACGGACGTGTCGTGGAATTTCGAGGTGAAGAAAAAAATCAAAAAATTCAAGCCACGGGCACCGGATGCGGAAGACGGAACCTGGCGGATTGCACAAGAGGACGTGGAACGGGTGCAGGAGTTCAGAAAATGTATCGAGTGCTTTTTGTGCCAGGATGTTTGCCACGTGCTGCGGGAGCACCAGATGCACGACGAGTTTATCGGGCCGCGGTTTTTGGTGTACACTGCCGCCCTGGAAATGCACCCGCTCGACGTGGAAGACCGTGTTCCGGATTTAAAAAACGCGGATGGTATTGGCCTGTGCAATATCACCAAATGTTGCACCACGGTTTGCCCCGAAGAAATCCATATTACCGACAATGCGATCATCCCGCTGAAAGAAAGGGTGGTGGACCGATACTACGATCCATTGCACATGATTTTGCGATTTTTTAAGAAAAAACAGCGTTGAACGCCATGATTAAACTTAAACCGATATCTAAAGAAGGTGTCCCGGACGCGCTAAAAAAGGCCGAGCGATACCGCCTCCTGAACGAGCCGCGCCTGTCGGAAAGCATCTGCCAGGACATTTTGGACCTCGAGCCGGACAACAATCCGGCGCTCGTGACCATGCTGCTGTCTATCACGGATCAATTCGGCAGCTCCTCTTCGGCTACGGTGAACAAAGCCTGGCAACTTCTGGACTTGCTGAAAAATGAATACGATCGGCACTATTATGCCGGCATCATCTGCGAGCGGCAAGGCATTGCCATGCTCAGTTCGGGGAATATCGGGATCGGCCACTCGACGTACGAATGGCTGACCGAAGCCATGGAACATTTTGAAAAAGCGGAAGCCCTCCGCCCGCCTGGCAACGACGATGCCATCCTGCGCTGGAACACCTGTGCGCGGCTGATTATGAACCACCACCTCCAGCCCCGCCGAGAACAATACGTGGAGCCGCCGTTGGAGTGATCGGGCTTACCGGAGCGCCCGCATCCGAAAATCCAGCGTGGAAAAACCGCTGGCCTCGAAGTGTTCGATTCGGAGGGTATGCTTGCCGCCGAGTTGGACTTCGATCTCGTCCACGGCGGGTTCGTGTATGTCCCAATGGTCTATTAGGCGCTTCCCATCGAGGTATAGCCGGGCGCCGTCGTCGGAGCTCAATTCGATGGCATAGCGGCCCGGCTCGATGTCGAAGGTGGCAGTGGAAATGGTGGCAAAATTATCGGCTTGCACCCCCTCGGCAGGGCTGCCCCACCACGCGAAATACAGGTCGCGCACGGTCTTTTCCACAGCCGGCGTTTGGCCCACCGCCTCCCCCAAGGGCAACGGAGATTTTTCCCAGGATCGAATCACGTTCCCGAGTTCGTCCGTGAGGTTGAAAAACTGCACCTTCCAGTCGAGTTTTTTTTCAAAACGCTCAAAAACAAACCGGTACGGTTGCCCGGCGAGTACGACCCGACCAAATTGGTCGGTAAAATCCTGTTTGCCCCTGTATTCAAATTCGATCCACAAGGCACTGGAATCCGACTGGCAGCGGGCCATCGGGAATGCCGGCAAGGTTCCCATCTGTGGCAAGATGGATTCGAACCCGCGTTGCCAGACGATCTTCCAGTCGCCGGGCGGGCCGAGCAGTTTGATATCGTAAGAAACCATGCCGTTGGTGGTGTCGGCGATTTGATCCAAAAACGCCTGCGGCCGTTTGAAATCGTAGGGCCCCCACGCGTCCATGAGGATGTTTTCGCGTCCGGCGGGCTGGCTTGCGGGAAGGCCGGCATTGATGCCGTCGGGCAGGCTGTCGGGCTCTGAGAGTTCGCCGTACGGGACAGCGAGCGGGGCGAATGGGTCGTAGGGCTGAATATCGGGATAGCTGCTGTTGAGCTTGCGGAAAGGCGCGAGCTCGGGGTGCGCCCATGCGCGATCTAGCTGCGCGGCGGAGCCGAACAGGTAGTTGCGCAGAAATTTCAGGCTGTCGTTGGGCTTGGGGGTTTCGAGCAGGGTCTGGTAGCCGCTGAACAGGTTTTCGCCGTTCACGGCGATGTTCTTGGACGCGGAGATTTTGAGCGGGTTCGGTACGCGCAGGAACACATTTCGATCCAGGAGCGCGTCGCGGCTGCGGGTGTCGTTTTTTTGGGCGTAGCCCCAGTCGGCGGGCTGCTCGGCACGCGCCCAGAGGTAAACGCCGGTGCTGTCGCCCTCGAAGTAGTTCTGGCGGATGGTGTTGTCCTGCCCGTGCTCGATGGCGATGCCCGTCCGGCAGCCGGCGATGAAGTTGCCCATGAAGACCGACCCATAGCTGTACCCGCCCCAGATGCCGTAGGTGCAGTTGCGGATCAGGTTGCCCTGCACGCGGTTGCGGCTGAACGTGACCTCCACGCCATTGGTGGGGGCATGGCTGAAATCGTTTCCAAAAATGACGTTGTCGTTGCAGCCGCCTTCGCCGGTGTCCATGGTTGTTTGGCCGGCCCAGAGGAAAAACCCGTCGCCGGAGTGGGTGGCGGAGTTGAACGCGAAGGTGTTCTCGCTGCTCTGTTCATAACAAAGCAGGGCCGCCGAGTCCTGCCCGCGCTGGTAAAAGCCGTGCGAGTAGCTGCGCACGTTCCAATCGAGGCGGTTGTGCATCACGCGGTTGCGGCTGCTGCGGTACAGCCCGATGCCGAGACCGGAATTGAACTGGAAGGTGTTGTTGTAAAAAAGCCCTTCGTCGCAGCGGGTCATCAGTAGGGCGTTCTGGTTTCCGGTGATGCGGCAGCCCCGCGCGGTGGCGCGGGCACAGCTGTCGAGGTACATGCCGGCGCCGTAGCGGAGCCACTCGTAGCGGTCGTTCTGGTGGTAGCTCAGCCAGTCGGAAAAGTCCTCCCGCTCGCGAATGGAGCGCAGGCGCGAGCGGTAATTGTAGGAAAAATCGCAGTTTTCCACCCTCAGGTCGGCGGCTCCTTGTGCCAGCAAGGCCACCTTGAACCCGTGCACGCGGGCATTTTTGAGGGTGACGTTTCGCCCGGTCACCAAAATAGCAAGCCCGCTGAACCCGTCCGGCCGGGTCGGATCGGCAGTGCTGCGCAGTTCCGCTTCCTGAAAATCCACGATGAGGTCGTTGCCGCTGATGAGGATGACCGGCGCGTACGGCTCGCCCGCACGAATATCCACCGACGCGTCCAAGCGGTACACACCGGGTTTGATGCGGCAAGACTGTGCAATGTTCAGCCCGGGCGTGAGCGCGATTTCGGGCGTTTGAGCGGCGAGCGGCATCGCCGACAGGAGGAGGATACAGCGGACGAGATGTTTCATGGGGTGAAGGTAGGGCCGGAGCGCAATTCGGTTGGTTCCCGCCGCCACGGTATTTCAGATGTACCTGAAAAAAGCGCAGCAATAATTTTTTGACTGACTATCCGCATATTGTACCCCAGCGTGTCGGGTACATGTACCGCCCAATGGTAGCTGGGGTACAACATGCGGATAGTCACTATAAATTCTGCTAACTTTTCGAAAACCACTTTCCGCCGGGTATAAAACGCCCCCTCCAAAGGCTTTCACATCACACATTAGCATTGTAGGGCATCGCCCACGCTATCTTCCCTACCTTTGCCCCATGCCACCCGAAGCCGCACCACTCCTCTACCGCGAACTCGTCCGCATTGCCGCACACCCCGACTGGGGAGCGCGGGAAAAAGTGTTGGCGCTGGCCACGCTGCTGGAGCGGCTGTTTTTCGAAGCCACCAAGCAGGAGCAACTGGCGTTCAGCACCTTGTTTGCCCGAATCAGTTATGCCGGACATTTGTACCAAATGCAACCCGACACGCTGCGGGTGATCCACCAGTTCAGGCGGGTGTCGGCGCGGGTGCGGGCAGGGCAGGCGATGGCAGGAGAACGCGACATGCGCCTTGGCGTGCAAGCCATCGCCGAAACGGTGCTGATCGTGTGCAAAACCGCCATCCCGTCCGAAGTACTGGTGTACCTGCCCGCCGAAGGCGAGTGGCATTTCGCACCGCCCGATATTTGGGACTACAAAGCCCGCGCCCGCGTGGTGGCCGTGCGCGACGAACCCGAGCAGGAATGCCTTATCGCCTACGACGACGAAAATGCCGGCGTGCCCGTGCGCGTGCGCTACAACCTTCCCGACCGCAACGACAACTTCAACCCCACTATCCGCCTGCTGCGCACGGTGTTCGGATTTCCGGTCACCCTCAACTTGCTGGAGGTGGATGTAGACGCACAAGGCCACTACCGCCCACGCGTGTTTGTGGTGGAGCCGGACTACCTCATGGACGTGTCGGCCATTTCCGAGTGTTTCAAACCGGAAGGCCCGCAGCCGTTGGCCTATTTGGTGAAAAAATTCCTGCCCTACGAGTCCACGCCGGCGATCCTGCTGGGAAATGTCGCCAACCATTTCCTAGACCGTCTGCTGAACGAACCCACCGCAAGTTTTCCCGACCTGCTACGCGAAACCTTCCGGCTCTACCCCTTCGTGTACGCGCCCATGAGCGATTCCGAGGTACGCGAAATTTCCAACAAGGCCCAAAAGCACTATTTGAATTTGAAAATGATGGCCCAAACGGGTCTCGCCCAGCAGCAGATCGAACCCGAAAACTGCGTGCTGGAACCCACGTTTTACAGCGAGCAATACGGTCTTCAGGGGCGCCTCGACCTGTTTTACCACACCGACGAGCGCTCGGCCATCGTCGAACTCAAGAGTGGCGCGGCGTTCAAACCCAATAGCTACGGCATCACGCGCAGCCATTTCACCCAGACGCTGCTCTACGACCTGCTCGTGCGCTCGGTGTTCGGCCCCGCCACCGACCCGGCCAAGTACATCCTGTATTCCGGCGCAGACATGCAGCCGCTGCGTTTTGCCCCCACTGTGGCGCCCGAACAATGGGAAGCCCTGCAAGTGCGCAACCACCTCGTGGGCATCGAGCGCCTGCTCGCCCGCATTCGTCCGGGCGAGCTCGACGTGCCGCTGTTCCAGCGCCTGCGCGCCGATCGGGCCGATACCCGTGATTTTATGGCCCGCGATTTCGGGGTGTTCGAATCCGCCTACGGCAAACTAAATCCGCTGGAAAAAAAATATTTCAACGCCTTTGCCGGGTTCATTGCCCGCGAGCAGTGGTTGGCCAAAGTAGGCGAAGAAAACAGCGATGCGCTCAACGGCAATGCCGCCCTTTGGCGGAGCAGTTTTTCGGAAAAACAGGAGGGTTTCGCCATCCTCAGCCACCTCGAGATCGTCGAAAATCGCGCCGATCAGCCCGACCCGGGTATCGTGTTCCGCAAAACCGAAAAAACGAATCCCTTGGCCAATTTCCGCGTGGGCGACATTGCCGTGCTCTATCCCGCCGATACCGAGGATGATACCGTGCTGGACCACCAGGTCATCAAATGCAGCATTATCGAACTCAGCACCGAACGGGTAGCCGTACAACTCCGCTATCGCCAGTTCAACCTAAAGCCCTTCGAGGCTGGAAGTCGGTGGAATCTCGAGCCGGACATGCTGGATACAGGTTTTGCGGCGATGTATCGGGGGTTGTTTGAGTGGGCGAGTGCAGGGGAGGAGGTAAGGGCGCGGGTGCTCGGCCCCACCCCCAGCCCCTCCCCCCGGGGGGAGGGGGGCTTGATCTCGAATATTATGATGTCTTCCAAAGAAGTTGACAAAATTGTTGGGGGAGAAAGGGAAGAGCAAGCCCATAAATTAGGATCGCTGGGTAGGCCACATGAAACCTCCGGGAGTAGGTGGGCGTATCTGAAAAGTTTTGTCAAATCGCTGCGGAAATACCCGACTGAGGCAGAACGTGTACTTTGGGAAAAACTCCGAAACAAACAACTGGACGGTGTTAAATTCCGAAGACAGCACGCCATCTACGACTACATTGTTGACTTTGTTTCGCTGGAGTACCGACTCGTAGTTGAAGTGGACGGTAACATCCACGACTACCAGCCCGAGTGGGATCAACTACGGACGGAGTACTTAAAATTATCCGGCTTCGAAATAGTTCGTTTCACAAATACTGAAGTTCTCAACCAGACAAGACAAACCCTCCAAAAACTCCGCGAAGCACTCTCAAAGCGCAAAACGGAACTGGCAACCCCTCCCGAAAACCCCAACCCTACCCACGATCAAGCCCCCCTCCCCCTTGGGGGAGGGGCTGGG
>Ga0268299_1002701_pt1 | contig 19543 bp, 20 predicted proteins | sample NOBtaG_FD_193484 | JGI IMG/M metagenome (GOLD analysis project Ga0268299, IMG submission 193484) | Activated sludge microbial communities from bioreactor in Nijmegen, Gelderland, Netherland - NOB reactor | ecosystem: Engineered > Bioreactor > Aerobic > Activated sludge | place: Netherlands...
CATGGCCGCTTCCGGCCAGCCGAGCTCGCCGGCCGAGCTGTAGCCCCAGTAGGTCTCGGCGGCGGCGTGCACCCCGTAGGCCCCGGACCCGAAGTAGACGGTGTTGAGGTACCGCTCGAGGATCTCGTCCTTGGTCAGCTGCCGCTCCAGGCGCAGGGCGTAGAAGGCCTCGGTGGTCTTCCGGCCCAGGTTCTGATCGGTGGTGAGCAGCGTGTTCTTCACCAGCTGCTGGGTGATCGTGGAGCCGCCCTGGGCGATGCCGCCGGCGTTCACGTTCTCCACCAGGGCACGGAACGTTCCCCGAGGGTTGATGCCGTCGTGGGTGTAGAAGTCGGCGTCTTCGATGACGAGGATGGCGTCGATCACCGGCTGAGGGATCTCGTCGAGCGTGATCGGCTTGCGGTTCTGCTCCTCGGCCAGCACGGTCATCAACGATCCATCGACGGCGTACATCGTGGAGCGCTCGACCAGGTCGTTCAGTCGCAGGTCGGCGGCCGTGCCCTCATGGGCGTTGACGATCCGGGCCATCTGGGGCACCGCCACCAGCGTGGCCGTGGCGGCCACGGCCGCCACCCCGGCCAGGACCAGGCCCAGCGACACCATCCGCTTGACCACCCGGAGAACGACCAACATCCCGGTACACGTACCCGGGTGACGGCCACCCAGTCACCGAACCAGCGCCACACCGAGGCCGGCGACGGGTGTGCGCCCCCGCTCAGGGGCCGAGCGGCACCGCCTGGAACGGGTTGCGGGGCTGCTCGGGCACCACCCAGGCCCCTGGGTCCTCGGTAGTGGCCGGCGGTTCCGTCGTGTACGACGTCACCCCGGCCCAGGGGTCGGGCTCCGGCCCACCGCCCTCACCGCCGCCCAACAGGGCACGGCCGTAGTAGCCCCCGGCCAGCAGCAGGCTGAGCCCGAGCAGGACCAGCAGCTTGGACGACGGGCGCTCGCCGCTGCTCATCCCGACGCCCCCGGGGCAGCGGCAGCATCGGCCGCGACGGCTGCGTCGGCGGCGGGATCCACGACAGGCGCATCTCCCACAGCCGCCGGGTCGACCGGGTCCGGGGTGTTGACGAGCGCCTTGGTGGTGAAGATCCGCACCTCGAGGTTGGCCACCAGCGCGCTGGCATCGTCCTCGTCGGCTGCCAGGTCGATGAGGTCCACCACCACCAGACGGGGCTGGTGCCGCAGCTGATCGAGGAAGCTCATCAACGCCTCGTACGGGCCGCGGGCGCCGACGCTCAACGCGATCGACGAGGTGCCGGGTGGCAGCTGGGTGGTCGCCTCGGCGTCGGTGTCGGACGACACCGTCAACGGCGAGACCTGGTCGATCTCCGTCCCGCTGGCCGCCGCCAGCTGGCCGACCAGCCGCACGAACTCCGACACCTCCGGCTCGGCCGGCACCGCGGCCGCCGCCGCCGACAGGCGCAGATCGGCCGAACCGGCCTCGGCCGGCAGCTCCCGGGCCGCCACCACCTCGGCCACCAGCCCGTCCCGCTCGCTCTGGATCTGGGTCAACCGGTCGGTGCCGCCCGATAGGGTCGGCGGCAGCCACCCGGCGCCGAACCACAGTGCCAGGGCGGCCAACGGCGGACCGGCCAGCTCGACGACGGCCCGCGGCGTCATGGGGCCTGCGTCTCCCCGGCTGGCGGCGACGCAGGCGGCGACGCCGACACACCGCTGGATGGCTCGGCCCGGGCGGTGATGGCGCCGTCGACGGTGAACACCTCGGCCACCTGCTCGGTCGACCCGTACGGACCGTGGGCCGACTGCGACAGCCACACCCCCTCGACCAGGGGCAGCGCCTGCACCCCCTGGAGCCAACGGCCGACGCCGTCGAGGCTGCCGGCCACGCCGGTGGCGTTGAACACCGCCGGGGGCGGCGGCCCGCTCCAGCCGATCGGCGCCTCCCCGGCCCGGGACCGCTGGACCCGCAACGACACCAGGAACGTGTCGGTGGGCATCGCCTCGGCGATGCGACGCACGACCACCGGTAGCCCGTAGTCGTCCACCCGGAGTGCATCGACCCGGGCCTCGGCCTGGTCGGCCTCGACCTGGCGGGCCTGGTCGTCCCGGAACGTCGCCAGCTGGCCCTGCAGGTCGAGCACCTGCGCCTCGGCCGCAGCCGTCTCCCGATCGGTCTCGGCCCGCACCGCCCAACGGCCCATGGCGTCAGCCACGAGCAACGGGGCCAACGCCACCGTCACCGCCGCCCCCACCGCCAGCCGGGTCCGGGCGGCCCGGCGGGCCCGCTCCGGTGCCGGCACCAGATCGAACCGGCGGAGCCCCGGCCTGCCCCCGCCACCGAACAGAGCGACGCTGGCCGCATCGTCGTAGGCGTGGGGATCACCGGCGGAGTCGGGCCAGGCCGACAGCTCGTGCCGGAGGATCTCGGCGTCGGGAAAGGTCTCGGCCAGCTCGAGGGCCAGGCCGCCGGCTCCCGATTGCGCCCCGCACAACACGATCCGGTCGAGCGGCCGGCTGTCGAGCTCGCTCACGTAGTAGTGGAGGGTCCGCCGCACCCCCTCGACCACGGTGGCCAATCCCGGGACCCCGGTCGGCGCTCCCGCCATGCTGCTTGCGCCGCCACCGGCGTAGCCGGCCAGCAGCGCCAGCTCCATCTCGAGCTCGTCGGACAGCGACGCTTCGCCCGTCCCCAGACCGGCGGTGATCACCCGGGAGAACAGCAGGCCCCGCCGGTCGTGCACCACCACCACCGTCGATCTCGTGCCGAGCTCGACCACCACGCCCAGGCTGCCCGGTGCCAGATCCCGATCGGTCCCGATCGCGCCCACCATGGCCGCCGGCACCAGATCGGTTGCGGCCGGCCTGAGCCCGGCCAACCGGGCGGCCCGGCCCAGGTCCACCACCGCCCCCTGGCGAACGGCCAGGATCACCATCTGGGTGGCCGACCGGTCGGTCCGGTCGTCGACATCCAGCTCGACGGCGGAGACCAGGGCCTCTTCGACCGGGTAGCTGAGCAGCTCGCCGATGTCGTAGGCGGCGGCCCGGGCCAGCTCGGCCGGAGGGAGGACCGGCAGCTCCACCCGTCGGATCACGGCGGCCCGGGCGTCGAGCCCGAGGATCACCCGCCGGCTGGTGAACCCGGCCTGCGCCCACAGGGAGCGGAGCGCGGCGGCGAAGCGGTCGACGTCGACGATCTCCCCGTGCTCCACCACGCCGGCGTCGAGCTCGACGGTACCGGCGGCCGTCACCCAATCGCGTCGCCCGCCGCCCGACCGGCCGGCCCGGCGACGCTCCACCCCCCGCAACGACCAGTCGTCGTAGGCCACGCCGACGGCGCGCGCCGGCCCTCGCCCGGTCCACGGTTGGCGCCAGCGCGCGGAGGAGGTGCGCCGCAGGGAAGACATCCTGGACCCATCGGGTGGCGAGCCGCCGGGTTGAGCACATCCCGGCCCACCCGGCCTCGCCGTCGGGGCGCAGCGGTCCGGCCCAACGCCGGCCCTCATCAGCGCTCCCCGGCGGCCGATGGGAGCGGATGGCAGGCGTCGCGCCATCGCCGCCGCGCCCTGACGGCGAGGCCGGGTTCTCGATCGTCGAAGCGATCGTGGCCACCATGCTGCTGGCGGTGGGGGTGCTGGCGGCGGTGGCCTCGCTGGGGGCGGCGGCCCGGAGCGAGGCGGCCGGGAACCACCGCCAGGAGGCGGCCCGGCTGGCGTCGAGCGAGCTGGAAGCGGTCCGGGCCGTGCCCTACGCCGAGGTCGGCATCGCCCTGGCCAGCCCGGGCTACGTGCCCCGCTTCGAGGGACGGACCACGGTCACCGCCACCCTCAACCGTGTGGAGGCGACGGGGACACAGACCATCGGCGGCACCACCTACGCCGTACGCCGCCACATCACCTGGGCCCCGATCCAGAACGGCGCCGTCCGCAACGCCCAGGGCTACAAGTGGGTCACCGTCGTCGTGTCGTGGACCGACGCCACCGGATCCCACCAGGTCCGCCAGGACACCGGTCGCTACGAGGTGGCCGGGTGACCCTCCGCGTCGACCGACGGTGGCGCCCGGCGGGCCGGCGGCGGCCCACCGCCAGCCGGGCCCGGGCCGAAGCGGGCACGTCGCTGCCCGAGGTCCTGGCGGTCGTGTCGGTCTTCGCCGTGCTGAGCGGTGCCCTGGTGGCCGTGCTCCAGACGGTGTCGAGCTTCGAGCGCGACCGGTCCGACCGGACCGACGCCCAGGCCGACGTGCAGCGGGCGTTCGACGCCATCGCCGCCGACCTGCGGGTGGGCACGCCGTCGGCCGACCGACCGAGCGGCGGGCGCCCGGCCGACACCCTGGCCCTGGTGGTCACCGATGCCTACGCCAACGCAACCCTCGTGTACTGGACGGTCGGCTCCACCGGGCTGGAACGGCTGGAGGCCGACCCCCTGAGCGGCCGCATCACCGGCCGGGCCGTGGTCGCCCCGGACGTCACGGCCGGGCGCACCAACCCGTTCACCTACGTCGACGCCGCCGGCAACCGCCTCGACCCCACCCGGACCACCCCCGACGACCTCGCCCGCTGCACGGCCCTGGTGGAGATCACGTTGACGGTTCCCGACGGCGACCAGCCGCTCTCGGCCACCGAACGGCGAGCCGTCCGCACCCGCCCCCCGGGGGCCGAGGCGTGCTGAGCGGCCACCGGGCTACGCCGCCGGAAGCGGCGCCGCCGGCCGGCCCCGAGCAGGGCAGCGTGATCCTGTCGGTGCTCGTCCTGCTCGTGGTCAGCCTGCTGGTGGCGGTCGCCTTCACCACCGCCCGGCGCAGCCTGGCCCAGGGGACCCAGGCCACCGACCAAGGGAGAGCCGACGCCACCGCCGAGATCGGCGTCTACGAGGCGTTCGCCCGCATCGACCAGGGCGCGTCGTCGGCGTTCACCGGATCGGGCCGGGCCGGCGGCATCGGCTACAGCTACCGGGCCGACGTGGTGGGCCCGAACCAGTGGACGATCCGCTCGGAGGCCACGTCGGGCCTGATAACCCGGGCCCTCACCGCCACCGTCGGGCGCGACGCGAGGTACCCGTACACCGTGTTCGTCGACGAGCGGCTGGTGTCGGACCGGAACCGGGGCCGCATCGCCGGCCGGCTGGGGACCAACGGCGCCATCCTCGCCACCGGCCCGGCCCCCGGCGACCAGCAGGATCTGTACCGCCCCGGCGGGACCTGCGACCGCTGTGACAACGCCGTGGCCCTCGACGGCCCCCGGCCTCTGGATGCGGTGACGATGCCGGTCGGGGTGCCGCCCAGCTGCCCGATAGGCGGCCTGTTCCTCGGCATCGTCGACGGCCGGTCGGGCCAGCCGGTGGTGTGCGACGACCCGGCCCTGCCCGTGGTCTTCCAGGGTGACGTCACCATCGTGAACCCGCCCCTCGTGGTCTACGTGGGCCGGTCGGTGCCGCTGAGCCTGGACGGCGCCACCGTCAACCGCCTCGGCCCGGCCGCAAACGTGCAGCTCTACGTGGCCGGCGACACCGCCGATGCGGAGTCCCGGGTGCTGGCCGAGGGGGCCGAGGTCACCGGTCTGCTCTACGCCCCCGGCCGCTCGATGGCGGTGAGCACCGCCAGCCTCACCGGCTCGCTCACCATCCGGGTGCTGGAGATCGCCCCCGACGGCCAGGTCTCGATCGGCGACGACCCCTCGATCGCCCCGCTCGACAGCGGACCGTGGCGCCTCGTCGACCTCCGCCCCGTCGGCTCGGGCCGATGAGCGCCGCCGCCCCGGTGATCGCCTGGCTGGTGATCGGCGCGGCCACCGGCGGGCTGGCCCGCCGGGCCGCCGACCGTGACGGGGCCCGGGTGGCGGCCGGTACGGCGACGGCGGCACCGGGTCCTGTGGCCTGGAACGGCCGGGGCATCGAGGCGGCGACCGCCCTGACGCTGGCGGCGCTGGCCGCCCGGTTCGGCTGGGGCTGGCCGGCCGTCCCCTACATCGGCCTGATGGCCACCCTGGCGGCGGTCACGATCACCGACCTGCGCCACTTCCGGGTGCCCGATCGCATCGTGGCCGCCGGCCTGGCGGCGACGATGCCGACGATGGCCGCGATCGGCGCCCTGGGCGACCGGCCGGAGCGGCTGGCCGGGGCCGCAGTGGGCGCCGGGCTGTTCGCCGGGCTGCTGCTGGCCGTCCACCTGGCCCTCCCCCACGGCCTGGGCCGGGGCGACGTGAAGCTCGCCGTCCTGCTCGGGGCGGCGATCGGGTGGAGCGGCCCGCCCGGCCTCGGCCTGCTGCTGGCGGTGCTGTGGGCCCTCATCGCGGCCTGCGGGCTCGGCCTGGGGGCGGCCCTGGCGCTCCGGGCCACCGCCGCCCGCCGGCCACGGGCGGCGGCGCCGCAGATCCCGTTCGCTCCCGCCCTCTCGCTGGCCACGGTCGCCGTCATGATCGCCGCCGGCCCGCTGCCGCGGTGACCCCTGCCTGCTGACCGCACCGCCCAGGTGACCGCACCGCTCAGGTGATGACCCGGAACAGCTCCTCCACCGTGGTCAGGCCCTGCTGCACCTTGCGCAGGCCGTCGGCCCGCAGCGTCGTCATCCCCTGGGCCACCGCCACCCGCTCGATGTCCTCGGCCCGGCCCCGGGCCAGCACCAGCTCGGAGATCTCCTCGGTGATCGTCAGCACCTCGTGGATGGCGAACCGGCCCCGGTAGCCGGTGCCGGCGCACGCCTCGCAACCCCCGGCCACGAACCCACCGAAGATCTCGTTGGCCCGTAGGTCATCGGGTAGGGCGGCCAGGCTGTCGTCGCTCAACCCGAGCTGGTCGAGCCGCAGGTCGCGGGGCTGGCAGCACCGTTCGCACAGCCGGCGGGCCAGGCGCTGGGCCAGCACGGCCGACAGCGAGGACGCCACCAGGAACGGCTCCACCCCCATCTCCACCAACCGCATCGGAGCCGAGCAGCTGTTGTTGGTGTGCAACGTGCTCAGCACCAGGTGGCCGGTGAGCGACGCCTCGATGGCGATCGTGGCCGTCTCCCCGTCGCGCACCTCCCCCACCAGCATGATGTCGGGATCGGCCCGCAGGAACGAGCGCAGGGCCCGGGCGAAGGTCAACCCGGAGCGCAGGTTCACCTGGACCTGCTTGATCCCGTCCATCCGGTACTCGACCGGATCCTCCACGGTCACGATGTTGCGGGTCGAGTCCTTCAGCTCCTGCAGGGTGGCGTAGAGCGTGGTCGACTTACCGGACCCGGTCGGCCCGGTCACCAGGATGGCCCCCCAGGGGCGCTGGTAGGCCTGGCGGTACCGGGCCAGCTGGTCGGGGTGGAACCCCAGCTGGGCCACGCCCACGCCCTCGGTGCCGCTGCGCAGGATCCGCAGCACCACCGCTTCACCATGCACGGTGGGCAGCGTCACCACCCGGACGTCGTGCTCGATCCCGTTGACCTCAACCGTCAAGCGGCCGTCCTGGGGCACCCGCCGCTCGGCGATGTCGATGTCGGCCATGACCTTGATCCGGCTGATGATCCCGGCCTGCAGCGACCGGGGCGGCGACATGGCGTCGTGCAGCACGCCGTCGACCCGGAAGCGGATCCGCAGATCGTCGGAGCTGGGCTCCACGTGGATGTCGGACGCCCGCTCCTGGATCGCCTTGGACAGCAGCAGGTCCACGAACTGGACGATGGGAGCCTTCTCCTCGCCGTCGTCCACCCGCACCGTGACGGCCGCCGGCTCGACCGGCTGCCGGCTCTCACCCACCGCGGCCTGGATGGTCTCCTGCACCCGGGAGTCGCTGTGGCCGAGGCGGTCGATGGCGGCCTGGATCTGGGCCGCCTCACCCATGACCGGCTTCACCTGGCGGCCCACCAGCGAGCGGATGTCGTCGAGGGCCAGCACGTCGACCGGGTTGGCCATGGCCACCACGATCCAGGACCCGTCCCGCCACACCGGCAAGGCCCTGTGCCGGTGGGCCACGCTACGGGGCACGAGCTGGGCCACGTCGCCGTCGATCTGATGCTCGTCGAGATCCACGAACTCCAGCCCGAACTGGACGGCCAGGGCCCGCACCAGATCCCGCGGCTTGACCACCCCGCGGGCCAGCAGGACCTCGCCCAGGCGGCGCCCGGTCTCGCGCTGGGCCACGAGGGCGGCCGAGATCTCGTCGTCGCTCACGATCCCGAGCTCCACCAGGATCTCCCCGATCCGGCGGCGCGTGGCAGCGGTGGTCTGGCTCATGACCCCCGTCCCGTCGGCCCGGCCGACGCCGGCTTGAGCCCGGCCGGTGGTCCGGTCCACCGGCACCGGGCTCAGGCCCGGGCGCCGCCAGCCGATGGACCCGGGTGGAATCGGTTGCCGGCGACTGGCGGACTCTGGACGACGACGGCCGGGCCTTCCTGGCCCAGGCCCTCGCCTCCCACGCCCCGCCGCCCAACGACACCCCCCCGGGAGAGGTCACCGGCCAGCTGGCCGAGCTGCTGCGCCGGGCCATGGCGGCCGGCGCCTCCGATCTGCACCTGAGCGCCGGCTGCCGGCCCCACCTGCGGGTGCGGGGGGTCCTCCGGCCGATGGACTCCTCGCCCGTGCTCGACGCCGCCACCGTCCACGAGCTGGCCAACGGCCCGCTGGGGCCGGAGCAACGCCGCCAGCTGGCGACCACCGGCGACCTCGACACCAGCCTCACCCTCGGCGACGGGGACGGCGGAGCGGCCCAGCGGTTCCGGGCCAACCTGTTCCGTCAGAGCGGCGCCCTGGCCGCCGCCATCCGGATCGTGCCCGGCACCATCCCGTCGCTGGAGAGCCTGGGCCTGCCGCCCCGGGTGTCCCGGTTCGCCGACCTCGGCTCGGGGCTGGTGCTGGTCACCGGGCCCACCGGGTCGGGCAAGTCGACCACGCTGGCCGCTCTGATCGAGCAGGTCAACCGGAGCCGGCCGGCCCACATCGTGACCATCGAGGACCCGGTCGAGTACCGCTACACCCCGGACCGGGCCCTGATCCAGCAACGGGAGGTCGGGTCCGACACCGGCTCGTTCGCCACCGCCCTGCGCCAGGCCCTCCGCCAGGATCCCGACGTGATCCTCATCGGCGAGCTGCGCGACCTCGAGACGATCCGCACCGCCCTCACCGCGGCCGAGACCGGGCACCTGGTCCTCGCCACCCTGCACAGCGCCGATGCCACCAGCGCCGTGAACCGCGTGATCGACGTGTTCCCGGCCGACCAGCAGGCCCAGATCCGGTCCCAGCTCGCCCTGTCGCTCGAAGGCTGCATCAGCCAACGGCTGCTCCCGGGGCCACAGGGCGCGCTGGCGGCGGTGACCGAGGTGCTGGTGGCCACCGGGGCGGTGCGGAACCTCATCCGGGAGGACAAGGTCCATCAGCTGCGGTCGGTGCTGGAGACCGGCGGCGAGGCGGGGATGCACACGTTCGACCAGTCCCTGGCCCGCCTCGTCCGCCAGCGGGTGCTGGACCCGGCGGTGGCCCGGGGCGCGGCCGACAACATCGCCGCCTTCGACGCGATGGTCAGCCGATGACGGCCTCCGGCCAGAGCGTGCTGTACCGCTACCGGGCGCTCGACGGCGGCGGCGGCATCCGGGAGGGTCGCCTGTCGGCCGGTTCCGAGACCGACGCCGTGGAGCGGCTGCGCCGGTCCGGCCTGCGGCCGCTGTCGGTCGAGCGCCACCGGGTGTCGGCCCTCGCCCGGGAGCTGTCGGTGCCGGGCCTGGGCCCCCGGGTGAAGCCGGCCGAGCTGGCGGTGACGGCCCGGCAGTTCGCCACCATGATCGGAGCCGGCATCCCGCTCCTGCGGACCCTCGAGGTGCTCCAGCGCCAGAGCCGCAACCCGCTCCTGGCCGCCACCCTCGACCAGCTCCGGCTCGACGTGGAGAGCGGGCAGTCGCTGAGCGAAGCGGTGGCGGCCCACCCCCGGGTGTTCGACCGCCTCTTCGTGTCGATGATCCGGGCCGGTGAGGCGGCCGGCGCTCTCGACGTGGTCCTCGGCCAGTTGGCCATGAGCATGGAGCGGTCGGTGGCGACCCGCCAGAAGATCCGTTCGGCCATGACCTACCCGGTCGCCGTGCTGGTGATGGTGGTGGTGGTCATCGCAGTGATGCTGACCGTGGTGGTGCCGACCTTCGCCGGCATCTACGACGACCTCGACGGCACGCTGCCCCTGCCGACCCGGATCGTGGTCGGCATGTCGGAGCTGGTCACCGCCCGCCTCCCGATCGTGCTGGCGGTGCTGGCGATCACCGTCACCGCCGTCCGCCGCTGGAAGCGGACCCCGAACGGCCGCCACCGCTGGGACGGAGCGAAGCTGCGGTTGCCCCTGATCGGCGGTCTCCTGCGGAAGTCGGTGATGGCCCGGTTCGGGCGTACGATGTCGGTGCTCACCCGGTCCGGGGTGCCTGTGCTCGAGACGCTGCGGATCGCGGCCGACACGGTGGGCAACGAGGCCGTGGCCCGCGCCCTGTCGGCGACCCGGGAGGCCGTGCGGCGGGGCGAGCCGATCGCCGCCCACCTGGCCACCAGCTCGCTGTTCCCGCCGATGGTGGTGCAGCTGATCGCGGTGGGCGAGGAAACCGGGTCGCTGGACAAGATGTTCGACGTCGTGGGCAGCACCTTCGAAGACGAGGTGGAGACGGCGGTGGCCGGTTTCGCCGCCCTCATCGAGCCGCTGCTGATGGCCGTGATCGGCGTGGTGGTGGGCGGCATGGTGGTCGCCCTCTACCTGCCCATGTTCCGGATCATCGACCTCGTCCAGTGAGGTGCCGCCGGGCGACGTTCGGCCCAACGAACGGGAAACTTCAGTGTCGCTCCGGCCGAGCCGATGCATCGGGCAACCCCTGCCGGCGCAGCCCGCGCCCGACCGAGGAGACCGACGTGACGACCCAGCTCCCCACCATCACCGCCGATGCGCCGGCCGATGACGCTGCGGTGGAGCCCACCCCGACCCTCGCCCCCACCAGGGAGGGCGGGTTCACCCTGCTCGAGGTGATGGTAGTGGTGATGATCATCGGCATCCTGCTGGCCATCGGCATCCCGACGTTCCTCGGGGCCCGCACCCGGGCCCAGGACCGGGCCGCCCAATCGACCGACCGCATCGCCCAGAGCGCGGCCATGGTCGTGTTCGCCGACTACGCCGACTTCGCCCAGGTGACCACGGCCCGGGTCCGGGCGGCCGAGCCCGGCGTCACGTGGGTGGCGGGCAACGTGGCGTCGACCAATGAGCGGACGGTGAGCGCCGGAGCCAACACCACCGGCACCGAGTGGGGCGCCGCCACCCTGTCGGACAGCGGCGAGTGCTTCTACATCCGGCTCCGCAGGAACGCCTCCACCCTGTACGGGCGCTCGACCACCGCCACCTGCACCGGCGACTCGGCCCTCACCCGGGCCACCGCCGCCTCCTGGTGACCGGCACCACCTGGTGATCGACGGCTCGTGACGGAGCGGGCCCGGGTCGCCCCGGAGCTCGACGCCCAGCGGGCGCAACCCGTTCGAGGGCTACCGCACCCGCCGGGTCTACTCGCCCCTGAACCTCACCGACCGGTTCCGACTCAACTACGTCTGCGCCCCGCCGACGGGACCGGTTACCACCGACCCGAACGAAGGGGTGACCTCTGATGACCGAGTGCTTCGTCGGACGCCAACCGATCCTGGACCGCAACAACAAGGTGTGGGCCTACGAGCTCCTCTACCGCCACAGCCTCGACAACGCCATCGGTGACGTCGACCGCACGGTGGCGACCTCCCGGGTGGTGATGAACGCCTTCGTCGACATCGGCCTCGAACGGGTGGTGGGCCGCCACCGGGCCCTGGTCCACGTGTCGGACGACTTCCTGCTCTCCCCCGAGCTCACCGGGTTCTCCCCTGAGCGGGTCATGCTCCAGATCTCCGATCCCATCCCCGCCGGCGGCCAGGTCGAGGGCACGGTGCAGCGTCTGCGGGACGAGGGCCACTCGATCGCCCTCAACGGCTACCGCAGCCACCTGTCGCTGGCCTCCCTCCTCCCCTTCGCCGACGTGGTGAAGCTCGACGCCCTCGACCTCGACCTCGACACGATGGCGGCCGAGGTGGCCACCCTGCGCCGCCACAACCGTCCTCTCACCCTGATCGCCAAGCGGGTGGAGACGATGGAGCAGCGCAACGCGCTGGCCGAGCTGGGCATCGACTGCTTCCAGGGCCACTTCCTGGCCCGCCCCGAGATCATCACCGGCTCCCGCCTCCCCACCAACAAGCTCGCCATCCTCCAGCTCGTCAGCCGCATGAGCGACCCCGACATGGAGACCGCCGAGCTGGAGCAGCTGATCACGATCGACCCCTCGCTCAGCCTCCGGGTGCTGCGCTTCGTCAACTCGCCCCTCAGCGGCCTGTCCCGCCGGGTCGACTCGATCCACCAGGCCGTGGTGCTGGTCGGCCGTACCATCATCCGCAACTGGGTGATGCTGCTGGCCGTGGCCAGCCTGGAAGCCTCGATCCCCGAGCTGATCAAGAACGCCCTGGTGCGGGCCCGGCTGTGCGAGCAGCTGGCCCAGGAGGCCGGCGTGGCGGGCAAGGAGACGTTCTTCACCGTCGGCCTGTTCTCGCTGATGGACGCCATCCTGGCCCGCCCCATGGACGAGCTGCTGGAGAGCCTCCCGTTCACCGAGGACATCCGCAACGCGCTGCTGGCCCACGCCGGCGTGTGGGGCGAAGCGGTCGAGTGCGCCGAGCAGCTGGAGAAGGGCGCCCCCGACGGCGCCGGGTTCGGCACGATCAGCAGCCACCGCCTGTCGGACCTCTACCTCGACGCCATCAACTGGGCCGAGGAAGCGACCGCCGCCGTCCGCTGAGGCCCTCCGGCTCCCGGAGGGGGCGGCGCGCCGCCAGCACCGCCCTGGCCCGAAGCCTGGATCAGCTGCAACGGGATCAGTTGTAGCGCGACCAGGCGTCGGGACGGGTGCCGTCGAGGTCGGTGAAGCCGTAGATCCGGGCCAGGTCGGCCGCCGTGGCCGACCCCTGGTTCCACCGGACGCGGTTGGGGTCGCAGGCCAGGCAGGCCACGGCCCGGCCGACGAAGCGGGGCGACTCCGACGCCTCGAACCCGGGCGGGGCCGGCGGGTGGCCGGGCACGCCGGCCAGGGCGTCACGCCAGTTGTCCTCGCCCACGCCGAAGGCGTCGAGCATCATCTCGGACCGCAGCCACCCCGGTGTCACCGATACCGCCGCCGCCCCGTGGGGGGCCAGCTCGTGGCCGAGGGAGAACGCCAGGCGGTTCACGGCCACCTTGGCCAGGTCGTAGAACACCGAGATCCGGTAGTTGCCGGCGTTGTAGGCGGCGGTGCCGTCGGTGACCTCCACCAGCAGACCCCCCGGCCGCTCGATCAGCAGCGGTAGGAGGTGGTGGGCCGTGACGAGGTGGGTGTCGACGGCGAGCCGCAGGATCCGCAGGCCGGCGTCGATGTCGTGGTCCCAGATCGGCCGGTTCCAGTCCGAGGGCGGGCCGGTCAGCATCTCGGCCCCCCAGATGTCGTTGACCAGGAGATCGATGCGGCCGTGGTCGGCCCGGAGGCGCTCAGCCAGGGCGGCCACCTGGGCCGGATCGAGGTGGTCGACCTGCATTGCGATGCCGTTGCCGCCCAAGGTGGTGACCAGCCGGGCCGTCTCCTCGATCGTCTCGGGCCGGCCGGCGTAGTCGGAGCGGATCGACGGCGACCCCGTGGAGCTCGTCCGCCCGGTGCAGATCACGGTGGCGCCCGCTTCGCCCAGGGCGGCGGCGATGCCCCGCCCGGCACCCCGGGTGGCGCCGGCCACCACCGCCACCCGGCCCCGCAGGGCGTCGGGGTTGGGGAACCAGGGCCGGGCCATGGGGCCCGTCGCCGGGGCGGAGGCTCGTTCGTCGCTCATCGGGTGCCCCCACCGTACCCCACCGCCCCGGGCGGCAATCCCCCATCGTCACGCGGCGTGGGTCGGTGCGGCATCAGACGAAAAGTTCGTGCTCCGGCTGTCGATTCCGTAGCGCCAGTTCGTGGTGTAGTCGCCGCCGGGTACAACCGACGGGACCCACACCGATGATTCTCGACGAGGAGGACTCCGAGATGCCCCAGTTCCTGCTTACCGTCTGGCACGACGAAGACTATGTGGTCGATTTCTCCACCGACGACGCCCAACGCGTCATGGGCCAGGTCGGCGCCCTGAACGAGGAGCTCATGGCCTCGGGGGCCTGGGTGTTCGGCGGGGGTCTGATGCCGGCGTCGTCGGCCGCCACCGCCCGCCCCGGCGGCGCCCCCGGCGACGTGACGCTCACCGACGGCCCTTACGCCGAGACCAAGGAGCAGATCGGCGGCTTCTGGGTGGTCGAGCTGCCCGACCGCGAGGCCGCTCTCGAGCTGGCCCGCCGGGCCGCCGCCGCCTGCGAGGGCCCGGTCGAGGTCCGCCCGTTCCAGAGCGAGTGAGAACGGCCGCTCTTCCGCGGGCAAGAGGTGCAGGTAGACTAAGTTCATGACTAAGTCCGTTCACAGCGTCGGCGTGCACGAAGCGAAGACCCAGCTGTCCGAGCTGTTGCGCCGGGTCGAGGCGGGCGAGGTGATCGAGATCCGACGGAACGACCGGCCGCTGGCCCGCCTGGTCCCCATCGAGCGGGGCCACGACCGGCGTTTCGGGACCGATGCCGGTGTGTTCACGGTGCCGGACGACTTCGATGCGCCCTTGCCCGACGATCTGCTGGACGCCTTCGAATCGTGAGGTTCCTGCTCGATACCCACGTCTTCCTGTGGCTGCAGACCGAGCCCGACCGCCTGGACCCGGCGCTCCTTGACCGGCTGAGTCGGGCGGATGCGCTCCTGCTGTCGCCAGCCAGCGCCTGGGAGATGGCGATCAAGTACCACCTGGGCATGCTCGCGCTCCCGGCCGAGCCGACGGTCTACGTGCCCGATCGGATGACGCGGTCGGGCGTCGAGCCCCTGGCGATCGAGGTCACCCACACGCTGGCCGCGGGCGGGCTACCGCCGCACCATCGGGATCCCTTCGACCGGCTCCTGGTGGCCCAGAGCCAGCTGTCGGGAATCCCGCTCGTAACCGCCGACCGCCAGATCGCGGCGTACGACGTGGAGCTGATCGAAGCCTGAACGGCCGAACGGGTACGCCGGGGCGTTCTGGAGTACAACTCTGGGAACCGACCGACTCCGGGAGGACACCCCCCATGGCCGTCACCGACCACACCCCCACCGCCTCCGTCGCCGACGTGGCGGCAGAAGCCGGCACCCGCTCGGCCGAGATCGAGGAGCTGCGACGCCTCCCGCCCGACCTGGTGGACAAGCTCGTGGCCACCGGCGTGTTCAAGCTGTGGGTGCCCGAGGTCTACGGCGGCGGCGAGGCCCACATCACCGCCCTGCTCGACGCCATCGAGACCTGCGCCTACCACGACGGCTCCACCGGCTGGTGCGTGATGATCGGCGGCTCCACCGGGCTCAACGCCGGCTTCCTCCCGCCCGAGTGGGCCCGGGAGATCTACGGTCCGCCCGGCGCCATCACCGGTGGGTTCGGGATGCCGTCGGGCACGGCGGTGCCGGTGGAGGGCGGGATGCGGGTGACGGGGCGCTGGGCCTGGGGCTCGGGCACCGACCACTGCACGATGATCGGGGGCGGCGTCCGGGTGGTCGACACCTCGGGCGCCCCCGCCGCCATGCCCGACGGCACCCGGGCCCCGTTCGCCTACTTCTCGCTCGACGACGTGGAGCTCCTCGACACCTGGCACGTGGCCGGCCTCAAGGGCACCGCCTCCACCGACTACACGGTCACCGACGCCTTCGTCCCCCAGGGCCGGTGGGTGGAGTTCGTGAACGCCAAGGGCCCCCAGATCGACAGCCCCCTCTACCGGTTCTCGTTCCTCGGCGCCCTCGGAATCGGGGTGGCGTCGGTGATGGTGGGCCTCGGCCGGCGGGCCATCGACGAGCTGGTGGCGCTGGGCGCCAAGGTGCCCGTGGGCAGCTCCCGCACCCTGGCCGAGCGGCCCACCGTCCAGGCCCAGATCGCCGAGGCCGACGCCGCCGTGCGCAGCTCCCGGTCGTTCCTGCGCGAGGTGGTGGACCAGTGCTGGGACGCGGCGGCCACCGACGGCCGTATGACGGGAGAGCACAAGCGGCTGCTGCGCCTGGCCGCCTCCAACATGGCCGAGCGGTGCGCCCACGCCGTGGACCTCTGCTATCACGCCGCCGGCGGCAGCGCCGTCTACGAGACCAACGCCCTCCAGCGCGTGTTCCGCGACACCCACGTGGCCACCCAGCACGGCATGATCGCCCCCCGCACGCTCGAGCCCCTGGGCCGCATGGTGTTCGGCCTGGAGACCGACACCCGACAGCTCTGAGCGACCCGCCGGCCGCGGGTCAGGCGATCTCGATCCTACCGCCAGGCGTGTCGACCACGGCCACCAGGCGGACCGACGCCGCCTCGGCGGTGACGAGCCCCAGCCCCAGGCCGTCGACCATGGCGCGAACGGCGGCGTCGGGATGCTCCACCCGCAGCTCCACCAACGCCCCCATCGAGGGCAGCGACCGGGCCGGGCTGGGGGTGGCCCCCCAGTCGATCACGAACGGCATGGCCGCCGGCGCCGTGGCGAACGGGGCCAGTGTGAGCCGCCAGCGCAGCTCCTCCCCGTCGGGCTTGACCCGGCTCATGGCCGTGATCGGCCCCGGGTCGTGGCCCAGCGCCAGCAGCCGGTCGACGACCTCCTCGATCGTCTCGCCCGGCGCCGGGTGCACGGCGTAGCCGGCCAGGCGGGGCGGGGCGCCCTCGTCGATCCCGAACGGGCGGGGCCGGGCCGGCTCACCCTGGTCGGGGTCGACGCCGATCACCTCGAAGTAGGTGGTCTGATCGAAGGTGAGCAGGTGGTTCCGGGTGCCGACGCCGGGGTGAGGGCCGCCCGGCGGCGGCGTGGCCCCGGTCAGCTGCTCGATGTGGCGGACCCCGGCGGCGAGGTCGGGCGAGGCGAAGACGAGATGGTCGAGCTCGGGCATGCCCCGAGACGGTAGGCGCTCCGGTGCCACCCCGCCGGCCCATCGACCGAAAACTGCCTGCTGCCGCCGAACCCGGTCGAGAAGTACGGCGTGGCGCCGTATTTCTCGACGGAGTTCGGCCTGGGCGGGGGCGGGCTGGCAGGCTGGAGGCATCACCGGGGACCACAGCGGGCGAGGAGAGCGGCGAGATGACGACCATCAGCGAGCATGTGAGCTGCGAGATCCGGCCTCTGGCCGCCGCCCTGGGGGCCGAGGTCACCGGGCTGCCGCTGGCCGGCGCCGGGCGGGCCGAGGTGGACACCGTGCTGGCCCTCCTGCTCCGCCACCGGGTGCTGTTCTTCCCTGGGCAGCACCTCACGATCGACCAGCACGTGGGCCTGGCCGAGCAGCTGGGCCCGCTGGAGGCCCACCCCAACCTGCGCAACGCCGGGCTCGAGCATCCGTCGGTGTTCGAGCTGGCCGCCTCGTCGGGCGGGATCGCCGACGAGTGGCACACCGACCTCACGTTCCTCCCGTCGCCGTCGGTGATGTCGGTGCTGAACATGATCCGATGCCCCGAGGTGGGCGGCGACACCATGTGGACCAACCTGGAGCTGGCCTACGAAGAGCTGTCGGCCCCCCTGCGGGACCTGTGCGACGGGCTCACCGCCCTCCACGACGCCACCCCCCACAACCGCCCGGAGAAGACGGCCATCCATCCCGTGGTCCGCGTCCATCCGGTCACAGGCCGCCGGGCCCTGTACGTGAACGAGCACTTCACCCGGCGCATCGTGGAGCTCAGCGCCCCCGAGAGCGACGCCCTGCTCGGCTTCCTCACGCGCTGGGTCGCCCAGCCCCGCTTCACCGTGCGCTACCGCTGGACCGAAGGCACGATCGCCATCTGGGACAACCGCTGCACCCAGCACTTCGTGGTCAACGACTTCACCGGCGAGCGCATCATCCAGCGGGCCACGGTGATGGGCGACCAGCCGACCGGCCTGGGGGCGCCCCGGTGGGAGCCGTTCACCGCCAGCCGGGGCGGCGCCACCACCCGCCACGACCGCCAGCTCCGCCACGTCCTGCGGCAGCGTGACCAGGGCTGACACCCCCCTCCGGGTGAACTAGTAGTTCAGATCTGGTGTGACCTAAATCAAACGGCCCTTCGAGTCGATGCAGGTTCTGTGGCGCTCGCCCTGCGCCCGCTCCTGCTGATCGATCGAGGTGACCGATGCCCTCCATTCTCGCCGTGGACGACTCCGTGTCCATGCGCCAGCTCGTGACCTTCACGCTCAAGGAGGCCGGCTACGACGTCATAGAAGCCGTCGACGGCGAGGACGCCCTGGCCAAGGCCCAGGCCCGCCGGGCCGACGTGGTGCTCACCGACGTCAACATGCCGAAGATGGACGGCATCGCGCTGATCCGCAACCTGCGCCAGCTCCCGGCCTACAAGTTCACCCCCATGCTGCTCCTGACCACCGAGTCGGCCCCGGAGAAGAAGGCCGAGGGCAAGGCGGCCGGCGCCACCGGCTGGATCGTCAAGCCCTTCAACCCGGAGCAGCTGCTGGCCACGATCAGCAAGGTCATCAAGTAGTGGCCATCGACGTCACCAAGTTCCACCAGACCTTCTTCGAGGAGTCGCTCGAGGGTCTGGAGCTGATGGAGTCGGGCCTGCTGGAGCTGGAGGTCGGGGCCGACAACAACGAGGCCATCAACCAGATCTTCCGGGCCGCCCACTCGATCAAGGGCGGTGCCGGCACCTTCGGTTTCACCGCCGTCACCGAGTTCACCCACCTGCTGGAGACGATCCTCGATCGGCGCCGCAGCGGCCAGGCCGAGGTCACCCAGGAAGCCGTCGACGTGCTGCTCGAGAGCATCGACGTGCTGCGCGACATGCTGTCGGCCACCCGTGACGGAGCCGAGCTCGACCCGGCCGAGGTGGTGGAGGTGCAGGCCCGCCTGCAGGAGCTGGTGGACAGCGACCTCTCTCCGGCAGGAGCCGGCACCGCCACCGCCGCCACCCCCGAGCGGACCGACGAGGCCGCCACGACCGGCGGTGGCGCCGGCGCCGCCCTCGGCACGTGGCGGATCACGTTCAAGCCCCAGCCCCACCTGTTCCGCACCGGGAACGACCCGGTGCGCATCCTGGGGGAGCTGGCCGAGCTGGGCGCCTACGCCGTGGAGGCCGACACCTCGGCCCTGCCGGCGCTGGCCGATCTCGACGTCGAGAGCTGTTACACGGCATGGACGGTCGAGCTCGAGGGCCCCACCGAGCAGAGCGCCATCGAGCAGGTCTTCGAGTGGGTGGAGGACGACGCCGAGATCACGATCACCCGGCTCGACGCCCCGTCCGCTTCCGCCCCCACCGAGCCCGGTACCGACGCCGACACCAGTGCCAGCGCCGACGCCAGCCTCGCCGGGACCGCCGCCACGCCGGCGGCCGCCGGCACCGACGTCGGGAGCCCGGCCGCCCCCGTGGCCGGTCAGGCCGACCCCGAGCGGCGCAGCGGCGCCGACCGGCGCCAGGCCGATGCCGCCCACGGCTCGGCCACCACCACGTCCATCCGGGTCGACATCGAGAAGATCGACACGCTCATCAACATGGTGGGCGAGCTCGTGATCACCCAGTCGATGCTGCAGGAGCTGGCCCTG
>Ga0268299_1002702_pt1 | contig 19533 bp, 11 predicted proteins | sample NOBtaG_FD_193484 | JGI IMG/M metagenome (GOLD analysis project Ga0268299, IMG submission 193484) | Activated sludge microbial communities from bioreactor in Nijmegen, Gelderland, Netherland - NOB reactor | ecosystem: Engineered > Bioreactor > Aerobic > Activated sludge | place: Netherlands...
TTACGGCCTGCACCTGGTGCGCGTCGAGGAGCGCCTCCCCGCCGTCGATCCACCCTTCGACGCCGTGCGCGATCGCCTCCGCCGCGCCGTGCTCGACGCCCGCGCCCAGGCCGCCGTGCGCGCCACGGTCGCTCGCTGGCGGGCGCAGTACGAGGTCGTCCTGCCGCGCCGCTGACGCCTGCCGGCGGGTCGAGCACCTGGCAGAGTCGGCCCGAGTGTGCTCTGAACGCTCGCGGAGGCGTCGCCATGGTCCATCCCGTCATCTCGGCCGACTCGCACATCACCGAGCCGCCCGACACCTACGCCAAGCACATCGATCCCGCCTTCCGCGAGCGCGCGCCCTACGTCCAGCGCATGGACGGCGGTGGCGACCTGTTCGTCATCCCCGGCATGAGTCAGCCGATCCCGATGGGCCTGGTGGCGGCGGCCGGCAAGCGCCCGGAGGACATCTCGCTGCGCGGCACGTTCGAGGAGTGGCATCGCGGCGGCTGGGATCCCGAGGCACGCCTCGCCGACCAGGACCGCGACGGCGTCGCCGCCGAGATCCTCTACCCCACCGTCGGCATGCCGCTCTGCAACCACGAGGACCTCGACTACAAGAAGGCCTGCTTCGACGCCTACAACCGCTGGATCCAGGAGTACTGCAGCGTCCACCCCGACCGCCTGCTCGGCGTCGGCCAGACCGCGATGCGCACGCCCGACGAGGGCGTCCAGGATCTCCGCCGCATCGCGGCCGCCCGGCTACGCGGCGTCATGCTTCCCGGGCACCCCGGACAGGCCGACTACGACAGCCCGATCTGGGATCCGGTGTGGGAGGCCTCGATCGATCTCGGCCTGCCGCTGTCGTTCCACATCCTCACCACGCGCGAGCGCTACGCTCAGCGCGGCTCGGTGCTCAACTACGCCGTGTCGATCATCCGCGCCAATCAGGACATCATCGGCATGCTGATCTACGGCGGCGTCTTCGACCGCCATCCGAAGCTGCGCATCGTGTGCGTCGAAGCCGACGCCGGCTGGGTACCGCACTGGATGTACCGCATGGACCACTACTACGAGCGCCATCGCCACGCCCTCCACGCGCAGAGCCTGGAGCGCCTGCCGAGCGAGTACTTTCGCGAGAACATCTACGTCACCTTCCAGGACGACTGGGTCGCCTTCCGCATGCTCGACCTCGTCAACCCCGACCGCCTGATGTGGGCCAACGACTTCCCGCACAGCGACTCCACCTGGCCGCGCTCGCAGGAGGTGCTGGCCACGCACACCGCTCACCTCAGCCCGGCGCAGCGGGAGAAGATCGTGCGGGGGAACGTCGCGGAGCTGTACGGGATCGGCGGTCTGCAGGAGCGACCATGACCTACGACCTCAAGCTCACCGACGGCACTCTCGTCGACGGCACCGGCGCACCGGCCGTGCGCGGCGACCTCGGCATCAAGGACGGTCGGATCGCGGCGCTGGGCGCGGCGCCCGGCCAGGCCACGCGTACGACCGACGCGGGCGGGCGCGTGATCGCGCCGGGCTTCGTCGACATCCACACGCACTACGACGCCCAGGTGCTGTGGGACCGCATGCTCTCCATCTCGCCCTGGCACGGCGTCACCACGGTGGTGATCGGCAACTGCGGCTTCGGCGTCGCGCCGACCCGCGCCGCGCACCGCGGCCTGATCCTGCGCACGCTCGAGAAGGTCGAGGGCATGAGCCTGGCAGCGCTCGAGGCCGGCCTGGGCGCGGAATGGCCGTTCGAGACCTTCCCGCAGTACCTCGATGCGATCGAGCGCCGCGGCAGCGCGATTCACATGGCGGCGTTCGTCGGCCACACGCCGGTACGGCTCTACGTCATGGGCGAGGAGGCGAGCGAGCGCGAGGCGAGCGGGGACGAGATCGCCCAGATGAAGGCGATCGTGCGCGAGGCGCTCGACGCCGGCGCGGTCGGCTTCGCCACCTCGAAGGCGCCGACGCACGTCGGCTACGCCGGCAAGCCGGTTCCCAGCCGCGCCGCCGAGCTCGCGGAGATCCGCGCCCTCGCCTCGACGCTGGGCGAGAGCGGCCGCGGCCTGATGCAGGCCACCGTCGGCCCCGGGCTCTTCTTCGACGAGTTCGCCACCATCGCGCGCGAGACCGGCCGCCCCCTGACCTGGACCGCGCTGCTGGCCGGCATGCTCGGCCCGGGCTCGCATCGCTTTCTGCTCGACCGTTCGATCGCCCTCCTCGAGAGCGGCGCCCAGGTCGTCCCGCAGGTGTCGTGCCGGCCGCTCAACTTCGATTTCGACTTCCGCGAGCCGTTCGCGTTCGAGGCGCTGCCCCTCTTCCACCCGGTCTCCGCCGCCGACCTCGCCGGCAAGGCGCGCATCTACGGCGACCCCGACTTCCGCCGCACGCTCAAGGAGTCGTTCGCCGAGGCGATGTCGGGGCCGTTCCACCAGTGCTGGGACCGTATCGTCATCTCCGCCTGCCCGCAGGAGCCGGGTCTCGACGAGCGCATGCTCGCGGAGGTCGCGCGCGAACGCTGCGTGCACCCGCTCGACCTGATGCTCGACCTCGCCCTCGCCTCCGACCTGAAGGCGCGCTTCCGCCTGGCGGTGGTGAACTTCGACGAGGAGGCGGTGGCCGAGCTGTTGCGCGACGAGCACACCATTCTCGGCCTCTCCGACGCCGGCGCGCACGCCAGCCAGCTCTGCGACGCCTGCTTCTCCACCCACCTCCTCGGCTACTGGGTGCGCGAGAAGGGCGTGCTCCCGCTCGAGCGGGCGGTGCGCATGCTGACCTCGCAGCCCGCCGACCTGCTCGGGCTGCCCGACCGCGGGCGCCTCGCCGTCGGCCGGCCCGCCGACGTCGTCGTCTTCGACCCCGCCACCGTCGGCGCCAGCGCTCTGCGCCGCGTGCGCGACCAGCCCGCCGGCGCCGACCGCCTGATCGCCGACGCGTTCGGCATCGACGCCGTGATCGTCGCAGGCACGGTCATCCGCGAGCACGGACGAGACGTCGTCGATCCCGAGGGTCCGCTGCCGGGGCGCCTGCTGCGGAGCGGAGGTCAGCCCGGTTACGAAGAAGAACAACGGGGATGAACGGCGATGGAATGAAGATGGCCGAGATGCAGCCTGCCAGTCCGCTTCAGCACGTTCTCGGAGAGAACGACCTCTGCGGGACGGCCTTCGCGAGACTCTCGACCGCATCCGCGTTGATCCGCGTTCATCCGCGGCTTCCGGTTCCCGTCGCTTCGATGGTCACCGCACCGCGTACAAGCGCCACTCCCCGGGGACGCCCTTGAGAGGGCGGCTGCCGCGGTCCGCGAGCTCGATCGCCGAGCCGGCGATCAGGTCGCGCACCGTCTGCGACACCAGCACCTCGCCCGGTTCGGCCTCGGCGGCGACGCGCGCGCCGATGTGGAGCGCCAGACCGCGCACGCGACCCTCGAGGCGCTCGCACTCGCCGGTGTGAACGCCGGCGCGCAGATCGAGCCCCAGCTCGCGGGTGGCGGCGATGATGCGGCCGGCGCAGCGGATCGCGCGCGCCGGTCCGTCGAAGGCGACGAGGAAGCCGTCGCCGAGATGGTCGATCTCGGTGCCGCGCGCCGCCGCCAGCTCGCGGCGCACGACCGCGTCGTGGCGGGCGAGCAGCTCGGCCCAGTAGCGGTCGCCCAGCAGCGCCGCGCGCGCGGTCGAGTTGGCGATGTCGGTGAACAGCAGCGTCATCAACTGGCGGTCGACCTCGGGCGTGCCGCGCACGCCGGTGAGGAACTCCTCCACCTCCCCCAGCACCGCCTCGACGTCGCCGACCCAGAGGAAGTGGTCCTCGCCCGGCAGCTCGACGTAGCGCGCGCCGCGGATGTGCTCCGCCAGGTAACGCGCTCCCGAGGTCTTCAGGATGCGGTCGGCAGCGCGATGCACGACCAACGTCGGCGCCGTGACCGCCGACAGCGCATGGCGCGCGTCGATGTCGGCCACCATCCGCATCAGCATCTGGAACCCCGACGGGCTGACGGCGAAGCGCTCGAAGCGCGCCCAGGAGCGACGGAACTCCGGGTCGCGGGCGACGCTGGGGGCGAGCAGGTTGACGCTCCGGCCGGTACCCCACACCTCGAGGTGACGGAGGAAGTTGTCGAAGTCCGCGCGCCGCCAGCCATGCGGATAGTCGGGCGCCTCGAGCATGCGGGCGGTGGTGTTGCACAGCACCAGCGCCGCCGTGCGCTCCGGATAGGTCGCGGCGAAGGTGATGCAGATCGGCCCGCCCTCGGAGATGCCGAACATCGCGGCGCGCTCGCAGCCGACGGCGTCCATCACCGCGCGCGTGTCCTCCATGCGCTCCTCCCGCGAGGGCAGGTCGGCGACCCGATCGGAGAGGCCGGTGCCGCGGCGGTCGAGGAGGATCAGACGTGAGAACGACGCCAGGCGTTTGAGGAAGCGGGCGTAGGAGGGCTCCTCCCAGGCGTACTCGACGTGCGAGACCCAGCCGGGCACGAGCACCACGTCGACCGGCCCTTCGCCGACGACCTGGTAGGCGATGCTGACGTCGCCGTTGCGCGCGTAGCGCGTCTCGGGCGTGGCGCCGGGGCCGAGCGCCGCGAGTGGCGGCGACGCCATGCCCGACGAGCTCGCGGCGCCGCCGGAGCGTTCCGCCCCCCGACCGCCCGAGACGCCGGCTGCGCTCGGCGCGCAGGCAGCGGCATCGCCGCGCGAACCCGAAGCCGGGCGGAGCGCACCCTCCAGCGGCACGTGCAGATCCTCGAGAACGCGGACGGCGTGCTCGCGCTGCTGCTCGGCCTCGCGGGCACGGCCGAGGGCGAGCAGGAGGCGCACGACGGCGGCATGGGCATCCTCGTCGTAGGGCTCGAGCTCGGCGAGCTTGCGCGCGTGCTCGAGCGCCTCCTCCGGACTCGCTGCCAGCCGCTCGGCGAGCGCGCGGCGCACCTTGGCGTGGAACCGGCGCGCCTCCTCGCGCTGGGCCAGCCGCCACGACTGGAAGCCGAAGAAGTCGGGCAGCTCGAGGCCGTCGAGGAAGTCGCCGCGAAACTCGCGCGCGAGCTCGCGCAGCTCGTCGGTCGCCAGGCTCTCCACCCCCGCGGCGAGTCGCTGGCGCAGGTGGTGCACGTCCACCACCGCGCCACGCGGCTCGAAGCCGATCGTCTCTCCGGCGGCGACGATGCGGGGCGCATCGGGGTCGTCGACCAGCGCCCGCAGCTTGCTCAGGCTCCAGCGCAGCGCGGCGCGCGGATCGTCGGCGACGTCCCACAGCAGCGAGCAGAGCCGCTCGCGTCGGTGCGGCGTGCCGCTGACCACGAGGTAGGTCAGCAGGGCGCGCGTCTTGCGCGACTGCGGCAGCCGCACGGGGGTCTCGCCGCGCAGCACCTCGAGATCGCCCAGGAGGCGAATGGCGAGCGGCGCCGGCTTGCCGGCCTTCTTCTTCGTCGACCCCATGGATCAGTCCCGAAAGGACTCGATGTAGCCGATGAGCGACTCGAGCTGAAGGTCGGAGATCGCGCCGCCGAAGCCCTGCATGCCGGCGCCCGGCACGCCGTAGAGAACGGCGGCGCGCAGCGTCTCCGGCGGAACCGCGAGAAGGTAGTTGTGCCCCTGGTAGTAGGCCGGGATCGCACCCGCCTCGTCGTCGGTCGGGCCGGGGGCGTCGATCAGTTGGCCGTGGCAGACGGCGCAGTTCTCCTCGTACACCGCCTCGCCCAGGGCGAAGCTCTGCGCCGACGCGGAGCGGGCGACGAGCAGGAGGGCGAGGACGAGCAGCGCGACGCGGGCCACCAGCGGGTGTCTAGCACAACGGCTCCCGCCGCCCCAGAATCAGAGCCGCGACCGTCAGGGAGCGGTTGGCTGCGCACTGGAACGCGGCCAACCGCTCCCTCCCGGTCGCGGCTCCGCGTGCGCGCTACACCAGGTAGGTCGCCAGGTGGTCGATCAGCGCCTCGGCGGACGCCGGCTGGCTGCGGAAGCCGACGTACCCGTCGGGGCGCACCAGAACCAGCGTCGGGCTGCCGGCGCCGAGACGGCGGTGGAGCTGCTGCGCCGGATCGCGCAGCGTGCCCTCGGGCGGCCGCGCGCCGCCGGCCTCCTCCTCCGGCAGGACGACGAAGGCGCGCACCAGCTCGCCCCAACGCGCCCGAACCGCGTCGGCGATCTGCGTCAGCGGCGCGACCTGCTCCGCCGGCGCCTCGACGCCGGCGAGGAGAAAGAGGGTGTGCGGCGGGCCAGCCTGCAACTGGAACAGGCGCACGACGCTGCCGTCGGAGCGCACCAGCTCGGCGTCGGGCATGCGCTCGCCCGGGCGCACGCCTCCGCCCAGCAGCCAGGCGTGCGCGGCGCGGCCGCGATGCTCGCCGCTGAGCGGGCTGTCGCGGTAGTGGATGGCGAGCTCGGACATCGCCTCGCCGATGCGGTGCTGCACCACGTCGAGCGAGCCGAGCAGCGCATAGGCGCGGTTGCGCAACTGCTGCGCCAGCGGGTTGCGCAGCGTCGCCGCGCGCGTCATCAGGCCGGCGTTGCGCAGCACCATCTCGGCCACCGCGCCGCGCTCGAGGTCGTAGCTGTCGAGCAGCGCGTCGCGCGCCTGGCCGCGCTGCACCAGCGCCAGCTTCCAGGCGAGGTTGTAGGTGTCCTGCATGCCGGTGTTCATGCCCTGTCCACCCGCCGGGCTGTGGATGTGGGCGGAGTCACCGGCGAGAAAGACGCGGCCGTGGCGGAAGTGTCCGACCTTGCGCTCGTGGATGCGGAAGCCCGCGAGCCACACCGGGTCGCGCAGCAGCAGGCCACCGGGGCCGCGCTCGTCGACCAGGCGCTGCACCTCGGCGAGCGGCGGGTCGGGCGGATGGTCGAGCGAGGCCGCCAGACCGACGTCGGCGACGATGCGGAAGCGCTCGCCGCGGATGGGGAAGAGGAAGAGCACCCCCTCCTCGTGGAAGAAGATCGTCACCTCGTCCGGCGGCAGGTCGCCCTGCACGTGCACGTCGGCGAGAACCCAGTCGTTGGGTTCCGCCTCGCCCTCGAACTCGACGCCGAGCAGGTGGCGCACGGCGCTGTGGGCGCCGTCGCAGCCGACCAGCCAGGGCACCTCGATCTCCTCGCTCGCGCCGTCGGCGCGGCGCAGGGTCGCGCGCGCGCCGGCGACGCCGGTGGCCAGCGCGGTGAGCTCGACGCCCCGCTCGACCTGCACGCCCAGGCCGGCGGCGTGCTCGGCCAGCAGGCGTTCGGTGTCGTTCTGCGGGATCATCAGCGCGTACGGAAAGGGGCTGTCGAACTCGAAGGTCAGGTGCACGAGGCGCTTGCGGCCGTCGTAGATCGCGCCGCCGTGCGCCGGCCGGCCGGCGGCGAGAAAGGGAGCTACGGCGCCCATGTCCTCGAGCATCTCGAGGCTGCGCGGCCACAGCACCAGCGCCTTCGACTTGTCCGAGGGCAGCGGGCTCTTGTCGACGATCCGGCAGGAGAGGCCGTGGTGGCGGAGACCCGCCGCCAGCGTCAGCCCCACCGGCCCGGCCCCCACGATCAGCACATCCGCGTTCGACGCCATGGCGGGGCGATACCACGGGCCGGCAGGCTTCGCACGCGTACGGGTCCGGCACTGGGCAACTTGGCGACCTGGCGCGATCTCTTGGCTGCGACCGTCACAGTCGCGGCTAAGAGATCGCGCCAGGTCCGAAGTCGTGGGTCTCGCGACGATTGGTCGCAGAGTGCCGAGGTGGTATCCACCTATCTGAAGAGCCCGCTAGGTGAGCTCGATCTGCGGGTGATGTCCTGATCGCGCTCGGAGCCACGTCCCGCTCGGAGAAGGTGATTCTCGGGGTGCACGAGGAGACGACCGAGAACGCCGAATTCGTGAAGCCGCTGTTCTGCGATCTGATCGAGCGAGGCCTGCCGACCGATCGCGTGTTGCTGTTCCTGACCGACGGTGTCAAGGCCCTGCGCCCGACGATCACCGGGCTGTTCGGCAAGCTCGCCCTCATCAAGCGCTGCCGGGTGCACAAGGAACACACCGTCCTCGAGCATCTCCCTGAGGAACCGCCCCCCGGCGTTCGACGCACGATGCGCGACGCCTAAGCGAGAACCGACCCGGCCCTCGCTCTCCGACAGCTCGAACGCCTCGCCAGCTCCCTCGAGCGCAACCAGCCGGGTGCCGCGGGGTCGCTCCGCGAAGGTCTCGCCGAGACCCCCACTCTCTCGAAGCTCGGAGTCACCGGCTGGCTCTACCGCTGCCTACGCTCCACGAATCTGGTCGAGAGCCTTAACGCCCACGTTGCTCACTTCACCCACAACGTGCGCCGCTCGCGCGATGGCGAGATGATCGTGCGCTGGGTCGCCACCGCCGTGCGCGAGGCCGAGCAGCGATTCCGCAGCTATGCAGGTTCGACGCTTCACGCGACTCACGAACGTGTTCTATACGTAGTTCGAGAAGCACGCGCCGCCGCTCGCCCTCTTCGTCGCGCACTGCACCCTTTGCCACGTGCACGAGCCGTTGCGCGTGACACCCGCGATGGCGCTCGGCGTGACCGACCACGCGTGCACGATTGGCGAGTTGGTCGACGCGGCGCTCGCGGCGGAGCGGGCGGACCCTATCTCCCGCAGCCGATCATCCCGCGCCCGGCGCGCGTAACGAAGGAGATGAAGGTGCCGGCCAAGCCGGGCACCAGCGGGTGCAGCTTAGAGTTTTTCGCGGCGGGAGAATTTAGGAGGCCTCCTTGGGGCGCGGCATCCTAGCTCTAATCCAATCCCACGCCTCCTTGGTCAGCAGCCCCTGGTAGGGGCGGACGAGTGGACTAACCAAGACGCGGTCGTTCGATTGGACGTGCGGCTTGAGTGCATCCACGACCTCATCTGGTGTTCGCTGGGTATCGACCAGCCATGTCCATCGCATGTAGTGCCACCATCGACCTTGCCCCTTGAGCGCCTGGTAGAGAGGGTCATAGGCGGTAGCTGGACCCCTGAGGTCGAGAGTTACGATCAAAATCATCGTCACCCTTCCTTGGTGGTCGTCTCAGTCGCAATAACTGATGTCACTACTTCAACTTCCCTTCCTTCCTCCCCAAGAGGACCACCTCGGTCCTTGATCTTTTGAATCACACTCGCGAACTGGCCTCGAGCCCGATACCACCTCACTCCAAAAAACGCGCCTGCCAACCAGCCCAGTAGCATCACAATCCAGAAGACATCGTTCGTCTTGCCGTGAGGAATGTCGACTGTTGCGAGAGTAACCGTAAAGGAGATCGCGACCGCGAGCGCGAACAAAGCGAACGAGAAATCCTCGCCAACGGTGAGGGTTTCCTTTTCAAGTTGCTCCAAATCTTCTCGGGTCACTTCGTATAGGACAAAGCTCGTGAAGGCGTGTCGCTCGACAAGGAACTCGCGCTTGACTCGTTCAGGCATGGCTCCCCACGGCGACACCGAGCTACCATACCTAATCGGCGGGCGCCAATTTCATCGCTCGGCGTCCTCATGCGGACAGTACCACACGGGAAAAGACACACGGGAACTAGCAGACGGGCAGGTACACGACAGTCAGAGCTTTGCCACCCATCTCCCGTGACGCAGATGGCAGCCACACAGAGCAGCCTCGGTTGCGCCGCGAACCGGGCGTGGGGTAAACGCAGACGGAGACGGGCGACGACGACGATGGCGAAGCGTGTGGTGAAGCGCCCGGTGGCGGGCAGGGCGAGGAAGGCCGGCGCGGGCGGAGCGCCGGCCGGCAAGCGGGCGGAGAGCTATGCCCATCCCGAAGCGAGCAGCCTGCTGCGGCCCGACGTCGGCGTGCAGGCGCAGTTCCGCAAGAAGAAGCCGCCGCAGCGCTACCGCTACGACTCGTCGCTGGCGCCGGCCCTCAACTGGGACGGCCAGAACCCCGGGCGCGAGATCGGCGAGTGGCTGCTCGCCCTGATCCGCGAAGCCGCCGCGCTGCCGGCGCCGCACGCGTTCGAAACGCCGCGAACGATGCGCGCCGGCGAGGCCGTGATCGAGGTGCGGTCGCTCGCCGACGCGGTCGATCAGCTCGAGCGCCTCGGCCGCCCGTTTCTCGACTGGGCCGGCAAGGCCGAGCGGGTGTCGTTCGAGGTGCCCACCCTGCCGCTCTTCCTGCACGAGCGGCTCTCGACCCAGGCGATCCTCGAGACCCTCAAGGGACACAAGCGCGACCGGCAGCTCGACATGTTCCAGCTCTTCGCCGACCCGCAGCGTCCGGTGCACGACCAGGTGCTGCGCGCCTACGAGTACCCCGACAAGTGGGTCAACCGCATGGTTCTCGGCGACTCGCTCGTGGTGATGAGCTCGCTACTGCACTACGAGGGCCTCGGCGGCCAGGTGCACATGATCTACATGGACCCGCCCTACGGAGTGAAGTTCGGCTCCAACTTCCAGCCCTTCGTCCGCCGCCGCGACGTGAAGCACAACGACGACGGCGACATGACGCGCGAGCCCGAGATGGTCAAGGCGTACCGCGACACGTGGGAGCTCGGCCTGCACTCGTACTTGAGCTACATGCGCGACCGCCTGCTGCTCGCGCGCGAGTTGCTGTCGCCAAGCGGCAGCATCTTCGTGCAGATCAGCGATGAGAACGTGCACCACGTTCGGGAGGTTATGGATGAGATCTTTGCGACCCGAAACTTCTGTGGGTTGATCGTAGTCCAGAAAACCGGAGGACTCGGGGCGAGTGGGCTCAAAGCGGTTGCCGACTATATCCTCTGGTACGCAAGAGATGCCGAGCGCTTGAAGTATCGTCAGCTCTTTCGCCGTAAGGTTGTTGGCCTTGGCGAGGGCTCTGGGGCGCGATACGACCAGTTGCTCTCCCCGGATGGAATGACGGTGCGTCCACTGACAGCTGAGGAGCGCGATGACCCAAGCCGAATCCCCTCAGAATGGCGACCGTTCCAGCTTACATCGTTAACGTCTGGCGCATTCAGAGAGAACACCACGGTCCCCTACACGTTCATGGGCGACGTGTTCCATCCGGGTGAAAACGCCTGCTGGAAAACCACGGTTGACGGCCTCGACCGACTTGCCCGCGCGGGACGAATTCAAAAGGCGGGGCGCACCCTGCGCTACCGCCGCTTCCTCGACGACTTTCCCGCGTTCGAGATAACCAACGTGTGGGACGACGTCGCAGGTGCTGCCGACAAGGTATACGTAGTGCAGACCAGCACGTCGGTTGTCGCGCGCTGCATGCTCATGACCACCGACCCCGGCGACCTCGTTCTCGACCCGACCTGCGGTAGCGGCACGACGGCGTACGTGGCGGAGCAGTGGGGTCGTCGCTGGATCACGATCGACACCAGCCGGGTGCCGCTGGCGCTGGCGCGGCAGCGGCTGCTGACGGCGACGTTCCCCTACTACCAGCTCAAGGAGGACGGACGCGGGCCGGCGGGCGGGTTCATCTACGCTCGCAGGCAGAACCAGAAGGGTGAGGAGGTCGGCGGCATCGTGCCGCACGTGACGCTGAAGAGCATCGCCAACGACGAGCCGCCGGACGAGGAGGTGCTGGTCGACCGCCCGGAGGTCGACGGCAAGGTCACGCGCGTCACCGGGCCGTTCACCTTCGAGGCGACGATCCCCACTCCGGTCGACTTTGAGGGCGACGGCGAGGAGGACGCGGGCGCGGGGGTGGGCGAGGCGCACGGCACGTTCGTCGACCGCATGCTGGAGGTCCTGCGGCGTTCGCCCGTGCTGCACCTGACCGGCAACCGCACGGTGGCGCTGCACCACGTGCGCCGGCCGGCGAAATCGCTGTCGCTGTCGGCCGAAGCGGTGGTGGCCAAGCCCGGCGAGCGCGAGCCGGCGGGCGCGCGGCGGCCCCAGGGCGCGCCGGTGAGCGGCGCTACCGGCGGCGCCGGCGAGGTGGCGGAGCCGCGCGTCGACGGCGATCCGGTGGCGCTGGTCTTCGGCCCGGAGAACGGCGCGGTCAGCGAAAAGCTGGTGTGGGAGGCGGCGCGCGAGGCGGCGGCCAAGCGCTACACCCATCTCTACGTCGTCGGCTTCGCCATCCAGCCGAACGCGCGCGAGCTGGTGGAGAAGTGCGACGCCACCGTCGGCGTGCCGGCGACTTACGTCCAGGCGACGCCGGATCTGATGATGGGCGACCTGCTCAAGAACATGCGCTCGAGCCAGATCTTCAGCGTCTGCGGCCTGCCCGATGTGCGCCTGCGGCGCCGCAAGGCGAAGGGCGAGGAGCGCGGCGACGAGTACGTCGTCGAGCTGCGCGGCCTCGACGTCTTCGACCCGGCGACGATGGACAACGACCGCCTCGGCGGCGCCGACGTTCCGGCGTGGCTGCTCGACACCGACTACAACGGCCTCTGCTTCCACGTCTGCCAGGCCTTCTTCCCGCGCACCGCCGCCTGGGACGATCTCCGCCGCGCCCTCAAGGGCGAGTTCGACGACGCGGTCTGGGAGCACCTCGCCGGCGCCGCCAGCACGCCGTTCGCCGCCGGCGAAAGCGGCACGATCGCGGTCAAGGTCATCGACGACCGCGGCAACGAGCTGATGGTGGTCAAGAAGCTCGAGGACGCCGAGGAGTGATCCGCAAGCTCGTCATCCGGCGCTTCAAGCGCTTCGAGGAGGTCGAGTTCCTCTTCCCAGACAACATCGTCCTGGCTGGCCCCAACAACACCGGCAAGACGACGGTGCTGCAGGCAGTGGCCGCTTGGAGCCTGGCCTTCATGCATTGGAAGCGACTGAATGATTTTCAGCGCCACGGCGGGGCTTACACCAGGGCACCGATTGCGAGACAGGCTTTTTCTGCCGTGCCCCTGCGTTCGTTCGAGTTGCTCTGGAGCAAGCGCCGTCAGACCCAGGGCCCGATCGAAATCGCGATCCACACTGGCGAGTGGGCCATCACCGTCGAGTTCATTCCCGACAGCACGGAACAGCTTTACGTCCGGCCCAAGCCCGACGCTGCCCCTGCGATGGTCCGGACCGCCGATCTAGCGACGGCGTTCGTCCCGGCGATGTCCGGGCTGAGCGTCGAGGAGCCGCTTTATCAACGCGCCAAGGTCGACCAGCTTCTGGCACAAGCAAAGCCCGGCGAGGTTCTGCGAAACCTGCTCGCGGAGGCCGTCCAGTCGAACGCCTGGGAGCCTTTGCGACAGGCAGTGAAGCGGCTGTTCGGCTACGAGATCCTGCCCCCCGATTACGCTAATCGCCCCGACATCCTGGCCGAGTACAGCGAGCACCCGGGGAGCCACCCCCTCGACATCGCCAGTGCCGGCAGCGGCTTTCAGCAGGTGCTGATGTTGCTCGCGTTCCTGTACACGCGGCCCGGGTCGGTACTGCTACTGGACGAGCCGGATGCACACCTCCATGTGATTCTCCAGGACGCGATCTACGGCGAGCTCCGCGCGGTCGCTGCGGCCCAGGGGTCGCAGCTCATCATCGCAACGCACTCCGAGGTCATCATCAACTCCGTCGAGCCGAAGGAGCTGTACGTGATGTTGAGCACACCCCGCCGGTTGGCGGACTCGGCGGAACGCACGGCACTGATCAAATCGCTCGGCATCCTCGGCAACGACGACATCCTGATGGCACTCGAGGCTCCCGGGGTCCTCTACCTGGAGGACTACACCGACCTCGAGATTCTGCGCGCCTGGGCGCGGGTCTTGAAGCACCCCGCGTTGGAGACGCTGACGACGCGGCTCTTCTGGCGGAAGACCGTAACCCAGACGCGCCCGGGGGCGGCCGGCATCAGGAACTTCGACCATTACGAGGCTCTCAAGCTCGTCCGCGACGACTTGCCGGGGCTGGAGATCATCGACGGTGACGGCCGTCCGGAGATCCAGGCGACGCCGATCACCGGCAGCGGACTGCAGCGCCTGCGTTGGCGTCGCTACGAGGTCGAGAGCTACCTCTTCCACCCCGAGGCGCTCGCGCGCTTCGTCGAGAAGGTGGTCGGTTCGGCGGCGGCGCCGCACGTCGCCGACCTGCGGCATCATCTCCAGCAGACTCAGCCTCCGGCCTTCATCGTGGACCCGCTGGGAGAGCACGCCTTCCTCGTCGGCGTGAAGGCGCGCCGCGATCTGATCCCTCCGGCGCTGACGGCGGCGGGGATCGACGTGCCCTATACTCGCTTTCACGAGATCGCCGAGCTGATGCTCCCCGACGAGATCCATCCCGAGGTGAAGGAGAAGCTCGACCTGATCCAGAAGGCGTTCGGCCTATGAGCGGCTTCGAAGTCGCCGAGCCGATCCTCAACTCGCCCTACGAGGAGCCGGCGCGGCACTGGCACCTGCGCGAGGGCGAGGTGCCGGAGCTGCGGCCGGGCCGGCGCCCGGCGTTCTACTACTACCGGCCGCCGGGAGAAGCCGCCGGCGACCACGGCGACGCCGGTATCGCGATCGAGCTCAAGCTGGTCAATCGCATCCGCGAGCGATTGCGTCAGTGGCGCGAAGCGGGCTGGCCGGGAGCGAGCCGGGTCACCCGCGAGCTGCTCGAGTACTGGCAGCGCGACGGGCGCCGCCAGCGGCTCTTCTTCGCGCAGCTCGAGGCCGCCCAGACCATCATCCTGCTGACCGAGGCGCGGCGCGACTTCCTGCAGGGGATCGACGTGCCCGCCGACGAGCCGAGCGACGAGCGCAAAGCAGAGGGTTACAGCGCCTTCCGCCGCCGCGCCTGCAAGATGGCCACCGGCTCCGGCAAGACGACCGTGATGGGGATGCTGGCGGCGTGGAGCATCCTGAACAAGCTCGACGCGCGCGCCGACGCACGCTTCTCCGACGTCGTGCTGGTGGTCTGCCCCAACGTCACCATCCGCAACCGCCTGAGCGAGCTCGACCCGAGCCTGGGCGAGGCCAGCCTCTACCGCACGCGCGACCTCGTGCCGGCCCACCTCATGTCGCGGCTCGCCGACGGCAAGGTGCTGGTGCGCAACTGGCACGCCTTCGCGCCGCAGACGCCGCAGGTGGGCGACACCAGCGCGCGGGTCATCCGCACCGGAGTGGAATCGACGCGCGCCGAGACGATCCAGATCGGCGAGAAGACCACCACCGCGCGCGGCCGGCGCTACCTGACGCTGGAGGAGCTGGACGCCCAGGTGGCCGCCGGGCTGTTGCAGATCGTCGAGCGCAAGAGCGACAAGGAAGGCAAGCTGAAGGCCGTGCGCGTGGCCTCGACGCGCTACATCGAGAGCGACACGGCGCTGGTGAACCGCATCCTCGGCAGCGACGCTGCCGGCCGCCGCAACCTGTTGGTCTTCAACGACGAGGCGCATCACGCCTACCGCATCCGCAAGCCCGAGCCCGATCCCGACGAGCAGGAGGTCCTGGGTGAGGAGGGCGAAGCCGACGACTTCTTCCAGGAAGCGACGGTGTGGGTGGAAGGCCTGGACCGCATCCACAAGCTGCGCGGGATCAACGTCTGCGTCGACCTGTCGGCGACGCCCTACTTCCTCGGCCGCGTCGGCCAGGACACCAACCGCCCCTTCCCCTGGGTGGTGAGCGACTTCGGGCTGACCGACGCGATCGAGTCGGGGCTGGTCAAGATCCCGCAGCTCGTCGTCCGCGACGGCACTGGCGCGGAAGTGCCCGGGTACTTCAACATCTGGCAGTGGGTGATGAAGCGCCTCAGCCCCGCCGAGCGCGGCGGCAAGAAGGCGACGCCCAAGCCGGAGGCGGTGCTGAAGTGGGCCAATCCGCCGATCGCGATGCTCGCGGGCCTGTGGGAGGACCTGCGGCGAGAGTGGGAGGAGTCGAGGGACGATCCCCGGCCACCGGTCTTCATCCTGGTGTGCAAGAACACCAAGCTGGCAAAACTGGTCTACGATTGGCTCGGCGAGGACACCCCGCCCACCGGCGTGCCCTCGGCCAAGATCGAGGGCTTCCTCAATCGTCACGGTCGCCAGCACACCATCCGCGTGGACTCGAAGGTCGTGCACGAAACCGACACCGGCGAGGCGAAGAGCAAGGAGACCGAGTGGATGCGCCGCACGCTCGACACGGTCGGCAGGCTCGACTGGCCGCGCGACCGGCTCGGCCGGCCGATCTACCCGGAGGGCTTCGAGGAGCTGGCCCACGACCTGGGCCGCCCGCTGCACCCACCCGGGCGCGACGTGCGCTGCATCGTCAGCGTGGGGATGCTGACCGAGGGCTGGGACTGCAACACCGTGACGCACATCGTCGGCCTGCGCCCGTTCATGTCGCAGCTTCTGTGCGAGCAGGTCGTCGGCCGCGGGCTTCGGCGCCGCGACTACGAGGTTGGCGAGAACGGGCGGCTGACGGAGGAGATCGCCAAGGTCTTCGGGGTGCCCTTCGCCATCGTGCCGTTCAAGGAGACCAAGGGGCCGAAGCCGCAGCCGGTGAAGCGCTGGCACGTGCACGCCCTCCCCGAGAGGGCCGCGCTGGCGATCCGCTTCCCGCGGATCGAAGGCTACCAGCAAGCCGTGCGCAATCGCCTGGTTGTCGACTGGGAACGGGTGGCAAGCACGCCGATCGATCCGATGCAGATCCCCCACGTTGCGGATCTGAAGGCGGCGCTGCCCAGCATGAGCGGGCGGCCGAGCGTCCACGGCCCCGGCGACCTCGAGCGGGTGAATCTCGATCCCTTCCTGCGCGATCGGCGCAGGCAGGAGCTGATCTTCGACCTCGCGCGCGATCTCACCCAGGTCTACGTCGAGCAGCCAACCTGCAGCGCGCCGGCGCATGTTCTCTTCCCCCAGATGATGCGCTTCGCCGAGCGTTATCTGCGCCAGAAGGTCGAGGTGCGCGGGGAGGCCAACCCGCTCGCGGCGTTCGTTTCGCCCTACTACGGTATGGTCATCGAGCGCCTGCTCGCGGCGATGCGCCCGGACGAGCGCGCCGGCGAGGCGCCCGAGGTCCCGCGGATGGAGGGCAGCCGCGGTGAGGGCTCGACGGCAGAAGTCGACTTCTGGACCAGCCGGCCGGTGTACCCGGTGGTCCGCAGTCACGTGAACTACGTCGTCGCCGACACCGCGAAGTGGGAGCAGTCGGCGGCGTTCGTGCTGGATGGACATCCACAGGTCGAGTCCTTCGTGAAGAACGCCGGCCTCGGCTTCGCCATTCCGTATCTGCACGACGGTCGACCACACGACTACGTGCCCGACTTCATCGTTCGCCTGCGCGGCGAGCCACCCATTCACCTGATCGTGGAAGTGAAGGGCTTCGATCCGCTGGCGGAACTGAAGGTGCAGGCCGCAGAGCGCTGGGTTCGCGCCGTCAACGCAGCCAGCCGGCACGGGAGGTGGCAGTACCTCCTGGCCCGGAGCGTGCCGGACCTCGGCGAGCAGATCGGAGAAGCAGGCGCGAGGCCAACCGCTCCCTGACGGTCGCGGCTCCGAGATCGTGCCAGGTCCGAAGTCGTGCCAGCCGGCTCAGGCCTTCGTCGGATCCGCCTTCTCGGGGTCGAGGCCGAAGCTCTCGATCGCGTCCTGCACGGCGGAGTACGGCAACGCATCGCGCAGGGCGAGCTCGTAGAGGGCGGCGACGGCGATCGACTCGGCGTCGACCTCGAAGAAGCGGCGCAGCGACTCGCGCGTCTCCGAGCGGCCGAAGCCGTCGGTGCCGAGAGCGTGCAGGCCGTTGGGCACGTAGGGCGTGATCTGGTCGGCGACGATCTTCATGTAGTCGGTGGCGGCGACGATCGGGAAAGGCTCGGCGGCGAGGGCGTCGGTGACGTACGGGATGCGCGGCGCCTCGCTCGGGTGCAGCATGTTCCAGCGGGTGCAGTCGAGGGCGTCGCGCCGGAGCTGGGTGTAGCTGGTGGCGCTCCAGACGTCGGCGGCGACGCCGCGGGCCGCCAGCAGCTCCTGCGCCCGCAGCGCCTCGTGCAGGATCGCGCCGCTGCCGAAGAGGTGCAGGCGCGGCCCGATCGTCGGGTCCGGCGCCGGGCGCAGCTTGTAGAGGCCGCGCAGGATGCCGTCGCGCGCGCCCTCGGGCATCGGCGGCTGCTGCCACGCCTCGTTCATCAGGGTGAGATAGTAGAAGCAGTCCTCGCGCTCGACGTACATGCGGCGGATGCCGTCCTCGACGATGACGGCGATCTCGTAGGCGTAGGCCGGATCGTAGGCGCGCACCGTCGGCACGACGCTGGCGAGCACGTGGCTGTGGCCGTCCTGGTGCTGCAGGCCCTCGCCCGCGAGCGTCGTGCGCCCGGCGGTGCAGCCGGCGAGGAAGCCCTTGCCGCGCGCGTCGGCGTGCTGCCAGATCAGGTCGCCGATGCGCTGGAAGCCGAACATCGAGTAGAAGAGGAAGAACGGAATGGCGTTGACGCCGTGGGCGGCGTAGGCGGTGCCGGCGGCGGTGAACGACGCCATCGCGCCGGCCTCGGTGATGCCCTCTTCGAGGAGCTGGCCGTCCTTGACCTCGCGGTACCAGGCGACGATGTCGGAGTCGACCGGCTCGTAGGCCTGCTCGCGCGCCGAGTAGATGCCGAACTTGCGGAAGAGCGCGTCCATGCCGAAGGTGCGCGCCTCGTCGGGTACGATCGGCACGATCAGCCGCCCGAGCTTCGGGTCGCTCATGAGCTGGCGCAGCAGGCTGACGAACACCTGAGTCGTCGCCACCTCGCGGTCGCGGTTGCCCTCGAGGAAGCCGCTGAAGATCTCCGCCGGCACCTCCGCCAGCGGCTGGGAGCGCAGCCGCCGGCGCGGCACCGCGCCCCCCAGGGCGGCGCGGCGCTCGCACAGGTAGGCGAGCTCGTCGCTGTCGGCCGCGGGCTTGTAGAACGGCATGCCGTCGCCCAGGTCGCGATCGGGGATCGGCACGCCGAGGCGGTCGCGGAAATCGCGCAGCTCCTTCTCGTTCAGCTTCTTCGCCTGGTGCGAGATGTTCTTGCCCTCGGCGGCAGCGCCGAGCAGGTAGCCCTTGATCGTCTTGGCGAGGATGACGGTCGGCGCTTCGTGGTACTCGGCGGCGCGCTCGTAGGCGGCGTAGATCTTCTCCGGATCGTGGCCGCCGCGCCGCAGGCGGCGCAGCTTGGCGTCGGTGAGGCCCTCGACCAGCTCGAGCAGCTTCGGGTGGGTGCCGAAGAAGTGCTGGCGGATGTAGGCGCCGTCCTCGACGACGTACTTCTGGTACTCGCCGTCGCAGACCTCGCCCATGCGCTGCACCAGCAAGCCCTCGGCGTCGCGCGCCAGCAGCGGATCCCAGTCGTCGCCCCAGATCACCTTGATCACGTTCCAACCGGCGCCGCGGAAGGCGGCTTCGAGCTCCTGGATGATCTTGCCGTTGCCGCGCACCGGACCGTCGAGGCGCTGCAGGTTGCAGTTCACCACCCAGATCAGGTTGTCGAGGTGCTCGCGCGAGGCGAGCGTGATCGCGCCCATGCTCTCGGGCTCGTCCATCTCGCCGTCGCCGAGGAAGGCCCAGATGCGGCTGCGGCGGGTGTCGGCGATGCCGCGCGCCTCGAGGTAGCGGTTGAAGCGCGCCTGGTAGATCGACGAGATCGGGCTGAGCCCCATCGACACCGTCGGCCACTCCCAGAAGTCCGGCATGAGCCAGGGGTGCGGGTACGACGACAGCCCGCCGCCGGGGGCGAGCTCGCGGCGGAAGTTGTCGAGCTTGGCCTCGTCGAGGCGCCCCTCGAGAAAGGCGCGGGCGTAGATGCCGGGGGC
>Ga0268299_1002703_pt1 | contig 19527 bp, 18 predicted proteins | sample NOBtaG_FD_193484 | JGI IMG/M metagenome (GOLD analysis project Ga0268299, IMG submission 193484) | Activated sludge microbial communities from bioreactor in Nijmegen, Gelderland, Netherland - NOB reactor | ecosystem: Engineered > Bioreactor > Aerobic > Activated sludge | place: Netherlands...
CCTTTACGGTAGTGACAGGCTCTTTTCCATCTTCTTTAGTCGTGGTTTTGACTTTGGTGCTGGTGGTTGTAGAATCTTTTTTATCAGTCACTTTTGTGGATTTTTCGGTAGTAGTGCTGGATTTCGAGACTTCTTTCGTCTCTGCCAAGGCCGGACCTGCTGCTACAAGGCTTACAACTGCCGCAATCAATGCTGCATCGATTCTGTTTTTCTTTTCCATCCTTAACTCCTTTTGGACTTGTGTGTCACCTGAACAGCTCAATATTTACCAATAAGCCGCTAACCAATTCAACGACTTATTATTGACCGTTAACATTTGACTTCCCTGGCGCGATTTTGCCTGGCTAAATACATATATAAAGGTACAAAAGCGCAAAGGTTGTCAGTGGACCGGATTGGGAGCGAAGCATCGATGCAAAATCAAACAGATCAAATTTCATTCGATGTTTTCTACCTGCATGGATTTTGCTCGTCACCATCCTCGGTGAAAGCAGTGCGCTTCAAAAATATGCTCAACGAAATCGGGGTATCTGTGGAAGTGCCTGATTTGAATGTTCCGTCATTCAAAGAAATGACTCTTTCCAAACAGATCGAACTCGTTGAGAATCAGATCGATCAAATTCCTGGTGATTCTGCAATTGTATTCATCGGATCGAGCATGGGCGGTTTGCTTGCATCGCTTTTGTCTGAACGCATAAAGAGAGTCAAAGCTTTGGTGCTACTTGCTCCCGGTTTTGGTATCGCCAGGCGCTGGAAAGAATTTCTCAACCAGGAGGAATACGACAACTGGAAGAATTCTGGAGAACATTCTTTCTATCACCATGCGCACGATGCGTTCATGCCATTGGGATATGCTTTCGCGCAAGACCTCGAGCGAATGAAGACGGAAGATATCAGAGTTGATCTTCCATGTCTGGTTTTTCATGGTGTGAATGACACAACGGTTCCAATTGAAGAGAGCAAACGTTTTGCAGGTCTGAATCAAAGCGTTGATCTGCGTGTGCTCGATGATGATCATCAACTTTTGAATTCGCTGGATCTCATGCTCAGCGAGTCATTGCAGTTTTTGCGCAGGCATGAACTTTTGCGTTCGTGATGCTCGCGTAAAATATTATCGGCTGGTAATAAAAAAGAGGCACCGGTAAAACCAGTGCCTCAATGGATTAGGTACTTTCGGAAGCCTGAGCTTAGCCCATACCACCATCAGTAGATGCCGGAGCAGCTACTTTCTTTTTCGCTGACGACTTTCTGGCGGTTTTCTTCTTTGCTGGTGCCTTTTTGGCGCCGGCTTTCTTCGCAGGGGCCTTTTTGGCTGCAGCTTTCTTAGCTGGTGCTTTTTTGGCTGCTGCTTTTTTCTTAGGGGCTGCTTTCTTAGCGGCTGCTTTTTTAGGAGCTGCTTTCTTAGCAGTAGTTTTCTTAGCTGCTGCTTTTTTAGGAGCTGCTTTTTTGGCTGCTTTCTTAGGAGCGGCCTTCTTAGCGGCTTTCTTCGGCGCAGCCTTCTTAGCAGGCTTCTTTGCAGCTGCTTTCTTAGGAGCAGCTTTCTTTGCAGCGGCCTTCTTAGGGGCTGCTTTCTTAGCAGTAGTCTTCTTAGCTGCTTTCTTCGGAGCTGCTTTCTTAGCTGTTGCTTTCTTAGCAGTTCTCTTCTTAGCGGCTTTCTTCGGCTTGGCGGTTTCGGCGCCAGCTTCATCGGCCATAGCTGCAGCAGGATTTACTTTCTTAGCTGCTGCTTTTCTCTTCTTAGGTTTAGCTGCCATTTTTTCTCCTCCCGAGAATTTGATATGGCGGTTAGGAAAGTTGCCTTGCACTGGACTGGTAATAGTTTTGTGCTTAGAACCGTGTCACTGTCTCTATTTGAGTCGGACCCTATGCCACCATTGATACTAAGAGTTCAATTCGATTTCGATTTGATTTGAGTTCGATTTCAATTTGCACTCTATCAATCACACCACACGTTTAATACATTACTTTCTATTGGCCGAAATTGCAATATATGGATCGACGCGTGCAAGTGATCGAATTACACAAAATCACCGCACAAAACTGCGTTTCATTTCAATGAAACCCGCATTGCAGGCTAATTATAAATAGGCACCACCTCTGATGGCCCCCTGTTCGGGGGAGGCAAAAAAATTTTTCGCGTTTTGAAACAATTTTTTTTCGGAGCCGGATCTATCGAAGTCGAAAATTGGAAATTCGACCTCTTTCAAAACTAAATCGGCAAGCAAAAAAAATAGCTGCATGCACCAAATAGCGATGTGCATAAAGGCGCATGAATAGCTGCTTTCCATTGACTGTAGTCGGACCAAATGCATTTGCTGCGACAGTTCGAATTACCGCTTCGCGATCACTTTTTGAGTTTGTCTTATCAGGTTTTTTCCGACTTTGAAAAAAACTGCGGTGTATTTAACATGCATATACACATTCTGAGAAAGTGAACAGAAACATTTGGTCAAAGGAAAAATTGCTTTGATTTTTTCCATCGCGCATCGAATTTCTAAAAGCATGAACTGGTTGGCGTTTTCGAACTGGAAACGCAAACGCGAGAAATCCGCGAGATCAAGATCGATCCGCGCGGATTTCTTGTAAACGCTAACACAGCTTCCAAAAAGAGAAACTGACCGTAAATTATCTCTGACCGACAAATCCGAAGGCCGATCGGAAACCTTCCGTTTGCAATTGAGGCAAATCAGCAAAATCGATCACGTCATGATCGATCAATCTTTCGTATTCGCCTGGAAGCGTGCAGGGCGCAGGATTTCGTCCTGGGTTGTCGGTGCATATCGCAATCGCTACTCCATACTCCTTGCAGCGCTCGAAAACTACTTTCAGTTCACTGAGATCCTTTATCACACCAGTCTGCAAGTAGCTTGTCGGGCAAACCTCCAAAGTGATTTGTCGTTTTGCAACTTCTTTCAATAAATCGGGACGCGAGAGAGGAATGTGAATTCCGTGTCCGATTCTGTCCAAGACGGAAAAGTAGTCGGGGTGGACATTGTCGGCACTTGTTTCGCCAAGGTGGCAGGTTGTTTTCAGACCGTCGGATCTGGCCTTGCGCAAGAGATTCACCCAGACGTCATATTTTTCCGGATCAATCTCCGGGCCTGCGAGATCAATTCCCACAACTGGTCCCAGGTTATCTTTTGCAACTTTGAGAATTGCTTCATTGAGATGTTGCGGAAGACGGCGATCCAAACAGAGGATCTGTTTCACTGTAATGGGATAGTCAGCGGGTCTTACGTTGGCAGAGATGATCTCGATGATTTCCTGCATCAACTCGACACGACGTTCGGGAGGTTGAGAATGATCTGTTCGAAAGTATGGGTTGTATCGTAATTCCAAATATTGCAAATTTTCAAAAGTGTAAGCGCCTCTGCAAAGTCGTTTGCAGAAGTATGGCAAGTGTTTTGCGCTCTGCAACTCTTCAACCAGCGTGTGGATCTTGACGAACTCGGTCAGCGTTTTGCACTGACGCGTAAACCACATGTAGAACCCCTCGTAGTCAGGGAAATAGTTCAATACTGCATGATCTTGCAATTGCAGGAACTTGTAGATGATTCTCGGATGAAGTGCGCCTCCGAGATGCCGGTGAAGATCAGCGTATAAAGCCATCGGGTTTCAAACTCATTGAGAAGGGGTTGCCGTTTTTGTCTGACTAATTCTATAGACTTTATACCTCGCGTTGGCTGCTGCTCATTTTTTGAGTTCAAAGTACTATATATATGGAACGTCATGCAAAAGGCTTTTCAAACTATGCAAACCCAGAACCAGGTAGGGATTTCGGCTTTTCTCCCGCGAGCGCTCCAGTTGACAATTCTGTCGTCGGCGCTTGCTTCGGTTTCCTTCTTTCAAACCGCTCTTCCTGCATTTGCCGCAGATCCGGTGGTTTGTTTGAACACGACTAAAGGTCCTATCTATATTCGGATTTTCGTCAACATGGTTCCCAACACGGCCGGCGCATTTCTCGATCTCGTTCAGCGCGGATTTTACAGCGGCTCCGCTTTTCACCGGGTGGAGGACTTTTGCATTCAGGGTGGAGGTCCGGGTGGTAATCCCAATGGTGTTTTCGTTCATGAGTCTGGCCAGGTCAGACGTCTGAGACTCGAGATCAATCGCAATCTCTCGCACAGCGGTCCCGGTGTTGTGGCTATGGCGCGCACCCAGGATCGCAATTCGGCAAGCTGCCAGTTCTACATAACCAAGAAACAGTCGCGTTTTCTTGATGGGAACTATGCAATATTCGGCGGCGTAGTGCAGGGGATGAATACTGTTTATTCCATACAGCGCGGCGACGGAATACTTTCTGCCGAAATAGTCAGCAGCGGTGAAGAAGCACCGCCGCCACAGCAACAAGTGGAAGAACCCGTTTCGCAACCGCCGCCTCGCCCCCGGCGCGGCGGACGGAACAGTGGGCAGCAAGTGCCGCAAAGTAAGCCTGCCGACAGCGGTTTCTAATACTAAGCCGGCCGCATGGCGCCACTGTATATGGTGGCAAAAATAATGGGGAACTTTTGGGCGCGTTCATTGTCGTTCGCACTGACGCAAGCACGTGGCAATGCCGGATGTAGTCAAGTGATGAAATATGGCTTGCCAAGCGTTTTGGGTTCGTGATTCATGTGCATAGAAGAAACAGCGAATTGCGTTTGACGTTTATACCAATGTTGTGAGTGGTCTTCACCACTCGCTCTAAACTTCCGTTTGTTTTTAGGAGGCTTCTATGTCGACCCGTTTTAAGCGGGCACTACTTTCGTGCCTTTTTGTTCAGACCCTGGTCGCTTCATCGGTGCCGGTTATGGCGATGGAGCCGACTTCTATGAATCTGGGACCCGGAAACAATTTGTCTATATCAATTGATGGACCAATTGATTTGTCGGCACAGGGCACCGAGAAAGAAAGTGCAACGAAGTCGGCGGTTGACACTCCTCAGGGTTGGGACCAGACGCCATCGGTGAGCAAAGCGTCACCTGCGATTGCGCCGAAGCATGCGCCGGTGCCAGGCACCGGATTCCAATTGCGAGTCGATCAGCCGATTTCGGCGCCCAAAAAAGTGGAAGCGCCCTCAGCGCCGAGAACCCTCGCTCTGGCAACACTGCCTTGCGCCACTTCGGATTTTTCCGACTCCAATATTTTGATTGTCGATAACGATCTCGAAAAAGAAACCGAGGTCTTAAAAGATGAAGCATTCCAGACTGAGACCACCGATGCCAACGGCACGACCAAAATCTGCGCCGGCGCTCGTTTCAGCATCTCAGTCATATCGAGCCACAACAGTCATACCGCCAAGGTGAACGATCCTGTAGAGGGTCGTTTGAACAAAGACCTTGTAGTCGGCGGAAGAGTTGTAGCCAAAGCTGGAAGCAAAGTAATCGGTCGAGTCAGCTCCGCAGAACCCGCTCGCAGAATTCTTCACGCGGAACTTTCTACAAAAAGATGGATGAGAGCCAATGGCGCGATTGGCCTTAATTTTTACGAAATCGTAACTGAAAACGGGGAGCATTTGCCGCTCGCAGCCGCACCGGCACGTCAAGCCCGCGTGGTCAAAAACGTGAACGAAGGCCGTGTTCTGGGTGTCAACCACAACGGTGAATTGGCGGCCCCGCTTTCTACTCAGCTCAAACATCAAGCCGCTCACCTGGCCATTCGTGGAGCCGCGTCCGCCGGCGGCGTGTTTAGTTTCGGCATCGTGCCTCTGGCTTACGGTGTTGCAGGCGCAGTCAATCCGTCGTTTGCATTCTTGCATCCGGTCGGAAAAAATGTTCGCCACAGAAGACTCAAAGGTTTCGGCATGGGATTAATTGCCGGAATGCCGGGCGGATTTTTGATTGCCGATTCGATTATCAAAGGACAGGAAGCGGTTGTGAAACCCGGAGATCAATTCCTCGCCGAGTTCAAACAGGACTTCAGCGGAGAGCCGGAAACCGACGCCAGTATTCTGTCTTCGGGCAAGGGCAAAGTTCATGGACAGGTTTTGAAGACGAACGGTCAATAACCGTTTAAACGCAACGCAGATCAAAGAAGGTGCCTTTTCAAAGGTACCTTCTTCGATTTTTTGATAAGAACTTTCAATCTGCTCAGCGGGCGTTTGCCAAACGCATGGAGGAAATCATGTTCGGGTCGCCCGCCCTGGAAGTCAATTTTCCATCTCGCATCAAATCCCGATCCTCAAGCCAGGCTTCAAATTCCGGCGCCGGTCTCAGGTTCATCAAAGCTCTCAAAGATGCTGCATCGTGGAAGCTGGTCGATTGATAAGACAACATCACGTCGTCACCCATCGGCACGCCCATGAAGTAATTCACACCGGCAAGAATGAGCAACATGGAAAGATTTTCCAGATCGTTTTGATCGGCATTCATGTGATTCGTATAACAAGCATCGATTCCCATCGGAACGCCCAAAAGCTTGCCCATAAAGTGATCTTCGAGACCGGCACGAATCATTTGACGCCCGTCTTTCAAATATTCAGGTCCGATAAACCCGACCACGTCGTTGACGAGAAATGGATTGTATTGTCTCGCCAGTGCGTAGCATCTCGCTTCCATGGTTAACTGATCGGCACCTTCATGCGTGCCGGAAGAAAGTTCGGAGCCCTGCCCCGTCTCAAAATACATGTACTGTCCACCCGCTACCCGAGCCATTTTTGCGCCCAATGCACTGCCTTCTGCCAGCATGTCATTGTCGATTCCGAATGCCTTGTTGCCTTTTTCGCATCCGGCGATGCTCTGAAAAATCAAACCTGCAGGTGCACCTCTTTCGATCGCTTTTAACTGCGTTGTGAGGTGACTGAGGATGCAATTTTGAGTGGGAAGGGATAATTCCTCGATCAAGGTATTTGTCGCTTCCAAGAGCCTCGCAACTGTGTCTGGCGTGTCGTAGGCCGGATTGATTCCTATGACTGCATCTCCGACTCCATACGAAAGTCCTTCGTAGATCGATGCCATGATTCCGTCTACTGAATCGGATGGATGATTGGGCTGCAATCTTATTGCCAGTCGGCCTTTCAGCCCTAAAGTAGTTTTCGCCTTCGCCGTAACGCGCAGTTTCGAAGCCGCCAAAACCAGGTCCATACTCGACATCAGCTTAGCGACCGCAGCCACCATTTCCCCAGTCAGTGCATTGCCGATTTTTCTTTGCCCGAGAATAACTTCGTCTTCGCTCAGCAAAAATTCTCGAAGCTCAGCAACTGTCCAGGATTTGATTTTTTCGAATTGCTCTTTGTCGAGATTGTCATCTATAAGACGTGTTACTTCGTCCGACTCATAGGAAATAACGGGCTCCTGGCGCAGTTGTTGCAAGGTTACGTGCGAGAGCAACTGCTTGGCTGCGACTCTCTCTAATTCGGAGGTAGCGGCAATGCCGGCCAGAACATCGCCGGATTTTTCCTCGTTGGCCTTTGCCAGCAAGTCTTTCAAATCGGCAAACTCGAAAGTCTTGCCACCCGTTTTTATTGACAGGCTCACCGAGAAAATCCCAAATAAATGCGGACGCATACACGAAAGGGCACAATAGTGTACCTTATGTTGGTGTTTTTTATGCTCTCCATTCATCGAATGCATTGGCGCGTTGTTGCATGAGTTCCATTTCCAAAACAAAACAAGATGAGCTTGAAGATTTTTCTTCCGCCACGCCGGCACGAGTGGCAGTTGGACGAGCAGGCGCGCGTCCATTAACCAAAGCCTGGCTGAAGTTTCGAGTCGACCATGCGCTGGCTCGGGATGCCGTTTGCAGCGAGTTGAGCGAAGAATTCATTCAGTCATTCGCCGCCGCCAATTCTTACCCGTTTGTGCAGTCGGCCGTGTCGACCAGAGACGAATTCATTCAGTTTCCACCGAAAGGAAAGGTCGTCGACAAAATAGTGCTTGAGAAATTGAAAACAATTTGCTCGTCAGGAAATGATGTTCAAATTGTCATCAGCGACGGGCTTTCAGCAAAAGCGGTCGAAAAAAATGCTGTCGATCTTTTGCCGATGATTGTCGACGGCTTGAAGATGAACGATATTTCTCAAGGAACACCGGTAGTGGTTCGATTCGGCCGCGTGGCAGTGGGCGATCAAATTGCTTTTGCATTGCAGGCGCGTTTGGTCATCAATCTTATCGGTGAACGTCCTGGGCTCTCGTCTGCAGAAGGACTTTCGGCATATTTGACTTACAATCCCTCTCCTCAAACCATCAGCTCGGATCGCACAGTGGTTTCCAACATCCACGAGCGCGGCACTCCTGCTGTTGAAGCCGGGGCATACATTGTCAGACTGGTAAAAACAATTCTCGAGCGTCGGGTGTCCGGTGTCGAATTGCAAAAACTTAGCTGAGACGGCGGATTATGACCTCATTTCTCAGCGTAGGCATTGATGTCGGAACGACGTCTACTCATCTGACATTTTCGCGCCTGACAATAGCTAATGTCGCGCCTGCCAATCAGTCGCCGCTTGCGAAAATCGAAAAGCGCGAAATCGTTTTTCAAAGTCAAATTCATATGACGCCCCTGACTGCGGATGGAAACATTGATGCCGACGCGGTTTACGACCTGATTGCTCGAGAATATGAAAAGGCTGCCATCAAATGCGAAGACATCAAAGTTGGTGCTGCCATCATCACTGGTGAGACGGCGCTGAAGCGTAATGCGCAAGAGGTGATGGAAAAACTTTCCCTGCTTTCAGGAGATCTGGTGGCGGTCAGTGCCGGTGCCCATCTGGAAGCGTTGTTGTCCTCCCGCGGATCGGGCGCAGCGGAGGCTTCTCGGCAGAAGCGATCGACAATTTTGAATATCGACATCGGTGGTGGAACGATGAACCTGGCGCTCCACAAAAACGGTGCTCTCATTTCGACCCATTGCCTTGGCATAGGCGGACGTTGCGTGCAATTGAAGAGCACGAATGGAGGCGAATTCGAAGTGATTGCGATGACCGCCAGTGCCAAAGCGTACTTTGCGCTTGGGGACTGCGTTTTCAACGAGCAGACTGAAGATTCGAAACCTTTGAATGTAAAACTTGCTGACCTCATGCGATTAGCGGATGCAATCGCCTCAGATGTGGTCTGTTTCATAAAGCAAGATCCCCGCGCAACGGCTTTGCAATCACTTCCCCTTACAAGCCTGGAAATCGACTGGGCTGTTCCGGACGAAATCTGGCTAAGTGGCGGTGTGGCTGAGTTTTGCGCCGATGAAAAAATGAATCGTTTTGAATTCAGCGATCTCGGCGGTCTGCTTGGCGATGCATTGGTTGCAAAATTGAGATCGTCCGGCCTCGATGTCAAAATTCCCAATCAGCCAATTCGCGCAACAGTAACCGGCGCCGGAATGTTTTCCATGCAGGTGACGGGTTCCACCGTCGATTTCGATATCAATTGCCTGCCAATCCGAAATGTCCCTTTGGTCCGCCCTTTTCAGACTTCCGAGGAACTTCTTGATCGTGAACTGGTTCACTCTCGATTGATAGCTGCACTGGCGCGTGTCGATCCGGAAATGAGAGCAGCCACAATCGCCTTCGAATTGCCTACGCTCAATTCCGTCAATGACTACCAGTCGCTCAAAAAAATCGCCGCCTGTCTGGCCAGTGCAGCTAGCAGGGTGGCGCGCTTGCAACCATTTATCCTGATCGTTCGTGAAGACCTGGGAATGGCGCTGGGACAGCTTTTCCGGCAAGCTCAGGCAGACATGGAGCGCTTTGCCCTCGATTCATCTTCTACTGCATCACAAAAATCCGCTTTCACCGGCGCACTGATCGTGATTGATGGAATCGATACAGCCGATGGAGATTTTATCGACGTAGGAAAACCTGTCAGTCTCGACGCCAATGAAATCGCACGAACCTTGCCGGTGGTTTTGAAAACACTGGTCTTCGGTCGCGAACACTAGACCTTAGCCGAAGACGCATTTGAGAGTGAGCGCGTGCCGCAATCGCTCCAGATATTCCTGTCTGGGAATATTGACGGCATTGAACGTACTCAAGTGATCTGTGACATATTGAGAGTCGAGCAAAACAAATCCGCGTTCTTTCATGCGCTCGACAAGATATACCAGGCAAACTTTTGACGCATCGGTGGCGGTGTGGAACATCGACTCGCCCATAAAGGCGCCGCCTATGCTTACACCATAAAGACCGCCGACGATTTTGCCGTCTTGATACGCTTCTACTGAATGGGCGAATCCGTGTTCGTGAAGTTCGATGTAGACTCGAAAGATTTCGTCCGTGATCCATGTGCTGTCTCTATCTGCGCAAAGTTTCATGACGCCGGCAAAATCGTGGTTCACCCTCATTTCGAATTTGCCCTGCCGAATTGTTCGCATCAGTCTTTTTGATGCGTGAAACGAATCAAGCGGGATAATGCAGCGCGGGTCCGGTGAATACCACCTGATAATTCCATCGTCGTGACCCATAGGAAAAATACCGGCGGTGTAAGCGCGCAAAACAAGTTCGGCGGTGAACTCTGGCTCTAATTTGTCGCGCAACCACTTCATCGGCTTTTGCAATTTACTTATTTGTGCTTGGAGTCATACTGCGAATGAAGGCGATCAGATCCTTCATATCTTTATCGTTCACTTGAGTTTTGCTGAATGCAGGCATGCCGGCTCTTGCTACTCCAGCCCTTATCAATTTTTCGATCTGACCATCCTCTTTATAGCGCGAAAGAAATTCTGGACCTTTGAGCGGCCGATAAGGATGAAGCGTATTGCCGCCCGATGGGTGGCAGCCGGCGCAGGTGAGTCGCTCGAACAATTTTTTGCCGTGGGCGATCTGGGTCAAACTGCCCACCGCGACTTTTTTAGAGGACGCAGTCGGCTTCGAATCGGATTTTGCTTTGAGCTTGACTGTCTTTTCTGCCGAGGCCGGTTCTAAGAACAGAGAAACCGCCATGACACCTATGGCGAAGGGAACTTTCCATTCGTGTAAAGGATTTGTCTTCACTCTGCCGTCACGCGCTTCGCCTTATCCTTCAATAGATTCTATAAATTCTATCCTGCCCCGCAATAGGCGGCATGCCTGTTGATTCGTGCGGCAGTTAATGTGCAATTACAACTTAGACACAAAATCTACTTATAGTGTCCGTGTCGACTTTATCGTCCAAATCGACTGTGTATGTGGGAATTACGTATTGCCAAGTCATGAGATTGCCACTAATGTAAGAGGGCTGGCATAGCCTCTCCATCTCCACCATATCTACGACGAGCACTGCGGTGCTTAACCTTGTGTGTTCATGCGCAAGTATTGTCGACCCTTCCAGCGGGGATCCAAGTGTATGTCAATACATTCAACAAGAGCGAAATCTCTATTCGCCGACCGGGTTGCTGACATCGGCGAACAAGGACAGGCCGGCAGCCGTCTGCATCAGCAAGCGGTAGATTTGCTTTCCGGTCCTGAGGGCCTTGCATTCGGGCCTCGCAGAACGGGAGCGGATGCTTCGGCAAATATCGCAAAAGGCACTGAGATAGTGGCGAGCGCAGAACTTGCTCATGCCGCGGAAGGTGGTGCCAAAGGTCTGAATCTTAGCCAAGATCTCTATGCCAATTTGCTTGAGCAAAATCCTACGGCAGATCTGTTTAAGGGAATGCTGGATAACTATCAGCAAGGAGCCGTTGATCTCGCCGTCAAGGACTCGCGATTCGACCAAATGATATTGGCCAGCGACAATTTAGCCGCCAAAGACGAATATAATTTGCGCAGAAATGGTCAACCGGTCGCAGCCTAGAACAACCGGACTTTTGCCGGTTCTATAAACCCGGTGTGCTGGGCGGTCTCAGCTCGCCCAATTCGCCTTCTATGTTTTTAAACCAGACTTTCGGGATCAAACCGATGCCGCGGATTAAAGGCGGTGGGGCGGGAAGCTTGGCGCCATAAGCGTTCAAAACACTAAACGTCTGATGCACGCAATTGTTTTCGAAGACGTGCCATCCGCATGCGCCGCTTGCTTCTGCTGCTTGCATAGCAGCTTTCGGATGCGCATCCAGAACCGCAAAAGATTTGAAGTGGTGATACCGTATATGGTTACCCGTCTTCATCACATCCATCATCGCGCTGAGAGTGCCTTCCTGACTCCAGTAGTCGGTGTCCGCCCCCACAGGTACGGATGCATACTTGATCCAGGCCATGATGTCGTGCATTTCGTGATGAATCAAGTGATCTGTAGAACCGAACAAATAGCGGTCGTAGCCGCTCAGCTTGAAGCCCCAGCCGATATGACCGAAGTGAGCAGCCTGTTTGAAATTGATGAATATAAAACCGCGACCAATCATGGGTTTCCCTGGTTCGCCGCTTTTACATAGCGCTCTTTCTTTCGTAGCGCTGGAAGCGGAATTCGATGTCGTTTTCTTCCATCGTATCCGACACTGCTGCTAAGGCGAAGCGGTCGTCAATTGGTGGAAAGTGGGCATCGCAATCAAATTCTTGCATAATTCTGGTCAGGTGGATGGTGCAGAGCATCGGATTTTGCAATGCCTCTTTGTAGATTTGCGCGCCGCCAATGACAAAAGCGCGTTCGTGTTCGATACCGTCCAATATTTGCACCGCACTTTCAAGACTGTCGCACACCAGTACTCCTTGAGGCGCTTCGAACGATTGATTCTTCGTCAAAATTATGTTCAATCTGTTTTTGAGCGGGCGTCGTTTTTCCGGAATCGACTGCCAGGTTTTCCGTCCCACGATGATGGCGTTTCGCCCGCCGCCTGTGGTATTGCTCGTCAGCGACTGAAAGAATTTCATGTCGCCGGGAATGTGCCACGGCAGCTTGTTATCCTTGCCAATTCCATTGTCGAGATCGGCAGCTACAACGATTTCCAACTTTTCCGTCACGGATGTCTCCGATTAAACAGCAACAGGGAATTTGATAAAGCCCTGGTGATCGTAGTTCTTCAAGGTGAAGTCTTCAAATTTGAGATCGAACAGTGATTTCACTGGAATCTCAACTTCAGGCAGCGTTCCCGGCTGACGCAGTAATTGCTTTTGCAGTCCTTCGAGATGATTTTGATAAATGTGCGCATCGCCGATTGTGTGTGTGAAAACGCCCGGGGTAAGTCCGCATTCTTGCGCCATCATGATCATCAAGAGCGAATAGCTGGCAATGTTAAAGGGAACGCCCACGGCTAGATCGGCCGAGCGTTGATAGAGCTGGCAATCGAGCCTGCCGTTTATCACGTAGAACTGAAACATCATGTGGCAAGGCGGCAACGCCATCTTCGGAACATCCGCGACATTCCAGGCCGTGACGATTATGCGGCGAGAGTCCGGATTGTTTTTGATCAAATCAAGTGCATTTTGAATTTGATCGATGTGCCGTTTTTTATATAGCCCTGTTGCTTCATCAAGATCATATGCCGGCCAGCTTCGCCATTGATATCCGTAAATCGGACCGAGCTCGCCGTTTTCATCTGCCCAGGCATCCCAAATATTGGTGTGCTCGTGCAGGTCGTCATTAATATTGGTGGAACCCTTGAGAAACCAGAGCAACTCTCTGACGACGGCTGCGAAATTGACTTTCTTGGTCGTCAATAGCGGAAAGCCTTTGCGCAGGTCGTATTTTGATTGCGTTCCGAAAAGAGAAATGGTGCCGGTTCCAGTCCTGTCCTCGCGCTTTTCGCCCTGGTCGAGAACAGTTTGAATCAAGTCAAGGTATTGCCGCATCCTGCTACCCCTCTCATTTTCGGCGTTTTCGCGCCGCTTCCGTCAGCCATAAGGATACCAGGAAAGGCTGATGGTTGGCTAGATTTGCTATATCTCCAGGACTTATGCGATCTATATCTTTCGCGCTTCTAATGCTGTTTCCTGTCATCGTAAAACTAAGCTGAAAACTGGCAGGTTTAATCGCCTCTCGTCATATTATGGTGCGTTCTCAGTTCTAAAAGAAACCGTTACCAGGAGTTTTCAATGCTTACCGAGTACCGCAACGAGCCTTTCACTGATTTTTCTAATGGGGACAATCAAAAGGCGTTCACCCACGCTCTTGATACGGTGAAAAAGAAGTTGGGGAAAGATCATCCACTCGTAGTGGGAGGCGAGCGTCTTGCGATTGAAGCTGAAGACTGGCTGGTGTCGACGAATCCTTCCGAGCCGAAGCATGTGATAGGCCGCTACGCCAAAGCAACGCAAGCCCAGGCTGAGCGAGCGATGAAAGTTGCATGCGAAGCATTCGAGAATTGGAAGCGCGTGCCCGCAGTGGAGCGCGCTCGTTATCTTTTCAGGGCGGCTGCGATTATGCGCCGCCGCAAACACGAATTCTCCGCCTTCATGGTGCTGGAAATCGGCAAGAGTTGGGCGGAAGCTGATGCGGACACGGCGGAAGCCATTGACTTTATGGAATTCTACGGGCGCGAAATGATTCGCCTGAGCGCGCCGCAGCCTTTGACTGCCAATCCCGGCGAAGAGAATGAATTGCATTACATTCCTCTTGGTGTCGGCATTGTCATTCCACCATGGAATTTCCCGCTCGCTATTCTGGTCGGCATGACCACTGCATCGATTGTGGCCGGCAACACGGTAGTTTTGAAACCATCCAGTGAAACACCCGGAATCGCCTGGGAATTTTTCGCGCTCATGGAAGAAGTCGGTTTGCCGCCTGGCGTTTTGAACTTCTTGCCCGGCGCCGGTTCCAGCATCGGAGATTTCTTGATCACGCATCCGAAGACGCGCTACATCGCCTTCACCGGCTCGAAAGAAGTCGGATTGCGCATCAATGAGCTGGCCGCCAAACCACAGCCGGGACAGATGTGGATAAAGCGCGTGGTGGCTGAAATGGGCGGCAAAGATTCGATAATCGTTGATGATAGCGCCAATCTCGATGAGGCAGCAGACGGAGTCGTCGCCAGCGCATTCGGATTCGGCGGGCAGAAGTGCTCTGCTTGCTCGCGGGCCGTCATTCACAAAGACATTTACGACGAGATGGTGAAGAAGATCAAAGAACGCACTGAAAAACTCGTCATCGGCAACCCGGAAGATCGCAAGCATTACATGGGGCCTGTCGCTTCTAAATCCCAGTACAAAACCGTTCTCGAATACATCGATATCGGCAAGAATGAAGGAAAGCTGGTTTGCGGCGGAAACGCTATTAAGAACAGAACCGAAGGCTTCTTCATTGAGCCGACTGTGATTGCGGACATCAGCCCGACTGCGCGCATTGCTCAGGAAGAAATTTTTGGACCGGTTCTGGCATTGATCAAAGCCGACGGCTGGAGGCACGCTCTCGAAATTGCCAACAATACAGAATTCGGTTTGACCGGCGCTGTTTATTCGAACGACCGCCGCAATCTGGAACAAGCGCGCAATGAGTTCTACGTAGGCAATCTGTACATCAACAGAAAATGCACCGGTGCGCTCGTCGGTGTTCATCCGTTTGGCGGGTTCAACATGAGCGGCACCGATTCCAAAGCCGGCGGCAGAGATTATTTGCTGCTCTTCACACAAGCAAAATCAGTGGCCGAACGCTATTAAGCCGACGGCGTGAAAAACACGAAAGGAAAGGGAACATTCAAGGACAACCCCTGCACCTTTCAGGTTTTTTTGACCGACGATTCAGAGTTGAAAACAGTCTTTGTCCCTTCTGGCGAATCGGGCAGCAATTCTGCGCCTGCCCAGGACTTTGAAAATTTCGAAGGGGTCGATCCTTTTATCGGCACGACGATAGACGGCAAGTACGAGATTCTGGACAGTGTCGGGCAGGGCGGCATGAGTGTCGTCTACAAAGCCATGCAGACAGCGATGCATCGCACTGTCGCGCTGAAAATGCTGAAAATGGGACTATCTAGCGATCCGGTATTCTCGCAGCGATTCATGCGCGAGGTTTCTCTGCTCGGTAAGCTCAATCATCCGAATATTGTCACAGTATTCGACTCAGGTATGACGTCTCTGGGAAATCTGTATCTGGCAATGGACTTATTGTCAGGAAAGTCACTGCAGGAAATTTTAGACGAGTGCGGCGCATTGCCCCTGGAGCGAGCTGCACCTTTGATTTTGCAGATTTGCGATGCATTGAACCATGCGCACAAGCGGGACATAACTCACCGCGACTTGAAGCCCGGCAATGTCATGATTGAAAAAACTCATCGTGGCGAAGAAGTCGTAAAAATCGTCGACTTCGGTCTGGCCAAAATGGGAGAAGGCAGCGAGCGTCTGACCCGTGCAGGAGAACTCTGGGGAAGTTCTTTCTACATGAGCCCCGAGCAGTGCAACGGCGCCGAATCCGACGGGCGCTCCGACATCTACTCGTTTGGAATCCTTATCTATCAGATGATTACCGGCAAAGTTCCGTTTCGCGGCAGTGGGTTCATGGAAACCGTGTCCAAGCAGATGAACGAGCCGCCGCCGCCGCTCAAGGTCACAAAATCCGATCTTGTCGTATCGGATATGCTCGAACGGGTAATTTTCAAATGTTTGGAAAAGGCGCCCGAGAAAAGGTTTCAGACTGTTTCCGATTTGAAGTCGGCGCTCCAATCTGCTTTGCCTGAACCAGGTAAGCAAGATAAAGACGTCACTACTCGATCTCAAAGAACCATTGCCCAGCCGAGTTCGGCTAATATCGAACAAGTGAAGGAAAGAGCAAAATCGAAATCCGGTTCGCAAATGAAGGGACTGATTGTCCTCTTTGTCGTTTTGATTATTTGCATGATATTGGTTTTCGTTGTCTTGAAAAATAAATCGGCACCAAATGCGGTGGCGCCTGAACCTTTGACGAAAGAGTCGATTGGCGTGCACAGACGAGACAAATCGAAGGATGCGCTGAAGGTCGCCCCAGCCAAACAGGGACCTGACTTTGCCGATCAAATGCCGAGTGAATCCGCTGCGAAAGTACAGTCTAAGCAAGGTGCATCAGGTTCTGCTGAAAGAAACAGATCTGATTCACCGGCACAAGCGAAGTCAGAGGCGCCGGTAAAAGTCAAAACGACAAAACCTAAGCGTAGCCGGCACGCAGACTCACTTTTCGAAATTCCGGTCAACAGCGGCAAGCGCGACAAAGACGAGTTGGACGTCGTCGGGCGATAACTTATTGATACGAAGTTTGGTAGGCGCGGCGAGGCCGGGATGGCGCGTATTCATCTCTGTCATACCGGGTTTCTGTCTTGCTGTCCATGCCCGGAGCGCTAATCGATTGCGCTGGCTGGTGTGCGGGCTCACCTTCGAACTGCACCGGCTCTCCCGGTTTGACAGGCACCAGCGGTGCTTCTTGATTGACTGCGTTGGAATCACTGCTGCTCAATTCGGAAGCATTTTTATCTATGGCGTCATCAGATTGTGAAAGCTCGCCGGCGCCAGCCTCATGCTCTTCAACGGCAGGCGCTGGCTGTTTCGGTTTTCGCGCTTCGCTTGATTTTTTTGCGGCAATGCTTTCTTTGGCAGCGATCAATCTTTTTGTGCGCTCCGGAACTGATTGCGTCCAATTGAAGGCCTCACGCTCTGCTTCTTTTGCATTCATGGCGTGGCGTATATTGACGGTGACGACGAACCCCGTGACGCCTGCCATAACGGCAGCCGTCAGATAAAGCGGAACTTCGAATTTTTTGAATGCTCCAGTGCGAACTTTCGGCGCTTCTCGCTCCATCTCTTTCACTTCTGCTTTCTGTGCAGTTTCACTTTCTTGAACCACTGCTATTTTGGGAGCGCCGATATTGTCGAGTTCATGAATCGAATAGGCTTTTGGTTTTTCTGCAAAGTCGAATTCTCGGGGCGGTTCGGCTTCCACCGGCTTTGTGGCATGCTTCCATGTTCGCAACGACTGCGACAATTCTTGCGCCGATTGAAAACGTTCATTTCTGTTTTTATCCAGGCATTTAAATACTGTTGCTTCGACATGAAATGGAATCTTCAATTCCGGTGCGGCATCGTTGAAGCGACGCGGCAACCCTTTCATCTGGCACTCGATCAATTCGTTCATGTCTTCGCATGCGAAGGGCAATCTGCCCGTCAAAGCCATGTAGAGAATGACACCCATACTATAGATGTCTGAGCGAGCGTCGGTCGCCTCGCCGCGCAATGCTTCCGGGCTTGCGTATTCAGGACGCGAAGACCTTCTGCCTTGCGGCGGTGCGCTGTCATCCAGTATGGCGGCGCTGCCGAAATCGGTGAGTTTGGCGATTTGTTGCGCGTCAGTGTCAGCCAGCAAGAAAATCGAGGAGGGGGTCAGTTCGTTGTGAACGACGCCTGCATCGTGCGCGGCCGCGAGCCCTTGCGCTATCTCGAGGAAAATCGGAAAGACCAGGTCGTGCGGCAAGGGACCTTCGGCGGAAAGCATTTCTCCCAGGCACATGCCAGTTACGTGTTCAAAAACTATGTACAGATTGCCGCGATCGGAAAAATGATCGAGCATTAAGGGAAGGTTCGGGTGCTGGGCGCGATTGAGCGCTCGTATTTCCGACTGAAAAAGGTCCGCCTGGGATTCTTTGGAAACTTTCGCCCGGGTCAGTTCTTTGATAGTGACGCTGCGTCCCGTGCGCCGGTCGCGGGCGCGATAAAGGTTGTAGCGGACGGTCGAGCAGATAATGCCGGTGACTGTATAGATGGTATTCAGCGTGCAACCGATCGGATATGCGCGAGACAAGTCGAAGCTCGTTTTCTTCGTGCTGCTGGAACTCAAAGGCAGATTCCCTCATGCTTTCGACCTCAATACTAAAGCCAATCGTGCGCCAACCCTAATGAGAAGTCGCTCACCAACATGAGCGAAGTTTAGGCAATGTTCAATTGTGATCGAAACATTGATTTTGCCGTCATTTGCCAGCATTTACTTGCTCGAATTTTGCTTGAAACCAATATCCGGTTTGGCACTATATGTGGTATCACCGGCGGGACGGAACTTTCTTGCGCAAGTGTTGACATCCACCGATTGGCAAAACATGTTTTTTGCTGCGCGGGCGCTTGACTACGCCTTTGCCATCACACATATGCTGTTCTGCTAGAATCTAACAGTGCTGTTGAAGCGATGAATATTCGGCTGCAAGAGCTCGTTGGCAGGCTCGGTTAGGAGGCTTGGTTAGATGGCGGAGACCATTCAACTCGTGAGGCAGATTGCTGTAAGAGCAATCGTCACGGAGAACTTCAAGGGCCAGGTCGGCGGCGAGATTGCCCGTAATCTTCAACAGATTGATGCTGAATTGCAACAGCTCGAGTTCAAGGGGAAGCGCGCCATCGCCGATATTGAAAAGCGCAGCGGCGGTGCTGTGACAGCCGATGCGCGCGTGCAGATTGAAACGATAAGGCAGCAGATCGAGGCTGAAAAGATGCGCCTACTCCAATACAAAGAGGAGATGCAGGGACAAAGTCAGGCGTTGACGGAGCTGCCGGTGGGAAGCGTTGTCACTCAATTCACCGTTGAAAATCCCGTCGAGGTGCGCATTGGAGAGAATATCTTCCAGCGCCTGGAAGGCGGCGAGATTCTTGTTAAGGACGGGATTATTCAAGAGATCCGCGTCTGAGCGAATTTACTATTGGCAAAAGGGCGACGCATTGGCGCCGCCCTTTTCGTATGTGTGCCGGGCATGTTCAACAACTTGGAGGTGAAAGTCCACTCACAATCTGATGACGATGAAGTGTAGCGAAGCGCAAGGACGCAGCCGCGAGGC
>Ga0268299_1002704_pt1 | contig 19523 bp, 19 predicted proteins | sample NOBtaG_FD_193484 | JGI IMG/M metagenome (GOLD analysis project Ga0268299, IMG submission 193484) | Activated sludge microbial communities from bioreactor in Nijmegen, Gelderland, Netherland - NOB reactor | ecosystem: Engineered > Bioreactor > Aerobic > Activated sludge | place: Netherlands...
AGCGATCTGCGCACGGTGCTCGGCATTGCCCGCAGCGTCGGCGAGGCCCGCCAGCTGGACGCCGGTTCTTCCCTCCTCCAGCCCCGGAATACGCATGAAGTCCCTGCATGACACCCACTTCGAGAGCGTTGACGTCATCGCGTCGCGCCTGTCCGACGTGGACTACATCGCCAGCCGGCAGCTCGCCACGGCGGTGTTTCTCGCCTTCAACCTCGAGAAGCCCGTGCTCGTCGAAGGGCCGGCCGGCGTCGGCAAGACCGAGCTCGCCAAGAGCATGGCCACCATCCTCGACGTGCCGCTCATCCGCATGCAGTGCTACGAGGGGCTCGACGAGTCCAAGGCGCTGTACGAATGGAAGTACGGCAAGCAGCTGCTGTACACGCAGCTGCTGAAGGACAAACTGGCCGAGCTGATGCAGGGCGCCGTCGGGCTGGCGGCCTCGATTGAGAAGCTGCACGCGCACGACGACCTGTTCTTCTCCGAGCACTTCCTCGAGCCGCGCCCGCTGTACCAGGCGCTGCACCAGGAGCGCGGCTGCGTGTTGCTGATCGACGAGGTCGACAAGTCCGACCCCGAGTTCGAGGCCTTCCTGCTCGAGGTGCTGTCGGACTTCCAGGTCTCGGTGCCGGAGCTGGGCACGATCGCCGCCAAGGTCAAGCCGCTGGTCTTCCTCACCAGCAACAACACGCGCGAGATGAGCGACGCGCTCAAGCGCCGCTGCCTGCACCTGCACATCCCGTTCCCCGAGGCGATGGTCGAGCGGCGCATCCTCGAGCGGCGCGTGCCGGGGCTGTCGGAAAAGCTCAACCACGAGCTCGTCGCCTTCGTGCAGGCGGTGCGCGAGATGGACCTGAAGAAGCAGCCCTCGATCAGCGAGACCATCGACTGGGCCAAGACGCTGCTGCTGCTGAACTCCGAGCACCTGAACCTGGACCTGGTGCGCGACACGCTCAACGTGTTCCTGAAGTTCGAGCAGGACATCGCCACCGCCGCCGAGCAGCTGCCCGCGCTGCTGGACAAGGCGCGCAAGAACGCGGAGTTCCCCCATGCAAGCCACGCTTGAGGACTTCTTCAAGGCGCTGCGCGGCAGCGATCTCGACGTCAGCCTGAACGCGCAGATCGATGCCGCGCGCGCCACCGCGCTGGTCGGCTGGGGCGAGCGCGACCTGCTCAAGTCGGCGCTCGGCACGACGCTGGCCAAGACGCTGCCCGACCGCGCGATCTTCGACGAGGCGTTCGACCGCTTCTTCCGCTTCGATTCGTTCGGCACCGGCCCGGCCGGCGCCGCGGGCGCCGCAACGGGGGCTGCGCAGCAGCCGCAGACACCACCGCAGGAAGGCAGCGGCCAGGGCAGCGGCGGCCCCGGCGGCTGCCAAGGCAGCGCGGGGCAGGCGCTGTCGCAGCTGCTGATGGCGGGCGACTCGGCTGCGCTTGCGCGGCGCATGCAGCAGGCCGCGCGCGACGTCGGCCTGACCGACATCTGGTTCTTCACCCAGAAAGGCCACTACACGCAGAAGATCCAGCAGGCGATGGGGCTCGAACTGCTCGACCGCGAGATCAGCGAGGCGCGCCGCCAGACGCTGGCGCCAAAGCGCCATGCCGACCTCGAGCTGGCGCGCAAGCGGCTCTTCAACGAAGTGCGCAACTTCGTCGAGCGCAAGCTCGCGCTCTACGGCACGGCGCCGACGCGCGAGCTGCACGACGAGTTCCTGCAGTCGCAGAAGCTGTCGAACATCGATCGCCGCGACTTCGCGCGCATGCACGAGATCGTGCGCAAGATCGCCCGCCGCCTGGCCGAGCGCCACGCCCGGCGCAAGCGCCGCGAGCAGCGCGGCCAGCTCGACTTCCGCCGCACCCAGCGCGCCAACGCGGCCTATGGTGGCGTGCTGTTCGAGACCCACTGGCGCAGCACGCGCATCGAGCGGCCCAAGGTGGTGGCGATCTGCGACGTGAGCGGCTCGGTGCGCCAGTACGCGCGCTTCCTGCTGCTGTTCCTCTACAGCCTGGACGAGCTGCTGTCCGATGTGCAGTCGTACGCGTTCACCAACCACCTCGTCGACGTGAGCGCCACGTTCGAGTCGCTGCCGGTCGAGCAGGCGGTCGACAAGGTGATGCATGCGGTCGGCGGCTCGGGCACCGACTACGGCCAGATGCTGCTCGACCTGGACGAGCAGCTGATGCACCGCATCGACCACCGCACGACGGTGCTGGTGCTCGGCGACGCGCGCAACAACCGCGGCGAGGCGCGCAGCGACATCATGAAGACGCTCTACGGCCGCGCCCGCCGCGTCATCTGGCTCAACCCCGAGCCGCGTTCGTTCTGGGGCCTGGGCGATTCGGAGATGAAGCGCTACGCCCCATACTGCCACATCGCGCGCGAGTGCAATTCGCTGCGCCACCTCGAGCGCACGCTCGACGATCTGCTGCGCGCCAACAGCGCCAGCGCCTGAACGGGCCGCTGCACATGGTCCGCCCGACTCTCCAACTGCATCCGGCGCGCACGCCGGTCCAGCCGCGGCCGGCGGCCACGCTGCTGTGGCTGCGCGATGCCGAAGCTGGGCCCGAGGTGCTGCTGACGCGGCGCTCGCCGAACGCCAGCTTCCTGCCCGGGGTGTTCGTGTTTCCCGGTGGCCGCGTCGATGAGGCCGACGCGGCGGCCGCCGACCTGGTGGCGCCGGCCGCTGCCGCGCTTCCGCACCTTGCCGCCGCGGTGGCGGCGCTGCGTGAAAGCTTCGAAGAGCTCGGCGTGCTGCACGCGCACGACGCCGCCGGCCGCCCGGTGAACGCACAGGCGCTCGCCCAGCTGCGGCGCCACGAGCCGCTGCACCCGCAACTGCGCGCCAGTGGCCTGCGCCTGGCCGCCGACGCGCTGCGCGTGGCGGTGCGCTGGACCACCGACCGCGATGTGCAGCCGCGCCGCTTCGACACGCTGTTCCTCGTCGGCCGCATGCCCGATGGCCAGGCGCCGGTGGCCGACGACGCCGAACAGTTCGAGCCGGTGTGGCTGCGCGCCGCCGACGCACTGGCGCGCCACGAGGCTGGCACGCTGCCGATGATCTTCCCGACCCTGCGCACGCTGCGCTGGCTGGCCGGGTTCGCCAGCGTCGAGGCGGTGCTCGCCGCCTGCGCCGGCGGCCGGCCGCTGTGGGAGTCGTGCCCGCGCGGCGCGTTCGTCGGCGGCAAGCCGCAGCGCTACATGGAGACCGACCTGCCCTTCGGCGAACTCGAACTGGTCTGCCCCGACGGGCACATGCTGCATGCGCTCGACTGGCAGAGCGAGCGGCCGGTGCAGTTGCTGCGCCACCTGTGGCGCTTCACCGCGCCCAACCCCGGCGTGATGACCGGGCCGGGGACGAACTGCTACCTCCTCGGCAGCCCGGCGGCCGGCTACCTCGTGATCGACCCCGGGCCGCCGGACGACGCGCACGTCGCGCGCCTGGTCGAGTTCACCGGCGGCAAGGTGCAGACCATCGTCTGCACGCATTCGCATCCCGACCATTCGCCCGCCGCGCGTCCGCTGGCGCAGGCCTGCGAGGCCGCGACTGGCCGCCGCCCCCCGATCCTCGGCCTGCCGTCCGAGGCGACGGCGCGGGCGCATTCGGAGTTCACCCCCGACCGCGTGCTCGCCGACGGCGAACGCGTCGTGCTCGACGATCCCGAGCACCGCGTGACGCTACGCGCCGTGCACACGCCGGGCCATGCCGCCAACCACCTGTGCCTGGTGCTCGAGGAAGACGGCCTGCTGTTCTCCGGCGACCACGTGCTCAACGGCAGCACCACGGTGATCGACCCGCCCGACGGCAACATGGCCGCGTACATCGATTCGCTCGACCGCCTGCTGCAGGAGTGCGAGCACCACGACATCCGCTTCATCCTGCCGGCGCACGGCCACGTCATCGGCTCGGCGCCGCAGGCCATCGCGTGGCTGAAGGCGCACCGGCTGGCGCGCGAGGCCAAGGTGCTGGCGGCGATGCGCGAGCGCCCCGACGGCGGCCCCGACGACTGGGTGCCGGTCGCTTACGCCGACACGCCGAAGCCGCTCTGGCCGGTGGCCAAGCGCTCGCTGCTCGCGCACGTCGAGCGCATCGAGGCGCTCGGACTCGCGCGCCCGCAACGCCTGTGACAGGAACCCGACCGTGACCGATCAGCCCCCCCTTCCCCCCGAAGTCGTCAAAGCCTTCTGGCAACGCTGGGGCAGCAACACCTTCCTCAGCGCACAGGGACTGGAGCTGGAGCTCGGCAGCATCGGGCGCGCCATCGTCCACCTTCGCCAGCCGACCGCCGTGCAGCGCGGCGGCGGCGGCTCGGCCGACGTGATCAACGGCGGCGTCATCGCCTACATGTTCGACGCCGCGCTCGGCTGCGCGATCGCGTCCGCCAACCTGGCGCGGCCGGAGATGCGGGAGATCGACCCCGGTGCCTTGCGCCAGTCGACGATCAACCTCGACATCTGCTACGTCGATGCCGCCGCCGGCGCACGCTTCGAGGCGCACGGCAGGGTCGTGCGCTCGCGCCGCAGCCTGGCCTTCGCGGAGGGCGAGCTGCTCGACGAGCACGGGCGCGTGTGTGCCACCGCCAAGGGCATCTGGCGCGTGTTCTGGCCGCGCCCGACCGGCGCCGCCGGCTGACCCAGGCCTTCACCGACACCTCGCGAAAGGATTCATCCGCATGAGCAAGAGCACCCTCCGCATCGGCTGCGCCTCCGGCTTCTGGGGCGACACCGAGTTCTCCGCCGCGCAGCTCGTCGAGCACGGCGACATCGACGTGCTGGTCTTCGACTACCTGGCCGAGATCACGATGTCGCTGCTGATTCGCGCCCGCGCGAAGGATCCGACGCAGGGCTACGCGCCGGACTTCGTCGCCACGATGAAGCCGCTGATGAAGCAGCTCAAGGCGCGCGGCATCCAGGTGGTCGCCAACGCCGGCGGCGTGAACCCGTCGGCCTGCCGCGATGCGCTCGTGGCCGCCGCCGCCGCCGAAGGCGTGGACCTGAAGATCGCCGCGGTGCTCGGCGACGACCTGATGCCGCAGGTCGAGGCCCTGCGTGCTGCCGGCACGAAGGAGATGTTCTCCGGCGCACCCTTTCCGCCCAAGGTGATGAGCGCCAACGCCTACCTCGGCGCGTTCCCGATCGCCGCCGCGCTCGCCGCCGGCGCCGACATCGTGGTCACCGGCCGCTGCGTGGACAGCGCGGTGACGCTGGCGCCGCTGATCGCGCGTTTCGGCTGGACCGCCGACGACCTCGACAAGCTCGCGCAGGGCAGCCTGGCCGGCCACCTGATCGAGTGCGGCACGCAAACCACCGGCGGCAACTACACCGACTGGGCCAGCGTGCCCGGCTGGGACGACATGGGCTTTCCGATCGCCGAGTGCCGCGCCGACGGCAGCTTCGTCATCACCAAGCCGCCGGGCACCGGCGGGCTGGTCTGCCCGTCCACGGTCGGCGAGCAGATGCTCTACGAGATCGGTGATCCGCGCGCCTACATCCTGCCCGACGTGGTGTGCGACTTCACTGCCGTGACGCTCACCCAGACCGGGCCGGACCGTGTGGAGGTCAAAGGCGCGCGTGGCCGCCCGCCCACCGACCAAGCCAAGGTGAGCGTGACGTATGCCGACGGCTTCCGCGCGCTGAGCCTGTTCATGATCGGCGGCATCGACGCCGGCGCGAAGGCGCGCCGCGCCGGCGCCGCGATGCTCGCGCGCATGCGGCGCAAGTACGCCGAGCGCGGCTGGGGCGACTTCACCGAGGCCAGCGTCGAGGCGATCGGCGCCGAGGACTCCTACGGTCCGCAGGCCAAGGTGTCGGCGCGCGAGGTCATGCTCAAGGTCGGCGTGCGCCACCCGCTGAAGGACGCGCTCGAGCTGTTCTCGCGCGAGGTGGCGCCGATGGCGCTGATGTCGGCGCCGGCGATCACCGGCTTCACCGGCGGGCGGCCGAAGGTGCAGCCGGTGGTGCGGCTGTTCTCGTGCCTGGTGCCGAAGTCGCAGCTGGCCGTGAGCATCGACATGGGCGCGCAGAAGGTTGCGGCACCCGCGCTCGCCGGCGTGCGCTTCGACCCGGCCGCGCTGCCCGCGGTGGGTGGCCCGTTGCCCGCGGCCGATGCCTTCGCCCGCGGCAGCCGCAGCGTGCCGCTGGTGCAGCTGGCCTGGGGCCGCAGCGGCGACAAGGGCGACTCGGCCAACATCGGCATCATCGCGCGCAAGCCCGAGTTCCTGCCCTTCATCCGCGCCGCGATCACCGAGCAGGCGGTGGCGCGCTGGTTCGCGCACCTGGCCCGCGGCGAAGTGCGCCGCTACGACCTGCCCGGCACGCACGCGCTGAACTTCACGCTGCAGGAGGCGCTCGGCGGCGGCGGCATCGCGTCGGTGCGCATGGACTCGCAGGGCAAGGCCTACGCGCAGATGCTGCTCGACCATCCCGTCACCATTCCGGCCGACCTCGCCGTCTGAACGGCGGCTGCTCGCACACCCTCGCAAACACTCGCACACTCTCGCGAAAGGGACCGTCGATGAACACCCAGACCACGCCGAGCGGCCGCACCACGGCCTCGTCGATCATCCAGTCGCGCGTGCGCGACATCCAGGAAGCCGCGCGCGGCGTCACCAAGCAGTTCCCGCGCAGCTACATCCTGCAGTGCATCAAGGAAGACCGCTTCCCCGACGAGCTGTGGCAGGCGCTCGGCAAGTTCGGCCTGCTCGGCCTGTCGATCCCCGAGGAGCACGGCGGCTCCGGCGGCGGCGTGCTCGAGATCACCGCGCTCAACGAGGCGCTCGCGCTGGCCGGCGTGCCGACGCTCTTCCTCGTCGTCACCGGCCTGGCACGGGTGCCGATCGTGCGCAACGGCACCAAGGAGCAGATCGCGAAATACGTGACGCCCACCTGCACCGGCGAGAAGAAGATGTGCTTCGCGATCACCGAGCCGAACGCCGGCACCAACAGCTTCTCGATGTCGACGCTGGCCACGCGCAACGCCGACGGCGGCTGGACGCTGAACGGCCAGAAGGTCTTCATCTCCGGCGCGCGCGACGCCGACTACATGCAGGTGGTGGCGCGCACCACCAAGGCCGGCGAGGTGAAGCACCGCACCGAGGGCATGTCGCTGTTTGTGCTGGACATGAAGACGCCGGGCATCAAGCTGCAGCAGCTCAACATCCAGGTCGAGACCGCCGAGCGCCAGTACATGGTGTTTTTCGACAACGTCAAGCTGCCGGCCGACGCGGTGATCGGCGAGCCCGGCAAGGGCGCCAAGCTGATGTTCGAGGGCCTGAACTCCGAGCGGCTGCTGGCTGCGGGGGCGGCGCTGGGCCTGGGCGACTACGCGCTGTCCAAGGCGGTGGCGTACGCCAAGGACCGCAAGCCCTTCGGCAAGCCCATCGGCAGCTACCAGGCCCTGCAGCATCGGCTGGCGCTGGCCAAGGCCGAGATCGAGGCGGCGCGCCTGATGACCTACGACGCCGCCGACCGCTTCGACAACGGCGAGGACGCCGGCGCGCACGCCAACATGGCCAAGCTGCTGGCCTCGCGCGCGGCGGTCGCGGCGATCGAGGGCACGCTGCAGGTCCACGGCGGCTACGGCTTCGACCGCGACTACGACGTGGTGACGCTGTGGCCGATGATCCGCCTGCTCGAGATCGCGCCGATCAACAACGAGATGCTGATGAACTACGTCGGCGAGCACGTGCTGGGGCTGCCCAAGTCGTACTGAACTGAACGCGAGCCGGTGCAAGCGCACGTCTTCTCGGCGGGCGGACGTCGGCTCGCCGCCAGCACCTGGGGCCGCGTGGACGGCGGCGACCCGGTGGTGGTGATGCTGCACGGCGGCCTCGACTGCACCAGCACCTGGAAAGACCTGCCGGAGGCGATCGCGCAAGCCACCGGCCTGGCCGTGCTGTCCTACGACCGCTGGGGCTACGGCGGCTCGGAGCCTTTCGCCGGCGGCCGCGAGCGCTCGTACCGCTTCGCGGAGGCCGGGCCGGTGTTCGGCGATCTGCTGAGCCACTTCGGCATCCGGCAGGCGGTCCTGTTCGGCCACAGCGATGGCGGCGCGATGTCGCTGCTGGCCGCCGCCGCGCATCCCGACGCCGTGCTCGGCGTGTGCGCCTGCTCGCCGACGATCGCGCTCGACGAGCACATGGTGTGGGCCATGGGCGGCGCCCGCGAGGCCTACGAGCGCGGCGGGCTGCGCGAGAAGCTGGCGCGCCACCACGGCGACAAGACCGACGCCATGTTCTGGGCCTGGTACACGCCGTGGGCCGACCCGGCCGCCGTGCAGTGGACGATGGCGCCGCAGGTGGCCGAGGTGCGCTGCCCGGTCGCGGCGATCTTCGGCCAGGCCGACGACTACGGCTGGCGGCCGAGCGCGCGCGTGCTGGTCGAGCACGGCCGCATGCCGCTCGAGATGCACGCGCTGACCGGCGTCGGGCACGACCCGCAGCACCGCGCCCGCCCGGTGGTGCTCGATGCCTTCATGCGCCTGCTCGCAGCGGCAACCGGCCGCCGCGCCGCGCCGACGCGATCACCGACCACGACGCAGAGACCATGAGCGCGACACGCACCTTGAAGGGCCGCCCGCCCTTCATCACGGGCGCCGGTCGCGGCATCGGGCTCGCGGTGGCCAGGCGGGCTGCCACCCGCACGTGCCGAACATGAGCCGCCCTTGAACATGCGCGAGCACAGGTTCAAGGACCACCTCGCCTACCCCAACCACGGCGAAGTACGGCATGAGCGAATGCACGCTGGGGCATGCCGGCGAACTGCGCTCGCACGGCATCGCCATCAGCAGCCTGTGGCCGGTGCTCGCCGCGCGCGGCGTGTCCGATGCGGATCGCTGCGCGGTGGAGCCGGGAACTCGAGAGCCTTCGCCGGACCTGTTCGTCGACTGACCTGACTGCACGGTTCACGGGTCGAAGCCCGAACCTGCGCCGAATAGTCGCGCGACCAGGGCACGCAGCCAGCGGCTGCGGGGATCTTGATGGAAGCGCCTGTGCCAGTGCTGCCGCACCTGGTAGCGCGGCAGCGCGTAGGGCGGCGGCAGCGCGACGATCCGGCCGGTGCGCGCCAGCACCGCGCCCAGCCCGGCGGGCACCGTAGCGACCAGATCGGTTCCCTCGAGGATGCCGGGCAGCGTCAGGAAGTGCGTCGTGCGCAGGCGCACGCGCCGGTGGATGCCGTGGCGCGCGAAGTATCGTTCGCCGATCTCCTGGCTGTGCACCGGCGCCTCGACGACGACATGCTCGAGGGCACCGAAGTCGGCACGCGACAAGCCGTTCGCGCAGCGGTGGCCGGTGCGCAGCAGGCAGCAGAACCCGTGCATGAACAACCGCTGCTGCACCAGCGCGCTGCCGGTCAGATCGGGGAAGTAGCCGACCGCGAGGTCGGCGGCACCCGACTCCAGCGCCGCCTCGAGCCGCGAGTGCTCGTGGCCCAGCGCGCGCACGCTGGCCAGCGGCGCCTCCTGGCGCAGCGCGCTCAGCAGGCGCGGCAGGAACAGCGATTGCGCGACGTCGGCCATCGCGAAGCGGAACTCCGTCGGAGTCTGCGCCGCCGGATCGAAGCGCGGCACCGCGAGCACCCGCCGTTGCACCGCCTCGAGGATCGCGCGTGCCTCGGCGACGACCAGCGCGCCGCGCGCCGTCGGCTCCATGCCTCGCGACGTGCGAACGAACATCGGGTCGCCGAATTGCAGGCGCAGGCGGCCGAGCGCGGTGCTCAGGCCCGGCTGGCTCATGTGCATCGCGAGCGCGGCGCGCGTCACGCTGCGCGCATCGGCGATGGCCACCGCCACGGCCAGCAGGTTGAGGTCGAACGGATGCCGGATCATCGCTTCGGCAGATGCCCGGTATCGCCCGCAGGCGTTGGTGGGATGCTGCGCCGCGGACTATATTCCTCGAAGCTTCGATGAACGCGACGCATGAGCGGACACTTCCAGGTCACCACCTTCGACGCCGGCGAAGGCCCCGTCGTCGGCTTGGTGCGCGATGGCGGGTTCTATGCGTCGCAGACCTTCTCCTCGGTGCGCGAAATCCTCGACCGCTGGGATCTGGCGGAAGAGAAACTCACGACCGCGGCCGCGCGCATGGCCGAGCGCACGCCGCTGCGCGGCGTGCGCGTGCTGGCGCCGCTGCCCAACCCACGCAACATCTACTTCACCGGGGCCAACTACGCCGACCACCTCGAGGAGATGGCGCGCGTGCTCGGGCCTGCGGCCGCGGCACCACGCGAACCGTGGTTCATGCTCAAGTCGACCTCCTGCGTGGTCGGCCCGGGCGAGTGCGTGCGCCGTCCGCAAGGTGTCGAGCGCCTCGACTGGGAGGTCGAGCTCGCGGTGATCATCGGCCACAGCGCGCGCAACGTCCCGGTGACGCAGGCGCTGCGGCACGTGGCCGGATACACGGTGGCCAACGACCTGTCGGCGCGCGACCGGACCTTCCGCGACGCGGAGAACCCGGCTTCGCTCTTCCGCCTCGACTGGCTGGGACAGAAGACCTTCGACGGCGCCTGCCCGCTCGGCCCGGCGATCACGCCGGCGAGCAGCATCGCCGACGTGCAGAAGCTCGCGCTCAAGCTGTGGGTGAACGACGAACTGATGCAGTCGTCGAACACCGCCGGCATGGTGTTCGGCGTCGCCGAGCTGGTGTCGCACCTCAGCCATCGGGTGTCGCTGTGGCCGGGCGACGTCATCCTCACCGGCACGCCGGCCGGCGTCGGTGCGGCGCGCCAGCGCTTCCTGCAGCCCGGCGACCGCGTGCGGCAGTGGATCGAGGACATCGGCGAGTTCGAGTTCACCATCGGCGCCGCGGCGGCGTGATGCTGCAGCGCCGCCACGCAACCCCGAAAGAACGCTAGTCATGATGCGCGAGGAAGACGAACGCCTGCTGATCGAGACCGGGCCCGGCACGCCGTTGAACCGCTTCATGCGGGGGTACTGGATTCCGGTGCTGCGTTCGGTGCAGCTCGTCGCCGGAGGCGCCCCGCACCGCTTCACGGTCCTGGGTGCCAGCTACGTCGGCTTCCGCGGCCTGGACGGCCGCGCCGGCGTCATGGACGAGGCCTGCCCGCACCGCGGCGCCTCGCTGGCACTGGCGCGCAACGAGCCGGGTGGGCTGCGCTGCATTTACCACGGCTGGAAGATGGACGTCGAAGGCCGGGTGCGCGAGGCGCCGACGCATCCGGAGGAGTTCCACGTCGCCAGCCTGCGCGCCTGCGCGCATCCGGTGCGCGAGGGCCAGGGCATCGTCTGGGCCTGGCTCGGCGGGGGCCCGGCGCCGGCGTTCAGGCCACTGGCCTTCACCGACCTGCCCGACGACCACGTGATGGCGGCGACGCTGGTGGCCCACTGCGGCTGGCTTCAGCCCCTCGAGACGCTGTGGGACATCTTCCACGCGCAGATCCTGCACAACCAGACCAACCGCAACTCGCGCCGCGGCAGCGTGTACTTCTCCGGCCGCGGACGCACGCTCGACAACGGCGTGAACTACGACTATCCGCAGACGCTCGTCGAGGCCACGCCCTACGGCTTCGTCCACAGCAACGTCGACGCCATCAAGCGCACGCACTTCCGTTTCATCGCGCCGTTCATCCAGCACCACACGCTCGAGCCGGGCGCCACGGCCGACAAGGGACTTCAGATCTCGGTGCCCATCGACGACGAGCACACGCTGCTGTGGATGGTGTTCTACAACCGCACCGGGCCGCTCGCGCCCGACGGCTTCGCGATGCGCGGCCTGGCCGGTGTGCCCGACCTCAACGACTTCATGGCCCACCTCGGGCCGCGCACGGCCGACAACCGCTGGGGCCAGAACCGCCGCGCGATGGAGCGCGGCGAGAGCCTGTCGGGCATCGTCGGCGACACGATGCTGACCAGCATCTTCGGCGAGGACCTGATGGCCATCGAAAGCCAGGGCATCCGCGGTCGCACGCGCGAACAGCTCGCGGTCACCGACAGGGCGCTCGCCTTCGGCCGCCGCCGCCTGCTCGAGATGATCCGCGAGCACGAGGCCGGCGCGCCGCCCGCCGGCCGCGACCTCGATCTCACGAACGTCGAGGCGGTGTACGAACTTCAGGCCGTCGAGGCCGTTCCCGGCTGAGAGGGCGGACCCTCCCCGCCGCAACCCGATGACGCTACCCCACCTCGACCACGATCGGACGCCGCCATGACCAGCCGCAGAACATTGCTCGAAGCCACGGCCGCGCTCGCGTGCACGACTCTGGGCGGGTTCGCCCGCGCGCAGTCTCCCGCCAAGTTGGCGCGCATGGTGGTGCCCTTTCCGGCCGGCGGCGGCAGCGATGCGGCGGCGCGTGCCCTCGGCGAGCGCATCCGCGAGCACTTCCCGGGCGGCCTGATCGTCGACAACCGGCCGGGCGCGGCCGGGCGCCTGGGGATCGAGTCGGTGAAGAACGCCGAGCCGGACGGGCTGACGATGATGTTCGTCCCCGACTTCGTCCTCACGATCTACCCGCACAGCTACCAGCGGCTGAAGTACGACCCGCTGGCCGACTTTACGCCGGTGGCGCAATGCGCGCGCTCGTCGTACGTGCTGGCCGCCGGCCCCGGGCTGCCGGCGACGGTGGCCGACGTGAAGCAGCTCGTCGCCTGGTGGAAGGACAACCCGCGCCAAGCCCTGATCGCCAACAACTCGGCCGGCAGCCCGACGCACTTCGCCGCGGTCATGCTGGCGCGCAGCGCCGGCGTGGAGGTGACGCACGTCTCGTACAAGGGCGGAGCGCCGGCGATCCAGGATCTTCTCGGCGGCCAGGTCCCTGTCAGCATCAACCCGGTGGGCGAGGTGCTGCCGCACACCAAGGGCGGTCGCCTGCGCGTGCTGGCGACGACCGGAGCGCAGCGCGACCGCTTCATGCCGGATTCGCCGACGATGGCCGAAGCCGGCTACCCGGATGTCGCCGCCGTGTCGTGGCTGGGCGTGCTGATGCCGCGCCAGGCGCCCGCGGAGTGGGTGCAGCGGACCGCCGCCGCCATCGACGCCGCCGTGCAGCGCCCGGACCTGCGCGACGCGTTCGCCGGCTTCGGCATGGACACGACGCGCAGCACGCCGGCGGCGATGGCGGCGGCGATGCGATCCGAGCTCGACCGCTGGGGCGCGGTCGTCAAGGCGTCGGGCTTCAGCGCGCAGGACTGACCCAATCCGCCGTCACTGCGCCGTCACTCCGCCTTCAGCCCCGTTTCTACCACTCCGAGTGCACGAACGCGGCGAGTCGGGCGGGGTTGCCTGCGGCCGGCTCGTGCCCCAGATCGAGCATGCGCTGCCGCACCTCACGCTCCTCCGGCGGCTTGGCCACCTGAGCACTCAGCCGCTGCACGATCTCGGGCGGCGTGCCTCGCGGTGCGTACGGCGCGTTGCAGGCCACAACCTGGAACCACGGCCCGCCAGGGCCAGGCCGACCTGTCCGCCGACGAGGTCCAAAGGGCTTTGCCGGGTTGGCGACGACCACCAGCGGGAAGGTTCTCACCAGAGCGACCCGGATCGAACTGCTTCTCGGCATCGAAAGGCATCGAAGCGTAGAGGAACGAGTTGAGCACGTGCGGGCCGTTCATGCCTATCACCTGCGAGTTCGGTCCAGGAGGCTACGGCTTCGATCGCGACTACGATGTGGTGACGCTGTGGCCCATGATCCGCCTGCTCGAGATCGCACCGATCGACAACGAGATGCTGATGAACTACATCGGCGAGCACGTGCTGGGCCTGCCCAAGTCCTGCTGAGCGTCATGCCTGCACGTCGGTCGACGCCGCCTGCCAGGCCGGCAGGAAGAGCGGTTCGGGAACGGGGGGCGCAAGCCTCGGACGTGATGCCGCTCGGCATCTTCGAGACCTGCCGGCGCGTCGGAATCACGGCGCGCGCCGTCCGGCACTACGAGTCCTTGGGGCTGCTGCTGCCGCGGCGCATCAACGGCGCGCGCGTCTACGGCCCAACCGAACTTCGGACGCTGGAACTGCTGCAACGCTTCAAGGCGATGGGACTGTCGCTTGCGGAGTGCCGCAAGGGTCTGAAGTGGCTTGGCCAACCGACGTCGGGCCCATCGGTCGACGATGGAACCGATCTGCGCGCTTTCGTCCGTTCACTGCAGCAGCGCCTTCACGCAATCGATTCGATGATTGCCGAACTGCACATCATCCGCAATGAAGCCGCGGCCGCACTCGCTGCCGGCCGGACGGCCTGACAACTCTTTCGGGAAGCACGCATGGCAACACGTTCCCGCCAGGCGCACGGCTCGCCGACCGCCCTCAGAGTATGCCGCGGGGAACGTCGCCCTCCAGCGTGATGCGGTGCATCACGCGCCGGTGGCCGTGATAGTCGTTGATCGGATAGTGCTGGGTGCAGCGGTTGTCCCACAGCGCCAGCGATCCCGCTTCCCAGCGGAAGCGGCAGGTGAACTCCTCCTTGCGCTGGTGCTCGTGGAGGAACTGCAGCAACGGTGCGCTCTCGGCATCGGTCATGCCGGCGAAGCGCACCGTGTGGCCGGCGTTCATGTAGAGCGCGCGGCGGCCCGTCTCCGGGTGCACGCGGACCGCGGGGTGCTCGGCCTCGTAGGTGCTGCGCTGCTCGCGGCCCACCTCGGCGATGCGGTCCTCGCGCGTGCGCGACGTATCGGCCTTCGCCGAGCTGTTCACGCAACGCAGCCCGTCGAGCAGCCGCCGCATGCCCTCGGACAGGGCTTCGTAGGCCGCCGTCTGGCTCGCGAAGAGGGTGTCGCCGCCTTGCGGGGGCACTTCACGCGCCAGCAGCAGCGTCGCCATCGGCGGCCGTTCGAGGTAGGCCGTGTCGGTGTGCCAGACGCCGCCGAAGTTGACGCGCTCGTGCTCCAGCTTCTTGACTTCGATGATGTGCGGGTAGCCGTCGATGCCGCGCACGAAGGGGTACTCCACCGGAGTGCCGATGGTGCGCGCGAACGCGAGGAACTGGTCGCTGTCGAGCTGCTGCCGGCGCAGAAACACCACGCCGTGCTGGAGCCACAGGGTGCGCAGCTGCGCGACGAGCTCGGCGTCCAGCGGCGCCCGTGCAGCGTCGAACCCGTCGACCTCGGCGCCGATGGCACCGGCGAGGCGGCTCACACGAAGTGTCGATGGCTGCACGGGCTTGATCCTTCCGGTATCCACGGGCACGCGGGTTGTAGCGCAACTCGCCCGCTATGCCGCGGCGTCGCGGCGGCGCTTGCCCAAGGCCCGCAGGATGGCGCGCTCCAGCCGGCGCGGTTCGATCGGCTTGGCAACGAAATCGTCCATGCCGGCCTCCAGGGCGCGCGTGCGCTCCGACGTGAACGCTGCCGCCGACAGGCCGATCACCGTGAGCGCCGCTGCGGGCCAGCGCTCGCGCAGCCGGCGGGTTGCGTCGATGCCACCGAGCACGGGCATCTGCAAGTCCATCAGAACCACGTCATGCGGCTCGCCGGCCGCTGCGGCCGCCTCCACTGAATGCAGCGCCTCGAGGCCATTGCCGGCTTCGGCCACACGCGCGCCGGAGCGCTCGAGCAGCGCGGTGCAGATGAGCAGGTTCACCGGATCGTCTTCGACCACCAGCACGCGCACGCCGTCAAGCGCACGCTCGTCGAACGGCGCGAAGTCCGACTTCGCCGGTTCGTCGGCCGAAGGTTCGAGCGGCAGTTCGAGCCAGAACGTACTGCCCTGGCCCGGCCGCCCGACGGCGCCGACATGGCCGCCCATCAACGCCGCGAGCTCGCGACAGATCGCCAGGCCGAGGCCGGTGCCGCCATGGCGGCGGGTGGTCGAATCGTCGGCTTGGCTGAACGGCTGAAAGAGCCGCTCCCGCGTCGCCTGGTCGAACCCGGGCCCGGTGTCGTGCACCTCGATGCGCACGGCGCATGCCTCACCGGCCGACAACGTGATGCGCACCTCGCCCACCGCCGTGAACTTCAGCGCGTTGTTGACGAAGTTGGCGAGAACCTGGCGCACGCGATGGGCATCGCCCACGACGACGCGGGGCACGTCCGGCGCGATGTCCAGCGCGAACCCGAGTTCGCGCGTGGCCGCCAGCACGCCGAACGATGCCTGCACCGACCGCGCCAGTTCGTGCAGGTCGAACGGCGCCAAGTGGAGCGTCACGCGGCCGGCCTCGATCTTCGACAGGTCGAGAATGTCGGACACGACTGCGGAAAGCGCGGTGGCGCCGTCGGCGATCAGCCCGACATGGCGGGCGTGTGCGCTCTGGACGGATGGGTCCTGCTGGAGCAGCCGCGCAAGACCGAGGATGGCGTTGAGCGGCGTTCGCAGTTCATGGCTCATGTTGGCCAGGAACTGGCTCTTGGCCTGGCTGGCTTCATCGGCGCGCCGGCGCGCATCGGCCATTTCACGGCTCAGGCGCAGCCGTTCGCTCACGTCCTCGCAGATCCACAGCGTGCCGCCGTCGATGCCCAGTTGGGGAGCCATTGCCACGGCGACCATCCGCAGCTGCCGGGTGAGGCCGTCGCGGCCGGCGAGCTCGACCGGCTCCACCTCGACGATCTCGCCGCGCCGCAGCCCCGGCCCCACGCGCCTGCCGATCTCTTCGTACGCTTCGTCGCTGGGCCACACGGCCCGCCCCGGCTGCCCGGCCAGTTCGCCAGGCCGCCAGCCGAAGATCCGCTCGAAGGCCGGATTGACCTGCACGAAACGCTGCGACCGCGTGAGCGCCAGGCCGACCGGCACATGCCGGAACACGGCCACACGCTCGGCCTGAGCGGCGTCGCCCTCCGCCTGGCCGACGATCTGCAGATGAGATCCCCGCGGGCCGATCCGGCCTGCACGCGCCGGCAGCGACACCTCGCGCCCGTCCCGTTGACGCAGTGCGAGCCACGTCTCGCGGATCGCGCCGGGACCTTGCAGATCGGCCAGGATCTCCTGAACGCCGCCGGCGTCCGGCCAACCGTCGAGGTCGCCCAGGCTGCGGCCGACGACGGCGTCCGCGGGCTGACCCGAGCACGCTGCGAAGGCCGCGTTCACGTGCACGATGCGAGCGCTGGCCGCGTCGAGCAGCACCACCGGCTCGCCCACCAGCGCGGCCGCGGCCTCGACCGCCTGCTGCCACGATGGGGTGAGTTTGGCCATCGGAGGACTCTCAGCCGGCTCGCGCCTTTTCCTGCACAGCCGAGCGGCGCCTGCAACTCACCCATCGCGCATGGCGGCCTGCGCGTGCCACTGGAGGTGACGGCCCTCCCGCGCCGGCCATGCGCCTGGTCTCGATCACGGGCCCAGCCATGGTCAGTGCGTCCCCTTCGCCACACGACAGCCTACAAGTCGGCCCGCCCGTTCAGCAACTGCCGCGCGATGGTGCGCCGTTGGATCTCGGCCGTGCCGTCGGGGATGCGCATCACGCGGGCGAAGCGCCAGCCCTCCTCGATGCGCAGCTCGTTGGTCAACCCCATCGCGCCGTGCACCTGGATGCTGCGGTCCATCACGCGGCCGAGCATCTCGGTGGCAAAGGCCTTGACCATGCTCACCTGCGCGGTGGCGGCGTCCCCGCGGTCGATGCGCCAGGCGCAGTTCTGGATCATCGACTTGGCGGCGTAGATGTCCATCGCGCTGTCCGCGAGCATGAACTGGATGGCCTGGTGTTCGGCAATCGGCACGCCCTGCGTCTTGCGCACCTTGGCGTACTCAAGCGCCTGGTCCAGCGCCCAGCGCGCGAGCCCCAGGCAGCTCGCCGCCATGCCGATGCGGCCGGCGTTCACGCCGTCCATCGCCACCGCCAGGCCGCGTCCGACGGCGCCCAGCCGGTGGTCGTCAGCCACACGCACGCCGTCGAGTACCACCACGCCGGTATCGCCGCCCAGGTGCCCCATGGTGTTGATCAGGCGAGGTACCGTGAAGCCGGGCGTCTTTGTGTCGACGAAGAAGCCCGTCACCCCGCCTTGGTGGCGCGCCGCGGCCTCGGCGTCTGTCAGCGCGAAGACCATCGCGTAGTCGGCGTAGGGCGAGTTGGTGATCCACTGCTTGGTGCCGTTCAACACCCAGTGCCCGCCGTCGCGCACCGCGCGCGTCTTCATCGCGAACACATCGGAGCCGGCGTCGGGTTCGCTCAAGGCGAAGCACAGCGTCTTGTCGCCGCTGGCGATGCCCTCGCGATGGCGCGCGACCACCGCCGGCTTCAGGTGCCGCAGCACCGGCGACAGGCCGTTGGTGAACGGCGAAGGCAGCACCACGGTCTGGATCAGCGGCCGCCCGGGCCCGAAGCGGTGGTTCAGCAGCTCCTGGATGTGCGCCATCGCCAGCGCCCCCAGGCCCGCGCCGCCCAGCGCTTCGGCACCGAACAGGTTGTAGTAACCCAGTTCGGCCGAACGCATGCGGATGCGCCGGCGCAGCGCCAGCACCTCGGGCACGAAGCGGCCGTCGGTCTGGAACAACGTGCGTTCGCTGGCCAGCACGGCGCGATGCTCGTCCTCCAGCGGCAACACCTCGCGTTCGACGAAGCGCAGCACTGCCTCGCCGATGGCCCGGGTGTCGGCGTCGACTTCGAAATCCATGACCGGCGGCCTCGGTTCAGGCCGCCTTGAACTTGGGCAGCGTGATCTCGTCGGTGACCGCCTCGTAGGCCACCGCCACCCGCTGGCCGATGCGAACCGACTCCACATCGTCGGTGACGATGTTCGTCATCATCCGCGCGCCCTCGTCCAGCTCGACCACCGCAACCACGTAGGGCGCGTCGGCCTTGAACGCCGGGCCGGCCGGCCGCCGCGCGACGGTGTAGCTGTAGATGCTGCCGGTGCCACGTGCGTCCGACCACTCGAGCGCGTCGCTGTGGCAGTGCGGGCACAGCGCACGCGGGTAGAAGTGGTGGCGCCCGCAGTCGCGGCAGTGCTTGAGGATGAGACGGCGCTCGCGCAGCGCCGCCCAGTACGGCGCGCTCTCGGGGTCGACGACGGGCAGGGGTTTGTCGTACATGGTGGGCAGTCCGATGTCAGTGCGTCGAAAGAATGCAGGTGGCGCCGCTGGACAGCGTGCCGCCGGTGCCGTGGACCAGCGCGGTGGCGGCATCCTTCACCTGGCGCTCGCCGCATTCGCCGCGCAGCTGCCGCACCGCCTCGATGAGCAGGAAGATGCCGTACATGCCCGGGTGCGCGTAGGACAGCCCGCCGCCGTTGGTGTTCATCGGAAACGCGCCGCCCGGCGCGGTGCGCTGATCCGACACGAAGGCACCGCCTTCGCCGCGCTTGCAGAAGCCCAGCGCTTCTAGCGTCAACAGCACGGTGATCGTGAACGAGTCGTAGACCTCGACGACGTCGATGTCCGCATGCCCGATCCCGGCTCGCGCGAAGGCGTCGCGGCCGGCGATCTCGGCGGCGGTCAGCCGTGCCAGATCGGGCATCGCGGCGATCGTCCAGTGCGTATGCGCCTCGCCGCAGCCGCGCACGTGCACCGGCTTGCGATGGCCGATCGCGCGCGCATATTCGGCGGTGGTCATCACCACGGCACCGCCGCCGTCGGTGACCAGACAGGCGTCGAGCAGGTGCAGCGGGTCCGAGATCATCGGGCTGGCGAGCACATCGTCGATCGACAGCGGGCCGCGCATCGTC
>Ga0268299_1002705_pt1 | contig 19520 bp, 13 predicted proteins | sample NOBtaG_FD_193484 | JGI IMG/M metagenome (GOLD analysis project Ga0268299, IMG submission 193484) | Activated sludge microbial communities from bioreactor in Nijmegen, Gelderland, Netherland - NOB reactor | ecosystem: Engineered > Bioreactor > Aerobic > Activated sludge | place: Netherlands...
TCCAACTGCCGTCGTCATTGCGCTTGGCGATTTCTCTGCCTTTTGCATCAACCCAAACATTGCCGTCTTTGTCTTTCGGGCGCACATTGCCGGTGGCTTCGATGCTGTCGCTTCCGGTCACCGTCACTACATTGCCGTTGGGTTTTACTTCAGGCTCACTTGCATCGGTGGTGCGCACTCTCACGCCTGTCGGGTATTCGCCGGTAATTGTTTTGCTGCCGTCATCTTCTTTTGTTTCAGCCGCTCTGACGCCGCTCTCTTTCATTTGTCTGGTGGTGATGTCTTTGCCGGGCATCGGTGCCTGGAAAAGGGAGGCATCGCCGGCGCCGTCAGCCATATTGAAGCTGAGTTGCGGCAAGATGCCGTCCAGGCTGTTCGCCATATTTTTGTTGAACTGATCGAGCAGCTTCAAATCTTGCTGCGTGAAATCGCCGATGCCGTTGAGTCCGGATGCCTTGGCTTCAACTGCTGAAAATGAATCTTGCGCTTCGAACGTCATGGTTGTGCTCCTTTTGCCAATCGAAAGCCCGCCTCGTTGTGGTTGAGGGTCTTTTGCGTTTGGCGCTTACTGGGGGGTCAGTGAGCACAATTTACTGCCGACTTGTATCCAAGTTGTTTACTTCTGGAAATTTCTTGCCGAGACTCCGGCACTGGCTGAAAACCCGGACAGGCGCCCAAAAGTTTTCAGATCTCCGGCAAAACCATCCATTTAATGTGGTCTGTTAATATGGAAGCCTGGTCAACCTCGGAATTTCTATGCCCAAAGTACTCATCGTCGAAGATGACAAACATCTGTCCACCGTCATAGTCGACTGGCTGACTGCAGAAAAGTATGTCACCGAAGCCGTCTACAAGGGTACGGATGGACTGGAACGACTCAAGTTCTACAAATATGACGTTGTTATTCTTGATTGGGAGATGCCCGGCCTGACCGGGCCAGAGGTTTGCAAACAGTTTCGCGATGAGGGTGGAACAACACCAATTCTGATGCTCACCGCCAAAAAAGAGATAGAAGAAAAAGCGGAAGGTTTAGATGCCGGGGCTGATGATTATTTGACGAAACCTTTTCATGTGAAAGAGCTGTCGGCCAGGTTGCGCGCGCTTCTCAGGCGCTCCAGCGATGTGAGCAAAACAGTCTTCAAAGCAGGTAATCTTACGCTCGATCCTGTCAGTCGCAAAGTAACTCTTCTGGATAAAGAGCTGGAACTGCAGCCGAAAGAATATTCGTTGCTCGAGTTTCTTTTGAGACATCCGAATCAGCCGTTCAATGCCGAGGCAATAATGGATCGAGTCTGGACCGCCAGTTCGGACGCTGCGCCGGATACCGTAAGGCTGCATGTAATGCGGCTGCGCAACAAGATTGACGAACCCGGAAAAGAATCGATCATTCGCACTTTGCACCGCGTCGGCTACATGCTGGTGCCGCCCGAGGCATAAACAACGTGAAATTCAAGCTTAGATTTACGCGGCGAATTCTGTTGTTTGTCTGTATTCCAATGATTGTGCAGATCGCTTTTGTCGGACTGATTGCTTATCACATCAGGCAATTGGAACAGTGCTATGTCCGTGAAGCACAAGCCTCAGACTACCTGAGCGACAACGTCAAATTCCTCTCTCAATTGATTTCGTGCGCGGGCGTGCAAGCGCTCTATCAAGTGAGCAAAGAGCCGAAGCTTCTCAGGGACTATCAAAATAGAGTGCAAGGCGCGATTTTGACCGCGGAAAAACTGCGCCAACAAGCACACGAAATGTTCTTTGAGCAAAAGGAAAATGCCGAGTTAGAACAGCTATTTGAAACGCTGAAGCAAGCAGCGGACAGAGGTCAGCAAGCAGTTGAGTCGCAGGATCAAGTCGACCAGGCTGTTGCTTACTTTGAGTTGCGCGGTGTGCTCAACAAGGTCAATGGTGTCACGTCCAAAGTCATCGGTCATCTCAATGACGAGAGGCACGCCATCGCCGAACGGAAGCTTGCAACGCAAAGCAAGATTTACGGCATCATAATTGTGACGATAGCGGCTAACGTCATCGTCTTGCTTCTTTTCATATTCCGATTTGACCGCGTCACCGCGCAGCGTTTTTCCAATCTGACTGACAATGTAATGGCGCTTGGCGCCAACCAGCAGCTTCAACACAATGTTACTGGAACTGATGACCTGGCTGAGCTGGACTCCGTAATTCGCCGTGTTTCCAGAGTCATGCATGATGCTCGATTAAAAGAACAGGCAATTGTCGATCAAGCTGTGGATGTGATTTGTGCGTTGGACGAAAACGGTAAGTTTCAGCAAATCAATCCGGCGGCTGAGAGGCTTTGGAAGTTTGAACGCGACGAACTGCTCGGGAAGAGTCTCTTGAGCTTGGTGCTACAGGAAGAAAAGGAGCGTGTTCATCGCACGCTGACACAGTTGGTTGCGGACGAGGGCATGGCGACATTTGAAACCAATTTAGTGGCGCGCGACTCCGAGCAGGTCGAGATGCAATGGAACGCTTTCTTCTCGCAAGAGATGAAACAGATATTTTGCGTCGCGCATGATGTGACTGAGAGAAAAAAGATCGATCGTTTGAAGGCTCAGTTGGTCGAAATGATTTCGCACGATTTGCGCTCGCCGATGTCCGCGCTGCAAATCACGCTCAATATCCTTTCTTCCGGCTCTCTGGGCGAACTTTCCGATGCGGTGAAAACCCGTATCGCAAGGGCGGAGCTGTCTGTTTCTCAGATGGTGGATATGCTCGACGACTTTCTCGAGCTGGAAAAATTGGACACATCGATGTTCGAGCTTGACTGGAAAGAAATCAATTCCGCTGAAGTAGTCAATGTAGCTCGAGGGCTGATTGTTGAGTTAGCATCCAAGAAGAAAATCGAGATCGCTACTAAGGCGGAAGATTTTACCCTTCTGGCTGATAAGCCACGGTTGGTGCGGGTTTTAACAAACCTGATGAGCAATGCAATCAAGTTCTCTCCCGAAAGTTCAACAATCACTGTCAGCGTGGTCAAGCAAAACGATGATGCTGTTTTTGAAGTAAAAGATCAAGGTCCGGGCATTTCAAAGGAAGATCAGTCGACAATTTTTCAACGCTTCACTCAGACCGGCGTTGGTAAAACGCAAGCAAAGGGCGGCGTTGGGCTTGGATTGTCTGTGTGCAAGGCAATCGTTGACGCTCACGGCGGGAGCATTAGAGTGGAAAGCGAAGAAGGGCATGGTTGCAGATTTATCGCGGCTGTACCTTGTGGAATTACAAAATCATGAGGAAGCTCCTTGCCGCCGGTGCCGCGATCTTGTTGTCTCAGTACCTCTTTCTGCAACCGGTCTTCGCCGCCAAACAGGCGCAATCGACGAGCGCGTTGCTCGCGGCATTCCAAAAGCATAAGGAAGAAGACGACCGATTTGCTGTTAGATTCATGGCAGAAGCGCGTCATCCGAGCTTAGCAAAAAATGCCAGAGTTATGTCCGATTTCGCAATAATCTATGCTAAAGCGCGCTGGTATGGAGATGCTCTAAACATCAGCGAGAGAGCAGTTGCGCTTAGCCCGAAAGATGATTATGTTTTGGCCTCTAGAGCCTGGGTTTTGCTTAAGAACAAAAATCCGAATGCTGCAATGGTTCCGGCCAAGATGGCCGTTTCACTCAAACCGAACGCTCGTAATTTTGCAATACTTGCCGAGGTGTTGCAAGCTCGTGGAGATGTTGCACAGGCAGATGCGGCTCTGGCAAAGGCTCGTCTAGCCGATCCAAACAGTCTGGACATGACCGATTCGTCTGCACGTATTCTGATTGCTCGCATGAAAAGTGCCGAAGCACTTGCGGAAGTATCCAAATACGTGCAAGCGCATCCCGCCGATTTGCGTGGGCTGATCCTTCGCAGTGAAATCACAGAAATCGTCGGTGAGCGAAAACAATGTATCGCCGATCTCACGACTGTCCTCAAGGTGCAGCCGAAGCATAGTTATGCATTGCAAAAACGCGCCGAGGCTTATCAGAAGAATAAAGATTTTGCCCGAGCTTCTGCAGACATCCGCAAACTGCTTCCCCTCGACTCGGACACCGGCGTGAAAATCATCGCCAACAAAACCCTTGCCGAATGTCAGGAAAGCCTCGGTAATTTGGAGGAAGCATATAAAGCTCGTGCCGCCATGCTTGCGCTTGCTCAAAAGATTTTCAAGACCGATCTGGACTTGGCTGCTAGCTCGATGCCCATTGATTTCACCAAAGATACAATCGATTGCTGTCGTTTGGAGATAGCCACCAAGCGATATGATGCTGCTCTTTCGAAGTTGAATATAATTTTGCTGAAACGTCCCAGCTATACACAGGCTCGCGAGCAACGTGCCTATGCGTTGGAAGGCTTGGGGCGATGGCATGATGCATTGGCGGATTGGTCGCGCCTGATTACCAAGCAACCGACTTATCCAAAATGGTATGAAAGAAGAGCGCGCGTTTATAAAAAGCTGGGCAACGAAAAAGCTGCGCGAGAGGATTTGGAAACGGCGAAAAAATTGTCTGAGTAGTTTGGAAGACCCCTACCGGTAGTGCTCCGCGCTTTCTGCGAACACGTAGCGGCCAATTCAGCACGCGCCAGATGGGCTTCTTTCGAGCGCAACAGTGCGCTCTTTTGCTTGCTTTCCGTAAGAGCGCCTTCGGTCTTTTCGGCAAGGTTGTAAATGAAGAGATGAGGCGATGACGAAACTTCGATATAATTAGCTCAAATGAGGTGCAAGCGTCCATGGCTCAACAAATACCTGATGATAATACAACTCTCGACCAGGTGATCAAGCTGGCAGATCGGCTATCGCCTGAGGAACAGGAGCAGCTGGTTGAACAGATCAAGCTCAAGTGGCTCAGACGAGCAATAGACGAGGCGGACGAGTCACTGGCCCTTGGGAAGACGATTTCGTTGGAAGAGTTGGACGAACATATTGATTCAGTCAAACAGAGAATCATCGAAGAAAGGCGGCAGTGAGTGAATCGCATCCGCTTCACTCTGCAGGCTGACCGCGACTTTATCGAAATTTACCAGTACATCGCCAGCGATAACATAGCCGCTGCCGACAGGCATCACGAACTACTCAGGAGTCGTTGCCTTGATCTCGTCGATCAACCGAGGATCGGCACCATGAGAGACGAAATCAAACCTGGTCTTCGGAGCGTTGCCGAGGGTGACTACGTCATTTTTTATCGCATTGAGGACCAAGACAGGATTGCTATACTGCGATTGGTCCATGCAAAGCGCGACATCACTAAATTGACTTTTTCGGAAAGCTGATGCTGCTAATCTTGGATCTTTCCTTTCGCTAAAACTTCTGTCCTGCGCAAAAAAACTTTGGCAGCAAGCAATTCGAGGCTGTAGCCGAATCTTCTTGCTCGCAAGCTTGGGAACAGAATTTGACTTAAAGGTCTGAAATCATGTAGCCCAAATTTCTGCTGCTCTTTATGATCGAATCTTCTTCTGGTTTATCGATTTTTTTTGCGCAATCGCACGAGGCATTGACGAACTGCGTCCTCCGTAGAGTCGATGCGCCACTGTCCCACCATCGAGATCTATCGTCAGTTTCCCAATCCTGACCACGCGGCCTAGCATTGGCTGCGGACGTCGCAAGAGTGAACGCACCCTTGCCGGTCAAAATCAAGATGGGCATGCATCTGACTGCGGCGCGGTACTCCTTCAATATGTCGTGATACCAGGACAAGCAGTCTCTTTTCGACATTAAGCTCACCTGTTTAGAGTTAGAATAGAATTGTCGGCCAGTTATTCGTCCACATATTTGCGAGCGGTGTTGCCTTGCAATCTTCAGAATTAAAAGAACGCTTTTTGGATTTGTTGCTGCTTGTACTTTCATTCGTGGCACCGATATGCGTTACGGTCGTTACTGGTGTCTTTGCGCACGTTTCAATCGAAAAAATGTATGCGTTGCTCGATCGCATGTCTCCTAACAGCGGACCGATGACTCTGGGAGTCCTCTCGTTTGCCCTCTGCATATTGCTACCCGGTATCATCGGAATTGTCGCTGCCTATGCGCTGCTCAAGTTCAAGGAAAAACGCAATCATGCTGTGTTTGCGTGGGCAGTCATTGTGCTTGCAGCAATTTCCGTAGAGTTTGCAATATTGGGGAATGTGAAAACTCCAGCGCAAATTGCCGCTAAACAGCCGCGCCTCGCAACGGTTGTAAGAGCCAATCGATTCATCCCGCAAGGACAACGTATTAAAGCGGATGACCTGAGAAAAGAGCAGGTTTTGGACAGCGCAGTTGGACAAGGAGATCTAAACTCACCAGTACCTGCCGTTGGGCGAAAAGCAAAGCTGAACATCTTAAAAAACTGTCGTGTGAATGACTTCGACATCGAGTGGCAACCGCGAGGTTACTGCTTTAATTTTCCCGGCGTTGCAATGGACGTTTCTCGTGCAAGAATGCGTTGGAACACCCTGGCGGACATGATGGCTGAGCAGTCTAACTTTGATCGTGGAACGGTCACGCTAATCAAGGCGCGAGAAGATTTCCGCGCGCTGCACAAAAGGTAAAACGCAGGCTTATTTCTTCGAATACTTCGCTGCGACTTCTAAGACTTCTCTCGCCCATGCCTGGCGTCCTTGTTGCTCGTAAACAGACGAGAGCTGCCGGGCAACTTTCTGCAATGCATCCTTTTTGATTCCCGGCGGCATCGGCAACGCGTTGTTGCTGCTGAACGCGTTTTGCCTGATGGTAAATGCTTCCTGGAGGAGCGGAATAGCTTCAGTGCTTCTTTTTTCTTCAGTGTAGAAATCTGCGAGCAATTCAAGCGCATTTGCAAGATTCCATTCACAACTTCCCAACTGATGTCTTGCAATCATTGCTCTTTCTGATTGTACAATCGATTTGAAATGTCTTTCCGCCTCATCTTTTCGACCAAGTTTTTGAGCTGTAGCGGCAATATAGGAATCGACCGGCAGGTGTGAAATTCCACGTGAAGCTGCGTTTTTGAAATGCGCCTCTGCTTCTCTGTACCGACCCATGTGGAAATAAACTTTACCGAGTTCGAAACGAACCAAATTCACCGCCACTGGGCATTCAGTGCTTTTTGCCTCTAGTGCCTGAATTTCCTTGTTGAGTAATGCGATCGCTTCTTCACACCGATTCTGTTCGATGTATAGCTGCACAAGAGATGTGATTATGTCTCGAGAATAAAAACAAAAGGGCCCGAACTTCGACTCATATGCAGCGATACTTTTTTTGTAACAGATCTCCGCGTCTTTGAATTTCTTGTGAGATGCATAAAAATCGCCAAGAGATTCGTTAGCTGAAGCTGCCTCAAAACAAGTGTGCAAATTCTCGAACGACGTAACTGCTGTTTTGTAGAGGTTCTCCAGTTCAGCCGGCTGAGGTTGACCAATTTGGTGCTTTCGCAAAGAAATTACATCAGCGAGCTTCATCGTGCAGTTGGCATGCAACCAGTCTCGGCTTGGGTTGCACTTGTGAGTGCTGAGTTCATCACGCCACAGCTTTTCTGCGGCCGCAAGATTTGGCTTTTTAACGTTCAACATTGGTCGTTCTATCAAGCATAAACTCGCAAATCGCGCTTCATCGACTTGCTGTTCCATCTCGACCAAAGCAAAAAAAGGAAGATGGCTGATTGTCAGCGCCACAACCGTCACCACTAGACCAGTGGTTGAGCATGGCATGAGAAGACTGCGAATCGGCATCAGAGGTTCAGCACCTGAAATCACCTACAATTCCAACTTACCACGCCAATCTTTCCGAATCTATTCGTTTTACTGGCGTCTATAAGCGGACTTCTGTTTATCTGTTTTCTGTCTAGTAACACACCGGGGATTACAGGTATGTTGTTGCCACGCTTTCAGGAGGGAATTCGATCAAAAATTCCACTATACCTGTCTGCTCATTCGCATACCCCGATGTGACGCCTTGGGTCAAAACCAAGAATTTTCAAAATGCCAACTGCCTGTTCTGAATGCATCAGCCGTTCGATCGGACGCAGTGACCTCGCAGTCAATGCATTCAGATTTGTCAGTGAACTCCACGAACTTTGTGGTCAGCAGGCGGAGTTCGAGACTAACTATACGGCTGTGGCTACCGGCATGTTGCCCCATGCTGCTGCAGGTGCTGCTTCTGCTGGTTTCGCAAATACAGTCGCTTTGGCTGCATCGCAAGTGGCCCAGTTTGTGGCTACAAGTCCTTCGCGGTAGATTTCGTGGTGGGTCGCGAACAAGCAACGCTTGGCGTTGAGCGATCCACTTTGAGCTACGAGCTTTTGAAGAGCAGCCTGGTGAGCATCGTCGCGCGATACCAGAAGCACGTGCTCGGCTCCGGATTTGATCGCTTCATCGATCGAGGGGACCAATTCGGCGGTCAATGCAGGATGATTGACGATGGCGATTTTGTGGGCTCTTGCATTTTGGGTGAAGGTGACGAAAGCGTCGACGGTTTTGCCGGGAGCTTCGGTTTTCACAGTGGTCCAGTGAAACTTGGTGAGCTTCTCGTCTTTTTGATCGATAAGACCGAGCATGCGCAGGTTGGCGACTTCAAGGAAGTGACGTTGCACTTCGCTGTCATAAAGGTCCAACGCTTCTTCGCTGCAGTTGGCGGCCGAGCGGGAGATTCCCGAGAGCATATAGACGAGCGGCTTGGTTGGTGTGGTCCACCACGGCAACTTGGTGCCATGACGGTGGCAGAGCAGGTAATCGAGATAGAACAGTTTGCGTAGACGATCGCGGATAAGCACGGGTTTGTCTTCGCCGGAAATAAACCATGAGATATGTTTTTCCAACAGGACCCGGTGCTCATCGATGAGTTGGAAGATCAGGAGATCTCTATCGTTGAGTTGGATTGCCATTTTACTGCGTCCTCTAAGGGGTGTGAGAGTTTTGGGTGAAAGAATCGCGAGGTGCGAATTAGAAGCTTGTGTGTTTGGTGCCTTACTTGTTTTCTACGTAACGCCTCAAGGCATCTGTGCGTTTCGGCTGGTGGACTCTAAAGGTTCTTCGAAGATCCATGTCCATGGTGAGCAGGTTGTTGCTGTTTACTTTCAGTTGGTCTGCTCTGTCATTAACTTCTTGAAGTTGCGCTTGCATCTCTTCTTGCGTTCTTGTTTTTCTTGGTCTTATCAGGTCTTCGTAAACCACTGCCATATCGTCATAAAAGTCTGCTTTGAGAGTTTGATATTGCTTGAGTCCTGGGCTATTTGCCGGTACGGCTAAGGTGCGAACATGATTTGCTAGTACTCGATAATTCTTTGAGATTTTTCGGCAAACTTTGATGTAGTCTTGAACTCTTTCGAGTGCTTGATCGCCGCTCAGTGGGCGAGAAAGTACAACCTTGTCGGCTTCGTTTGGAAGCAATGTCCAAACATACTCATCAAGGATTTCAAACCATGTGAGTTGCGGGCTGGCATCGGAATACAGTGCGCCTGCGCCCTGACGGCCGGCCAGTGGATCTTTGTTTTCCGGATATTTCTTTGTGTCTTTCGCCGGCGGGGCGGAATGACCATTCGTTGAATAGTAGTCGCTTTGATTTGGACGTCCGGCTTGAGCTTGGGTTGTGGAAACGGACAAGGTAAGAGTAGAAGCAGAGATTGCTGCCACCATCATTACGCTTACTGTTTTTGCCAAAGTCATTGCCAGGTCCCTTCAGACTACTTATTTCTACTAGACTATGTTTTACGTCTAAGAACTTGTCTCTGTTTCGCTTAAGAACGTTTGTTCAAGCCGTTCTATGGATTTTGAGCGTTGTACAGAGGCAACACCGGAACACCTGACCGATTCGGTCTTCCTCCTGCACCGCCAGGGTTGGCTGGGGGCAGATCCGGTGGATTCATCTGATTAGTTTGTCCGTCGTTAGGTCTGTTCTGAGAAATTGCAGGTCGATCACTCATTGCATTGAAGGTGTTCATCTGCACGATCTTCCAGATGGTGTAGCCCATGAGGAGGAGCATAAATCCGGCGACAGCGCCGACTACACGTGCACCACCGTAAGGGTGTCCCATGACCATTGCGTACATTGCCATCGCCATCCAGATGGTGGCACTCACCACACCCAGTATCACCAGGTAGCGGCAGAATGTTCTTACCGTCGGAATCGGTCCTTGAAATTCATAGATGCTTTCCTGACCTGGCTTCGGATAACCTTGTGCCGGAGAATCGCTATTGATGAACTTCTTGCCGCCTTGGTCTTGAGCTTGCGGATACGGGAACAGTACGTTCTGAACTTGCTCAATTTGATCGTTCGATGCTTGTACATCTTGCGACTGCTGACCATTCAGCATGTTGATTCCGAGGATGCCATTGATCTGGCTGATTTGATCTGCCGAGAGTTGATCTGGGCGGATCGTTTGCACCATGCCTTCGCCACGATTTTGTCCGGTAGCGCCACCAGCACGCTGGCGGTAAATGCGGACGATTGTTCTATCGCTGCCGTTGCCTACGGGAAATTGATGCCCCGGAGTCGAATCGGCGGCGCCGCTTGGTACCGAGGGTGGTGCTTGCACATCACCCGGCTCGACTTGGAGCGGGGTGGAGCCGTCACCAATCGGAGGCGGTGCGCCTTCCGGCGGAGCCTGATATGGTGGCAGCGGCTGTGCATACTGAGCGGAAGAACTTTGTGGAATCGCAAAAGAAATACCGACAGAAATAAGGCAGGCGACGAGGATCGCTTTAGCCGTTTTTCTAAAGGTGTTCTCCACTTGCGTAACCATCTAAGGGTCTCCCTCCATCGGTTTGTGAGTACATAATGACAAAATACTCACAACGATCCAATGGGGATTCCACCCACTTTAGTCACTTGTTTTCGTAGTTTCCTCATGGTTCGACGAAGATTGTGCAATCTTGTCTTCCTTGGCGGCACCCACGCCCACACGAGTGTCGATGAGGTTCATGCTCATCAGCTCGGAGGCAAGTGACTTCAGCTCGGTCAGCGACGGGAAGTCAACGAGCGGCTGGGCATTAGTCTGGGTCAGCTCGTTGGAGAGCGCTGACAATCCGGACTGGCTCGGCTGCGTTGTTTGGCTCACCGGCTCTTCGGCGGTTTGCAGAATGGACATACTCAATATAGATCCGAAATCAGGCTCATCCGATGAGGTCGGCTCATAGGACGGCTCGAAGCTTTCGTCCGCCACGGGCGCAGGCGCGAAGGCTTGCGGTGCCGGTTCTGCGGCAACAGGCACTGGTGCGGGTTGAGAAACCACAGGCATTGGTGCGGGTTGAGAAACAACCGGTGCGGGCTCGGCGGCAGGGGCTTCTGCGTTCGGGAACGGCATGAACACAGGCGCAGGAGTTGGCTCTGGCGCTGCTTGCACTGTTTCCACTGCTTCCACTGCTTCCACAACTGGTGTTTCGGCAACCGGTGCTGTTTCCGGAGCGAAATTCTTGGGATTGCGTTGATTGATACGCATGCTCAGCGGTCCAAATCCGTCCATGGGCGCTGTTACAGCTTCATTTTTGAGCGGAGCTGCAGGCGGTGTGCCCATTATGTTGTGCCCTTGCGGCTGCGAAGGCTCAGCAGACTTGGCTTTGAGACCCCATGTGTCCTGTGAGGCTGTGTCTGCGTCCTTGTCGTCTTCGTCGCCGTTGTTCTGGGCGTCGAAAGCCGCCAGGAGAGCTTCTTGAGCTTCCAGGGAGTCGAACATGTCCAGGTTGGACAGGTCGAGATTGGCCAGGTCCAGTCCGGCCAGGACGTCTTTGGTTTGTTCTTCTATAAATGAATCGAGCAGAGATTTGACCTTGTCGTCGGCAGTAGGCGCAGCACCTTCATTCGGCTGCTCTGTCGCGAACGAGCCGGGCATGCTGGGTATTGCCAGAGAATTCGGTACTGCATTTGCCGGAGCCGCGCCTTGCTGTGCGATAGGCGTTCTGATGGTCCAGCCGTCTGCAACCGCTCCCATGTCCTCGCCTTCTTCGCTTTCATCGATGTCGTCGATGAGCGGCTCTTGCGAGATTTCCACTTTGGGCTTGCTGCCGTTTTTGCCGTTGGTGAGCGACGTAATGATAGGCGCTGCCAGTGGTTTGGTGAGGGGCACGTAGTCGCCGGCTGGGATTTCCAGCATCTTGACGCCATCTGCCGCTTCCACTTTGTCCACAGACATGACTTGATATTCTTCTTCGAGCGTCTTGGGCGCGATTTCCTGGCTGCAGGCTTTGTCTGCGACCGGCTCGAAATCGTCGACGATCTTGCCCAAAGTGACTTCCATGCCCAATCCGCGCAATTCGCAGCACAGTCCGTCGAATGCTGCAGTGCGCCCGCCGGCAGTGATTTCCTTGCCCTGGACCATATCCGCGTAGGCTTGATGTCTGCCCTGGATATCGTCGGCTTTGATGGTCATCATCTCGTGCAGAATGTTGGCGGCGCCGTAAGCTTGGATTGCCCAAACTTCCATTTCGCCCATTCTTTGACCGCCGTGGTTGGCTTTTCCGCCCACAGGCTGTTGCGTGACTGCTGCGTAAGGTCCGCCAAGACCGGAGCGAGCATTGACTTTGTGGAGTACGAGCTGGTTGAGTTTCAGCATGTACTGGCGACCGACCAGGACCGGTCGATCGAACGGCTCACCGGTTCTGCCGTCGAAGAGCTGCACTTTGCCGTTGGCTTGCAGCCATTCATAACCGGGCATCTTGCGAGCTTCTTTGAGTGCTTCGTTGATCAGCCTGAAGGAAGCGTCTTCGGTCAAAGACTCGTCGAACTGGTGAATGCGGTAATAGCGGTTGAGAATTTGCGAGTAGAGACCCAATTGAGCGTCGAATACCTGACCGACGTTCATACGGGAAGGTACGCCCAGTGCGTTCAAGCAGAGGTCGACCGGGGTGCCGTCCGGCAGGTAGGGCATGTCGCAATCAGGAACGATGATTGAAACTATACCTTTGTTGCCGTGGCGTCCTGCCAGCTTGTCGCCCACTTCAACCGGGCACAGTCTGGCGATGAGAACTTCGATCTCGCAGATGACGCCGGCTTTCAATTCCGGTGTTGTTTCCGGAGTGAAGATACGGATGTCGATGACGCGACCGCCGGAGCCGTGCGGGACACGCAGGCTGCTGTCGGCCATTTCTTCGGCGACTTTGCCGAATACTGCCTGGAGCAGTTCTTCTTCAGCGGAAAGCGCGCGTGCTTCCTTGGGCGTCAGCTTGGAGACGAGAACGTCGCCGGGATTGACGTAGCTGCCGATTTTAGCGATGCCGCGTTCGTCCAGATGCTCGAGGTCTTTGCCTGCAACGTTGGGCATTTCGGGTGTGAGAATTTCAGGACCGCGCAGAGTTTGATAAACATTGGTGGAATGTTTTTCAATTTCGATGTGGGTCAGTTTTTGATCTTTGACGAGACCTTCTCTTACGACAATCGCGTCTTCGAAGTTGTAACCGCGCCAGGGCATGAAGGCTACGAGCAGGTTTCTGCCGAGCGCCAGTTCGCCTTGATCGATACCGGGACCGTCGGCGATGATTTGACCGGCTTCGATTTGCTGACCGACTTTTACTGCCGGGCGCTGGTCGAGGATAGTGTTCTGGTTTGTGCGGTCATAGCGGATAAGCGGATAGTAGCGCTTTTCGCCGGAAGGCTGAGTGATGACGATTTCACGACCGGTAACGCTGGTTACAGTGCCGGCGCGTTTTGCCGCCAAGGAGTGACCGGATGAACGACCGACGATGCGCTCCATGCCTGTTCCTACGCGAGGACGCTCAGGCTTGATGAGCGGCAGGGTTTGGCGCATCATGCCACCACCCATGAGGGCTCGTCCCGTATCATCATGCTCCAGGAATGGAATCAAGGCAGAACCAACCGACAAGAAACCTTGCGGCGTGATACCGATCATGTCGATGTCTTCGGGTGCTACTTCGAAGAATTTCTCACCACGTCTTGCCGGCACGAGCGGTCCGACCAGGTGGTTGTTTTCCACTTTCGCATCGGGCGGTGCCAGTGTGTAAATCTTGTCGTCGCCAGGCGCCAGGTAGACAACTTCATCGGTCAAGAAACCATTGATGACGCGGCGGTAAGGCACGGTCATGAAACCGTCTTCGTCGATGCGGCAGTAGGTCGCCATGTAGCTGACCATACCGCAGTTCTTACCTTCAGGCGATTCGACCAGGCAGACGCGGCCGATTTGCGACGGGTGAACGTCACGCATTTCAGTCGGTGCTGCGTTAGGGTCGATACCACCAGGACCGAAGGAGGTGATTCTGCGTCTGTGCGAGAGCTCAGACAATGGATTTTGTTGGTCGAGGTACTGTACGAGCGGGTTGCCCGAGAAGTACTTCATGACTGCATTGGCGAACGGACGGCAATCGAGAATGTCGTTGGGCGAACCGATTTCTTCGTCTTCGTTCATTTCCAGTCTGGTTTTGAGCGAACGCACCATTTGTGCAAGTGCGGGACGCACTGCACGGGTCATGGTTTCGCCAACGCCGCGCAGGTGGCGGTTTTCCAAACTATCCGGGTTGTCCAGTTGACCCATGCCGTTGGGCAGGTTGAGGAGATATTCGAAAATATTGAGCAGGTCATCGCCTGTCACTTGATGGCTCTCGTTGTCCAGACCCATCTTCTTGTTGAAACGTCTTCTGCCCAGCTTGCCGAGCGAATACTTTCTCTTGTCGGTCAATTCTTGCAATGCGACCAAGCCACCGCCGGCGCCACCGCCACCGTCCGGTTTCCACGAACGACCGATGACAGCCAACGCTTCCGTCTTGGTGATGTTTTTCCACTCGATGCGTCTTGCTTCCAGAAGAGGCTTCAGTCTCTTTTCGAGAACCGCTTCGTCGACGCCCATCGCCAGAAGCAGAGTCTGAGCCGAAACCCAGGCGCGTTTGGGCAATTTGACGCGGCACTTGGCTTTTGATGCGCGGCTGGATATGGTCGGGTCTAGCTCCAGTTCGAAGGTGATGGGAGCGCCCTGTTCTGCCAGCATCAAAGCTTTGTAGGTGATGTGGTTGGGATTGGAGAAATAAATTCCCGGTGCTCTGACGAGCTGACCAAGTACGACGCGCTCGGAACCGTTGATTACAAAGGTTCCGCGATCGGTGATTACAGGCACGTCGCCCATGTAGGCTGTGGACTTGCGAATTTCGCCGGTCTGAATATCGCGCAGCCAGACTTCCATCATCATGCGCTTAGCATGAGTCATGTTTGACTTTCTAGCTTGCTCAGGTGTGGTCGGATATCCGGAATCAGCGGCGTAGTCTTCGAATCTCCAGTGCGGTTTGCCGTCGGGCCCGAGGAAAGACAATTCGAAGCGAGGCGAGAAGTCGCTGGAAATGGGCGAAATTTCAGTAAAGAGATTACCGATAATCTCTTCCGTGAAGCGCCTGTACGAGCGTCTCGGGAATTCAGCAAGGTCTGGTGCTTGGAAGTAAAACGTCATTACTTGCTCCCGCTAGAATCTGATTTGTCACTGACCAGTGACTGCTTGTGAATTTGCATGGCGCGAGCCAGATCATCCGAATAAGCTTTCATTGCCGGCTTCAATGCGCTGGCGATGCGAAATTCCGGAATGGCTTCGGCGACTTGACCGAGATTGAGCAGATTGACTGCCAGTCTGTGATGAAGTTCGGCGTTCTCGACTTGAGTTTCGGTCAATTGTTTGAGCAGGTTGGCAGCGCCTCCATAGTCTCTTTGAGATTCCAGAACGCTGACCTGGGCGAGTGCATCATTGGCAGTGGCAGCCGGTTGCGCAGCAGCTTGTTGCTGTTGCATTTGTTGTTGCTGCATTTGCTGTTGTTGCATTTGTTGCTGTTGAGCTTGCATGGCTTGTTGGCGAGCTTGCTGCTGGCGCATCTCTTGCTCCATTGCAGCTTGAGCTTGCTGTGACTCATCATGAGTTCTGAAATTCATTGCATTGCTGTTGAAAGCGTGCGGTTGCGAACCACCCTCGAACATGCCTTTGTGCTGCCCGGCTTGGTACACAGGCTGTTGAGCCTGCTGCACCGGTTGCTGCATTTGTTGAACAGGCTGTTGCATTTGCTGTTCAGGTTGCGCGACGCGGAAGCTTCCCGGTGCCTGAGCGGCGAACTGCTGCTGTTGCTGTTGCATTTGCTGCATTTGCATCTGTTGTTGCATTTGCTGCAATTGTTGTTGCTGCATTTGTTGTTGAGCAGGGTTGTACTGTTTGACGATTTCTTTGGCGACCTGACCGCTCATTCTGGCCACGTCGGCGCTGCTCATGTTCATTTGCTTCTGGCATTCTCTTGCGCGTTCGGCGGCTTGGACGTTATCCGGATCGAGGATGACGCAGTACAAGAATGCTTTGTTGGCAGATTGCAGATCGCCGGCGGCTTCGAGGCATTCGCCCATCAAGAATTGGTATTTGCCATTCTTGGGTTCCGCCATTACGGCTTGGCTGATTTCCGCCAGAGCCTCTCTGCGCAGACCTTGTCTGAACAGCGTTTCGGCAGCGGCTTTGTGTTTTTCGGCAATGGCGTGCTCGTAAGCGCGCTTCAAGCTTGCCCGTCCGGATTCCAACCCGGGGTTACGTGGATCGAGCGCTTCCAGGCGGCGGTATTCACCTTCCGCACCGTTGAAGTCGCCCGTGAGTTGCATGGCGCCAGCCAGACCCAGATGATTTTCAGCAAGCAGCGGATTTTGCGCTACTTGTTTGCGCCACAGCTCGACGAGCGCCTGACCGGCAGCTACATCTTTGCTGTCGCAGATTACGGCTTTGCGCAATGAAGCGGCTGCCGCGGTGAAGTCGTTTTTCGCCATTTGCAGGAAGCCCAACTGTCTGTGTGCCGGACCGAAATCTGCATCCTTAACTATGGCTTGACGGTAATACTGCATGGCGTAGGTTTGTTGACCGTAGCGCATGTAGAGGTCGCCCATCTTTTGATAGGCGCGGGCGGACGGATCGATTGCCAGGGCTTGATTGATTTCAATCGTGGCGCCGGCCATATCGTTCGCGGCTAAAAGTTTGTCGCTCAAATCCAATCTGTCATCGGCATTGGTCGGATCGATGCCTTGCTTCTTGAGTGCGTCACTCAGGAGCTTGGCGGCCATTGCGTTGTCGGATTTGGCTGCCAGCGCTTGTCTAAATAGATGGGCAGCGCTGGGATAATCATGCGCGGCGAGCCGCTGTTGACCGTAGGCGGTGCGGGCGGCGGAAAGATTGATTTTGAATTGAGTGTTGCCGGGATCATATTGAACGGCTTTTTCGTGAGCGGCAATCGCTTCTGTCCAGCGGTTCTGTTTGCCGAGGGCAACGGCGCTGTTGTTCGAGTCTATTGCTATCTGCTGATATTGTTTGGCATTCTCAATTTGCTGTTGTTGAGCTTTCTTTTGCTCTGCCAATTCCTGCAACTTTTGTTGCTCGGCTTTCTTGGCGGCTTCTTCTTCAGCGATCTTTTTGAGCTTTTCTTCTTCGCGATAGTCGGGCCGGCGCTGAAATCTCGAAGCGCTGGGCGGAATTACTACATTGTTGGAACCATCAAATTGCTTGGTCTCACGTTCGTACGGCAGGGGTGCGCCGTTGAGCTTGGTGGCTTGCGCGCTCTGGGTGCCCAAGGCAACCGTGAATGCCAGAGCGGCGACGGAAAGTGCCAGTTTGGTGGGTGAAGCTTGAAGTGAGGACTGTTTGAGCATTTGAGAATCGAGGTGTTGTTGGTTGTAGAAGCTGGTTTTTTCGGCGGTCCCGGGGTTGTCGGGAGGCGAATGTGAGCACAGCTTAACGATTTGGGGGCGGGAAGGCTATTGGGGGTTATCCCACTGCCTTCGTAGATCTCCCATGCCGGGCTGTCCAAAAAACGAAAACCGCACGCCATTGCCGCTTTGTGGACACTTTAATGGCAACAACGTGATAAGAAAACGAATAAAGAACAGATGTAAAGAGGAAATTGCAAAACTTGAGATTTGGAAAAAACCTCTTGCAAATCGCTCCGGTCGAATCAAAAAGGGTTTTTCTCAGAAAATTTGTGGCATTGTTAGAATTAAGGCGAGGAAGACTCCAGCGGCTGATAACTTACGCCTTTAGCCGAATCGAGACTATGTCCCTCGCATATACCGTCCAGGCGTTGAGAATTTACTCCGGAGACATTCTTGGACTCTACATTCCGCTCCAACCCTTTCCGTCCCCGCACGATTCTGTGCGAAAGACACGAATTAATTCGTTTCGGATTGAAGCGCGTCGTTTCTGAAGTAGTCGACATCATCGGTGAAGCTGCCGACGGTATGACGGCAACTGAAATGATCCGCAGACAACGTCCTGACTTTGTCATTCTCGATGTCGACCTTGATGTCTTGAATGGCGTAGAAGTTTGCCGGCGCGTGAGCCAGGAGCTTCCCAACTCCAATGTTCTGGTACTTACAGACTCTTATCACGCAACCAAGTATCACAACCAGCTCATGAGAGCGGGCGCGCGCGGCTTCTGCCTGAAGAGCTCCGGTCCCAGGACGCTGTTCGAGGCGATCGAGCAAGTCACTCGCGCTCTGCCCTATTGCGACCCCAAGATTACTCAGTTGGTCAAGCAAGCTCCGTCCACGAGCATGCCCAATTGCAATTTGACCGATCGCGAAATTGAAGTTCTTATTCGTCTGGATCTTCGCAATAAAGAAATTGCAGAAGAACTGGATATGAAATTGCGTACGGTAGAAAAACACATCGAGTGTATTCTTGCCAAACTGAAAGTGCCTACAAGAACGGCAGCCGCATTGAAAGCCGTGCAGTTGGGCTATGTCCTGTTGCCGAAGATGCCCGGACGCGACCCTGTTACAGGCGTCACGCACGAACAGACTGTCGCCGAGCTGCAAGCCGAGCTTGCCATCGCCAACGAGCACTTGCGCGCCCTTCTCAAGCAGAACGAGCTTCTTAAAGAAGCACTCAATGAGAAGATCCGCCCTGTTGATGAAGAAGAAGAGAAGAGAAAGCGGATGGGTCTTAACCCCAAGCCGGAAAATGAACAGTAGGATATCTGGTTCCTTCGACTCTCTAAGTTATTTAAAGAGAACCTACCTTTGCTTTGGTTCTTTCCTCCATCTGTTAGTCATTTTTTGCATTTCTATAATCTCTCTTTCCGGATGTTCAACAAATCCGGTATCTGTTACTAAAGCACCACCAAGAATCAAAACTCAAATCTTCGACAAGGATATGCGTCCTGCTGAAGCGAAGAAGGAGCACAATGATTGTGCAAACACACACTGGGATTACGGAATTACGCCGGAGATTTTTTACAAACTCAATTCGCGCAAGCGAACTCATGACGGTGAGCAAGTTTCGATAAAAATCACGAAGTTCAAAATTGGGCTCAATCTTGATGTGACTATGTGGCTGCCGGAAAACGCATCTCCAGATGTCGTCGAACATGAAAAAGGTCACGCTGCGATTTGTCTGGACAACTACAAAAATGCCGAGCGCTTGGCTGATGAATTGGCTAAGCCATTCATAGGCAAAGAAATTGTTGCTTTGGGACCGGATTTAGAAACCACGATTAGAGAAGTCCTTACGCAAGTTAAACAAGATGTTGTGCGAAAATACCGCGAAGAAACTGTCGACAAGACTAATATCACCTCGGGATTGTTTGATCAGATGACGGTCAAAGATCACGCGGCAGCGAATGTAGATCGCAAAGTAGCCGAC
>Ga0268299_1002706_pt1 | contig 19520 bp, 20 predicted proteins | sample NOBtaG_FD_193484 | JGI IMG/M metagenome (GOLD analysis project Ga0268299, IMG submission 193484) | Activated sludge microbial communities from bioreactor in Nijmegen, Gelderland, Netherland - NOB reactor | ecosystem: Engineered > Bioreactor > Aerobic > Activated sludge | place: Netherlands...
GCTTCACCGAGAGTTTCCATCGTCGTCATCAATGCCGCTTGGGCATTATTTTGCCGTTGCGTGACAGGCTCAAGTTTCGTCGTTGCGCTCCAGAGCTTTCTGTAAATGATCCATGCCTTAGGGCTGTCTTTGTGCAAAGCAAGCATGGGCCATTCATCGTTGATTACTTCGTAGGCATATTCCGTGCACAGATCGCGCAATTCATCTTCATTTTGTGCCGGCAGCGCTTCTGCAAGACGAAAAACGTTTGCCAGAGCGGATGCTTCTTGCTGCACGGTCTCACGCGCCGAGGCAAAACGCTGCATCGAATCGGCGACCATGAAACCGAGAAGCACGGCGAACAGCATAGCGACGAATTGCGAGTACGGATCGGTAATGTCGTGTTGAGTTTTCAGTTCTGGATGATGTTTGTCCAGCCATCGACGTGACACGAGCAATCCAAATATGGACGCTACAACAACGCAGAAGGTTGTTATCAATCCTTGCACCAAGCTCAATTCCCTCACTCTCCGTATGCGACCAGTTTCACGCCTGCTTTTTGTCAAGCCGTTCGTGCGACACCATAATTTCCAGGGTCAGCTTAGCACCCTTGCCTTGTTGTGAATCGAACCATACGCGCGCGGGGTAAATGCATCCGATCAACTCGGCGCGTTCTCGAATAATGCTGGCGCCGCTGCCTCCTGCCCGAGTTCGTGCCGCAGGTTTTTCCGTGTCGTAGCCGACGCCGTTGTCGGCAATTGTCATGGTGAAAACGTTTTGATTGAGCTCGATTGAGAGCGTGACCTCGGAGGCGGACGCATGTTTGCCGACGTTGTTGAAACACTCTTGAGCGATTCGATAAATGTGCAGAGAAACTTCTTGAGGCAAGTCGGGCAGTTCGTCCGGGCAAATAAAATGAGTGTGGCAACCCACTCTTGTCGACAAACTGCTGCACAACTCTTCGATCATTGGGCGCAATCCGCAGTCTTTCAAATCGCGCGGCGATAACTCCTGGCAGACGTCGCGAAGACGCTTTGCGATTTCGTCGAGCACGGAAATCGATTCGTCTGCTGACAATAGCTTGCCGCCTGACACCGAGCGCCGCAGCAACATCACATTGCCAAGAACAACATCATGGAGATCACGCGCCAGATTGTTTTGAATTGCTTCTTGTTGGTCGACGATTTTTTGCACGAGCGCATGTTTTTCCGCTACGAGCGATCTTACCGTTCCTGCAAAACTCTGCCCTCCGGCAATCAGCCGCATCGGCTCCGGCATATCGTCGAAGTCGTGCCTGGTGCGTCCGACTACATCTTTGAATAGCCCGCGCATCAATGCATTCATCTCGTCGCCGGTGACAATTACGTCATTGACCATCCAGGCGCCGGAGCCGCCATCGTGCACTTTCAATCGGAGCTTTGCGCGAGACGGCAATTCGCTGTTCGGCAAATTCATGATTTCGGTCGCGGGCAAAATGAATGCTTCAACCAAACCTTTGCGACCGCGCATGCTGAGCGCCCATTGCGAGGTTGCCACCACAAGCCGCTTGGGTGCGTTTTCCACACCATCCGCCACAGTGATGCGCTGCACCGTCATTTTGAGCAGCTCGTCATGAACTGTTGAATTGTAGCGTTTGCCCAGAAGAGTGAAAAACTCTTGCAGTGATTGCAGGAGAACGTCGGACGATTCTTCCAATTGTTTGTTTTCCAATTTGCTCATGGCGCCGGATCCAACTTGCCATAACCGTTGTCCACAGCCCAGGCGATGAGCGCTTCTCGGCTTTCTACGCCGAGTTTATCGAGCAACGCGTCAACCTGTTTGCGCACCGTTTCAGGTGACGTAAAACGTTTTTCTCCGATTTCCTGATACTTCATACCTCGAGCCAAAAGCGTCAGCAAATGCTGTTCTGCGCCGGTCACCTTTGGGTGTTGAGTTGTATCAAGCTCGCTGGAGATAACTGGAGAATCGCCGCCATCGACTCGTCTTATCGCTTCGACAACTTTTGCGATCGGTTCGGATTTTAAAAGATACCCGGACACGCCTGATTGCATGACAATCTGAAGAATGGCTGCCCGAGCGTCTCCAGAGAAAACGATCACGCGCGTGTTTTGCAGCGCGCAAAAAGATTCGGTCAGCGATTTTGGACCTTCGGAATCAGGCAAGTGCAGATCGAGAAGAACAATATTCGGGTTCAGCAAGCGCGCCAGTTTTAAACCTTCATCACTGGTGGTGGCAATGCCGACAACCTCTAAGTCCGGCTCGGCCGACAATTCGCTCTTCAATCCTTTGAGCGTCGCTTCGTGATCTTCAACGAGCACAAGTTTGATTTTTGATTTGTTTTTTTTGCTCATCGCGTTTCAGTCGCTTCGCCCGCTGTTGCGTGCATGCTCTGCCCGGGACACGGGAGCCGCGCGGCTCTCTAAAAACAAAGTTTACTTGCTTTTGGTGTCTGCTGTTGTCGGCACTTGTGCTTCTACTTCTTTGTATTGCACAGTGACGATAGTCACGTTGTCGGGAGCGTTTCTGTCGAGAACCATTTGCAACAGTTCGTCGCAGGCTTCCTCAGGAACACTATGCCGCGCCACCGTGGGACCAAGCTCATCCGGTTTTACCACTTCGGAAAGTCCGTCGGTGCAAAGCACGATCCAATCTTCCGGCTCGAGTTGCTTGCTCGAATAATCGACTTCGACGTTCTCTTCGTGCCCGAGGCATCTCGTAATCAGGTTGCGATAAGGATTGACCGCGCATTGGTCCAAAGTCAGTTGTCCGCGCAAATGCATTTCCATGACAACGGAGTGATCGGTAGTGAGCACATCCGCCTTGCCGTCTCTAATGAGAGTGGTTCTGGAATCACCGGCGTGTGCGATATGCAAAAGTCCATCTTCGCCAAGGACAGCCATAACTATGGTCGTGCCCATGGTTTTCTTGTCGTCGCTGGCATCAGCCGCCTGCTTCACGGAGGTGTTGGCTTCGGAAACAGCTTTCTTCAGCCAGGCTTCCACGGCTGCAATGTCATCGAGAACGGGTGGTTCGGACAGCCAGAGCGTTTCCACTGTTTCGACCGCCAGACGGCTGGCCAGGGCGCCGCCCGTCTCGCCTCCAACGCCGTCGCATACAACCAGACAGCGCTCGTCCTCACTGATAAAGAAGTTGTCCTGGTTATCCTTGCGCTTCAAGCCTACATCGGTAAGTCCAGCGCTTTTCCAGGTCAAATTGACCATATTTTCCTTGCTTTCCTCTTATTCGTAGCCGGGCTGAGCGGGGTGTCACTCCGCTTTTGTCGCCGTACTATCATTCTATTGCCCTCCAAGCCATTCCGTGAATTCCCGAAAACGGGTAATTACAAATTTCGGCGCCTGTCAGCGTTTGTGGATTTTGCCTTTGTAACCTGTCGTGCACTCCTGCCGCTTGGCTACCGGGGATTCCGGTCCGCGGTCGGTATCCGAATCGTCAGAAATGTCTTGACCGTAAGGTTTTGCAAGGTTTGGACGCCCTGAAGCGCCGTCCCGAAGTAACGAAATGCCCGCCAGCTTTGACATTCGGGATTTTTTATGCCATACTGAGGCTAATCTTGGCATGTGAGGCCTGTAGCGGCTCATGAGGCTATAGACGATTTATCAGTCCGAGGGACTGTTTGAAAATCTAATATCACCGGTCAGCGCGATTGGCGCGGCGTTTTTTGGAAACAGTTGGCTGATTTGCCACTGACAAAGCAAGTTTGAAACAAACAAGTTTGATACAGAAGGAAAACTAAATTGCAGAATTTTGCAGAGCTTGGATTGTCCAAGCCGGTTCTGGCTGCCTTGGAAGAGGCCGGTTACAGCGAACCGACAACCATACAAAGAAGAACGATAGGTCTGATACTCGACGGTCACAATCTGCTTGCCTCTGCTGAAACCGGCTCAGGCAAAACGGCGGCGTTCGCTTTGCCGATTGTCGACTGCCTGCAAGAGCCCTCCGACAAACCGAGGGCGCTGGTGCTTGCACCCACTAGAGAACTGGCGCTTCAGGTCAGTTCTCAATTCAAGATTTTCGGCAAGCAGCTCGGATTGCGAGTCGTCACCATATATGGTGGCGCAGGAATGGACGCGCAGTTGAGAGCGCTGAAAGGCAAAGTCGACATTATTGTCGCCACTCCCGGCCGTTTGAATGACTGCCTGGAACGCCGCGCCGTAGACCTCAGCCAGGTCGAAATGCTCGTGCTCGATGAAGCGGACAGATTGCTGGACCTGGGTTTTATGCCGCAAGTTCGCCGCATTGTCTCCAAAGTCAGCAAAGAGCGCCAAACTCTCATGTTCTCAGCCACAATAGACGATCGCATCGGGCGGCTCTCCAATGAATTTTCAGAAGATCCCGTCATTGTCAAAGTCAACTCCGAAAGAGTCGATGCTGCGACAATCGATCAAAAGTTCGTGCATGTCACTGAGTTCAACAAAGACGCATTGCTGCTCAAACTTCTGAGCGACTTCGGCGCCGAAGCTGTTCTCGTTTTCACACGCACGAAAAAGAAAGCAGGTTGGGTGAGCGATCGTTTGCAAGATGCAAAAGTTGTCGCGGAGGAAATTCACGGCGACCTCAGTCAATCGCAGCGCGAAAAAGCTTTGAAGAAATTCCGCGCCGGAGAAATCGCCGTTCTCGTAGCTACCGATGTAGCAGCTCGAGGCTTGGATATTCCCAGCATCAGTCACGTTATCAACTATGACTTGCCGGATACACCTGAAGACTACGTTCATAGAATAGGTCGCACCGGGCGCGCCGGTCGATGCGGCACCGCTGTTTCCTTCATTTCAGAAGAACAGCGCCACCTGGTCAGCGACATTGAAAAGGTCGTGGGCAGAAGCTGTGATCCGAACGGCACGCCGCCCCCGCGCAAAATTATTCCGATGCGCCGTTTGCGCAGAGGACGCAGGTAGAAGATTTCAGCGCGGCGGCTGCGCCTACTTTCCAGCACTCACTGTGCTGCTGCTGTTGCCGCGCGCCGCTGTTCGTAAGCTTTCACATTGCAATAGGCAATTTCAAGAATGGGCGTTTCGACTCCCTTTTCTTGCGCTTTCTCCAGCAAATTCCCCAGGATTTGATCGGCTTCGACATTGTTGCCGCGTTCTACATCGCGGCACATCGATGCTGCCAAAGTAGACGCCGGATCGGACAATCTGCCGCTCATCGACTTTATAAAACTATCGGCCGGATTGCACCCGTGCGCTCTTGCAATCGACACGCACTCTTCGAACAAGCGCGCAGCAATCGATGGTCCACCCGGTGAGCGAGCCACTTCCCCGACGTTGGCGCGCATCATAGTGGTAAGTGCGGCCAAAGAAGAGATCATCACCCACTTTTCCCACATGTCTGCCACGATTGTTTCGCTTGCTTTGGAAACACAATTAGCAGGCTCGAACATCTTGTCGATTGCGGAAATTCTCTTGCTGGGCGAACCGTTCATCTCGCCATATTTGATCGTATGCGCGTCATTCAAATGCTGGATATTTCCATCCGCATCCATGGTGGCGGCAATGACGCAAAACCCACCGATAACCTTTTCCTCTCCGAATCGTTTTTTCAAGTCATCGAAGTGACGCATACCGTTGAGGAGCGGCAGAATTGTTGTAGACGTACCGACTGCTCCGCTGATGCTCTCCATGGCGCTGTGCAAGTCGTACGCTTTGCAGGAAAGGATAATCAAGTCGTAGGGCTCGTTTGCCTTCTCAATGATTTTTAGATCTTCGAGATGGCTATCTGCGAATTTGCTTTTTATGGACAGACCGTGTTCTTTGAGATGACGCGCTCTTTTGGGCCTCAGCAAAAATGTTACGTCGGCTCCCGTTTCCAACAGCCTGCCGCCGAAGTATCCGCCGGTTGCTCCGGCGCCCAAAATCAGGGTGCGCATACGTGTCTCCTTACCAAATCAGCGCAACAAGTTTAGTACGCATTCGTGCAAAAGTGATGTTTCCATGTTTTTATCGCGCTGTATTTAAGACCAATTTTCAACCTTAAAACCTAACCGAGTAGTAACTTTAGTGATTTTGTTTTATAAATGCATTGGTATTCCGGGCACCTTTGGCATTCCTGCTTGTCAATAATTGTTTGGATCGCGGACTTTCGATCCAGCTCTGAGTTTCGTCTTGCGAGTACCCGCGTGAAGTTTTCGGACAATCTTGCCGCAACCAGCACCTATTTCAAGCTCTTGGCTGAGTCTATTCCGCACTTGGTGTGGACGGCGGAAGCGGGTGGTTGTACCGATTATTTCAATCAGCGCTGGTACAACTACGTTGGCGGCACACCGGAACAATCAATGGGCTGGGAGTGGCAAAAATACATTCACGCCGATGATCTTTCGCGGTGCAAAGCACATTGGCGGTCCGCTATTGATGCCGGCGAAGGTTATGAAACCGAGTATCGCATTCTTCGCCATGATGGTGCCTACCGATGGCACTTAGGGCGCGCGCTGCCGGTGTTCGATCAGGAAGGGAAGATCGTAAAGTGGTTTGGAACATGCACGGATGTGCACAACCAGCGGACATTATTGGAAGAGCGTGAAGCTTTCTCGGCTGCGATCACACACGATCTCAAGTCACCGCTCGTCGGCACCAATCTTATTCTCGACGTTCTGCTTTCGGAGAAGCTTGGGGACCTCAATGGCAAACAGATGGACCTTATCTCTCAGATTCTGGCGAGCAACAAGAAAATTCTCGCGCTCTTGCAGAGTCTTCTCGACTTCTACCGTGCCGAGAAACACCTGAAGGATCTCAGCATGGAGATTGTGGACCCTGTTGCAATGGCGACGGACTGCGTCAACGACATGCAGGTTCAGGCCGAATTGAAAAACATCAAGCTCAGCCTGAAGAGTGAGTTGAATGGTTCCTCGATATGCCTTGATTCGCTTGCAATCAAGCGCGTTTTGCAAAACCTTCTCGACAATGCTATCAAGTTTACTCCTGATAACGGAGAGATAAGAATCGTGCTTTCGTCCGATGAAAAGCAATTCGAGTTGACAGTGCAAGATCAAGGAGCTGGAATCGAACCGGAGGTTTTGTCCAGCCTTTTTCAACCGTTCACACAAGGTGAATCAGGAAAGCGCTATTCACTGGGCTCGGGTCTGGGACTCTATCTTTGTCGCCAAATCATCGAAGCACATCGTGGTCGCATATTGTGCGAAAGCGAACTGGGCGTCGGTTCGAGATTCATTGTGCGTTTGCCGGCGCAATTGGGCTCGGTCGAGATGCTCTCCGATTCGGCTGTTATAGATGCATTCACAGACTCCACTGTGGAAAGATAGGCGAAATCGCTCCGGGCTACACTTGTGTGAAACCCATCGGCTCCCGCGTTACGCGCTGGGTGTACCGCGTTATCGTGCGGGAGTGAGTGTTAAAAAACGCCGTCAAGCGTATAGTAAGAATAGCGGCCACATACCTTTCGGGGCAGGTCTGCTTGAGGAAACCGAGATGGAGAAAGAGGAAACAACGGCCGCAGAGATAACGCCAGCGGCACAGAAATTTCTTCGTGAGCAGATCCAGGCTGTCTGGCAGCTAGAATTGGTGATGTTCATGAAGCAGAATGCTGTTGCCATGTCTGCAGCGAATATTGCTGCGCATCTGTATTCAAGTCCGCGCGAGATTGAAGTTGCTTTGTCCCGATTCGACAAGAATGGGGTTCTCATTGCCGATGGCGGCGAGCCAACGGTGTATTTTTATCGACCTGAAACCAACGAGTTGAAGGAAGCGATCGAGGATGCGTGTGCTGCGTACCAAAACAAACGCTTTGCCGTAATCAATTTTATTTTTTCGAGAAACAGCGCGGAAGGCTCATAAGCTGAATTCCAGGAAATACTGATGCGGCAGGAAATTGTGTTCTTTGCTCAGGCGAAACCCGGCCTCTTTCAATTCTGCTATCACTTCACTTCTATCGATGCGATGATCTTTAGGTGGACCCACAGGCGACTTGTCGGTGAAGTCGATTATTACGATGCGACCGTTTTCTTTGAGCGATGCTTTCAAATCTTTGAAATATTGCACGCGGCTGTCGATATGGTGAAAAGTGTCGACAATAAGAACAATGGTGGACTTCTCAGGCAATTCCGGTTTTGTGGTTTTTATTTCAAATGGAATGACGTTTTTGCAATTCTGCCTTTTTGATTCTTCTTCAAGAAAGTCAAGCATGTCTTTCTCTACATCGGCTGCGTAAACTTTCGCTGCGGGCTGCGCCTTCGCGATGCGAAATGAGAAATAGCCCGTGCCGGCCCCGATGTCGGCGATGACGTCTTTCGAACTTATGTTTAATGCTTCTACTACTTTGTCCGGATGCTGCCACTTGTCCCGCTCCGGATCGTCGAATACTTTGACCCAGTGTTTTGCATCTCTGAATTTTCGATGATAGCCGGGAGCATGCCCTTTTGATGAATGAGTATGTGTGGCACTGTCTGTGGTGCTATGTTTATTGTGATCGTGTGCTGCAGCTTCCAAATGCGATTGCCCTGCAATATTGAGCATGAGTGTAAAAGACACGATCGTGAGTGTTCTGAATTGAAGTTTCATCTGTACGTCCGTTCTAGTGTATGGACATTTTATTTGCAATGCGCCTGCTCATCAATTAGAATTCAAGCTGGTCGTTATATCTGTTTGATATAATGATCTTTCCCTCCCTTCCAACGAGAGGATAGGACAATGTCAAACTATAAATCACAATTCAACTCCTTTTGAATCGTCCAGCAAACGAAGACGCGGGTTCCCGTCTGAGTCACGGGTGAAGCGTGGACGACGTATTGTTCATGGTGGAAAAGAACTTGAAGAGAAACTCGGCCGTAGGGATTTGTGTCCGTGCGGTTCCGGTCGCCGGTTTCAAGGGCTGCTGCATGTCTAGCGGCCGCTTTTGACGGGATTAACCGAGATCACTACTTTTAGGTGACAATCCTGTTGGCGACGTTTTGCGTCGTCCAGCTTTCCGCCGACCAACAAGCAAAGCGTAGGGACGGTACTTTGTGTCGTCCAGTGTTAAATACACTGCTGGGCAGCGCCATGCGTTGCCCTCCTTCGCGATGCGAATTTATTACGGTATCGCGCGTGGTGGCAGCCTCGCTGTGCTGGCGCGTTTGGGCAAATCAATTCATTAATGGGGAGATTGAAGTTCCACATTTTGCGGAGCTAGCCGAAATTGATGATTTGCAACTTCAGAAGACTCTTGCACTAGCTCTTCCATTTCAAAGAACTGTCAGCGAAGGTAAGGTATCATATGCAACTGAATTGATTTAGCATACTGATTCCAGGGGCATCAAATGGAAAGTGCACAAACATCTGCCGCGGGTGTAGCGAGAAAAGTCTCGGAGTACATGCTGAGGCATGATCGCGCCAGCGGCCATCTTGGAATTACCATAGAGAGCGTGGATGAAGGGCATGCAGTACTTGCCATGACCGTTCGCAATGACATGCTGAACGGTCTCGACATTTTGCACGGCGGAGTGACTTTCACCCTTGCCGATTCGGCATTTGCGTTCGCATGCAATTCACGCAATCGAAAAACTGTGGCGTTGAACTGCACTGTCTCGTTCGTAGCTGCCGCCAGAGAAGGCGATGTGTTGACTGCTACCGCGCGCGAAGTTTCGCTCAGTGGTCGTACAGGAATTTACGACGTGTCGGTGAGAAATCAGAAGGATGAGCTAATTGCAGAGTTCCGCGGCACTTCATATGGAACGAGTTCACCGGTAATTTAGGGCGACCGGCAAGCGGATATACATATATTAGGTACGACTTGCCTGGAAAAATTTTCTGGACTGCGGTTGGACGGTAGTAAGTGCCCAAAAACCCTGTACTGTGGACCATTGCCTTTGCTTGAGGGTTCAAAACTAGACTCATGAGTCTAACTCGGGCTTGGGGTTGAGAATCGCCGGAAAGTCTTGCCAGTGCAGCAATAAGGCGTTTTCTGTCCATGCGCGATTTGGGGGTTGACAAACTAGACTGGACCGACTAGTATGAATATAGCACCTGCGAGGTAATACCGATGAACCAAACAGTACTCGACCCAGCCCACCACTCTGTTTGCCAGCAATCCAGCCCATGTTCATCGGTACCCTCGCAAAAGGTGTCTTCCGATTCCAAAGTGTGCAACGCAGCCGCTCCGAACAAAAAAGCGTGTTCTTCTTATTACTCGCTTTCGTTTTTAATTCCATTCACCGCGGTAACTTGTTTCTATGCAATTGATTGCAATAACTGCATGGGTGTTGCGGTACTGGCTGGCGCCCTCGCGGGTGGCTGTGGTTACACACTGTACAAATTGACCAAGTTGGTTAGACATTCACGTTTCTCACGGCATTCGCACAGCAGCTAAAAGAAGGTCTCCATGAGACAGCAGATAGACCAGTGGGATTGCAGGGGTGCATCACGCTGGTCTATTTGTCTCATGGGAATTTTTTGAGACGGTTTTTGAAACGATCTTTGAAACGATTTCTGAAGCGATCTTTGAAACGATCTCTGAAACGATTTCTGAAGCGATCTTTGAAACGATCTTTGAAAGCGATCTTTGAAAGCGATCTTTGAAGCGATCTCGTTTGCCGTTTTTCAGCTCGATTGCTTGCCTTGTTCGCCCGCAAAGAGGACCATGTCTACTATTGAATTGATCAGTCTTTCGCGCGACATCGGCATGGCGTGTTTTCCATGCATCACTTCTTGCAAAATCACAAAATTGATCAGTGCGCCGTGAATAACTCTGGCGGTTGCTTCGGGATCTGAAAAACGCACTTGTTCATTCGCGCGCAAATACGCGGCAAGTTTTTCGATGCCGGGCTTCACCATGTGTGCGACATAAAGTTCGGACAACTCGGGAAATCTGCCGGACTCGCCAATGATCAGTCGCAGCAACGAAACATACTCCCAGTCGTCCATTCGCGAGAGAGTAATTTGAGCAATTTTGCGAACAAAACTACGCGCATCTAAAGCTAGCAACTCGGCAGTCAAACCTGCAGATACAAAATGATCGAGCAAGCGATCGATTAGAGCGGCGAACAATGAATTTTTGTCTTTGAAATGACTGTACACGGTTTGTTTTGCAACGCCGGCTTCTGCAGCAATTGCGTCCATGCTGGCGGAATAGCCTTGCGCCAGGAAAACGCGCAAGGCTCCTTCGAGAATTTTCTCCCGTTTTTCTGAAAGGCGAGTGACGTTGTCCCGGCCTTCTTCGGAAGTGCGATTGCCGGAGTTTTGAGACGGCCTGCTGTTCAATTAAACGACCACCATTGAATCAATCATACTTACCAGTCTAGCACGCAGAAACCCTGTTGTGAAGAGGCTTTCGGCTAAATCACTGCTCAGGTTGGGACAATGATCATTTTGTTTTTGTGGTCAATACTGCCTAGCGTTTCATGCTCAGAGAAATGCGTTTTCTAGCTTTGTCGACTTGCATAACAACGACGTTAACTTGCTGATTTACTTTGACGAAAGTAGATGGGTCTTTGATAAACTTGTCCGCCATTTCGCTGACATGAACCAGACCGTCCTGGTGAACACCCACATCGACAAAAGCTCCGAAAGCGGTAACGTTGGTTATGATGCCCGGAAGGCGCATGCCCTCTTTGAGATCATCGATACTATGAACACCCTCGGCAAATTTTACCGGTTCTAATTGGGAGCGCGGATCGCGCCCCGGTTTTTCCAACTCTTTGACGATGTCTTTCAATGTGGGCAAACCTACCTCATTGTCGACATACTTGCCGACATTTATTTTGGCAGTGTTCGTTTCATTATTGATCAAATCATCAACGCGAAAACCTGCATCGCGCGCCATCTTCTCAACTAGTTCATAACGTTCCGGATGGACAGCGCTGGAGTCCAGCGGATTTTTCGCGCCACGAATTCTGAGAAATCCTGCGCACTGCTCGTAAGCTTTCGGTCCTAGTCGTGGGACCTTCTTCAATTGATTGCGTCCTGAAAAAGCTCCGTTCTCATCGCGATATTTGACGATGTTGGCTGCAATCTGCGGACCAAGACCGGAGACGTAAGAAAGCAATTGTTTGCTTGCGGTGTTTAGTTCCACACCGACTGCATTGACGCAGCTCATTACCGTATCGTCGAGACTGCGCTGCAGAGCGGTTTGATCGACATCGTGCTGATACTGTCCCACACCGATCGATTTCGGGTCGATTTTTACGAGTTCAGCCAGAGGGTCCATCAATCGTCTGCCGATGGAGACGGCACCACGGACGGTGATATCATAATCGCCGAATTCTTCCCTGGCAATTTCTGATGCGGAATAGATTGATGCTCCGCTTTCATTTACCACAACAATGGGAATAGTCGGCAGTCCGGCAGATTTGTAATCTATCGCTCTGAGGAAAGTTTCCGTCTCGCGGCTTGCGGTTCCATTGCCCAGTGCAATTGCTTCGATGTTGTATTTCTTCAAAAGCTCGACGACCTTTTGTTCGGCTTTCGAAGCCGAGCCTTCGCTGCTTGCCCCTTGCGAAAAAAGCGGATAGATAACATCGTGATGCAAGAGTGCCCCTTGTCTGTCCAGACATACGACCTTGCAGCCGGTCCGAAAACCGGGGTCGACAGCCAGCACCGCTTTTTGCCCCAGGGGTGGTGCCATGAGCAGCTCGCGTGCGTTCCTGACAAAAACTTCGATAGCTCCCTCATCCGCGCGCGCTTTCAACTCCGCCCTCAATTCGGTTTCCATGGCTGGTGCCAGGAGGCGTTTGTAAGAATCAAGCGCAGCGATGCGGCACTGCTCGTAGGATGTATTGCGTCCTTTGACGAAGCGCCGTTCCAGCATTTGCTGAGCTTCTTCCTCAGGCGGATTGATTTTCAGCTTGAGAAAACCTTCTGTCTCGCCGCGCAGCATCGCGAGAATTCTGTGCGATGGAATTGCGGTTACACCTTCACTCCAATCGAAATAGTCCTTAAATTTCGCGCCTTCGGTTTCTTTGCCCTTTACCATGGTGGATGCAAATGCGCTGCGCGAAAACCAGAATTTTCGCATCTCTTTGCGCGCGTGCGGATCTTCTGCAATCCATTCGGCGATAATGTCGCGCGCACCGGCAAGCGCTTCATCTGCCGATGCGACACCCTTTTCGCTGTCGACAAATCTGGTTGCTTCTGTAACGCAGTCTTTGGGGCTGCCGGCGAATATTTCCTTAGCCAGAGGTTCCAGACCTTTCTCCCTCGCTGCCGTCGCTCGCGTTTTTCTCTTGGGTCTATAGGGCAAGTAGATATCTTCCAGCTCTGTGAGCGAAGGCGCTTGCTCGATTTTTGCTTTTAGTTCGGCGGTGAGCAAACTGCGCTCTTCCATGGAAGAAAGTATGGATTGGCGTCTCTTCTCTAATTCTTCCAGTTGCGCGAAGCGATCGCGTATCTGAGCGATGACCACTTCATCAAGGGAGCCGGTCACCTCTTTGCGATATCGCGCGATAAAAGGAATGGTCGCACCCTCTTGCAGAAGTGCGAGCACCGCTTGAACACGAGCATTCGGCAGCTTAAGCTCATCGGCGAGTTTTTGCGCGTATTGCAGAGTTGCTTCCTTTTCCTGTTTTTCTTTCTCTTTCGTCTCAGTCATTTCGGTCTTTTCCGTTGGTCCGTTCTTTCCGCTGTTTCGTTGGTTCCATTATATTTCTGGTCTCACCATCACAAAGCGCTCTTTCACATCGCAGTATTCCATGCCGGCCAGCCGCCCGATCGGATGCAGAACATCAAGATCGACGCGGCCGTTTTTGTACACCGAGTCTGACATATGTGCGCATATTATGTTTCCCAGAACCAAGTTTCCCGCACCCGGGTGTTCGCCGAATGAGATCACCTGATTCAATTTGCATTCGAAATTTATCAATGACTCTGCCACTCTGGGCGGTGCTATGTGTTGCGATGGCGCGGCGGTCAGACCAGCCATATCGAACTCGTTGACACCTTCCTCATAAGTGCCGCTGCTTTGATTCATTTTCTCAGCGATCTCGCGGCTGACAATGTTGACGACAAACTCTCCAGTTTCTTGAACATTCTTGAGTGTGTCTTTTGGCTTGGCTCTTTTCGTTCCGTCAATCAGTTCGAGCTTCAATGCTGGAGCAAAACACAACACAGGGGGATTGGAGCTGGCGACGGTGAAAAAGGAAAATGGCGCAAGATTCGGGATGCCGGTTTTGCTCACTGTCGAAACCCAGGCAATTGGGCGCGGCAGAACGCTACCGATCAATATCTTATAAACCGTTTCTGGTCCTGCTTTGTCGAACTCAACTATCATGGGACTTCCTATGTTATGCGCAAGTTTGCTTGATGTTTTTCAGCTTTCCGGTTTGCAAATGTCACCAATGGTGGCATTGACTGCTTTGATGTAGTCGTCCGGTGCGATTAGAATTTGGGTTCCGCGAACTCCGGCTGATACAGACACTCGATCGTACAGTGTCATTGTTTCGTCCGCGTATACGGGATACGGTTTTTTGCAGGCGAGCGCGGTGACGCCACCACGAATGTATCCTGTCAACGATTCGACTTCCTTCAGCGGCACCACTTTCACATCCGCGTTGCCGCTCAGTTTTGCCAACGCTTTCAGATCAAGGCTCATGCTGCCCGGCACAACACCAAGGCATACACCCGTTTTGTCTCCACGCACAACAAGTGTTTTGAACACCTGATCAATCGGAAATTCGATTTTGTTCGCAACAGTCTGTGCAGTCAGATCATCCGGATCGACTTCGTATTCTCGCAGCTCATAATTGATTTTGAGATTGTCCAGCAATCGCACAGCATTTGTTTTCATGCGCCACCCTATTTCAACGGCTGCTGGAAGAATTCTTCCAGATCAGATTTGTTGATAGAACCGCTGCCATCGGAAAAATAAAGAGCGGCTTTGTCCGTCGTGCGTTTGTAGTCTTTTGGAATAGTCAGAGAAACATTTGCAAGTGGCATGGGCTTGATTTGCATATCCAGAACTGTCTGCATCGTGTCAGCGACTCGCTGTTTCACAAGCACAGGAAAACCATATTTCGGCGGAAGCAAAAAGTGTTTGCACCAAAAGTCTAAGAGCACTTTATCTGTTGGTCCCTTTTCCAAACAGCAGAACTCGGCGCATTTCACCTTGCGTCCGCGGATCATCTGATAGCCGGCGTAATGCAAGCACGGCTGCCCCTGTCGGTTCACCTTGTCAATGAGCTGCACTTCAGTAATATCGATATTCGGCGTGCCGCGCCGATTCCAGTCGAGCCACTCAAAAGCGGATTCGCGAAAGTATGTTCGATTTTCCGCATTCAACATGTACACGTCGTTTGGCTTGTCGCTCGCCCACACCGTGAATCCGAATTTCGCACGTATGCGCAGCCCTTTGCCTATTTGCATCGAAAACGGTCCGAAGAAAGCACTTTTCCCCTGCGCGGAAAATGCCAGGTCGGGCTTGGTTGAGACTTTCTTCGCTGATGCAGGGGCGGCAGAGGTTTGGCCGGTGCACAAAAACACCAGAGCGGCGGCGATGAAAAGAGCTGTTTTGGCGCTGGTCATGCGGGTGCTCTTGGAAACGCGGGGCGGCTGAAGCAATCGCTCGCGGTCAAATCGTTTTGACGAGTCAACGAGCTAATGAATCAACAAGTTAATAAGTATAAGTTCTCAGCACCCAACTTGGAAGGCTGAGAAGGTCGAGCGGCTTAATCCGTGACCATGCCGATCATGAAACCGTCATATCCTTTGGCGCCGACCGTTTGAATAGCAGTGGCGCAGAATCGCTTTTCAGCCGTCACGACTTCGTTAAATTTGCGAATGCCCTGCACGCGCTCGTCCTCGCTGCCCGGGTTTATCACCTCGCCGTCGCGCACAACATTGTCCGCAATTATTGTGGTTCCCACCTTCGATAACTGCATTGCCCACTTAAAGTATTCTGAATAGCCCGGCTTGTCGGCATCAATAAAAATCAGATCAAAAGGTGGGCACTTCTCGTTCACCAGTTCCGGCAGTGTGTCGCTCGCTGAGCCGACGCGAACCTCAATTTTGTCGGATAAGCCTGCATTTTTGATGTTCTCTTGGGCAACATCCGCATGTTTTTGTTCGTATTCCAGCGTGATTAATTTGCCGCCTTTCGGCAGTGCTCGCGCCAACCAGATTGTGCTGTACCCGCCCAGCGTGCCGATTTCCAGTATGCGCTCCGCCTTTTGCATTTTCGCAAGCAGCATCAGCATTTTACCTTGATTGGCGGCAACGTTTATCGCCGGAAGCTCAGCCGCAAGACTTTTCTTCAGCGCACTTTCGAGTTGCGGATCTGGCGGCATCAAAAGTTTGCCGTAGTACTCATCTACTGCTGTCCAGCGCTCCAGGCTCATATCTATCAACCGCGAACTTAGGTTTGCGAGATAGAGTATAGCGTCTTTGGTTTGAAAAACTGCATCAGTGGTGCGCAATGTTCGAGCACCGATCCGTCATCTAAAACTTCGAACGACGCTTTGCTCAGATGATTGGGAAATTCTTTCCAGTCATAGCCGTGCCGCTTCCAACCGTGTTCCAGCCATGGAGCATCGCTGTTTTCGCGGCTCTTCTTGATCACTGTCTCCGGTGTTGCCGTGTCAACAAGTGACGGAATTATGTCCTTTGTTACTGCAGTGATGGCGCAGATAAGATCGCCTCTTTCGTTATATTTAAATCCATACGAACGTCCTTGCCCGTCGCTTTTGAAAAGCAAACGTTCCTGACCGTCAGGCATCGTGCCTTTTATGATGATGCCGCCGCGGTCAAGATTTAGAACTTCAACGTCGCAAAAGCAGCCGAGATTCTTCTTCTGCTGCAAGTCCCATGCGTATCTGTTCAACTCTGCAAACGCCGTCGTGTAGCGATAAGCTATCGCTTGCTGCAGAAGCAGCTCGTTTTGTCCGAGCATGCTGCGCGGGATGCTTCCTGACAGTGACCCGTTAGTAACTTGATTAGACGCATTTGAGTTCAGGCTCATGCTCGAATCGCTCCCGTTGCGAGGAGTTCTAAAAACTGGTAAGTCGATGGTCTGATTCGAATATTAAAGCTATAGATAATGACGAGAATGTGACAAGTCCCCAATCGCTGGATGGGGCTGGAATTCACGGCTTTTCAGGTTTTAATGACAGACTTGACCATGCTTTTTGAAATAGTCCTGATGATAATCTTCCGCGTCATAAAATTTACTGGCGGGCTCGATCGCCGTCACTATCGGGCGGGCGAATTTGTGCGCTTTATTCAATTCTTCCTTATACTGAAGCGCTTCTTCTTTTTGATTCTCGTCAGTGTAAAAAATTACCGATCTGTATTGATCGCCTACATCCGGTCCCTGGCGATTCAAAGTCGTTGGGTCGTGTTTTGACCAGAATACTTCCAGCAATTTTTTAAAGGTGACTTTCTTGGGATCGTAGTCGACTTGAACAGTCTCGACATGCTTCGTGCCGTGCCCGCAGACTTGCTCATAGGTCGGATTGACTATGTTGCCGCCCGAATAGCCGACTTTAGTTTTTACCACTCCGGGCACATTGCTGAAGACGTATTGCACTTTCCAGAAGCATCCGGCACCGAAATATGCTTGTTTGACAGCAATGTTTTGAGCCTGGGTTGGAGCGTCATTTTGTTTGTTAGCAGCGTTTTTCGCAGGCGCGGCATCTTTCGAATTCGATGCTTGGGCTATCGTCACCGACAGAAATGCAGCGAGAAAGAATGTGCCGATTTTACCGATTTTATCGGTGTTACCGCTGTTACCAGTTCTTCCAAACTTAGTCATAAAAACCCCTTTCAGCCCTTTCCCAATATATACGATCGAAAGGGATTTAGCTCAGAGTTTTTCGGTCGAGGTTGCAGCCGCGGCTACCGCTGCCGGCGGGGTTGCGATGGTGTTGTCGAATTCGAGGCGTACTTTGAATTCCTCGTTTAAAACAAGGCGTGCGTTGTAAGTTCCGTTGCCGGACTTTTTCTTGAAGCCCTCGATCAGATCGGTGGTGCCTTTTTTGAGCAAACCCTTGATGTGATCTTCGGTCAATTCTTTTCCGAAAGCCTCGCGCCAGATGGTGAACTTGCACCCTTCTCTCCAGCGGCTGCAACCGGCGGCCTTTTGGTTCTGGCGTATGGTGCCTTCTTTGCACTGCGGGCAAGGTCCCAGATCTCCACCGTTTTCGCCCGGCGATGCTCCCAAAACTTCCAGGCGCACTTTGAAGTCTTCCGTCAAAATCAAGCGCGAATCATATTTGCCGCTGCCGTCTTTTTTCTTGAAGCCTTTGATTTCTTTGGTGACTTTCTTTTCGACGAGTTCTTTGATGTGCGCGTCGGTGATGTCCTTCCCGTATACATTGCGCCAGATGGTGAAAGTGCATCCGTCTTTCCATCTGTTGCAACCGGCACCTTTGGGTGTTTGGCGCACAAAACCGATCTGGCATTGAGGGCAAGTGCCGAAGCTCACTTCGCCTTCGCGCGGAACCGACGGGAGCGAACCAGTTTGTGCTGCGACATCCGGCAGAAGCCGCGATACGAAACCGGCGATATCACTTTCAAACGAATCGAGTTGCATTTTGCCGTCTTGCATGTCGGCAAGTCCTTGTTCCCATGTTGCAGTCAAGGCCACATCTTTGAGATCGTGGTGCACTTGCAGTATGAGCGCTCTGCCTTTTTCCGTTGGCATCAAATATTTTTTCTGGCGCTCGACATAATTTGACTTCAGCAGTCTTTCAATAATCGCGGCGCGTGTCGCAGGCGTGCCTAGCCCCTTTTGCTTCATATACGCAGCCAGATCTTCGTCGTCCAGCTCTTGTCCGGCGTTCTTCATCGCCGTCAATAGCGTGCCGTCATCATACGGTTTGGGCGCGCTGGTTTTGCCCTTCTTCAACTCTTCTTTCTGCTTTTCGATCTGCTCGCCTTTTGCTAACGGAGGCAATTGCTGAGCGTCCTCGGCGTTGTCTTTATCCTTGTCGGCATCGCTCTTTTTCTTGCCTTTTGCTTTGCCTTTTTCACCATCATCGTCTTTGTCTTTCGATTTAGGCTCTAGTGCAGTCCAGCCTGGATCTTTGATGACGAAACCTTTGGCGCGGAAAGAATGCTCGCCGATTTTGATTATTACGGTGGTCTCGTCGCGAACTTCAGGCGGCATGAAAATGCTCAAAAAGCGCAGCGCAACGAGTGAGTAGATATTGCGCTGTCGATCCGGCAGGTTGGCGGACGGTGTGTTGTACGTGGGAATAATCGCGTGGTGATCGGTCAGTTTTGCATCATCGACATAGGCTTTGCTCAAGCGCGGTCGAATCAGAGCAGCGGTAATTTTGCCGGGCACTATGCCTTCGCCTGCAAGCGCATCTTTAGCGGCTTGAGATGTGGTGGCAGATTTCAGAACCGTAGACAAAACGCGGGGCAATTCTTGCACCATATCTGTAGAGAGATGTCGCGATTCCGTACGCGGATAAGATATAAGCTTATGCTCTTCGTATAAATTTTGCGCTATGTCCAGTGTCTCTTGCGCCGTGTAACCAAAGCGCTTATTAGCCTCTTTCTGAAGTGTCAAAAGATCGTAGAGCGCCGGTGGTTTGTTTTTCTTTTCCGTGGTGACGACCGATTGAACCGTGCCGGTCTTCTCCGGTTTGATCGCATCGACTATGG
>Ga0268299_1002707_pt1 | contig 19511 bp, 15 predicted proteins | sample NOBtaG_FD_193484 | JGI IMG/M metagenome (GOLD analysis project Ga0268299, IMG submission 193484) | Activated sludge microbial communities from bioreactor in Nijmegen, Gelderland, Netherland - NOB reactor | ecosystem: Engineered > Bioreactor > Aerobic > Activated sludge | place: Netherlands...
TTTGATCTCTTGTTGTGTTTACCTGACCATTAGCGGTAATAATAACTGTCTGATTTCTTGCGATATATATACCAGTATCAAAAGGAGCAGCCGTTGCCGGTACATAAAAATTATATCTTTTAGGTGAATGTGTAGTCTGTTGTTTTGAAGCGGGGGCTGTTGTTACTGGTGTAGCCGATGGCACTGGTGTGGATGGCGTACTTTTTTTTTCTGGTTTTACTTGAGGAATAGGCTTATTAAATACATAGTATAAATACCATATGCCGCATATAGTAGCCCCAAAGCATAAAATAAGTGGTGCGACGATTAAGGAGAATTTGCCTACCTTTGGATGTAAAATATGGCTACCAACAACCGCAAGGATAAGACCAATAATGATGCATACAACCCACATTGGGGACTCCTATAGTTTTTCTATTTTTACATCTTTTAAGTTATTGATATTGGTTTCGGCATCCGTTTTCACAATAACTTTTAAGTTTAAGAAATCGACTACCGCTTCTTGATTAATTCTTAAGTAGAGTTTTGTTTCTTTAGTGGTAAGTGCAGTGAAAGGAGCAGGAGCAAAGTTGTGGGGTACGACTAAAGCCATTGTATAAAAGAAATTGTTATTATGAAGTTTTGAAGGAAATTCCGCCTCAGCGATCTTCATTTCAAAAGGCTGAATATCAGAGTCTTTATACGTTTTAATAGCAACAAAATTACCAGGAGCAAGCCAAATTCCGGTATCTTGCCAGTCCTCATCTTTAGGTAGCATAATATCGTATTTACGGCGGTTATCTTTTTTCGCTTCTTCTTCTGGTTCTTCGTCTGCTAGTAGTTCGACTTTTACTGATGGATTCATTGCTGTTCTAAAAGTCTTTTTTAACGGGGATTCTTTAATACCATAACCAACCAGCACCAATCCAAAAACTATTATAACTATACCTATAACAATCTTTATTAATTCATTGATTTGTGGATTACTAGTCCCACTTCGTAATTGACCACTCATAATAACTCCCTAGGGCATAAATCCTTAATTATATTCTAATCTATAGCGAAGAGTAGGGATAGAGAAAAAAGACTCAATACAATCTTTTATCTTTTATTAAATACAAAAAAGCTTCTGACATACTTTTAAAAACATAATACGAAAAATATAGTCACGAAGTCTCGAATTTGTGCCAATGCAAAATACGTAAGAAAAGATTAAAATAAAATTCTCTCAATCGATCCAAACAAGCTTGCTCTAAAAATCAAGAGGTGAGAAAATAATGGTATTAGAGTGGTTGATTACAAGATTTCAGGATTAATTATAAGGTTATAAGTAATTGATAATTCGTGAACGTGAGTCCGATTTTGGTGATCGAATGGCATTCAAGAGGTCAGCGGTTCGATCCCGCTTAGCTCCATCAATAAAATCAACAACTTACAGCCACTAACAAAGTGGCTTTTTTAGTTTGACAGCAACCTTGACAGCAACCCGCAAAAAATAATCTATTTTTAACATTTATATGTTAGAGAGCTTATTTGCTTTTTTGAAAAGTTTTCCAAAAAAGCACAGCTAACCCAAGCATGCTAACAGTGTAATTTTCCCTGTTGAGCAAAAACTTATATTGACCCTTGAGGAAGTCGCAGGAGTGACATCTCAGTCAGTTGGTGCGGTGAGGAAACTGGTTAAAGAAGGTAAGTTGAAGGCAACTAAGCTTAACAATAAATGGAGGGTGAAGAAGGGAGATTTAGAGGAGTGGGTGCAGCGGTTATAATAAATTTCATGCACCCAAATCAAGAAAATGCGTAGGAGAAGTATTAAAAAACTTAGCTAGTTTTTTAGCATGACTGATATTTATTCTACGATTGCCACTAAAAATTTCAGAAACAATACTTTTAGAGCCAATAACATCCCAAAGGTCTTTAGGTTGTTTGTCGTGTTGTTCCATAAAAAACTTAAGCATTCCAACGGGGTCAGATTTAATCTTAACAAGGTGTTCTTTTTCATACTTATGGACAAGAGTGGTTAATAGCTCAAAAATAGCGTCTTCTTCAGGAGAAAGGTCTTGTTTCATAGATTTGTCAAAAAGAACCTCAACCGTTTTAAGTAAACGCTCATAGTCTTGCTCAGAAGTTATAACCACAGGAATAGTTTTAGCTAAAAGTTGGGTGTATTTTTCTGTATTGAGAATAGGTTCAGCAATCATCTTTCCAGTGTCCTTTGTCGTATTCTGAATGGGTTAGAATATGTTTGATAAATATTTTTTTCTTTTTGTAAATAATTTTGGTAATCAGTCGATATTTATTGCCGCCAATATTAAAGCAAGTACAATCGCCTATAGCGTCAGCATGAGGAAGTTCTTGTCTAGCGTCGGAAATACTTTCCCAGTCTGCTTTTTCTGTTATTTCATACCATCTATCTAAAGGTTCTTTTGCGTCTGGATAAATCAGACTGAATTCTCGAATCCTGCTGTAAGAAAGAATAATAAAGCTCATATTCAAATATACCTTCTATTAATTTGCTTATTTGCTGCATAGTATATCTCCGTGGTGGACTTTGATTAGTTTATTAGGTTTATTAAGCCAAATCTTTATTATTTTTAGTAATGTTCGCAAAATGTAAACTAAAAGTCAATAGCAATATCATATTTTTTGCATAAAACAAAAATAGGGCTAATCGGTTAGCCCTATAATTACTTATTTTTAGCAATATTGAGAATATAGTGATCCCCAATGTCAAGGCACCAAAATCATCTATTTAAGATAGTAAGAAAATAAAAATTATCAACAAAATTTAAAATCATCATCATTTTCTTTTTCGCTTTTAAATCAATCATCATCAAAAAATCATCATCAAAAAATCAGGTAAAATAAACAGCAGAAGGAGTAAGGTAGTCAAGAGATTGATGAGGACGCTGAAAGTTATAATTATGGTCATGGTCAGCATAATTTATCCATGATTTTTTATTTGTTGAATTTATTAGCCTTTATTTCTCACTTAATTTTGGAGATGGGGACTTCTCTTTATCACGAGGCTAGAGGTTCTCTTTCTAGACGTGCTTTTTGGGGCGATTTACGCACTCTTTTTGACCGTATTCTTTTTACTTCTTGGCACTCTTTACTTACTTTTTACATGGATGATTCTGTTAATTCTAGTCCTTGACTTTGTTATGCTCAGGCCGGAGCAACTCTGTAGCGGCTTTCTTTTAACCTTTTTAACCTTTCTTTGTCTTTTTTCTTTTTAGCCATTACTTATCTTTTTACTTGATTTTGTGAGTCATCTCTTGGCTCATTACTATATCTTTGCCTTATAACTTTATTTTACTTATTTTTCTGTTTTATCTTTTACTCACCGGGAATTGCTGGTTTTCATAGTACAAAACTTTTACAGTTTTACTTTCTTTTTGTCATCTCATAATTCCCAAAACTCGATTTTTGCTTGCGAAATGTAAGTTTGGGAATGCCTGATTATTATACCTAGGGTTGAAACCCTACGCTACATATCTGTCGCCCCGTTGGGGCTTTAAGAAATAAAAATGTCAAAAAACTTAGTTTACAGTGTACTTAAAAACATAAAATTATGTAAGGAAATGTTAAACTGTTTGCATGTTAAGAAATTCTCACAAACAAAAAACTTTATCTCAAAAAGCCATATTCCCTTCTACGCGCTATCAAGGAAGCAAACTTAAATTAATAGAATGGATTTGGCAACAAGTTTCTGATTTGAAATTTACAAGTGTTTTAGATGCTTTTGGTGGAACAGCTTCTGTTTCTTACTTGTTCAAAACAAAAAATAAACAAGTTACTTATAACGATTTACTAAATTTTAATTACTATATTGGACTAGCATTAATAGAAAACAAAAATATTCTTTTAACTAATGATGAAATAAGCTGGTTATTAGAAAAACATCCAAATATTACTTACTCTAATTTTGTCCAAGAAAATTTTTCAGAAATATATTTTACAGATGATGAAAATGCTCTAATTGATGTAATAATTACTAATATTCGACACTTAGACAATAAATATAAATTTGCCGTTGCTTTTTTTGCACTTTGCCAAGCTTGCATAATTAAAAGACCTTATAATCTTTTTCATAGAAAAAATCTTTATATCCGCCTAGCAGATGTTAAACGCTCATTTGGGAATAAAACTTCATGGGATAGACCGCTTGATAAATGGTTTAGAGATTTTGTTCAGCAAGCTAATCAAGCTGTTTTTGACAATGGACAAGAAAATATTGTTTATAATCAAGACGCGCTAAATCTAAATAGAAGTTATGATTTAGTTTATATAGATCCGCCTTACATCTCTAACAAAGGCATAGCAGTTGATTATCTTAATTTTTACCATTTTTTAGAAGGTCTTGCAGATTATCCCAACTGGAAAACTAAAATTGACTATAAATCTAAGCATCGGCGTTTTATTTTACAAGCTAATGAATGGACAGACAAAAATAAAATCTTATCTGCTTTTGATAAGCTGTTTAACCATTATCAAAATAGTATTTTGGTAGTTTCTTATCGAAGTGATGGGATACCATCAGAATTAGAGATTATAGAGCTTATGAAAAAGTATAAGCAGGTTGTTAAAATAGAATACTATGGTAAGTATAAGTATGCTCTATCTACTAATTCCAACTCTAAGGAATTACTTTTAATTGGAAATTGAAACTAAACATTAAGTTCTTCTAATTTAAGGGTTTCTGATTTTGTGGTTTGTTTTCTAAGTTTGTCTTGGTAAGCCTCAAAGATGGCTGTAGCTAGGCTTTTAGGGCAATGTCTTACTTTATCAGACGTTTCATCTAATAAATTTCTTGCTATTACATTAATTTCTTGTTGAAAAAAATAAATTTCTTGTTCCCTAGATTCAGATAATCCTATTTGGACAGCACCATCAGCTAAATAAGTGTCTTGTAAGCTTATAGGTATTGGTTCAGAGTTAATTACTATATAATCAAGGTTTAGTGCTGGAGCAGCATCAAAAATTGCTGATAAATGTTCTTTAACACCTAGGCCAGTAGTTTCTCCAGGTTGAGTCATGATGTTTAGAATAAAGATTTTTATCGCTGAAGATTCAGCAATTGCTTTTGGAATGCCTGAAACAAGTAGGTTAGGAATAATGCTAGTAAAAAGTGACCCTGGGCCTAAAGTAATAATATCTGCTTGATGAATGGCTTGGAGGGTTTCTTCTAATGGCAAGCATTTTTCTGGTGAAAGACCTATTCGTTTTATTCTGGGGCCAAACTTAGATACAGTTGTTTCTCCTTTTATAACTTGGCCGTTGTCAAGTTCTGCAACTAAACCCACATCTGTAGTTGTTGAAGGAAAAATACGCCCTCGTATGGCTAAAACATCGCTAGAAAGCTTAATTGCTTGTAAAAAATCACCTGTAACACCTGTTAGGGCTGTAAGAAAAAGATTTCCAAAACTATGACCATTTAAGTTTCCATCACCAGAAAAGCGATATTGAAATAATTTTGTTAGCAATTGGTCATCTTCAGAAAGTGCAACCATACAATTACGTATATCTCCAGGTGGCAAAATATGAAATTCCTCCCTTAAACGTCCTGAAGATCCTCCATCATCAGTTACAGTTACTACTGCTGTTAATTGTGCTAAGGAAATACCCCAAAAATTATCATAATTTCTACCATCATTTACATAATGTTTTAAGCCCGAAAGTAGGCTGGCTAGTCCTGTACCTCCTCCAATTGCTACTAAATTTATTGAATCTTTTTCCATAAAACTTTCCTAAAAATTTAATTATTTATAAGCCTTATAACAGTGCCAACTTAAAGATAGTTCATTATAGAAATGACATAAAATTATCCGGCTTCTTCATGATAAACCATATCTAGGTTAATATCCCAAAGATTTGTTTTATCTTCTTTACCAGCAATTATATTATCTACCGCAGTTATAGCGGTTAACATACTATGGTCTTGGTTATTATAGCGGTGCATTCCATTACGTCCAATTAAGAATAAATTTGGAATTTGATTAACATAATTGCGTACTACATCTAGTTCATCATAGCTACCAAAATAAGCTGGATAGGCTTTAGGCATACGAAGTACACAAGCATCTAACACATCTTCAGCTAATAAAAAACTAATTTTTTCCATCTCTTTGATTGCAAAAGAAATTAGCTCACTATCAGGCTTTTTCCATAATTCTCCGTCTTCACTAACAAAATACTCTAAGCCAATCCAAGTAGTATTTTTTCTATCCGCCACCATGTAGGGACTCCAATTATTAAAGATTTGCACTCGTCCTACCCGTACATCACCTTCTTGAATATAAATCCAATTATCTGGTACTTCGGTATCTATTCGGCCATCTTTTTCTTTAATATTAAGCTTTTTTACAAGCAATCCTACAGTCAAAAAATCTCTATATTGCAGCCCATTTGCAACTTGTATAACTTTTTCTGGCGGTCGGGGTGTAATCATATTAATTAATTCTTTGATAGGCATTGTAGAAAAGAAATAATCACAGCTAATTTGTTGTTTTTTTCCTGTTTCCAAACATTCAACGCTTATAGATTGAACTTTATTTTCCACAAGTTCTACCCCACAAACACGAGAGCGAAAAGAAACTTCTCCACCACAGGAAAGCACTTGATCTAGGGCGGTTTCCCAAATTTGACCCGGCCCATACTTAGGGTAATAAAACCTGGTAATTAGACTAGTTTCTCTTTCTTTTTGTGCTTTTTGAAAATCACTACTTAGCAAATCTTTTATAGCATGCGTTAAGGCTCGTTTTAATGATAAACCTTTAACTCGTTGCGCTCCCCAATCAGCACGAATTTCATGGCATTTTACTCCCCAAACTTTTTCTGTATAGTCTCTAAAAAAAGTGCTATAAAGTCGATGTCCAAAACGGTTAATAAAAAACTCATCCAAATAAACTTCATCTTTTACTGGGAAAATTTGTGCATTAATATAGCTTAATCCTATAAGAAAGGTATTCCAAAAACCTAGCTTTTTAGCTACAGATAAGGTTATTCCTAGAGGGTAAGGAAAAAAATTTCGTTGGTAGAAAATCCGAGAAAGTCTTGGTCGGTGTAACATGACTTGTTCTTCTTTTTCTGGGTCAGGTGCTACACGTTTTTTAGAGTTACTTAAATTGTTAGGGAAATAGTTACTTACTTGATACCCATTATTTGCTTCCGGACAAATATAATCCACCAAAACTTCTACAGCATACTCAACATCATGATTTTTTTCTGCTGTGTCGGCAGCAGGTGCGCCTTGAGGCGGCAAAATATTAAACCACCATTGCATTATACGTTCACTTTTAGAAAAAAAACGATGTCCTCCTATATCAATTCGGTTTCCTTTGTAATTAAAGGTTTGAGCAATCCCACCTATGGCCGAAGTAGATTCAAATATAACAGGTTTAATATTAGTGCGCTTAAGCAATTCATATGCAGCAGTAATACCTGCTGGGCCTGCCCCAGCAATTACAGCTTTTTGTTTATTCATAAAAGACAGTTAGCTGAAATACGATAGTTAGAATTTTTGTTTTGCTATTAATATCTTAAAAGACATAGTTTTACTATTAGTAAATCTTCTATAATAACAGATTATTTACTTTATTTTCTTGTCTTAAAGTAAATAATTGGCTAGTTAAACCATATTTTACAATTAGATAGAGAATCTTAACTCCAGCCTTAATACTTCCGCTTAATGTACCGCTAATCTTAGATTTACCTAAGCGTTGCTTATAGCGTACAGGAACTTCTTTAATTTTTAGTTGATGTTTTAAGGCTTTAATTTGCATTTCTACTGTCCAACCAAAATTTAAGTCGCTCATTTGTAAATCTTTTAGCTTACTTGCTTTAATGGCTCGAAAAGGCCCTAAGTCGCTATAGTTAAAACCCCAAAATAGCTTAATTAGCCTAGTAGCCAGCCAATTACCAAATATTTGTTGTGGAGTAAGCGCACCTTTTTCTTTATTTCCCAAAACCCTTGAACCTATTACTAAATCCATATTATCAATAATAATAGGTTTAACAATTAAGTGTAAATCCTCTGGATAATCGCTATAATCCCCATCTAAGAAAACAATAATGTCTACTTCTGGTTTAACCAACTCTAGCCCACTTAAACAAGCTTTTCCATAACCTCGTTTTGGTTCAAATACTACTTCAGCATCAAAGCCCTTTGCTACTACTGAAGTAAGATCACTACTTCCATTATCTACAACAATTATTTGGTAAATAGTTGGTAGTTCTTCCAACACTTTTCCAATAGCTTTTTCTTCATTAAGTGCGGGAATTATTACAGCAATTTTTGATTGGTTAGAAATATTTTTTTCCAAAAGTGAACCGTTAATTTTTGAGTTAAAAATTTCAACTATTAATTTTAGCTATGCTAGTTTTAGGAACAAAATTTTATCTTTGGGGTCAAAAAAATCAATCTTTCTAATTTTTACTTTGGAGAAAATTTTATGGAAAAACCTAAGACTTCCCCTTCTACTTCTCCATCTATTAATGTAACACCTTTAATAGATGTTTTGCTAGTATTACTAATTATTTTTATGGTAATTACGCCTGTTAAACCACATAAATTTGACACTAAGACCCCAGAAAAACCTGATCTAAGCCAAGAGTCTTTAGCCCCTTCTCCAACTTTATTAGTAGTAAATATTAGTCGTAATCTTGAACTTACGCTTAATTCTCAGCCTATGGAGTTAATAGAGTTAAGTAGCCAATTAAGCACAATTTTACAACAACGTAGTTTAGACCAACGCACTCTATTTATTAAGGCCCCTAAAGATATTCGTTATGAATTTGTTACTAATGTAATTGATAATATCAAAGCCGCAGGTGCTGACCCAATAGGGTTACAAATAGATTATTTAGAATAAAACTTTTAATTAAAAAGTTGTGCCACTAGTCATAGCACAACTTTTTAACAATTAAGTTATAAAATTAGCAACAAATTCTTAAAAAGTTTGTTTTGCTTCAAAATTTTCTACCAGTTTGCTAATAACTGGCATTTTCCACATTTCATTTTGATAGGCTTTAATCATAGCGATTATAGCCATTACCAAAAAGGCTAGTGAAACTACTAAAGAAACAGGAATCATCAATAGTGCTAACATCCAACCAATAACAGGCACATAGCTAAAAATAGTACCAATTATGCTAAGTACAATCGAAAACACAATAGCTAGAGCTAAAAGCATCACTGATTGTAGAGAATGAAAGCGTACAAAACGGCTTTCTTTAGGTTCTGTAGCTAGAAAGATTACTGCAAAAATTACACCAAAAGGAACATAACAAAGTAGCCCAGCAATATTAAAATCTAAGGAAAGTACTTGAGTTTTATTACTTGGCAACGGTTGCTGGGAATAATATGGTTGTTGTCCTTGTCCAGGTTGTAAATCAATAATAGGTTGTTGGCTATTAAGTTGATCCATAAAGCCTCCTTTTGTTGATTAGTTCTCAACAATCATTCAGCAATATTTATGCCAAGTAATTTAGTTAACAATTATTGATTTTCAAAACTTTGTTTTAAGAAAAAAAGCTATTAAATATAATTGTAAATATTTATAAACAAACTAGTTATAGGTATTTATAATTTTATAAAAACTTCTTAGTAGATTTTCAAATAGCAATCATTTGGGCAATATCCACAGTCTTTGCGGATTCTTTCTAATAGGATCGTCAATCTAAGCTTAAATTAAATTGACGATCCTAGAAAAAATTAAATATCAAAATACATAGCAAATTCTAAAGGATGTGGACGTTGGCGGATGACATCAACTTCCTTTTTACGTTTATATTCAATCCAACGAGAGACTAAATTTTCTGTAAAAACGTCGCCTTTTAGAAGAAAATCGTGGTCTTGTTCAAGTGCTTTTAGAGATTCTTCTAATGAACCTGGCAAGCTAGGAACATTTTTTAGCTCTTCTGCTGGCAAATCATAAATATCTTTATCTAACGGCTGACCTGGGTCAATTTTATTTTGAATTCCATCTAGCCCAGCCATTAATAAAGCAGCAAAAGCCAGATAAGGATTGCAACTTGGATCAGGTGGACGAAACTCTATACGCTTTGCTTTAGGGTTTTGTGAAAACATTGGTATTCTTACGGCAGCAGATCGATTACGCGCTGAATAAGCTAAATTTACTGGTGCTTCAAAGCCTGGAACTAATCGTTTATAGCTATTAGTCGTAGGTGCAACAAAAGCAGCTAGTGCAGGAGCATGTTTTAAGAGTCCGCCAATATAGTAAAGTGCTGTTTTAGAAAGCCCTGCATATTCTTCACCAGCAAAAAGCGGCTTTTCACCTTTCCATAAGCTTTGATGACAGTGCATTCCGCTTCCATTATCGCCAAACAAAGGTTTGGGCATAAAGGTAGCTGCTTTACCATAAATATAGCAAGTATTTCTGACAATATACTTAAACAGCATTACATTATCAGCCGTAGCAAGCAAAGTAGAGAAGCGAAAATCTATTTCACATTGACCACCAGAAGCAACTTCATGATGGTGGCATTCTGCTTCAATACCAACTTCATTTAGATTAAGAGCTATTTCCGAGCGCAAGTCTTGAAGTTTATCTACAGGTGGGACAGGAACATAACCTTCTTTATGGCGAATACGATAACCTAAATTATTAGTTTGTCGTCCACTATTCCAATTACCTTCTTCACTATCAATTAGGTAAAAGCAATGATTAGGGTCATTTTGATAGCTAACACTATCTAAAACAAAAAATTCTGCTTCTGGGCCAAAAAAGCAAGTATCTGCAACACCAGTAAATTGCAAATAGCTCTCAGCACGTCTAGCCACACCACGAGGGTCTAAAAAATAAGGTTCTTTAGTGATCGGATCAGCAACATCAGCAATTATACAAAGTGTTGATTCCTCAAAAAATGGATCAACCCAACAACGATTAGCATCAGGTAGTAGTAACATATCTGATTCATTAATTGCTGCCCATCCTCTTAAACTAGAAGCATCAAACCCAAAACCGTCTACAAAAGAATCTTCTGAAAGTTGATTTATGGGAAAAGTCATATGATGCCATTGCCCAACTAGATCAGTAAAACGTAGATCTACAAATTTTACTTGTTTATCAACAGCAAAACGGAGTACCGTTTTTGCGTCCATGGTAATCCTCCAAAAATTAAATTTTACGTAAAATAACAAAGATATTATTTAGTATAAATTACTAGCATTAACCTCTTAGTCACCGTCTGGATAACTAAACAAGTTATCTAAACGGAAGCAGCAAGCTTATGTCAAGGAAAAGTACCGATAAATCACGGTTTTTCTAGCAGATAAATCACCTAAGAAACAAGAAAAAAGCTTTTGACACCCTTTAGTTAATTTGCTAAATTTCGTCGCTTATAAAATAAAATAAATTTACTTTTATAGTTGGAGGCAGAAAGAAAAAAAATACATGAAAAATACGCTTGAGGAAACAATACAAACTTATGGCATTGAAAATTGGGGTGCAGGTTTTTTTGGTGTCAATAAAAAAGGGCATCTTATCGTCCGACCTGCCGAGGATGATGTTTCTAGCGTTGATGTCTTAGAAGTAGTAGAAGATCTGCTACGTCGTGGCGTTAAATTACCTATAATCCTTCGTTTTCCTCAGCTACTCTCTCACCAAGTCCGTAAGCTTACTAGTAGTTTTCAGAACTCTATTAAAGAATATAACTATAAGGGTAATCATTTATGTGTTTTCCCAATGAAAGTTAACCCTAGACGAGATGTTTTAGAAGAAGTTTTAAGAGAGGGCCGACGCTATAATTTTGGTGTAGAAGTAGGCTCAAAGCCTGAACTCTACGGTGCTTTAGCCGTAGAACAATCCCCAGATTCTTTACTAGTTTGTAACGGTTTTAAGGATGAAGCCTATATAAGACTTGCTTTTATCGGACTTCGAGCGGGAAAAAAATTAATTTTAGTTATAGAAAAAGTAGAAGAGTTAGACATAATTTTACATCAAGCAAAAGAATTTAATATCAAGCCAAATATTGGTATTCGTGCCAGGCTTTATTCGCGTGGGTCAGGACGTTGGGAAAAATCAGGTGGAGAAACTGCTAAATTTGGTCTTACAACAAGCGAAATGCTAGAAGTCGTCCGCATACTTAGAGAAAATAATATGCTGGACTGTTTGAAGATGCTTCATTTTCATATTGGTTCACAAATTACTGATATCAAACGTGTTAAAAATGCTATGAAAGAAGCAGCCCGTGTTTATTGTAAAATTCGTGCCATGCATATTGACGTAGAATACCTTAATGTAGGCGGAGGTATGGGAGTAGATTATGATGGTAGCAAAACTAGTTTTGATTCCTCAGCAAACTATACAATGCAGGAATTTGCAAACGATGTAATTTATACAATTAAAGGCGTTTGTGAGGACGAAGATATCCCAGAACCAAATATTGTTACAGAATCTGGACGAATTGTTGCAGCATTTCATGCAATGATTATTACTAATATTCAAGATGAAATCGAAACCGTATTAGATGATATTTCTAAAGTAACTACTAATGAAGATGACCCACAGGTAGTTATTGAATTAAAAGATTTAGTAGAGCATGTTAGCTCTAAAAATTATCGGGAATACTACCATGATGCTTTAGAGCATAAAGAAGAGCTATTTACTTTATTTAATTTAGGTTTAATCACACTAGAAGACCGTGCAAAAGGTGAAGCTTTATTTTGGGAAGTTTGCGAAAGAGCTAACCGTTTTGCTCAACAATCTAAACTTATTAGTGAAGAGTTTGATGATCTTCAAAAAATTCTTAGTGCTAAATACCTCTGCAATTTTAGCATTTTCCGTTCTGTTCCTGATAGTTGGGCAATTGAGCAACTTTTCCCAATAATGCCAATCCATAAGCTTAACTCTCAACCTTCTGAGCATGCAACCTTAGTAGATCTTACTTGTGATTCAGATGGTATTATTGACAAGTTTGTAGACTTAAAAGATATTAAGGAAACCTTAGAGCTACATCATTTTTCACCTAAAGATCCTTATTATTTAGCATTTTTTATGATAGGTGCTTATCAAGAAGTAATGGGAAATTTTCATAATCTTTTTGGAACACTAAACGAAGCGCATGTCATTATTAACAGAGAAAATTATTTAATCAAAAAAATTATTACTGGCAGTAACTTAGGAGATGTGCTAGCTTTAGCTCGATATGATAAAAATTTTCTTTGGGAAAATTTCCAAAAACAACTTCATGAACAAGTTAAAATGGGTCGATTGACTGAAGCAGAAGCAGCCGAGCTACATAATGAATATGAAAAGAAAATTACTAACTATACTTATTTAGGGTAAAAACAACAAATTATGACAGGAACTGCTAAACCAAGTATCCCAAAAGATGCTGCATCTATTGTATTAATGCGTAACACTAGGGATCCTCATTTGTATTGGGTAAAAAGGGCTGATACTTTAGCTTTTATGGCTGGAGTAACAGCTTTTCCTGGTGGACAACGTGATACAGCAGATGGAGAAATTCCTGTCTTAAATGCAGAAAGCCCTGAATCAGCACAAATGATAACTTGTGCTATAAGAGAAATGTTTGAAGAAACTGGAGTGTTAATTGCCTTAGGAATAGAGCATATTTCCAAAGAGCAACTAGCTTCCCTTAGACAAGATTTATTAAAAGGATCACGTAGTTTTAAATCTATTTTAATGACAACTGGAGCAAGCCTAGATGCTAATTTGCTTACTCCAGCAGGCCGTTGGGTGACACCTCCTTTTGCTCCACGTCGTTTTGATACTTGGTTTTTTCTTGGATGGTTGCCTAAGAATCAAGAGCCAGAAATTATTATTGGTGAACTAGTAAAAGGTGGTTGGATAGCTCCTCAACAAGCATTAAACTCATGGCAAAAGGGCGAAGTATTATTAGCCCCACCAACACTTCATATAATCCGTACTTTGACTGAAGGTTTATCAATAGATATAAGTGCACGTTTAATGTCAGTTCCTGAAGCTAATCGTAGTATTGTACGTAAAATTGAAATGTATGATGGGATTTTGCTTTTTCCTGTTCTAACACCTACCTTACCACCTGCAACCCACACAAATTGTTATATTGTTGGTAGAGAAGAATTTGTTATTATTGACCCTGCTTCACCATATGAAGAAGAACAAGTTCAACTAGCTAATTTTATTGATAGCTTAATAGCAGAAGGCTGTAAACCCCGCGAAATTTTGCTTACACATTTTCATCCAGATCATGTTGGTGGGGTAGCAAACTTAAAAAATCGCTTAAATATTCCTGTCCGAGCGCATCCACTTACACAAAAAAAAGTTGGAGAAGCTTTTCATATTGACCAAATAATTGAAAATAATGAATTAATTCTATTGCCAGGAGATCTAGATTGGCGACTTAGAGCAATTTACACTCCAGGACATGCTCAAGATCATATTTGCTTTTTTGAAGAACGCACTGGAGCATTAATTTCTGGCGATTTAATTGTTGGAATGGGAACTGTAGTAATAGATCCGCCTGAAGGAAATATGCAGCATTATTTAGATTCATTAAATCGAGTTGGTCAACTTCCTATAACCGCTATTTTTGGTGCGCATGGTGCGCCAATGGGGGGCGCACATGCAAAAGTAAATCAATATATTTCTCATCGTCTTGCCCGCGAAACTAATATAATAAAAGCCATTGAACAAGGCTCAAGTACTGTTGCAGAAATCGTCAAACAAGTTTATACAGATGTGCCAGAAAAAATGCACAAACTCGCCGAACGTTCTGTTCTTGCACATTTGGAAAAGTTAATCCAATCAGGTCAAGTTGTTGAGCAACTTGGTCATTACAAGTTAGTTGGATAAAACTATGTCATTACTATCATCACCATCATCAAATACGGAAGATATGCCTCGCTCAGAAGCTTTATGGAAACGCATTCTAAAACAAGTCCTTATTGCTGTTTTTGCTTCTTCGGTAATGTTAGCTATTTATTTAATGGTAGTTAATGACCGTAAGGAAGATGAGGTTGTAGGAAAACATGCTTATGTAAGTAAAAATGGTAGTTATGTAGGAGAAATTAAAGGCAAAGGACTAAAAAAAGGCATTAAAGTTTATTACATCAAACAAGCTACAGGATCAATAATTTCTATGTCTGAAAGCTATATTGAAGTAAAAGATAGCCCTCCAAAATATGATTTTTAATTAATTTATAACAGGTAAATTCTTAATTTACTAAAAATTTAACCTAACCTCTAAAACACCTATAAAATTATGCCTCTTCATCAAACAACCGCTTTTATTTTACGTACCTTTCCACTTTCAGAAGCAGATAAAATCTGTGTATTACTTACTCGGTCTTCTGGTGTAATTCGAGGGGTTGCTTCTGGAGCAAGAAGGATGAAAAGCCGTTTTGGTGCTAGTTTAGAACCATTTACAGAAGTAAGTTTAACCTATCATGAAAAAGAAGGCCGTGAGCTTGTAAAAATTTCTAATTGTGAAATTCTGCGCTCTCCATTTCATTATGCAGGCAAAACAGAAAATGCAGCAGCACTTTCTTATCTTACAGAACTACTTTGTGAATTTTCCCCAGCACATGAAAAAAATGAAAAACTTTACAGGCTAGTTACAGCTACAATGGAGGCAATGAGCAAAGAGCTTTCACTATCAAGTTTATTAAGATATTTTGAAGTTTGGTTACTTAAAATTTCTGGATTTTTTCCTGACTTAAATAAATGTGTTGGTTGTAGTAGTGAAATTGCTGAGTCTAGTGGCGTTTGGCTAGCACCTGACGGTGCGCCTCAATGCTATGGTTGTAGTGGTGCAAGAGGAATAGCAATTTCTAGTGAGTTAAAACAATGCTTTGCATCAATACTACGTAATAATCCAAGTATTTTTGCTGGGCAAACTAACCCAACTGAGCATTTAACAGCAATAGAAGATATCAGTTACCGTTTAATTCGTCGTACTATTGAGCGAGATTTGCGTTCTTATAGCTTGATGAATCAAGTACAAGCAGAATCTAAACTTACTTAACTACTAGCAATAAATATCTTATTTTCAATAAGTTGAGGCCATTATTATGACTAATTATGTATATCTTTTTGCCAATGGGCAAGCAGATGGTAATGCAAGCATGAAAGATTTACTTGGGGGTAAAGGTGCTGGACTAGCAGAAATGACTAATGCAGAGCTACCTGTTCCACCAGGATTTACTATAAGCACACAAGCTTGCACAGCTTATTACAAAGCCGATCAAGCATTTCCTCAAGGAATGTGGGAAGAAACTTTAGCAGCATTAAATAAGGTAGAACAAGCCACTGGAAAAGGGTTTGGAAATAAAGAAAATCCGCTACTTGTTTCCGTTCGTTCTGGAGCTAAATTTAGTATGCCTGGTATGATGGATACAGTATTAAATCTAGGGCTTAATGAAGAAACCCTTCAAGGTCTTGCTGCTTTAACCCAAAATGAACGTTTTGCCTATGATGCCTACCGCAGATTTATACAAATGTTTGGCAAGATTGTACTTGATATAAGCCCAGAAAAATTTGAGCATATTTTTGACCACCAAAAACATAAAGTTGGAGTCAAAGAAGACACTGATTTAACAGTTGATTCATTAAAAGAAGTTTGCCACCAATTTAAGCAGTTAGTTAAAAAAGAAACTGGTAATGATTTTCCAACAGATCCCCTTCAACAATTAGAGTTATCAATTCGTGCTGTTTTTGCGTCATGGAATGGAAAACGCGCTATAGATTATCGTCGTGTTCATAGAATCTCTGACGATCTTGGAACTGCTGTAAATGTTGTAGCAATGGTCTTTGGCAATATGGGAAATGATTCTGGCACAGGTGTAGCATTTACCCGTAATCCTTCAACAGGTGAAAAAGAACTTTTTGGCGAATATCTAGCTAATGCTCAAGGTGAAGATGTTGTGGCAGGCATTCGTACACCAAAGAAAATTTCACAACTAAAAGAAGATATGCCAGAAGTCTATGACCAATTTGTTAAAGTTGCTGAAATGCTAGAGCGACATTATAAGGATGTCCAAGACTTAGAATTTACTATTGAGCGTGGCAAATTATGGATGCTTCAAACCCGAAATGCTAAACGCACAGGTGCAGCAGCAATAAAAATTGCTGTTGATTTAGTTGAAGAAGGAATTATTGATAAAGCTACAGCCGTCACTAGAGTAGAGCCAGGCCATTTGGATGCGTTACTTCATCCAATGATTGACCCATCAGAAAAATTAGAGGTTTTAGCTAAAGGCTTGCCTGCTAGCCCAGGTGCTGCTAGTGGTAAAGTTGTCTTTTCTCCAGATGAAGCAGAAACTTTAGCTAAAGAGGGCGAAAAAGTAATTTTAGTTAGAATTGAAACCGCGCCAGATGATTTTCATGGAATGGTTGCTGCTCAAGCAATCCTAACGGCTAGGGGTGGAATGACAAGTCACGCTGCTGTTGTAGCTAGAGGAATGGGAAAATGCTGTGTTGCTGGTTGTAGTGATTTAAGTATTAGCTATGAAAAAGAGCGATTTAGCGTTGGTAGTCAGGTAGTAAATAAAGGTGATTACATCACTGTAGACGGCACTTTAGGACGTGTAATTTTAGGTCAAGTTAAATTGATTGACCCTCGTCCAGATGAAAATTTCCATAAATTTATGACTTGGGTTGATGAATTTAGAAGACTGCGAGTTAGAACCAACGCCGATACTCCGCATGACTCTGAAGTAGCACGAAAATTTGGTGCTGAAGGCATTGGGCTATGTCGTACAGAACATATGTTTTTTGAAGGCAACCGAATTGATGCTATGCGAGAAATGATTGTGGCTAAAACTCAAGAAGAAAGACAACACGCACTTAGCAAAATAGAACCATTCCAAACAGAAGATTTTATTGGAATTTTTAAAGCAATGGATGGCTATCCAGTAACAATTCGCACACTTGACCCACCATTACATGAATTTTTACCTCATGAACAAGAAGAAATTGACGAGCTAGCACAAAAGCTAAATATTCCAAGTGCTGAGCTTACCAATAAAATTAAAAGCCTCTATGAAGCTAATCCAATGCTAGGGCATCGTGGTTGTCGTCTTGGTATTGCTTACCCAGAAATTACCGAAATGCAGGCTAGAGCAATCTTTTCTGCTGCTGTTACAGTTAAACGACAAGGTGTAACGGTTATTCCTGAAGTGATGATCCCGCTTATAAGCGATGTAAAAGAGCTAATTTCACAAGCAACCCTAGTTCGCAAAGTGGCTCAAGAAGTCTTTGAAAAAGAAGGTCTTAGCGTTGATTATTTAGTTGGAACAATGATTGAACTACCTCGCGCCGCACTAACAGCAAATAAAATCGCTACAGTAGCAGAATTTTTCTCATTTGGCACAAATGATTTAACTCAAACAACTTACGGTTTAAGCCGAGACGACTCTGGTCGCTTTTTACCACTTTATGTAGAGAAAAAGATTTTTGCCGAAGATCCTTTCCAAGTCCTAGATCAAGAAGGTGTAGGAAAACTAGTTGAAATGGCTGTACAACTAGGACGCGGTGCAAGAGAAAATCTTAAAGTTGGTATTTGTGGCGAGCATGGCGGCGAACCAAGCAGCGTAGCTTTTTGCCATCGTGCAGGGCTAAATTACGTTAGCTGTTCACCTTATCGTGTTCCTATTGCGCGACTTGCTGCGGCTCAAGCTGTTTTAAGCGAAGGAAAAGCCAACTCTCAAACAGCTTAAATAAAACTTTTTAACAAAGTTTGGGAGTACAAGAATTTCGTTTGTACTCCCATATAGTTTCTTAAAATGTCTACTCTTTCTAAAATTATTAAACTCAACAAAAATAACTTCTTACAGATCCTTGAAGAACTAAAGCTTTCCTTAAACATAACTGACTTAAAAAATAACATTACTCAACTAATCACTAATTTATCAGACACAGATAATAATTCTTTATTTCTTCCAAACTCATTAAATATAGAATCAATAGAAATTAACCAAGATTATTTGACTAAGGAATTATTACAAATAAAAGATGCTCAAACTTTAGACCGAGCAATTTATTATATTAAGCGGCTAGAAAAAGCTGTAACAAGCATAAAAACTAGTGATATTAATGATATAAACATAAATCGCTGGAAAGAATACGATGAGATATTAACTGATAGTTTATGGATAATAGATAAACGAGATAGTAGCGGAGTACATTCTGCTGGTTATTGGGGAAATTTTATTCCACAAATTCCAAACCAAATGATGAAAAGATATACTAAAAAAGGTGATTGGGTTTTAGATACTTTTTTAGGTTGTGGGACAACTTTAATTGAAGCTCAAAGACTTGGACGAAACTGCATTGGTGTAGAACTTCAAGCAAATATTGTAGAAAAAGCTACTAATTTTATTAATAGCGAGCCTAATAATCATTTAACTACTTGGAAAATACTTAATCAAGATAGTGCTGCAATTGATTACAATTGCATACTAAAACAACTAGGTATTAATTCTGTCCAACTAGTAATAATGCACCCACCTTATTTTGACATTATTAAGTTTAGTGAGGATCCAAAAGATTTGTCTAATGCTAATT
>Ga0268299_1002708_pt1 | contig 19508 bp, 13 predicted proteins | sample NOBtaG_FD_193484 | JGI IMG/M metagenome (GOLD analysis project Ga0268299, IMG submission 193484) | Activated sludge microbial communities from bioreactor in Nijmegen, Gelderland, Netherland - NOB reactor | ecosystem: Engineered > Bioreactor > Aerobic > Activated sludge | place: Netherlands...
TCGTCTCTGGCGCCGCGCCCGTGCCTCGTCGACCCTTCGGTTCACTCATCTCCGGCATGCCTCCGCTCTCCCCTTAAACCCGCAACCCCCGCTTTCCGCAAGTGTTTCAGCGGCACGGAGGAGAGCTGGCGCGGGCTGCCGGGGAGCTCCGGACGCCGCCCCGGGCCGTTCTATCGGCCCCGCCATCCAGGCGGGCGCTTGTCGAGGAAGGCGCGCATGCCCTCGGTCCGATCCTCGGAGGCGAAGGTGACGGCGAAGGCCTCGGCCTCGAAGGCACAGGCGGTCGCCAAGTCGGCGTCGGCGACGGTGTTGATCGAGGCTTTCGCCTGCTCGAGCCCCACCGGCGCCTTGGCGGCCAGGGCAGCGGCCCGCTTGTCGATCTCGGTGGCGAACTCGTCCAGGGGAAGGACGTGGTTGACCAGTCCGATGCGGAGCGCTTCCTCGACGCCGATCAGGTCGCCCGAGTAGATCAGCTCGCGCGCCCGTGCGACTCCGACCCGCCGCGGCAGACGCTGGGTGCCGCCGAAGCCCGGAATGATCCCGAGATTGATCTCCGGCTGACCGAAGCGCGCCTTCGGCGAGGCGAGGATGAAGTCACAGGCGAGCGCGAGCTCGAGGCCTCCGCCCAAGGCGAAGCCGTTCACCGCGGCGATCACCGGGATGGGCAGATCCTCCAGGGCGTGCATCAGTCGGTGGCCGAGTCGCGCGAAGCGTCGTGCCTCGACGGCGGACATGTCGACCATGGCGGCGATGTCCGCGCCGGCGCAGAAGGCCTTGTCGCCCGCGCCGGTCAGTACGAGGCAGCGAACGATCCTGCCGCGCCGTACCTCTCGCACCGCCATCGTCAGCTCGCGCAGCGTCGCCTCGTTGAGGGCATTCAGAGCCTTGGGGCGATTGAGCGTGATCCGGCCGACCGCGCCGGAGGCATCGAGGATGATGTTGTCGTAGGCCATCAGTACTCCGGCTTCAGATCGAACCGGTGCGTCGACTCGAGGAAGCGCACGGTGCGGGTTCGCGAGCGCATGACCACCGAGTTGGAAACTGCGCCGCCGCGGATGTAGCGCACTCCGCGCAGGTAGTCGCCGTTGGTCACCCCCGTCGCCGCGAACATCACGCTACCGCCCGCCATGTCGTCGGCTTCCAGCCTTCTTTCGAGATCGGTGATGCCGGCCGTCTTGATCCGCTCCGTCTCCTCGCCGTTGCGCGGGCGGATCCGTGCCTGCATCCCGCCGCCCGCGCACCGTACCGCCGCGGCCGTCAGAATCCCCTGCGCGGCTCCACCCACCCCCATGAGCATGTCGACGCCGGCATCGATACGCGTGGTCGCAATCGCTGGTCCCACGTCGCCGTCGTTCAGCAGCTTCACGCGCGCCCCAGCCCTGCGCAGCTCCGCGATCAGCTTCTCGTGGCGGGGGCGATCGAGCACGGCGACGGTCAGATCCGCGACGTACACACCCTTGGCCTCGGCCAACGCTCGCAGGTTGGTCGTCGGCGACTGGTCGAGATCGATCACGCCGCGTCCTTCCGGCCCGACGACGATCTTGTCCATCTGCGTCTCGGGACAGCGGAGGAAGGCACCCGGCTCTCCCACGGCGATGATCGCCAGCGCGTTGTCGCCACCGGTGGCGCAGATGGTTGCGCCCTCGAGCGGATCGAGTGCGACGTCGATCTCGGGGCCGTTCATGCTGCCGACGCGTTCCCCGACGTAGAGCAGGTCCGACTCCGCCGGAGAGCCCTCGCCAATGACGATCGTGCCGCTGAGCGCGATCGACGAGAAGGCTCGTCGCATCGCCTCGCCTGCGGCGCGATCGGCCGCGGCGACGTCGCCGCGGCCCATGAGACGGCCGGCTGCGAGGGCTGCTGCCTCGGTAACGCGAACCACTTCGAGAGCGAGATTGCGATCCATTGCTCCTACCGATCCTGCCTGCGGTCGCCGCACCCGCGGGACGCGCTCAGTCCAGCTCCAGGAACTCAGCCAGTCTGTCCAGGCTGGCGGGGACGCGCGTCGGCTCGCCAACCTGCTTGAGTGCGGTGTCGGGGTCCTTGAGGCCGTGACCCGTGAGGGTACAGACGACGACGTCCCCCGCGCGCAGCACTCCGGAGGGGGCGAGCTTGATGACGCCTGCGACGCTGGCGGCCGAGGCGGGTTCGCAGAACACCCCCTCCAAGCGACCGAGAAGCTGGTACGCGTTCAGGATCTCGTCGTCGGTGACCTCGTCGATCACGCCGCCCGACTCGTCGCGCGCCCGCACGGCGTGCTCCCAGCTCGCCGGATTGCCGATCCGGATGGCCGTCGCGATCGTCTCGGGCTTCTCGATGGCATAGCCGCGCACGATCGGGGCGGCTCCCGATGCTTGGAATCCCATCATCCGCGGGAGGGAGTCCGATTTGCCGAGCCGTCGATACTCGCCGTAACCGCGCCAATAGGCCGTGATGTTGCCGGCATTGCCGACCGGCAGAAAGTGATGCGTGGGCGTCCGCCCGAGTTGGTCGCAGACCTCGAAGGCGGCGGTCTTCTGCCCCTCGATGCGATAGGGATTGATCGAGTTGACCAGGGTCACGGGGTAGCGGTCGGCGGCCGCGCGTACCATCGTCAGGGCGTTGTCGAAGCTGCCCTCGATGCTGAGAATGCGAGCGCCGTGCATGACCGCCTGCGACAGCTTACCCTTGGCGATGTTGCCGTGCGGCACGACCACGAACGCCTTGATCCCGGCACGGGCGGCGTAAGCCGCGGCCGAGGCGGAAGTGTTCCCGGTCGAGGCGCAGATGACCGCCTTGGAGCCCTCTTCCACCGCCTTGCTGATCGCCATCGTCATGCCGCGATCCTTGAACGAGGCGGTCGGGTTCATCCCCTCCAGCTTGAGGTGCAACTCGGCTTCAATGCCGATGTGGCGCGCCAGCCGGTCGCAGCGGACGAGCGGCGTATTGCCCTCGTGCAAGGTGACCACCGGGGTGGTGGCGGACACCGGCAGGTGGGCGCCGAAGTGGCGGATGAGCCCGGGCCAGAGAGAGGTCTTCTGGGTCATGCGCCCAACCGATCCTCGATGCGGATCACCGATGGCCGACCCTTGACCGCGCTGAGCTTTGCGATCGCCGCAAGCGCGCGTCGCAAGCTGCGCTCCGAGGCCTCATGAGTGTGAATCACGACGGGCACCGCTCCCTTCTCTTCACGCTCGCGCTGGATGACCGAGGCGATCGAAATGCCGTTGCGCCCGAGTGCCTGCGCGATCTGGCCGAGCACCCCCGGCCGGTCGAGGGCCATGAAGCGAACGTAGTACTGGCTGACGAGGTCATCGAGGGGCCGCACCCGAAGCCGTCGGACGTCGGCGAACGGCAGGCCGAGAGGGGCAACCCGCGTGCCGCCGGTACCGCGAATGCTGCGGGCGACATCGATCAGGTCGGCCACGACGGCGGTCGCCGTCGGCATCATCCCCGCCCCCTGCCCGATGTAGACGCTCTGTCCGAGGGCCTCTCCCATCACCGCGATGGCGTTGAACGCTCCGTTCACGTCGGCCAGCACGTGGCTGCGGGGAACCATGGTCGGGTGTACGCGTGCCTCGATGTCGTCGCCGTCCGCCTTGGCGATGGCGAGTAGCTTGATGACGTAGCCGAACTCCTCGGCGAAGGCGATGTCGGTGGCGGTCACGGTGCGAATTCCCTCGACCGGGATGGACTTGAACGGGACGCGAGCGCCGAAGGCGAGCTGCACCAGCAGCGAGAGCTTGTGGGCGGAGTCGATGCCGTCGATGTCGAACGAGGGGTCGGCTTCCGCCAAACCGTCCTTCTGCGCCTGCGCCAGGACCGCGCCGAACTCCCCCCCCTGCCTGGTCATCGTGCTGAGGATGTAGTTGCAGGTGCCGTTGACGATGCCGTAGACGGCCTGGTTGCGGTCTCCAGCGAGCGCTTGCTTCAGGGTGCGGATGATCGGAATCCCGCCGCCGACGCTGGCCTCGAAACCAACCTCGACCCCGCCTCTCTCGGCGGCGGCGAAGACCTCCTCACCGTGGACGGCGAGCAGCGCCTTGTTGGCTGTCACCACCGGTTTACCGCGACCGATGGCGTGAAGGACGAAGCGCCGGGCGGGCTCGTAGCCCCCGATGAGCTCCACGATCACGTCGATCCGCGGATCGTCGATCAACTCGAGCGCGTTGCGGGTGAGCAGCTTGCGGTCGACGCGAATTCCGCGATCGGTCGTCAGGTCGAGATCGGAGATGCCGCCGAGGACGAGATCGCACCCGAGGCGTTCGCGGATGTGTGCCCGGTTGCGTTGCAACAGCTTGACGACACCCGTGCCGATCGTGCCCCAGCCGATCAGGCCGACGCGAACCTCCCCACGCACTGACTTCATCAGATCGACGCCGCGATGCTCTCCAGAAGAAAGGGGCCGGGATCAGCCCGGCCCCAGACGTGCGCGAAGATAGTCGATTTGCCCCTCGGGAGCAAATTTTCGGAGCTCACATCGATGGACTCGAGGCACGGCTCAGAGCTCGATCTCCGGGTAGAGGGGATGGCGCTGCAGCAGATCGGCGGCCCGCCGTGCCGCAGCCTGCCGGACCTGCTCGTCGAGGCGGAAGTTGGCTTGCGATTTCTTACCCGCATTCGAGCCCTTCGCGATCGTCTCGGCCTCCGTGGCGGCCAGCACCGAGTGGATGATCGAGGCGATCTCGCGCATCTCGTCCGCCCCCATGCCGAGGGTGGTCATCGCCGGCGTGCCGAGGCGGAGTCCGCTGGTATACCAGGCCCCATTGGGATCGTACGGAATGACGTTGCGGTTGAGCGTCACGCCGGCGGAGCGGAGGGCGCTCTCCGCCTGGCGTCCGGTCAGACCGAAGGAACGCACGTCCAGGAGGACGAGGTGGTTCTCCGTGCCCCCGGTCACGACCCGGACGCCGAGGGCGGAGAGCGCCTCCGCGAGATGGGCGGCATTGTCGACCACGCGCCGGGCATACGTCTGGAACTGCGGCTGCGAGGCCTCGGTGAGGGCGACCGCTTTCGCGGCGATGACGTGCTCGAGCGGCCCCCCGAGAACCAGCGGGCAGCCGCGGTCGACGTTCTCCGCCAGCGCCTTCTTGCAGAGCACCATGCCGCCGCGGGGACCGCGAAGGGTCTTGTGCGTGGTGGTCGTGACGACGTGGGCATGAGCCACGGGATCGAAGTCGCCGGTGAAGACCTTGCCTGCCACCAGGCCGGCGAAGTGTGCCATGTCGACCATGAAGGTCGCCCCGACTTCGTCGGCGATCTCCCGAAAGATGCGGAAGTTGATCTTGCGCGGGTACGAGCTGTAGCCGGCGATCAACAGCAGGGGCTTCTCTTCGCGCGCCCGGCGCCGGACCTCGTCGTAGTCGAGCATGCAGGTCTCGCGGTCGACGCTGTAGGCGCAGTAGCGGAACAGCTTGCCCGAGACGTTCGGGCGGAATCCGTGGGTGAGATGACCGCCGGCATCGAGCGCCATGCCCATCATCTTCTGGTTGCCTAGCTCCTGCCGCAGGGCCTCCCACTCGGACTCCGACAGCTCGATCACGGCGCTCTTGCCGAGGCGCTCGAGGGCGGGTGCCTCGACGCGCTGGCTCAGCACCGCCCAGAACGCCACCAGGTTGGCGTCGATGCCGCTGTGCGGCTGGACGTAGGCGTGTTCCGCACCGAAAAGGCTGCGTGCCAGCTCGACGGCGCGGGATTCGATCGCGTCGACGTGCTCGCAGCCGGCATAGAAGCGATGCCCGGGCGCACCCTCGCTGTACTTGTCGCTGAGCCAGTTGCCCATCGCCAGCAGCACGGCGGGCGAGGCGAAGTTCTCGCTGGCGATCAGCTTGAGCTTCGAGCGCTGGTCGGCGAGCTCGCGTCGCAGGCCGTCGACGATCTCGGGCGCGACGCGGGACACGACGTCGAACGCGGCGGCGTAGGCGACGGTCTCGGCGGAGATCTTCGCGCCGGAATAGCCGGGAATCTGCTTGCGCAGGTAACGATCGAGCAGCGATTCGGACATGGGCGCCTCCTTCGGTCTCATAACCGGACCCGCTCGGGGTCCCGGCGCCCAGGCGTGCGGCTCGAAAGCGTCGCTCCCCGGTGGTCTGTTCCACCTCGAAACGCCAGTCGCGACGAGCGGGATCGTACGAGCCTCGGGGGCGTGAGTCAATGACGTCGGCGGCATCTCTGGCCTCTGGATCGCGGCGAGAATTCGTCTATAGCGGCGCCCATGGCGGAGAGGCGGAGGTCCTTCCTCGACCTGGTGGAGCGGTTGGGGAATCGCCTGCCCGATCCGGCAGTCCTCTTCCTGATCGCGCTGCTCGTCACCTGGGTGGCCTCGGCGGCTCTGGCGCCGATCCAGTTCGCCGAAACCGACCCACGTTCGCTGGTCGCCGGCGGCACGCCCGCGCCCATTCGCGTCGCGAGCCAGCTCGAGGGCGGTTCGCTGGCGCGCTTCCTCTCCAGCATGGTGAAGAACTTCACCGACTTCCCGCCCCTGGGAGTCGTGCTGGTGGCTCTGCTGGGGGTGGGAGTGGCGGAGCACGCAGGGATGATCGCGGCCGGGTTGCGCGCCCTGCTGCGAATCACGCCGGTGGCGATGCTGACGCCGATGCTGCTGCTGGTTGCCATTCTGAGCCACACGGCGGCCGACGCAGGCTACGTCCTGGTGATCCCGTTGGGCGGGATCATCTTCGCCGCTGCCGGCCGCCACCCCGTGGCCGGCATCGCAGCGGCTTTCGCAGGCGTGGCCGGCGGCTTCAGCGCCAATCTGTTGCCGTCGAGCCTGGATCCGCTGTTGCAAGGCTTCACCCAATCGGCCGCCCAGATCGTGGCTCCGGGCCGGCTGGTGAACCCGCTTTGCAACTGGACGTTCACGGCGAGCTCGACCTTCCTCATCGTCGCCCTGGGCTGGTTCATTACGGACTGGGTGGTCGAACCGAGGCTGCGCGGCGTCGCGGTCGACGTCGATGCGGACGGGGCGCCGCGCTTGGCGGAAACGCCCCCGGGTGAACGCCGCGGCCTACTCGCCTCGCTCGTCGCCGTCGTCGTGTGTCTCGTCGCGCTCGCGGTTGCAGCATGGCCGACCGCCTCGCCGTTGCGTTCGCCCTCGGGCGACCTCACCGCCGCCAGCGCTCCACTGATGGGCGCCATCGTCCCCCTCATCTTCCTGCTGTTCCTCGTACCGGGAGTGGTGTTCGGCTGGGTCGCCGGCACGTTCCGGAGTCATCGCGACGTGGTCGAGGGCATGAGCCGCTCGATGAGCACGATGGGGCACTACATGGTGATGGCGTTCTTCGCCGCTCAGTTCACCTACGCGTTCCGCGAGTCGAACCTCGGCGCACTGGTCGCCGTCAAGGGCGCGGATGCCCTGGTCGCAGCGCAGGTTCCCCCGTCTCTCACCCTCCTAGGGATCATCGCTCTGAGCGCCGGGATCGATCTGCTGATCGGCTCCGCATCCGCCAAGTGGGCCATCCTCGCCCCGATCTTCGTACCGATGCTGATGCAGACCGGGATCTCGCCGGAACTGACGCAAGCGGCGTATCGGGTCGGCGATTCGGCGACCAACATCGCCACGCCCCTGATGCCGTACTTCCCGCTGGTGGTCGCCTACTGCCAGCGCTGGGTGAAGGGCACCGGGATCGGCACGCTGCTGTCGCTGATGGTGCCCTACTCCGTGACGTTCCTGATCGCCTGGACCGGCCTCCTGCTGGCGTTCTGGCTCACCGGCATCCCGCTCGGGCTGCAATCCACGTACACCCACCCCTGACTCGACGGAGAAGGACACATGACCGACGAAGGCACGATTCTCTACGAGACGCCCGCAGGCGGCGTGGCGCGCATCACGATGAATCGACCCCGGCAGCGCAATGCCCAGAGCGTCCGGATGACGTACGAGCTGAACGACGCTTTCGATCGCGCCGCGCAGGATGACGCCGTGAAGGTCATCATCCTGGCAGGCAGCGACCCTCACTTCTCCGCGGGCCACGATCTGCGTGATCGCTCGTCACCGGGCGAACACCGCACGGTCGGCACCTGGAGCGGCTTCGATCTCGCCGGCGCGGAGGGCTACCTCGCACGAGAGGAAGAGATCTATCTGGGCATGTGCCGTCGTTGGCGGAGCATCCCGAAGCCGACGATCGCCCAGGTCCAGGGCAAGTGCATCGCCGGTGGCCTGATGCTCGCCTGGATCTGCGACCTGATCGTCGCCAGCGATGACGCACAGTTCCAGGACCCCGTCGTCCAGATGGGCGTGTGTGGGGTGGAGTACTTCGCCCATCCCTGGGAGCTCGGCGCGCGCAAGGCGAAGGAGATGCTCTTCACGGCGGACTGGCTCGGGGCGGCCGACGCCCACCGCCTCGGGATGGTGAACCACGTCGTGCCGCGGGCGGAGTTGGCGGCCTTCACCCTCGCCATGGCACGGCGCATCGCCGAGAAGCCCTCGTTCGCGCTCAAGCTGGCCAAGGAGGCGGTCAACCAGACCCTGGAGGCGCAGGGGCAGTGGGCGGCCATGCTCGCCGCGTTCAACCTCCATCACCTCTGCCACAGCCACAACATGCAGGTTCACGGGATGTTGATCGACCCTGCCGGCATCAGGATCTGACCGGGGTCCTGCGCGACGAGCACCGCGATTTTGGTTTGACATGGACGGCGGATTAGGGTTGTTGCTCGGCTGCAACGAGAAAGGGGGAGACATGAGGGGGGTCCTTACGAGAGCCATCCGGATGATCGTTCTTCTGGCCGCGCTCAACGCGCTCGCCGTCGGCTTCGCAGGGTGCGGCGGTGAAGCGGAGGTGACGGTGGTACCGCAGCCCACACCGACGCGCACTCCCGATCCGGGCGAAGAGTAGCCACCGCTCGCAGGTCGGCGTCGGAACGGGTCCCCGACGCCTCAGCCGGTGGTCGCCAGCTCGAGACGGCCGGCCCACCGATGGCGGAGGACTGCGCGGATGGCGACCGACTCCGGCGCCGTCAGGTCGGGATCCCGGTCGAGCCAGGACTGAGCGGCTCGCCGGGCCTCCTCCAGCACGCGGCCGTCGCGCACCAGGTTGGCGACGCGGAAGTCGGGCAGACCGGACTGACGCGTGCCCAGGAAGTCGCCGGGACCTCGCAGGCGGAGGTCCATCTCGGCGATCTCGAACCCGTCGTTGCTGTCCACCATCGCCTGCAGGCGCTGGTTGGCCTCGTCGCCTCGGGCGTAGGAGGCGACGAGTAGGCACATGGAAGCATGCGGGCCGCGCCCTACCCTTCCACGCAACTGGTGAAGCTGTGCCAACCCGAAGCGCTCCGCGTGCTCGATGACGATCACGGTTGCGTTTGGTACGTCGATGCCGACCTCGATCACCGTGGTGCTGAAGAGGATCTGCAGATCGCCCTCCTTGAAGCGGCGCATGACGGCGTCCTTTTCGTCGGCTTTCATGCGGCCGTGGATCAGACCGGCGCGGTAGTTGGCAAAGACGCTGCGCGAGAGCTCGCGCGCCATGGTGGTGGCGTCGCGTAGAGCCGGATCGTCGGACTCCTCGACGAGCGGGTAGACGACGTAAGCCTGTCGGCCCTGGTCGACCTCTCGGCGCACGAGGTCGTAGACCTGCGGGCGGCGGTTGTCCTGGAACAGCATGGTGCGGATCGGTGTCCTGCCCGGCGGAAGCTCGTCGAGGAAGGACAGCTCGAGGTCGGCGTAGAGCGTCAACGCGAGGGTCCGCGGGATCGGCGTCGCCGTCATCAGCAGGATGTGGGGCGATCCGAGCGCGCGCAAGGCAGCGCGCTGCAGCACGCCGAAGCGATGCTGCTCGTCGATGACGCCCAGACCGAGAGCGCGAAAGCGCACCTTCTCCTGAATCAGCGCCTGCGTGCCGACCACCAGGGGCAGGCTGCCGTCCGCCAACCCGGCATAGATCGCCTTGCGCTCCGGACCCTTGGTGTCGCCGGTCAGAAGAGCCAGGTCCACTCCCAACTGGCTCGCCAGGGGTGCGAGGTTGCGGAAGTGCTGCTCCGCGAGCAGCTCGGTCGGCGCCATGAAGGCGGCCTGATGCCGATTGTCGACAGCGACCAACGCCGCGCTCAGGGCGACGATGGTCTTGCCGCTGCCCACGTCTCCCTGGATCAGCCGGTGCATCGGGCGGGAGCGCGCCATGTCGGCTTCGATTTCCGCCACCACCCGCTCCTGTGCGCCCGTCAGGCGGAAGGGCAGGATCTCGCGCAGGCGGCGCGGACCGCTGCCGGCAACGAGTGCGACGCCCTCTTCCACGGCCGACTGGCGGCGGCGCAGCAGCAGACCCAGTTGCAGGAAGAACAGTTCGTCGAACACCAGGGCGCGGTGTGCCGGCGAGGCGAACTGCTGGAGCGCGTCGATGTCATCGTCGTCGCCGGGGATGTGCACTCGCCGCAGCGCCTCTCCGAGGTCGAGCAGCGAACGGGCCTCCGTCACCTCCGGCGGCAGGACGCTCGGCACCCGCTCCGCAAGCTCGCGCACGGCACCCTGCACGACCGCCCTCATCGCGCCGACCGTCATCGCCGTGGGCTTGCCGTAGACGGGCACGATGCCGCGCACCTCGCCTTCTCCCAACGGCTCGACCTCGGGGTGGGTGATGCGCAGGCTACGGCCCAGGCCCTGCTCGACGCGCCCCGTGATGACGTACTGCGCCCCCACCTGGTAGCGGCCGGCGAAGTACGCGACCCGGTTGTACCACGTGAGCGACAGGAGGCCCGACGAATCGCGCACCGCACCCTCGAGGAGGCGGCGACGGCTGCGGCCGGCGAAGCGCTCCGCCAGGTGGGCCATCGTGCCGACCACGGTCGCCTCCTGTCCCACCCGCAGACGCGCGATCTCGGTGACCTGGCGCCGGTCCTCGTAGCGGAACGGGAGGTGGTAGAGCAGGTCCTCGACCCGCAGCAGGCCGGACTTGCGCAGTAGCTCGGCGCGTCGGGGGCCGACGTGCTTCACGAACTGGACCGACTGACCGAGGAACTCGAGCAGAGGCTCGAGCGGGGGCCGTGTCGCCCGGTACGGCGCGGCCGGGGGCTCGCCGGCGGTCCGGATCCGCGCCACGATCGCACGGCAGTGCTCCGCAACCCGCGCGCGGGCGGTGGCGTCGGCACCGTCGAGATCGCGCAGGCCTCGTTCGAGAGCTTCCAACTCGCCCCGCAGCCTCTCCGACTGGGCCAGAGCGAGCCGGTGAGCCTTCTCGATCAACGCCGCGACCGGCACCTTGGTGCGGGCTGCCGCTTCCGGACTGGCGCCAGCCAGGAACTCCAGCGGCGCGCTGACGGCTTGCAGGAAGCTCTCGATCTGGGCGTTCACCGTTGCGGGCTCTCGTTCCTGCGCGGCGGGAGAGGGCCGGGCGGGCGCAGGGCTCAGCCCGTCTTGACGCGATAGTACTCCTGCAGCGGCTTGACCGAGAGGCCGCCCTTGCGGAGCGCGTCGATCGCCTCGGCTGCCGCTTCGGCGGCAGCGGCGGTGGTGAAGTACGGGACACGCAGTTCGAGCGCGCCGCGGCGGATCTCGAACGAGTCTATATTGGGCCCGTGCCCGATCGGCGTATTGATCACCATCGCGATCTGCCCTTTGCGCAGGAGGTCGACGATGTGCGGACTGCCCTCGGCCACCTTGTTGACGGGGTCGACCGCGAGGCCCAACTCGGCCAGGTGAGCGGCCGTGCCCCGGGTCGCCACCAGCCGGAAGCCGGCCGCGGCGAGACGTGCGGCGATCGGCCCGATGGCGCGCTTGTCGGCGTCCTGGACGCTGATGAACACGGCGCCACTGGCGGGCAGGATCGTACCGGCGCCGATCTCCGCCTTGGCGAAGGCGGCGCCGAAGGAGCCGTCGATCCCCATGACCTCGCCGGTCGACTTCATCTCCGGCCCGAGCAGCGTATCGACGCCCGGGAACTTGGCGAACGGAAAAACCGACTCCTTCACCGATACGTGCGCCGTCAGCACCTCCTCGGTGAAGCCCTGTCGCTCGAGCGAAACTCCCACCATCACCTTCGCCGCGACCTTGGCGAGGGACACGCCCGTCGCCTTGCTGACGAAGGGTACGGTGCGCGAGCCGCGCGGATTGACCTCGAGGATGAAGACCTGGCCGTCCTGGATGGCGAACTGCACGTTCATCAGGCCGATCACGCCCAACTCGGCGGCCAGCGCTTTGGTCTGGCGGCGGACCTCGTCCTGGATCGCGGCGGGCACCGACTTGGGCGGCAGCGAGCAGGCGCTGTCGCCGGAGTGCACGCCGGCGCGTTCGATGTGCTCCATGATCCCGCCGATCACCGTCTGCTCGCCGTCGCTGACCGCATCGACGTCGAGCTCGATCGCATTCTCGAGGAACTTGTCGACCAGGACCGGACGGTCGGGGGCGAGATCGACCGCTCGCGCCATGTAGGCGCGCAGGCTCTCCTCGTCGTAGACGATCTCCATGGCCCGCCCGCCGAGGACGTAGGAGGGGCGGAGCAGAACCGGGAAGCCGATCTGTCGGGCGATCGCGGCCGCCTCGTCGGTGTTGCGCGCCATGCCGTTGGGCGGTTGGCGCAGGCGCAACTTGGTGAGCATGGCGGCAAACCGTTCGCGGTCCTCCGCCCGGTCGATGGCGTCCGGGGGGGTGCCGAGGATGCGAACACCGGCCTTCTCCAGCGGCACGGCCAGCTTCAGCGGCGTCTGCCCGCCGAACTGAACGAAGATGCCCTCTGGCCCCTCGCGCTCGACGATGGTGAGGACGTCCTCGCGCGTGAGTGGCTCGAAGTAGAGCTTGTCCGAGGTGTCGTAGTCCGTGCTCACGGTCTCCGGGTTGCAGTTGACCATGATGGACTCGAAGCCTTCCTCCTTGAGGGCGAACGCGGCGTGGACGCAGCAGTAGTCGAACTCGATGCCCTGGCCGATGCGGTTCGGGCCGCCACCCAGGATCATGACCTTGCGCCGCGCCGTCGGGGCGGACTCGTCCTCGCCTTCGTACGTCGAGTAGAGATAGGGCGTGAAGGCGGGAAACTCGGCGCCGCAGGTATCGACCATCTTGAAGACGGGGAGCACGCCGGTGGCCAGGCGGAGTTGTCGGATCGCTTCCTCGCTCTCGCCGCGGAGCTGGCCGAGTCGGATGTCGGAGAAGCCGTAGGCCTTCGCCTGTCTCAGGAGATCGGCGTCGAGCTCGCCGCCGCGCAGGCGGTCTTCCAGAGCGACGATCTGACGCATGTTGGCGAGGAACCAGGGGTCGATGCGCGTCAGCTCGTAGAGGCGGCGGTCGTCGTAGCCTTGGCGCATGGCGTCGGCGACGTACCAGAGGCGGCGGGCGTTCGGCACGCTCAGCTTCTCGTCGAGCGCAGCTCCGGTGAGCGCCTCGCCTCGCCCCTTGTCGTCGAAGCCGTACGAGTCGATCTCCAGCGAGCGGATGGCCTTTTGCAGCGACTCCTTGAAGGTGCGACCGATCGCCATGACCTCGCCGACCGACTTCATCTGCGGGCCGAGCACGTCTCGCGTGCCGCCGAACTTCTCGAAGGTGAAACGAGGGATCTTGGTCACCACGTAGTCGATCGTCGGCTCGAACGATGCCGGGGTTTCGCGAGTGATGTCGTTGGGGATCTCGTCGAGGGTGTATCCCACCGCGAGCTTGGCGGCGATCTTGGCGATCGGGAAGCCGGTGGCTTTCGAGGCCAGAGCCGAGCTGCGCGAAACGCGCGGATTCATCTCGATCACGGTGACGCGGCCATCGTCGGGGTTGACGGCGAACTGGATGTTGGAGCCGCCCGTGTCCACGCCGATCTCGCGGATGATCGCGATCGCGGCGTTGCGCATCAACTGGTACTCCTTGTCGGTGAGTGTTTGCGCCGGCGCCACCGTGATCGAGTCCCCGGTGTGGACGCCCATCGGATCGAAGTTCTCGATCGAGCAGACGATGACGACGTTGTCCTTGCCGTCGCGCATCACCTCGAGCTCGTACTCCTTCCAGCCCGCGATCGACTCCTCGAGCAGAACCTCGCTGATGGGCGACTGCGCCAGGCCCCAGGCGACCTGGTAGCCGAACTCCTCCGGGGTGTAGACCAGGTTGCCGCCCGATCCACCGAGGGTGCGCGAGGGCCGGATGATCATCGGCAGGCCGATCTCGTCGCGGATCGCCATCGCTTCCTCGAGCGAGTGGGCGATGCCGCTCTTCGGCACCTCGAGGCCGATCTTCCGCATCGCGGCCTTGAACAGGTCGCGATCCTCGGCCTTCTTGATCGCGTCGATGCGGGCGCCGATCAGCTCCACCCCGTAGCGCTCGAGGATGCCGCGCTCGGCCAGGTCGATCGCTGCGTTGAGCCCGGTCTGGCCGCCGACGGTCGGCAGCAGCGCGTCCGGACGCTCCTGAGCGATGATGCGCTCGAGGATCTCGACGGTGATCGGCTCGATGTAGGTGCGGTCGGCGAACGAGGGATCGGTCATGATCGTCGCCGGGTTCGAGTTGATCAGGACGACTCGGTAGCCCTCTTCCTTGAGCGACTTGCAGGCCTGCGTGCCGGAGTAGTCGAACTCGCAGGCCTGGCCGATGACGATCGGCCCGGAGCCGATGAGGAGGATGGTCTCGATGTCGGTACGCTTGGGCATCAGGCCTTCTTCATCAGGTCGACGAAGCGCCGGAACAGGTAGTTCGCATCGTGCGGTCCGGGCGACGCTTCGGGATGGTACTGCACGGAGAAGATCGGCAACTGGGTGTGCTCGAGCCCCTCGACGGTGCGGTCGTTCAGATTGACGTGGGTCAGGCGGGCGATGCCGGGAAGGGAGTCGACGTCGACCGCGAAACCGTGGTTCTGCGAGGTAATCTCCACCTTGCCGGTGGTCAGATCCATCACCGGCTGATTGCCGCCATGGTGCCCGAACTTGAGCTTGTAGGTCTTTCCCCCGAGCGCGAGCCCGAGAATCTGGTGACCGAGGCAGATGCCGAAGATCGGCTTCTGGCCGACCAGATCGGCGACGATTTGACGCGCGTATGGCACCGCGTCGGGATCGCCGGGGCCGTTGGAGAGGAAGATGCCGTCGGGCTTCATCGCCAGAGCTTCGGCCGCCGGAAAGGAGGCGGGAACGACGCGCACGCGACAGCCAGACGCGACCAGGTTGCGCAGGATGTTGCGCTTGATGCCGAAGTCGTAGGCGACGACGAAGGGCCGTCGCGCCTCGCTCTCGTCGGCTCTGCCGTAGCCGGCGAGGGTCCAGGTGCTCTCTTCCCAGTCGTAGGGCTCCTTGCAGGTGACGTCCCGGACGAGATCGCGCCCCACCAGGCCTGGCGAACGGCGCGCCCTCTCCACCGCGCGGGCGGGGTCCAGATCGAGCGTGGAGAGGCAGGCTTCCTGGGCCCCGTGGTCGCGTACGTGGCGGACGAGGCGGCGCGTGTCGATGCCCTGGATCCCCGGGATCCCCTTCTCCTCGAGGTAGGCCGCGAGCGACATCCGCGCCCGCCAGTTGCTCGGCTGCTCCCAGTACTCCTTGACGATGAAGCCCTGGACGAAGGGGCGGCTGGCTTCGACGTCCTCCGGATTCACCCCGACGTTGCCGATCTCGGGATACGTCATGCAGACCAACTGGCCGTGGTACGACGGGTCGGTGAGGATCTCCTGGTAGCCGGTCATCGAGGTGTTGAAGACCACCTCGCCGACGGTTTCGCCCGGGGCGAACGCCTGCCCTTCGAACGTCGTGCCGTCCGCAAGAGCGAGGATCGCCGTGTGGCTCTTCTTCTTGCTCATCTCTTCTCAGTGCCTTTCGTTCCGCTCCGCGAGCGACCAGGAGACGCGTCCGGCGACGATGGTGCAGCGCGCACGGCCCTTCATCTCCCAGCCGTCGAACGGGGAATTGCGTGACTTCGACCGGCTCTCGGCGACCTGGTACGTCCAGACGGCGTCGGGATCGATGACGGTGACGTCGGCGACGACCCCTTGCGAGAGCGTGCCGCGCGGGATCCCGAGGATGCGCGCCGGAGCGACCGTGAGGGCGCGCACCATGCGATCGCGAGCGAAGCCGTGGTCGTGCACGAGTCTCAGGGCGAGCGGCAGCGTCGTCTCGAGGCCGATGACGCCGAAATTCGCCTGGTCGAACTCGACGTCCTTCTCGTCCGCGTGGTGGGGGGCATGGTCGGAGGCGATCGCGTCGACCGTGCCGTCGCGCAGGCCCTCTCGCAGTGCCTCGACGTCGCGTTCCCGACGCAGCGGCGGGTTCATCTTGGCGTTGGTGTCGTATCCCTCCACCGCCTCCTCCGTCAGGAAGAGATGGTGTGGGGCCGCCTCGGCGGTCACCGCCAGCCCACGCCGCTTCGCCTGACGCACCAATTCGACCGAACCGGCCGTGCTCACGTGGGCGATGTGCAGGCGACCGCCGGTCAGCTCGACGAGCGCGATGTCGCGCGCGATCATCGCCTCCTCCGCGGCCGCCGGCATGCCGCGGAGGCCGAGCCGGATCGAGGTCGGCCCTTCGTTCATGACGCCGCGGTGGGCAAGGCCGCAATCCTCCTCGTGCGCGATCACCGCCATGTCGAACAGGCGGGCATACTCGAGGGCGCGGCGCATCAGACCGCTGTCGTTGACGGCGTGGCCGTCGTCCGAGACCGCGACGATTCCGGCCCGCCGCATCTCGCCGATCTCGGCGAGCTGCTTTCCCTCGAGACCCACGGAGACGGCGCCGATGGGAAAAACGTGCGCTCTGGCGGCGGCGCGGGCCCGGTCGAGGATGTACTCGGTCACCGCCGCGTTGTCGTTCACCGGCTTGGTGTTCGCCATGCATGCGACCGAGGTGAAACCACCGGCGACGGCGGCTTCTGCGCCGCTGGCAATGGTCTCCCGATACTCGTACCCCGGCTCCCGCAGGTGCACGTGCATGTCGACCAGACCCGGCGTCACCCAACAACCGGCGGCATCGACAACCTCGGCCCCTCTCGCGTCGCGCGTCAGGCTGCCCGGCTCGCCGAGCGCGTGCACGAGGCCATCGACGAGGAGCAGATCGCGTGCGGCCTCGACGCCGTTCGCCGGGTCGACGACCGTGCCGCCCGCGACCAGGAGCATCTCAGGCATGGGCCGCCTTGCGCCGTGGCCGGGCGACGGCTGGCGCGGTCTCGACCGTGGCAGCGGGCACCTCCAACTCCTCGCGCGGCGCGTTGACGAGGAGATAAAGGACTGCCATGCGCACGGCCACGCCGTTGGTCACCTGGTCGAGGATCACGGCCGCGCCGCCATCGGCGACGTCGCTGGCGATCTCGACGCCGCGATTCATCGGTCCGGGGTGCAGGATGATGACGTCCTTACGCGCCTCCTCCAGCACCGAGCGGGTGAGGCAGAAGTAGGCCGAGTATTCGTCCAGGGTGGGGAAGAAGTTGCCCGTCATGCGCTCGCGCTGGATGCGGAGCATCATGATGACGTCGGCGTCGCGCACGCCATGACGGAGGTCGTGACAAACCTCCCCCCAACGGCCGAAATCGTGCGGCACCAGGGTCGGCGGTCCGATCAGGCGCACGTTGGCCCCCAGGGCGCGGAGCGCGAGGAGGTTGGAGCGCGCCACGCGGCTGTGGAGCACGTCACCGACGATCGCGACGTTGAGGCCGTCGATCCGCCCCTTGCGTTCGCGCACGGTGAGCAGGTCGAGGAGGGCCTGGGTCGGGTGCTCGTGGCTGCCGTCGCCGGCGTTGATGATGGAGCAGTCCACCCGCCGCGCCAGGAAGTGCGGTGCGCCCGAGCAGGAGTGCCGCAGGATGATTGCGTCCGGACGCATGGCTGCGATGTTGCGGGCGGTGTCGAGCAGGGTCTCACCCTTGCTGGCACTGCTGGTGCTGGACGCGATCGAGATGAAGTCGGCGCTCATCCGCTTGGCGGCGATCTCGAAGGAGGTCCGGGTGCGGGTGCTGGCCTCGTAGAAGAGGCTCACGACGGTCTTGCCACGCAGGGTCGGCACCTTTTTGATGTCGCGATCGGAGATCTCCTTGAACGAGGCGGCCGTATCGATGAGGAAGTTGAGCTCTCCCGCCGACAGACCCTCCAACCCGAGCAGATGCTGGCCGCGGAACTCCATCGTCACCCCTCCTCCGCGGGCGCGATGACGACCTCGTCGGCTCCATCGCACTCCCGCAAGCGAACGTGAACGGATTCGCCGCGCGAGGTCGGCAGATTCTTGCCGACGTAGTCCGCGCGGATCGGCAGCTCCCGGTGGCCGCGGTCGACCAGCACGACGAGCTGGACGGACTGCGGGCGACCGAGATCGATCACGGCATCGAGGGCGGCGCGGATCGTGCGCCCGGTGAAGAGGACGTCGTCGACCAGGATGAGGTCGCGATCGTCGACTGCGAAGGGAACGTGCGTTCCCTTTACGGCGGGGCGCTGGCGGCTCCGCGTCAGGTCGTCGCGGTAGAGGGTGATGTCGATCACGCCGGTCGGCGGCTCGGCTCCGTCGATCACGCCGATCAGCGCCTTCAGCCGCTGCACGAGGAACTCCCCGCGCGAGCGGATCCCGAGGAGGACGAGGTTCCCCGCTCCGCGATTGCGCTCGACGATCTCGTGCGCGATCCGCTTGAGCGCGCGCTCGACCGCCTGCGCATCCATCACGATTCTCTCTGCGCTGGCCATAAAAAAACCCCCTCGGCGTTCGAGGGGGTCTCAGTCGTCTCTTGGGATGTGAGCGTGGATGTGCATGCGACCCTTCCTGACCTCTCGGTGTCAGACTTAAAGGTTCGAGAGTGTGTACGCTCGACCCGACTCAAAGTCAACGGGCCTCGGCCAGCCGGCGTCCTCGCGGGCCGATGGATCCTGAGCTAAACGGGACCCATGACGACGACCCACGAGCTTCCGTTCCATCTGCAAGGAAACTACGCGCCCGTTGCCGACGAGGTGACGGCCCTCGACCTCGAGGTGCGCGGCGCGATCCCCCCGGAGTTGAACGGACGCTATCTGCGCAACGGACCCAATCCGCGCTCGGGAACCTCGGAGCACTGGTTCCTGGGCGACGGGATGATCCACGGAGTCCGACTGGAGAACGGGCGCGCGCGCTGGTACCGCAATCGCTGGGTGCGGACGCGGCCGTTCGCCGACCCCTCGGTTCGACTGGTGGGGGAGGATGGCAGTGTCGACCGCACGGTCGCGGTCGCGAATACCAACGTCGTGGGCCATGCCGGTCGAATCTTCGCCCTCGTGGAGAGCTCGTTTCCGACCGAGATCACCGGCGACCTCGACACGGTCGGAACCTGCGACTTCGCCGGCAAGCTGACTTCCGCCATGACGGCGCACCCGAAGATCTGCCCGCGCACGGGCGAGCTGCATTTCTTCGGCTACGGATTCTTCCCGCCCTACCTCGTGTACCACCGACTCGATGCCAGCGGGGCGTTGGCGCAGAGCGAAGTGATCGACGTTCCCGGTCCCACCATGATCCACGACTTCGCGATCACCGAGCGACACGTGATCTTCATGGACCTGCCGGTCGTCTTCAACCTGGAGAAGGCGATGGGCGGCGAGGGCTTCCCCTACGAATGGAGCGACGACTACGGCGCTCGTCTGGGTGTCATGCCCAGAGGGGGCGGCGGCGCCGACGTGCGCTGGTTCGAGATCGCGCCGTGCTAC
>Ga0268299_1002709_pt1 | contig 19495 bp, 12 predicted proteins | sample NOBtaG_FD_193484 | JGI IMG/M metagenome (GOLD analysis project Ga0268299, IMG submission 193484) | Activated sludge microbial communities from bioreactor in Nijmegen, Gelderland, Netherland - NOB reactor | ecosystem: Engineered > Bioreactor > Aerobic > Activated sludge | place: Netherlands...
CGACTGAACCGTGAGGGTTGCTGGGTTACTGGTCGCGCTGCCATAGGCATTGGTCACACGGCAGCGGAACTGTGCCTGATTATCCGTCGCGACAGTTGTCGTGCCAGTTGTATAGGTGGTGGAGGTCGCACCTGAAATATCATTAAAAACGCCCACGCCATTGTTCTTGCGCTGCCACTGGAAAGTTCGCGGAACCGTACCCGATGCCGCACAAGTAAACTGCGCCGTCTCGCCCTGACCGATCACCAAACTGGCTGGATGCTGGGTGATGCTCGGCGCAATCCCCTGAACAGTGAGCGTAGCAGGATTACTGTTCGCACTGCCGTAAGCATTGGTCACACGGCAGCGGTACTGCGCCTGGTCATCTGCCCCAACCACCGTTGCTGGCGTGGTATAGCTGGTCGATGTCGCACCGCCGATATTACTGAAGCTGGCTGCACCGCTGTTTTTCCGCTGCCATTGGTAGCTCAATGTACCACTGCCTGTTGACGCGCAGTTAAACTGAGCCGTCTGGCCTTCTGTAACCGATGTGCTGGCTGGATGTTGGGTGATCGTTGGCGGATTCCCGTTTACCGTAAGTGTTGCGGCGTTGCTGGTGGCATTTCCGTAGGCATTTGTCACAACACAGCGGAATTGTGCCTGGTCATCTGCCGCAATCGTTGTCGCTGGTGTTGTATAACTGCTGGATGTCGCACCGCCGATATTGCTGAAGCTGGCTGCACCGCTGTTTTTCCGCTGCCACTGATAGCTCAACGGCGCTGTGCCGGATGCCAAGCAGCTAAACTGCGCCGTCTGCCCTTCAAATGTGCTGGTATTGCTGGGCTGCTGTGTAAAACTCGGCCCTACACCCGCCAGTTGGACGGTGAGCGTCGCGGCATTACTATTCGCGCTGCCGTAGGCATTGGTTGCTCGACAGCGGAACTCCGCGCCATTATCATTCGCAACAACAGTGACCGGGGTTGTATAGGTAGTGGATGTTGCGCTGCCAATATCGCTAAAACTGGCTGCACCGCTGTTTTTCCGCTGCCATTGGTAACTGATCGGCGCTGTCCCCGATGCTGCACAAGAGAACTGCGCTGTTTGGCCTTCAAGTACAGAAATATCGGTAGGATGCTGCGTGATCGTCGGCCCAACACCCTGAACGGTAAGCGTTGCCGCGTTACTGGTCACATTTCCATAAGCATTTGTCACGACACAGCGGAATTGTGCCTGGTCATCTGCCGCAATCGTTGTCACTGGCGTTGTATAACTGCTGGATGTCGCGCCGCCGATATTGCTGAAGCTGCCTGCCCCACTACTCCTGCGCTGCCACTGGTAAGTCAACGGCGCTGTGCCGGATGCCAAGCAGCTAAACTGCGCCGTCTGCCCTTCGTTCACGGTGGCATTGGCGGGCTGCTGCGTAATAGCAGGCTGCTGAGCATAGGTCAGGGTATAGGTGGTATTCGTAGCTGGTGTTGTAACCGTATGGGTCGCCGCGCCGCCGTCTGACCAGTTCTGGAAAACGTAACTCAAATTGTTGAGGATCTGGGGTGTAATCGCGCCGATACTACGGGGAAAGTTCACCACCCATTGACTATTGTAAGGCGTCGTTTGCGGCTGACTGTCAACAGTGGCCTGCAAGCCTGTTGGCTGGGTCAGGATATTAATCGTAACGACTTGCGGATAAATATCGCGCGTGGCTTGATATGTCAATCCCTGCGAGTCTTCTACCGTTAGAATGATCCTATAAAAATGGTCGTTGTTCCCGTGGTCGTTGGAAATCATGAATGACCCGGTGGTAATGCCACTGACAGGCATCATGGTGGGGTGCAGGTGCTCGGATTGACCCGCCGGCACATGATGAAGTTCAACTTCCCATGTATAGCCGCTCGCCGGAATCGTAACATCCTCAGGGTCAGTCCCCGTGCCAGAGAATGTGATCGTTTGCCCACCTGTAAACAGGGTCCCAGAGGTAGGCGTCGTGATCGTTGCACTCGGGCGCTGGTTGATCTGCACGGTGAGCGTCGCGGGGTTGCTGTTCGCGCTGCCAAACGAGTTCGTTACCTGACACCGGAACTGTGCCTGGTCATCTGTCGCGGCAACGGTTGCAGGAGTAGTATAATTGCCGGACGTTGCGCCGGAAATGTTACTGAAGCTGCCTGCCCCGCTGTTTTTGCGCTGCCATTGATAACTCAACGGTGCCGTTCCAGATGCCGCACAGGTAAATTGCGCCGTTTCGCCTTCGGCAATCGTGCGGTTAGTCGGGTGCTGCGTAATCGTCGGCGGAAGATTGCCACCGCCACTGTAGGTGATGCGGTAGAGCCGACCATCTGTGCTACTGGTACCCCGTGCTAAATAATAAATCGAGCCATCCGACGCAACTTCCATATCAATGCTGTCGGAGCCAATAGTAGTGGCAAAATCGAGGACTCTGTTTGTCGCGATGTCGTAACGTTTGATCCAGTCATCGCAGTAATCCATAAAGAAATAATCGCCTACATAATCACTAGGGAACATCTGCGATGAAGGATTATAAAAGGCTCCTCCGGTAATAGCACAGCCCGTCACTGTTGTGGTCTGGGGCGTGAGAACGCAGGGAGCGCTGCCTATAAGCCCACTTGAGGCCGGATGCGGATAGCCACAGATTGGTGATTGAAAGCTTGGGTTGGTTGTTGGCCCTTCGGTGGTAGGCCAGCCATAATTTGAACCCACGATGCCATCGTTGATCTCTTCCCACACCCATTCACCTACGTCATTAATGAACAACCGCCCTGTTCCCGGTTGAAAAGCGATCACAAACGGGTTACGCAGGCCGTATGCCCAGATGGCGTCATTATTGGGGCCAGCGCCATCGTTAAAAGGGTTGCTAGCTGGGATGTTCACTGTACCATTCGTGTTGACCGTAATGCGCAAAATCTTGCCCATTGAACTTGTCAACAACTGGGCGTTTGATGCCGTATTGTTTTCACCTGTCGCAATGTACAGATTACGACCATCGGTGGGGCTAAAACTGATAGCGCCGCCGTTGTGAATATTCTTACTGGGGTCAAGGTTGTCAAGTTGATAGATTAAGACCTCACTACCCGCTTGCATGACATTGCCGTTAGCCGTGACACGCACAATGCGGTTGTGAAGCGGTGAGCCATTGACCGTGTAATAAAAATAGACGTAGTTATTATTAGCAAAATCGGGGTCAAACGCGATCCCAAGCAGCCCGCGTTCACCTTGAACATTGACATTAAAAGCAGCAAAAGGCGTGGAAAGCAGCTCACCATTCGAGATCACATAGACAACGCCATACTGCCCAAGCACAAAAACGCGACCATCCGGCGCAATTGCCATAGCGGTTGGAGGCGTCGAGAAAGGCCCAGCAACCAACGAGCTAGAGAATCCACTTGGGAGGCCAATGCCTGCCTGGGGTTGTACTACCGATTGATGCTCTAATAAGCCAGAGAACAAAACAATAAGACCCAACACTGTCAGTCGCCAATAACGCAAAATTTCCATACCTTATATTCCTTGGCAGGTGTTAAAACAATTTTTCCCTTTTACCATATAATTCTAAACCTTGAATTGCCCTAACTTGTTAGTAAACTGTTAGACTTTGTACCGAAATTTCAGAATTGATCTCTTCAAGCCAAATACGTTGATAAAGCGTATCGCAGATTGTGCAGAAGCTAAAGTTGAGCACAAAACTAGCGATTGATGCTAAAATCAATGCAATTGTGTACCCCCTGATTTGGGTCAATGGTGAGCGTGAATATCGGGTATGCTGTTCAGGTTCGGAGGTTAATCATTTATGCAATGTCCCAATTGCCAACACTGGAATGAAGATGGTTCGCGCTTCTGTGAAGAATGCGGTTTTGAACTCAAAGCTGAAAATCGCGACTCGGTTTCAGTCTCGGTTCGCCCTGCTGATCCAGCAGTGGTGACACCCGCCGACTTACCCGAACCAGCCCCACAGAACTTAGTTCCTGGGGATGCACCCCCTGCCGCTCCCTACGCTGGGCCTCGACTGGTTCTCAATTCGACAGGTTCGATTTTCAAATTGGGTGACGCGGCGGTTATCGGGCGCGAAGATGCGACGCTCCATATTGATTTTGACGGCTACCCGGAAGGCAAATATGTCAGCCATCGCCACGCCCAAATCGTCAAAATGAACGGCAAATTCTACCTGGAAGACCTCGGAAGCTCGAATCACACTTATGTGAACGACATCAAGCTCGCCGAAGGTCAGGCCGAACCGCTGCAACAAGGTGACAAAGTCCGTTTTGGTAAAATTGAATTAACGTTTCACGAGTCATAACCATGAGTGCAGAATCAACCGAAAAAATCGAGTGTCCACATTGCCACAAAATGACCTCTCAAGCGAGCGGATTTTGTGATGAGTGTGGGCTTGAACTGGCAACGCAGGCGTTGAAACCCGTTACGGCAGCGCAGTTGATGCAAACGGGAACAATGGAAATGGCGGATCGATCCAAATGTCCCAACTGCGGTCATACCCTGCGCCCCAACGCCCGTCACTGCCCCAACTGCGGCAAAAAACTGCCCCGCGCCGAAGCCCCCGCACCTGCGCCAAAAACCAGCGGCCCGCCAAGTGCGCTTCAGGTTGGCCTGGTCATCGCAGAACGCTATGGCCTCGAAACGATATTAGGCGAAGGCGGCATGGGACGCGCCTGGAAAGCCTATGACCGTCATCTGAACAAGTATGTCGTCATCAAAACGATGGTCACGCAGGACGACGCGCTGCGCCGCGAACTGCAAAAAGAAGCTGAAGTCCTCATCAATATCCGGCATCAGAATATTATTTCGGTATTCGATTTTTTCACGGTTGAGCAGGAATTATGCTACGTGATGGAGTTTGTGCCGGGGCCAAGCTGGGCGGACGAGATTGAAGAACCGGTAACGCGCAAACTGGTACTGCCGATGTCGGCTGAACAAGCGCTTTCCCGTGTTAAAGGGCTGCTGCCTGCTTTTCGATATTTACATGACCTGAAGCCGCCGATTATTTATTGCGATTTTAAACCATCCAATGTCAAGGGCATGACCTTAGCCAATGGCGACCAGATCGAGGTTTTGCTCGATTTCGGCACAGCCTATAAATATGATCCCCAAGTACCGCCCAAACCCGCGCGCGGCACCCCAGGTTATCATTCGCAGCAGGCACAGCACCCCGACTGGCGCGACGATTATTTCACCATTGGGCGCACCATTGCTGAATTGATTGGCATGTCCGAAGTTCACACCGAGCAGTATCGTTATACCCTCACACCCGCCGACCAGTTCCCCTGGATTCAATACGATGAATCGCTGCGCTATCTGGTCGAATGGCTAACTGCACCAGAGCGTAATGATCGTCCGCAAAATGTGGACGCGATTATGGCTGAAATCGACGGCGTAATGGGCTACGTCAAAGGCCAGAAGCCCGATGCGCGCACGATGAATCGGCAGCGGCAAAAGGCCAGCTTTCAGGGAGTGACGGTGGAAACTATGCGCGCGGCTACCCGCACTGGCATGGTCACAGGCACAGCCAAAATCGACCTGCCCCAAGCACCACAGACTAATCCGGCCTCGACAGTTTTGTTGAGCGCACAGGAGGCCTATCAACAGCGCGACATGACACGGGCGCTTCTGCTGGCGAATCAGGCCATCAACAACAACGGCGGTGCAGCAGCCTATGTTTTGCGCGCTCTGATTCACAATCAAAGCGGCAACCTGAACGACGCAGAAGCCGATCTGCAATATGCGCAGCGCATGTCCAACCCGGAGGTGCGATGGGAAACGCTGCTTGCCGAAGGCCAATTGCTCGAAAATACAGGCAAATTTGAAGAGGCCGCCGAACGCTACCGCCGGATGATGGCCCTAAAACCTGGCGATCACCGGGGGCGTTTGCTGCTTGCCGATCTTTACCGCCGCAGCAACAACAATAGTCAGGCGATCAACGAATATCGCGCGATTATTCAGGCCAAACCCAATGTTGGCCCCGCCTACCTGGGCGCATCTAAAGCTTATCTCGCCAACAACCAGCTTGAGGACGCGATCAAAGTTCTGGAGGATGTCAGCAGCCGTAACACCAGTTATAACGAAGTCATGATGGAATTGATTACACTCTATAACCAGAAAGTCATGACAGGAAATCCATCTATTCTGGAACAGGCTGCCCGCGCAATCGACGTATTGCAGGAAAACGGCATCGAGTCGCGGTTGTTTTATCGACTGATCGCCGAATTTTATTTCACCGCTTACCAGATCGCCAAAGTGTCTGGCAGTCTCCCGCAAGTGACCTGGCCTGATGAAAAAATTGACAGCCTCGCCGATCTCTCAAAAGCCAACGAACGCGCATGGCGGGAGTATCTGACACGCGACGAAGAAGCAGACCGTGACGACATCATCAATAATCGCATCATGAATGCCCGCACCTGGGCGTTGATCTAGCAGAGGGAATCATGGCAAACGCATTTAGTTTTAAGGTGTACTACAATCCCCATATCAACCCAACGACCAATTCTTTCTGGGGCGTGGTGTCGATTGCGGCAAATGAAACGCCTCAAAGCGCGCAGGATACCGCAATATCACTGATCTGCGACGTATCCGGCTCGATGCAGGGCGCGAAATTTAACAACATGATCGACACGACAGAAGATTTGCTGCGCACCGCGCCCGATGGCCTGCTGTTAAACGTGGTGGTTTTCGACAACGATTCGCAGGAAGTAGTGCCTTTCACGCTGCTCAAGCCGGGTATGGATCGCGAACCGCTCGTTCAAACCTTCCGACGAAATATTAAACAGGTCAAAATTTTTGGCGGCACGTCCATGTCAACGGGCATTCGGCAAGCTTTGCGCGCCCACGAGACCATCCCTGGCAACGTATCCCGCTACGGGATATTCCTGAGCGATGGGCAAAATACCGAGTCTGAAGCCCAACTTGCCGCCGCAGTGAAAGAAGCTGCCGATGCTCATCTGCATCTCTGTGCCTACGGTTATGGCAAAGACTGGGATGCCAAACAACTAACGCTTATGGCTCAAATCACGCAGGGATGGATGCCGAAAGCGGTGCCAGAGGCCGATGCTCTGCGGGCAGAATTTTCGGCACTAGTCGCGCGCATGGCAAAAACCGTTGCGTCCGATGTGGCATTGCAGCTCTGGACGCCATCCGGGGCGCGGATATTGTCACTTTCGCAAGCCTATCCCGATTGGGTACGCGGAGAGGCTGCGCCGCAGGGTGACGATCACACCTGGGTCGTACCCGTGCCGCCGATGTCGTCCAAAGATCATCGCGATTTTGTCGTCCATATCGAACTGGCAAACGTCGGCGCACGTGTTCTCGCCTGTCGGCCTTCGGTGATCTATATTGCTGGCGGGCAGCGTGTGGAGGAAAAAGGCGATCAATCCACATGGATGATTCTGGAACAAACCAACGATTCCACGCTTTACAATCAGGTTCATCCAGTCGTTGCGGGTTATCTTGGGCAGGGTCAGCTTGCCAACTCAACACGCGCGATGACGGAGGCATTGGCAGCAGGCGATCACAACGCGGCTGAACGTCACCGCACCGAAGCGCTGGAAATCGCACAGGCCAGCGGCAACCGCGCGATGACCGAAATTTTACAGGCGGCAGGCAGCGGCAGTGAAATTGCGCGTAAAACGGCGGCGCTGGGTACATCCACCGTCAGCCTCACAGAAGAATAGCGCCGCGCCATGACCACCGAACCTACTGCCAATCGCAAGCCCTGTCCGCTGTGTGGTCATGCCAACCGCCCGACGGCGAAAGTGTGTTCAAACTGCGGTCATGGGTTCGTGTCAGCACGGGCAGATGGTACGCTGCGGAAGTTTTGCCCGCATTGTGGCACGGAGAACCGAATCCGCGCGCGCGTTTGCGTCCAGTGTGGTCAGCCTTTTCGCGGTGTTCGTCCAGTTATCAAAATGAATGGGCAGAAATGGTGTCCTCAGTGTGGCAAAGCACGTCGCAAACAGGCCAAAGTCTGCACAAACTGCGGCTATCGATTTAAAATCGTCACCGAAGAAGCACCTGTCGTGCCAAAGACCGATCCGCCGATCATGCTTCCCCCGCAGTTCGATGCGCCGCCCAAGCTCCCACCCAGCACACCGCCCAAACGAAACGTGCCGCTTGAAGGTGAACCCGCCCCTTACCTCACCAGCGACGAAATTGACCGGATTCGCGGCGGCGGAATCTATAATCCGAATTTTGCCGCACGTCTCATCAGCCAATTCACCAGGAAAAATCGTTCATGACTACTTATCACTACATCCAGGCGTCTATCGAACATCCTGACCGCTGCGAGGATGCGTTTATGATTTTTCCCGGCAATGGCAAAGCGCCAGTCTATTCTGCCATTGATGGGATGGGCGGACACCAGCGCCAGACCGACAGCGGTGAGATGATTACAGGCCGCGAGGCATCGCAAATGGTGCGCAGCGTTTTGATCGAAGATTTGCAGCATCTCCCGGCTGATGTCGATGCCTTACCAGGAGGGGCAGCCGAGCAGCGCGTAATTGCCGCACTCAACCGCGCCCATCAGCGCATCTACAATGAGCTAAATATTGGCGGCGGCATCCCGCTCAATCAATGCGTCGGCGCAGTTGCAACCGTTGTGGTGGTCTGTGAAAACGGTCAGCGGCTGCTCACGGTGCAGGTAGGCGATACACGCGGTTATTTATTTTCAATCGACGAGATCATTCAGCTTTGCCCGGATGAAGATAATGTTGAACATCTCATCCGTCAGGGCGTTTTAAGTATTGAGGACGGCGCGCGCATAACCGATATTCTCAACAGCTACGACGGCGTGAACCAGCCCAAAGCCGAAGGCACGATCACCATTGCAGGCCAGCCGTATGAACTCTATCTGGCGTGGCGCTGGTTCATGGTCGGCAATACCGCACTCAATATCCCCGGCGCGAACATCGTCATCAACGCGCTCGGAATCCATGCGCCTAACCCGCTTTCTCAAGAGTCAAGAATCGAGGTTAGCGCGGGCGACAAATTATTTCTGTGTTCAGACGGCTTGTATAAAAACCTGACCGAGGCCGAAATAACGGCGGGGCTGCAGCAGGCTGGCGATGGCGCGACTCAACTCGGCGAGGCGGCATACGCGCGTTCAAAGGATACCAACAACCGCCGCAGCACACCGGACGACATCACCGCAATTCTGGTCGAATTTTGAAGCGGCTTTGATTTATAGTTCTCAATATTTGAAGCGACTTTGATTTATAATTCTCGATAGCGGTGATACACGCCGAAAACAACGAGCGCCATCACCAGCAAATAGCCCAGAACGCCATAAAACACCTGATTGCGTGGTAGTGAATCGCGCTGTTCATTCCAGATGGAGTCAAATACCGCCCGGTTAATCTGGTTGACCCGTTCCATCGCCTGCGCAAAACGAGCAAAGGCTTCTTCGCTGCCACCCACATCCATGCGCGTGTTGAGGTCAGTCGCGGCAGCTAGATCACCCGCTTTAATTAATTCGCGCAGTTGTGCGTTGACGGCTCGATATTCCTGAAAGGCGAGGCGGGCTTCTTCCAACGCTTCAGCTTCGCCCAGGAATGTAATGTTCGCCATCAGGGGGACAATCCCGCCGAGAATCGCGCTGTCGGCGGTAATCTGTTGAGCGGTCTCCACGACTGAAGGATTGGGGGTGTCGAGTGTGTTGGAGGCCAGAAAAGTTTGCTCCATACACCCCGGCGCACCACACAGGTGAAGCTCAACCGACTGCACATTATCGTCAAAAATCTGATACCAATATTTCGGGCGCAGAAAATCGATAATCGTGCTGCTTTCGGCGCGGTTGGCCTGGTTTGCCACGACCAGCACCCGTGAGCTGCCGCTAATACTGAAATAGGAATCGAGAATCATGGTATTAAGCTGCCCCGGCATCGAAGTCAGATTGAGTACGATCACGCCGATCAGCACCCAACCCAGAATCGCGGCGGCATCAATTCCGGGTGTCAGGTAACGGCGCACTTTTTGTCGCAGCCAGAACGAAAGAAACGTCAGGCCAAGCGCCAGCCCGACAGCCGGGAGCACCAGCAAAACAACCTGTGCGATAATCGCTGTTTCTGCACTCTCCCCTTCATCCACCATCGCCTGGAAGTTGAGCGCCTCAAGCTCCTGAAGCGCCGGAATAATGCGGTTGCGCAGTTGATTATCGGCAGAAAGATATTCCCGTCGTGCAGCTTCGGCATTGCTGCGCTGCGAAAGCAAATTGCTTACGTGCCGCCAGAAACGGCTGTAGGTATAGGTATCGGCAACCGTAAAAGCCGTCTCATCTTCTGGGGTGTGCAAATTTTCGCGGAGAATGAACATCTCATCACGGAAACGGTGAAAATTGCGAAAAATATTGTTCTGCGCCTGCTCAAACAGCGGCGTATCGGAGGTCAGCGCGGCATAGTCGGCAGTGGCCTGGCTTGTATTCGCCAGATATTGAAGCGCCTGTTCTGCGGCATCGACGCTGGTACTGTTGACGACAGCGATATTTTCGAACATCGCGTAGGTGCTGTTATAGACATTCACTGCCAGCGCAATAACGATCAGTGCGAGTATGACCAATCCCGCCCCCATCGCAACCAAGCGGTAGCGCGTTTGCCAGCGGAATCCAACCTGACGCAATTCACGATTGGGGACAACAGCACCTTGAACAGCGGACATTGTTGGCGTTCCTTCGTATGAAAACATTTCCTAAAATGAGCAGGCGTAAGTTCTGCTTGTAGAAACCATAATAGTCCATCCGGCATGATGCCGCAATTGCCCAATGCCGTTACAATCATTCAGGAAATTTGCTTCTATCAATTATGAGGATCAAAATGACCGAGAAAGTCGATTATAAAGCCTGGATGACACAACCTTTGATCTGGGCGGAGCGCTGCCGGGGTCGCGGCCTGGTCTGGACACCCGACGCCACCTGGTTCATCAACGACCCCCTTGGCCCCAAACCACACTCGCACGATGACGCCACCGAAATTCTGTACATCTCGCAGGGGAGTATGGAAATCGAAGTTGGCGGCAGCAAACGGATCTATAATGCTGGCGATCTGATTCTGATGCCGCCGGATAAATTTCATAATTACTGGTTTAAGGGAAGCGAAACGGTTTGCTTGTTCGTCGCCGTTGCGCCTAACCACAAATATAACCGCTGGCGTTTGAAAGATTTTAAACCCGGCGCGCACGAAGGCGACACGCCCTATGCCAATGTTTTTGAAACCGATCAGCTTCCATCCGATTCGCATTTCGAATCCAAACGTATCACGCTCAATCCAGGCGAATCAGAAGGGTTAAAAAGTTACGACCTTCAGGATCGTATTATTTACGTGGTCAGCGGTTCAGCCAATATCCGATTGAACAGCCTTTCCGGGCCGCTAAACGCGCATCAGTATCAACATATTCCGGCAACCGTTCGCCACGAAATCAGCAATGCCGGGTACGACCCGCTGGTGTACATGTCGTTTATCATCACCGACCCATATACTGCCCACAGCACCGAGCCAGAAGAACACGATTAGAAATTCGTAAACATTTCAGGCCATTTTTGCAGCATGGATTGATGGCGGTTATACTTTTCGAACCTTACAAACGGTAAAACAGTAGTTAATCCAAAGTTGGCGGATTTTCCGTTAACAAGTTAGATGCTGATTTCATGAGGCGTCAGCATTTTCGTAAAAACATAAGGAGTAAAGCATGAAGAATTTTTCCAAATGGCTCGTGCTGGGTTTATGCTTGGTATTATTGGGGACCCTGGTCATTCCGGCCTTCGCTCAGGATGAAGGACTAGGGGCTGGTGAAGGTGGCATCATCATCACTGGCAATACGGGTGATGATCCTGCAACGTTTAATCCCCTGCTCGCGAATGACTCGGCTTCTTTTGATATTGTTCAGTGGCTCGCCCCGGCAATTTTCACTATCAACCCGCAGACCGGTGAAAGCGAACCCAATATCGCTGGCGGTTTGGCGGAAAGCTGGTCATATGACGAGACCGGCACCGTTTTGACCATTAATTTGCGGCAAGACCTCGCCTGGAATGATGGCACACCGATCACCGCAGCCGACTATCTGTATTCGGTTGACGCTATCCGCAGCGGTCAGATTGAAAATTCTTATGCCAGCGCCTTCGAGACGATGGCGGATGGCACCCCCGCAGGCGGCAAAATCGTCAGCGTTGAAGCGCCCGATCCATACACGGTTGTCGTCACCTTCTCCGAGGCTGACTGCGTGGCCTTTGAATCGGTGAACGATATTGCAATTGTCCCATCGCATGTCTACCAGGAACTCTATGGCACTGATTATGCGTCCATGATGGATGATCCACGCTCGATCCCGACGGTTTCGTTTGGGCCATTCAAGGATATTGAGTTTGCGCCAGCACAGCGCGTCAGCCTGATCGCCGATCAATCCTACCCCGATACGGTACTGGGTTATGTGAGTCCCGAAGAATGGGTCTATCTCTCCGTGCCAGATGAAAATGTTGAAACCGAGCGCTTTATCGCTGGTGAAATCAGCATCCTGGCTGTTCCATCGACCCGCCAGAATGATTTCCGCACCGATCCTGCATTGGCTGACTTCCAGAAATACGAATTTACGGGCAATGGTTTTACCTTCTTCGCGATGAACACGGCAGACCCCAACAATCCGCAGCCCGGTCTGGACGAACAGGGTAATCTCATCCCCCAGACGCCACATCCGGTTCTCGGCGATGTCCTCGTTCGCCGCGCCATCACCCAGGCTGTCGATATGGACGCCATCATTGAAGGTATCCGCGACGGCAACGGCCTCAAGGTCGCCACTCACACGATTCCAACCTCGTGGGTTTACAACCCCGATCTGCAATACAAGTTCGATGTTGAAGCCGCTAAAGCTCTCCTCGACGAAGCTGGCTGGGTTGATGATGACAACGATCCCGCTACACCGCGCGTTTGCCAGAACTGCCTATATGCCCGCGAAGTAGACCCCAGCTTTGAAGGCTCACCGCTCGAACTGCGCCTGCGCGTACCCGAAGGTGGCGAAATCGCTTCCCAGATGGGTGAATTTTTCAAGGCATCACTGGATGAAATTGGCTTCAGCACCGACTTCCAGGCGATTGACTGGGGCAGCGCTTTCCTGCCGGAACTGACGGGTCAGACATTCGATATGGCGCTGCTTTCGTGGAGTCTCGGCCTGCCGGTTGATCCAGATGTGACCGATTTCTACACGCCAGCCGTTGATGTCCCCGGCGCAGGCTTCAATTTCACCTCGTTCTACAACGAAGAGTTGAACCAGATTCTTGCCGAAGCGCGTGTCGTCCCCGGCTGTGACCCTGAAGCCCGCAAGGAACTTTACCTGCGCGCCCAGGAAATTCTGTTCAATGAAGCGCCGTACTACTACATGTACGTCAGCCAATCGATGACGGCTGTTCAGCCCAATCTCCAGAATTGGAATCCGACACCGTACTCCCGCATTTGGGATACGGATGCCTGGGTGCTGCTTGACCAGCCTCAGTAATTCGTAATGTGAAAGTTCCAGATACAGCGCCAGGGTGTATACTCTGGTGCTGTATTTCATTCCTGATATACAAGCAGTTAATCGTTGACAAGGCCTTGTCATGAATAAGTTCATCATTCGCCGTCTGATCCAGGCGATCCCCACGTTTTTTGGAATCACGATCCTCTCGTATTTCATCATTGCAGCCGCGCCCGGAGACCCCGTTTCGATTTTGACATTCAACCCCAAAATGAGTATGGAAGAGCGCCAGCAACTGGCGGCCCGATTAGGCGTGAATGATCCCATTTACATCCAATATCTGCGCTGGCTCGTCGGTGACGACTGGATGCGCTGGGACACCAATGGCGATGGACTGGCGGATCGCGCGATTTTGATCCCACTGGATGCTGATAGCGACGGTGAACCCGATCCCCCTGGTGAACGACGGGGGATTCTACGCGGCGATTTTGGACGTTCTTTTGTATATCGCGATAACCCGCTGAAACTGATCGGCGAGCGGCTTCCAGCGACGATTGAACTGAATATCGCTACCCTGCTGGTCAGTATACCGCTGGGGCTGACGATTGGCATTCTGGCAGCGATCTGGCGCGGACGCAGTTTTGACCAATCCGCGCGCATCCTCGCCGTAGTTGGCGACTCCGTTCCCAGCTTCCTGATGGCCTTCGGCTTAATCATGATTTTTGGTGCGCCGACGCTCAACTTGCTGCCGATGGGTGGACAATGCGCCCCAGTGCGCGGTGGCTGCCCACCTATTTATCAACGGCTGGAATATCTGGTGCTGCCAACCATAGCGCTTTCACTCGGTGGCATTGCCGGGTGGTCGCGTTTTATGCGCGCCGCGATGCTCGACACTATCACCAGCGATTATGTACGCACAGCCAAGGCGAAAGGCCTGAATGATCGCATCGTCTGGTTCCGGCACAGCGCCCGCAATGCCTTGATCCCGATGGCAACCTTCCTGGGGCCGACATTCGTCAGCTTGCTGGGCGGCGCAACCATTATCGAAACCATTTTCTCCTGGCCTGGAGTTGGGCGTCTGCTCACCCAGTCCGTCACCGCGCAGGATTATCCGGTCATTATGGCTTCCGTCGTGATCGGCTCGGTTCTGACTATCGTAGGATTTTTAATCTCTGACATTCTCTACGCGGTTTTTGACCCGCGCATCCGGCTCTAGGCTTCACGAGGAATCATGACTGCACAACCATCCATCGCGAAAATCGGAGCATCAGAGCAAGAAGAGATTCGCACAAAATCCCTGCTGCAAAAAGCGCTTTACCGCGTCTGGCATGACCGTTTGACGATGGGCGCGATCATCGTTATCGGCATCCTGACGCTTCTCGCCATTTTAGCGCCGTTCATCACCAATCAGATTCTCCAGGTCGAATATGAAAAGCCAAATCTGCGTAATAATTACGCCCCAATTGGCGAACCGGGACATATCCTGGGTACGGACGACCTGGGACGCGACCATCTCGCCCGCTTGCTCTATGGCGGACAGGTTTCGCTGGGAATAGCCTTTTTTGCTGCTATTCTGGCGATCATTATCGGGATAACAGTCGGTGTCATTTCGGGATATTACGGCGGTGTGATTGACGATTTTGTCATCTGGTTTATCACCACGCTCGATTCAGTTCCTCAGTTGTTCCTGCTGCTGATTATCAGCGCGGTACTGTCCCCTGGGCCGTTAAGCCTGGTGCTGATTCTGGCATTTCTCGGCTGGATCGGCGCGACACGCATTGTTCGCGGCGAAACCTTCTCGCTGCGCGAACGTGATTTTACGCTGGCGGCGCGTTCGATGGGCGCTTCTGATTGGCGCATCATGTTCGTGCATATCGTGCCGAATGTCGCTTCCCTGCTTATCATTTCACTGACATCGGCGATTGGCGGTCTGATCTTGACAGAATCCGCGCTCAGTTTTCTCGGCTTCGGGGTTAAAGCGCCCACGCCAAGCTGGGGGAATATGCTCAGCGGCGGAATTGATCTGCTGCGACGTGCGCCGCACTTGATTTTTGTGCCGGGATTTCTGATTTCGCTGACCGTTTTTTGCCTCTACCTGATCGGCGATGGCCTGCGCGATGCGTTTGACCCACGAATTTCGGATTAAGCTGGCACACACCATAGAATCAAAAATCCGTCTCGACAGTTCGGAGACGGACTTATGTCGGGGCAGCGGGATTCGAACCCACGACCTCTTGCACCCCATGCAAGCGCGCTACCAGGCTGCGCCATGCCCCGGAGATAAAATTAAGTATAGCGGATGGCTGGGGGTGTTGCAAGGCTTAAGAACCTTTCAGAATAGGTGCAGCGCTGCGATCACCCCACCGAAATCTGCTTGGTGAAATGATTCCCAAAGCGGCATTTGGCGCAATCGCCTGAGCTTTGTTACACTAGATATGAGAATTATCCCTCTTTCTTCGAACCTTATGGAATTTCGTAGAGTAAAAAGATAAACGGCATCGCGCATGAGCGTGTTGTCATCCCGATGCTTTCGTTGTCTAAGCAGGGATCGTTCATAAATGAATATCTATAAGGAGTAAAGCATGAAGTATTTGAATAAATTATTGTTCCTCAGTCTATGCCTGGGGCTATTTGTCATTCTGGCAATCCCCGCGTTGGCGCAAGAAGTCGGCCCAGGTGAAGGCGCGCCGGTGATCTGGCCAAATTTCGGCACCGATATCGCCACCCTTAACCCGATTCTCGCGCAAGATGGTTCGTCGAACCGTGTGATTGCACGGCTCTATCCGGCGTTCCTCGGCGTTGACAGCGAAACTGGCAACTTCGGACAGGGTATCCCGGCTCAGTTGGTTGACACGTGGGAAATCTCTGAGGATGGCACTGTTTATACATTCCGCCTGCGTGATGACCTGAGCTGGAGCGACGGTACACCGATGACCTCGGCAGACATCAAGTATGTGTGGGACGCGATGCAGGATGAAAATCTTCAGGTCAACGGTAATCTGGCAGCCGTCGCCAGCTTGATTAGCAGCGTTGAAGCGCCTGATCCACAAACACTGGTCATGACCTTCAACAGCCCTGACTGCAATGCCCTCAACAGTGCATCAAAATTCGTGCCTGTTCCATCGGCTGCATTCACCGAACTGTATGGCAGCGACTACAGCCTGATGAACGACTCAGACTACAACCTGAACCCAACCGTTACAGGCGGCGCGTTCAAATTCCAGAATTTCCGCCCCGGCGAACAGGTGACTCTGCTGGCTGACCAGAACTATCCCGACAGCCCCACCGGCTTTGTTGCCCCTGAAGGTTATATTGACAAGAACGTGACCGATCAGACCGTCCAGGTTGAACAATTCCTGGCTGGTGAACTGACTGGTATGGGTGTTCCCTCGGCTCGTCAGCAGGAACTCCAAGACCTGGTGGACGCAGGCGATTACCAGGGTTTCAACAGCGAAAAAGCCAACTATCGCTTCGTTGCGCTCAATATGGGCGATCCTGCCAATCCGCAAAATGCTACCGACGCCGATGGCAACCCGATTGACCAGGGCCGCCACCCGATCTTCGGTGATGTCCGTGTTCGTCAGGCGTTGAACTACGCAATGGACTTTGAGGCGATCAACCAGGGTGCATTCCAGGGCTTCGGCATTCAGGGTTCGACCCACTCGCGCCCTGACAACTGGGCGCACAAAGACATTGCCCCCTATCCTTATGACCCCGATATGGCGCGGTCTCTGCTTGAAGAAGCCGGCTGGACAGATACCAATGGCGACGGCATTCGCGAATGCACAAGCTGCCTCTACGCCGAACCTGGCTCGGAATTGACCTTCAAGCTGGAAACCAACGCAGGCAACACCTCTCAGGAAGCCCTCGGCACCATTCTTCAGGACGAATGGGGTGAGGTCGGCGCGCGTGTAGACTTCTCATCGATTGACTTCAACGTGCTGGTCGAACAGTTGCAAGCTCAAACTTATGACGCCATCATGATTTTCTGGGGTTTTGACTTCCCAGCGAACCCCGATGGTGAACTGCGGGGCGTTTTCATGCCCGAAGCCGATGTGCTGAATTCCGGTTTCAATGTGACCTCGTTCAACAACGAGCGCTTCAATGAAATCGTCGATCAGGCTCGCGCGCTCCCTGGCTGCAACTCAGAAGAACTCAAAGCGCTCTATGGTGAGGCTTACCAGATTCTTCACGACGAATCGCCCTGGATTTGGATTGGCGGCGCAAAGACTCTGACCGTCATTCAACCTAATGTCGCAAACTTCGCTCCAAGCGATCTGGCGGCAGACCTCAACGGTTCGGGCGTACTGTATAACGTTATGGCCTGGGAAATCGCTCCGTAATCTGTATTCAAGAATGTAATTAAAGTAGAGGTGGGATTCAAACCCCTCCTCTGCTTTTTAGTAGGGCGCTTCAAAATGGTTAAATATGTCATTCGTCGTTTAGTTCAAGCTGTTCCAACTTTTTTTGGCATCACAGTCCTATCCTATATGTTGATGGCAGCCACACCGGGCGGCCCAGTAGCAGCACTGGCGTTTGGGGCTGGCCTGAAGAATGAAGCAGAGGTTGAACGCCTCAAAATTCAACTCGGCGTCAACGACCCCTGGATCATTCAATATTTGCGCTGGCTGTTGGGTGACGATTGGATGCGCTGGGATGCCGACGGTGACGGCATTGCCGATCACGCGATCATCATCGCGTTGGATGCGAACAATGATGGCGAACCTGAAGCCCCTGGCACCAGCAAAGGCATTTTGCGCGGTGACTTTGGCAGGTCTTTTGTTTTTAGACGCCCCGCGCTGCAAGTCCTGACTGAACGCCTCCCCGCAACACTTGAGCTGGGCATTGCCTCACTGGTGATCGGCGCGACGGTTGGCGTTGTCGTAGGCATCCTGGCGGCAGTGAATCATAAACGTTTATTTGACCACTTTTCGCGAGTCGCAGCCGTTATTTTTGACGCCATCCCCGTTTTCTGGCTGGCGCTGATCTTGCTGCTGCTGTTTGGGAAAACACTGGGCTGGCTGCCGCTCGGCAATCGCTGTAAACCCGCGTTGGATGATAGCTGCCCACCAATCTATGATCGAATCCAATATCTTATTTTGCCAACCTTCGTCCTGGCAACAGGGCTTATCGGTGCATATTCCCGTTTTGCCCGCGCTTCCATGCTCGATGTCGTCTCGCAGGATTTTATTCGTACCGCCCGCGCTAAAGGGTTGAACGAACGTGTTATCTGGTTCAAGCATGGCGCTCGTAACGCCTTAATTCCGATTGCGACGTTCCTGGGGCCAGCCATCACAGCCGTATTGGGCGGTGCCGTGATTACAGAAAAAATATTTTCGTGGCCTGGGGTGGGTTTATCGATTATCAACGCCGTAACCTCGCGCGATTTTCCAGTGGTTATGGTGGTCGTGATTTATAGTGCCGTATCGACGATTATCGGCTTTCTGATCTCTGATATACTTTACGTGATTATCGATCCGCGTATCCGCCTGGATTAAACAGGAAACACAATATGAGCGCACAGACTCAATCGAGTGGGCAGCAAAACGTCATTAAAATCGGACAGGCGGAAGAAAAGCATGTCAGCGAGTCGCTCTATCAGAAGGGGATGCGACGGCTGAGAAATGACCGTCTGACGATGATCGCGATCATCATCATTGTGACTTTGACGATCCTTTCCAGTTTAGCGCCGTTCATTACCAACACGCTTTTGCAGATTAATCCGAATAAAACGGATCCAGCCAACAGTTTGTTGCCCATCGCAACACCCGGACATCTCCTGGGTACGGACGATATTGGGCGCGACCAGCTTGCCCGTTTGCTGCACGCGGGGGGTGTTTCGCTGAGGATTGGCTTTTTCGGCGCAGCGCTTACATTAAGCATCGGCCTGGTTTTTGGCATTATGGCGGGTTATTTTGGCGGCGTGTTCGATGATTTCATGAATTGGGTCATTACCACCATCGATTCGATTCCATCCCTCTACCTGTTGATTCTCATCGCAGCAATCTTTCGCCCCACAGCCGAGGCGCTCATCGTCGCGATTGCATTGGTCAGTTGGACGGGTACAACG
>Ga0268299_1002710_pt1 | contig 19485 bp, 12 predicted proteins | sample NOBtaG_FD_193484 | JGI IMG/M metagenome (GOLD analysis project Ga0268299, IMG submission 193484) | Activated sludge microbial communities from bioreactor in Nijmegen, Gelderland, Netherland - NOB reactor | ecosystem: Engineered > Bioreactor > Aerobic > Activated sludge | place: Netherlands...
ACCGTTATCGTCATTGCCCACAGACTGTCTACTGTGAGGCACGCCGATCGTATTCTGGTGCTCGAAGAAGGAAACATTGTCGAATCGGGCACGCACGACAGTCTGGTTGCTCACAATGGCGTATACAACCGCCTCATCGAAGCTCAGTTCGAACGGCAAGAAAGCTAAGCAGCGCAATAAGGTGAAAATTCCGCCCGGATTATTTTCCGGGGAAAACCCTATCGTGCTTTAGAGACTGAGTGAAATAATGGGTAGAACGCCGGGAGTTTTGCCCTATGATGTGCACCAGATGCGGCAATGAAACAAGTATGCAACTGACTTTCTGTCCTGATTGCGGGTGCGGCACCGGCGTGCGGCAACAAGTATTCGAAGTGATTGTCCGGCAGGCTTTGGCTGGTGCGCCCTGGCGCCAGATTTGCGCCGGACCCATGCAAGTCAATAACATCGCCGAAAACGATATTATCGAGGAGGTCGAGCGACGCAAACGACTCATAGACTCCCAATTCAATAGTAAAGACGAAGGTGATGAACATTCTGCGGGTAAATCAGCGTCAGCCCCACCACGACCGACTTCGATAGCGGACTGGCGCCTGTACGCGAAAAAAGATTCGGTCAGCCTGAAGCTGGATTCAATCAGCAAAAAGCTGAAAAAACTGCTGCAAGAAACTCTTCAGCACACAGAAAAAGAAAAGATCGCCGATGCGCTGCTTGCCGACTTGGAAGAGTCTTTAGAAGAAATCGTAAAACTCGAATCAATTCTGGAGAGTATTCAAAGAGAAATGGACTCGCAGCGTTCATTCGACAGCGAGCAAGAGAGAACCTGCAAGCCATTCTTTCCTGACCAGACACCGCCGGGCAGCGACAAGCCCGACGACCCGCATCGAATAGATTGGTAGTGAAACTACGCCGCAGTGGCCGATTGACTGTTCTCTTTGCCCAATCGTTTTACACGCGCCATTTGCGTTCCCAAAATGACCAGCACGATGCCGATTATTTGCGCGGCTGTCACCGGTTCCTTCAAAACCAGCGCCGCTGCCACTATTAATAAGGGTCTCTGCAGCATTGTGATGACGGAAAGTCTGGTGGCGCCGACCGTATTTATCGCATAAAGGAATGCAATATTAGCCAGTCCGGCCGCCAAACCGATCCAGATGCCGAAAGACCATGCGCTAGGCGGCATATTGAAATTAAACGGCAAAATCACAAGCAGAGAAAAAACGGCTCCCACAGCCATTGTGCAAGCAGAAGCCAGAGCCGGTGAAATCTCATCCGTCAGCTTTTCCATTTGTACTCTGTAAAAGGACGACGTGATTACCGCCCCGAACATCAATGCCAGACCAAGCGGTTGAACTATGAATTGTGAAAGTTCGATACTTAAAATCACTCCTAGAAATGACAGCCAGAAGCCGGGCCAGAAAAGGCGATCTAATTCCTCACGTCCGGCACGCTGATTCAGAACTGCCACCAGCGCCGGTGTCGTCGTCACTACCGTAATAACTGTGACGGCGGAAATGTAATAGAGCGCGAACATTGTGAACAAATTGGTTCCTATAAGAAGGAAGCTCGCCCCAAGCAGTTTTTTCAAATCCGAACGGCTGCTTACTTTCAGCTTCATGGCAAAACACACGAATGCGCAGAGCAGCGCAGCAAACACGCTCTTTAGAATGAACAGATGCCACGGGCTGAGATGCCCGCGAAATCCGAACTTGACAATAATTGGCTCAATGGAGGCTGCAAGCAGCGCTCCCATAACCCAAACCGTGCCGGATTGACGCGATTGGAAGCGACCGGTACTAACCATTCAACTTTCTGGCAATCTCTCTCTGGCTCAGACCCTGAAGTCCCATTCGGCTCAGTGTCCGTCCGTGTGTAAGGAAGTCAACGCCGCACATGACGGCGGACATATTTATAACAGAATCGATTGCCGGGGTTCTGAGATTCGCTAAACGAGACAATTCGTAAAGCGGCACGTAGACAGTGGAAATGCTTTCGCTCAAAGTCTTGACCATGTCTTGCCAGGGCGCATTGCCACCATACTTGGGTGTCATGGAAACGGCCTCGACCGAAGTGCCTGCAATTGCACCGTACATGCGGCGAATATTGCTGACGGTCGAAACACGAGGTGTTGCGTAGGCATCTGCAATAGCATTCAATTCGATTTCAATATGATTGAAAACATCGTCATGCTTGCCGGCCTGTGAATTCACCAATTCGCTGAGAGCTGCCGCCATTTCCGCATCGGCGCCGAAAGCTTCGACGACCGGATAGACAACCGATTGATAATCGCAAAGTCCGCGGCTGAGAAGATTGCCCGCGCGTTCCACTTTGGGTAAAAGCCTGGTTACCATGGAAGCGCAATCGAATGTTGATGCCGGATCGCTCGATGCGAACTGCCCCCACTGTCTCATGGCGTGAACTTTGATTGTGGCGCTGTTCTTTTTCTGGCAGTGGAACAGCGGATCTATTTCGGCAACCTTCACTCCGGCAACGCCATTTGCCAGCAGATATTTCTCGAATTCGAGACAGGCACCAATACCGCCACCATAGAGCATGACCATATGCTTGCTCTTCATCCAGGGACTCAGCGACCATGCCAGTTCTCGATATTGTCCTGATTCAGCCACGACAATCAGATAGGAACAGTCGGCAAGAACATGTTCCGGTCGAACATGCAAGGTTTGCCTGTCGTATTGCCCATTGATCGCGCCTTCTGCAATAACGGATGAAGCGTGTCCGGGAAGATTTTGTTCTCTGTCGAGAACTTGGACGGGAAAGCCGCGGCCACTTAAATAACACGCCATGGTAAGCATTGCCGCACCGCTGCCGATCACTCCCACAGACGGAAAGCCAGGCTTGATATTGGTTTGAGTCTTTTGACTAATTTGTACAGGCGCAAACGCAACCGTCATGACACAGTACTCCTGCCGCTCACGACCGAAAAATTACTTCTTGAAAGAGGATGAGTGAAGTATAACTTCTAAGCGCCTTAACAAAATATTCAAACAGTGGAATTAATGTCCCTTCTCGATTAATTCGTAAGAGCGCGCATTGGCTAGCCTTTGGCGTGGTAATCATTGAATGTGGTCATATATATGTAGTTAGAAAATCGAAAGGCAGCGCATGTCACTCTACCCGTCAAAACGCCAACTGCTGAGTATCAGCGCCCTGCTCATCACTCTTCAGGGCATAACCATCACCCTACCTCCAGGGGGCAATGCTCAGGCTCAACAGCAGTATGTTGTCAATGGGCAGCCGGTGTCTGAAAACGTAGGCAAAGCGATGATCCTGTGCAAGAACGCCGGCGAAATGCTGATGAGTTCCGGCAAACCTGAAAAGGCTCTGGAAATGCTCACCGAAGCAGAGCAGCTTGCACCTGAACTGCCCGAGGTGCAAAACAACCTCGGCATGGCGCTGGCCAAAGTCGGACGCACGGATGAAGCAATAGTCCATGTCGAGAAAGCAGTGGCGCTCAATCCCAACCTACCGGCCGCCGAGATGACGCTCGGCAGTCTATATCAGTCGGTCGGGCGGACGGAAGATGCAATCCGTGTATTCAAAGCTTTCCAGACGCATCATCCGAACAGCGACCTTTTGCCGAAAGTCAAAGGTCTGGTAACTATGCTTGAGAGCGAGTCGAAACTGCGTGCGCAACAAGAAGGAAATGGAGCCGCCGGAGCCGGCAAGGATGACTATTTCAATTCAATCAGCATGAGCGGCGCCATCACGAAATGGACCGCCAAGAACATGCCGCTCAAAGTCTATCTAGCACCGGCTCAGTCAGTGGCAGGGTACAAACCAAGCTATCTGGAAGCAGTCAAAGCCTCCTTTCAAGAGTGGGCGGATTCTTCAGACGGCAAAATAAGCTTTCAGTACGTGCCCGATAAAGACAAGAGCAACATTTCCTTTGCTTTCTCAAACGATATAAAAGCTGTTTCCAATCCGGCAGAAGGTGGAGAAGCAAAAATCTATCCGGGACCGCAAGGGATCACGACTGCACAAATAGTTGTTCTCACACTCGATCCGTCGCCGGGTCAAGCTATGAACGACGGCTTGATGCGCTGGATATGCCTGCACGAGATCGGGCATTCACTGGGATTGATGGGACACAGCCCTCAACACAATGACGTAATGTACAGCTCGATGCCACTTTCAACAGGAAATAGAGGTCTTTCGGATCGAGACAAAAATACCGTCAAGCGCTTGTACTCTGATGCAGTGACGGTGCACAAAGCAGAATCTGCCATCGCCACCGACACCACCAATCCTCTTACACTGAACAATGAGGGAGCCACTGCGCTCAATGCCGGCAATCTTGAGCTGGCTATTGAGCGTCTGGAGAAAGCACATAAGATCGATCAATCGCTGAAAGTTGTGAAACAAAATCTTGCACAGGCTTACTGCATAAAAGCAATGAAAACAGCACAAGTGGGAAAAACGGCTGATGCTGATGCAATGTTCAAAAAATCGGTAGCACTTTTGGACGGCGGTTCTTCCAGCCCTTCCGAGCAGATGGTGCTTCGCTCTTACGCTGTTTACCTCAGACTGGCAAATCGAGTGCCGGAAGCAACCAAAATAGAATCTGCTCTCAAAAGTCGCACCGCCAAATAGTTGAACTGCCAAAGCATCTGATGTCATATCAAGATCGATACAAGGGACGCAAACTAAAAGACCCACCTTCCTACCTGGGTCGATTTGCACTGTTCATTCTGGTCGGCGCAGCCTTTGCCGCATTCGTCGGCACCTTGCGCGGACTGGACAGCAGCCTCTGCGCACTGGCAACGTTGAGCGTGGTGGCATGCAAGCTGCTTGTCGAATTGATCGCCACCAAAGCTCAATTTAAATTGCCGGAACGATTCGCCAATTTGCCCCTCTATATCTGGCTTCTATTCTGGCTCATTCCCATACCGCCGCTGTGGTTCTATTTGAGGACAGTTTGGCCCAAGAATGCAGATCCAAATGGAATGATGGGTTTTCTAACTTTGGTTTGTCTCGGTTTATATATTCCGACACTTCTTTCGATCTTCAAACCGATCGAAAATGATCAAAAACCTCAAGAAAAGCAGGAAGATTCCGGCGCCGAAAAAATAAACTTCGACGTCGATTTTAGCTCTCCTCTTTCTAATGACAGTGCCGGCGAAACTTCATCGCCGGTTACGGATAAGGATTCGAATAAAACGGCAAAGACAAAGAGCAAGCCAAAGAGAAAGAGAAAATAGGGAGATTGGCGTGACGCTTTACAGACTATACAGAGAATCACTCAGTCTTCTCACTGACTTGTATCAATTGACGATGGCATATGGTCATTGGAAAACAGGCTCTCACACGAAGGAAGCCGTCTACCACCTGTCTTTTCGCAAGAACCCGTTTAACGGCGGCTACGCAGTTTGCTGCGGGTTGTCTACCATGGTCGATTTCATCAATAACTTTCGCTTCGATAGAAGCGATATCGACTATCTCTGCACGCTCAAAGGTCATGATGGCGAGCCGCTTTTCGAGGCCAAGTTTCTCCAGTATCTTTCCGATTTGAAACTAAATGTCGACATCGATGCCGTGCCGGACGGGACGATCGTCTTTGCGCATGAGCCTTTAGTCAGAGTAAAAGGTCCGATAGTTCATTGTCAGCTTTTGGAAACGGCATTGCTGACGATATTCAATTTCCAAACGCTCATTGCAACAAAGGCTGCAAGAATTAGGGAAGCTGCCGGTCATAGAAGTATTCTCGAATTTGGTTTGCGTCGAGCGCAGGGGATCGACGGCGGACTGACAGCCAGCCTTGCCGCTCACATAGGTGGCTGCGACGCCACTTCCAATGTGCTGGCGGGAAAATTGTTCGGCATTCCAGTGAGCGGCACGCATGCCCATAGCTGGGTTATGTCATTCGACGACGAGTTGGAAGCATTCAAAGCCTATGCTGCAGCGATGCCGAACAACTGCGTTTTTCTCGTCGATACTTATGACACTGTCGATGGTGTTGCTAATGCAATCGAAGCTGCAAAATGGCTGAAGAAAACCGGACACCAGTTTCTCGGCATCAGATTAGACTCCGGCGACCTTGCTTATCTCAGCATTGAAGCCAGAAAGATGCTCGACGAAGCCGGGTTCAAAGAAGCTGTCATTGTCGCCAGCAATGATCTGGACGAACATATTATCAATAGTTTGAACGCTCAGCACGCGCAGATAAATGTCTGGGGTGTCGGAACAAAACTCGTGACCGCCTACGATCAACCGGCTCTGGGCGGCGTTTATAAACTATCGGCGGTGAGAGAACCAGGACAATCCTGGCAATACAAAGTGAAGTTATCGGAACAAGCCATCAAGGTTTCCAACCCTGGAATTCAGCAAGTGCGCAGATTTCTCGATGAAGACGGTCATGTCGCCGACATGATTTTCAACGTAGAGGCAGAACCAAAATCAGATTTCACCATAGTCGATCCACTGGATATGACTCGCCGCAAAAAAATCGGCTCCGGTTGCCGGCACCACGATCTTCTCGTGCCGATAATCGCCTCCGGCCGACAGGTATACAGCGTCCCCAGCCTGGAGGCGTCGAAGAATTATGTGCGTGAGCAATTACAAAATTTCCACTTTACTTACAAACGGATTTTAAATCCGCATCAATATCCGGTTGGTCTGGAAATAGGGCTGCACGAAGTGAAAACCGCATTGATACTGGAAGAAAGAGAGAATTTACAAAAGCGAAAAGAAACTCGCGGCAAAACAAGAATGCGTCAGTCCGATCCGATACCGCCGAGCACTCCCGATGCAATAAGCGACGATGTCACCATAAAGGCAAAGCCACGTCATAACCAATGGACACAACAAAAAGCCGAGCCGCCGACATTACCGCAAACACTGGAAAAAGCGGCGCTGATTGTCGTCGATGCACAAAGAGGCTTCGGCAGCAGCGGCGAATTGCCGGTTCCGCGTGCGGAAGAAATTGTTCCTGTGGTCAATGAGCTAGCCGACAAGTTTCCGCTCGTTGTCGCCACTCAGGACTGGCATCCGGCAGACCATGTGAGTTTCGCCATTAACCATGCCGGCAAAAACATCGGCGACACGATTAGAAACGATTCCTACGAACAACCGCTTTTCCCTATGCACTGCATCGAAAACACCAACGGTTCGAAATTCCTGGACAATCTGGACACTGAGAAGTTCAATCAAGTATTCAAAAAAGGAATGGATCCTGATGTCGATTGCTTCAGCGGCTTTTTCGATTGCGCCGGCGGCATGGCGACTGAGATGGATGCCTTCTTACGGGCCAATGGTGTGGAACATATTTTCATAGCCGGTCTGGCCACCAACTATTGCGTGAAAGAAACGGCTCTCGATGGCGTAAAACTCGGCTACAAAGTCACGCTGGTTGAAGACGCCTGCCGGGGCATAGACAGAGTTGGACTGAGGGTGAAAACGGCCATCGAGCAAATGAAAAACGGTGGTATCGCTTTCGTTGCCAGCGCCGAATTGAACTATCCGAAAGCGAAGAAGCAAATGACTGCCAGCCAATCGACCACATCTCTAAAACCCAAAGGAAAGTCCGGCAAACGCAATGCACTTTGTCTTTGGCTCTGTCTTTCCCTGTCGCTGGCCTGCAGTATGCCTGCATTCGCGGTCCCGAAAGCAAAAGCAAAAGCAGCACCGTCAGCCGACAGCGACAGTATCGTCATCGACGCCATGGTCGGCGAACTCAACCGCTCATTCACAAAGCTAAAGAGTCAAGGGGCCGCACCCCTGTATTTTTTGTCATACAGGGTCTGCGACACTGATTCATTTTCAGCCAATGCAACTTACGGAGCCATCACAAATTTCGACCGAAATCACAGCCGCCTTCTGGATATCGAGGCTCGCGTCGGCTCTGCGCAATTGGACAGCACTCACAAAATCAGAAGCGACCGATTTGACGGCGAATATTATCCTCGACTGGGCGGCGTGGAATTCTCAATCGATAACGACCCGGATGCAATCGCCTGCGGTCTCTGGTACATGACCGATAAGGCGTTCAAAGACGCACAGCAAAGCTACGTTCAGGTGAAAGCCAACAAAGAAGTAAAAGTGGACGAGGAAGATATATCAGACGACTTTGGACCCGGCAAAGTGGTTGTCTCTGTCGAAAAGCCGCTCAAGACCAAGCCTGACGACAACCGTTGGATCGAGCCTTTGCGCCGCATGTCGGCGATCTACAAACAGTATCCGGAGATCACCACTTCATACGTCTCGGTCGATGAAGACGTGACCACTAGATACATAACAAACAGCGAAGGCACGAAACTGCAGCAGTCGCAAAAACTGGCAAGAATGCTGACCGGCGCAGGCGCGATTTGTGCTGACGGAATGGAAGTCAACCTGTATGACACGGTAGAAGCCTTTGATATAAACAACTTGCCATCGGAAGAAGAATTCAGCAAACGGATTAAAGCACTGGCGGAAGCTGTCGTCGCTTTGCGAAATTCGCATGCAGGCGAACCCTACGTTGGTCCGGCTATTCTTATGCCAAAAGCAGCGGGCGTCTTTTTCCATGAAGTACTCGGCCATCGTGTCGAGGGGCACCGCCAAAAGGATGAAGAGGAAGGACGCACATTTACAAAAAAAGTGGGCGCCAAAATCATGCCTGAATTCATTAGCGTGATTGATGATCCGACTATCGATCAGCTCGGCAACACGCCCTTAATAGGTAATTACCGCTTCGACGACGAAGGTATGCCCGCTCAAAAGGTGCAGGTTGTAGAGCAAGGTGTATTGCGAAACTTCCTCATGGGACGTTCTCCGATTGCCTCTTTTAAACATTCCAATGGGCATTGCCGTTGCCAGCCCGGAAGCAGCCCGGTCGCCAGGCAGGGCAATTTGATTGTTGAATCCAACAAGCAAGTGACTGAAGCGAAGTTGAGAGAACTGCTCATCGAAGAGACCAAGCGGCAGGGCAAACAGTACGGTTTGATGTTTGACGAGATTGCCGGAGGTTTCACAATCACGCAGGCGTTTATGCCGCAATCATTCTCGCTTTTGCCATTGCAGGTGAAACGCGTATGGGTGGACGGCAGACCTGATGAATTGCTGCGTGGAGTCAATCTTGTCGGCACGCCTCTTGCTTCATTGGAAACAATAATGTGCGCCAGTGACAGGGTGGGAACCTTCAATGGTGTATGTGGAGCTGAATCCGGTTGGGTACCTGTATCCGCAAGCGCTCCCAGCCTTCTTGTGCGCACAATTGAAGTAGCAAGAGAAGAGAAAGCTCAGGATAAACCGCCTGTTCTTCCGCCTCCCAATCTTGAAAAAGCGCAGAGGTAACCAACTCGATGAAGACAAATTGTTTATCGAATTTGAAACTGGTCTTTTCTCTTGGGCTCGTGCTCAATTTGATTTTGCAGCCGGCCGCACTTGCGCAAAATGAAGAGAGCAAACTCTGGAGCAAGAACGACGACGGACAAATCTTCAGCGCTTTTGAAGACGAGCTTAAGAGGACCGTCGGCAAACTAAAGCTCGGAGAACATCCCTCACCGTATTTTGCTTCGTTCACTGGCAAACAGTCGAAGTATATAAATGTCTACGGTGCATTCGGCGCCCTGGATAGAACAAGCCGGAGCAAGGGAAGAAACTTGAGCGTGGATGTGCGGGTCGGTGACTACAAATTCGATAACTCCGGCTCGAGCGGCTCCTACTTTTCCAACCCCTATGAAGCCTATTACGGCGACAGAATGATGGCGCTGGATGATGACTACGATTCGATCAGGCGTGCTCTCTGGCTGCAATGCGACACTAAATACAAACGTGCCATAGAAAGTCTGGAAAAGAAAAAAGCTGTGTTGCGCCAAAAGAAAGTTGACAATCTGCCGGACAGCTTTATCAAGGTCGAGCCTGTGGTTTCCGTTTTGCCCCTGACGTCGCAGGAAGTCGACGCCAAAAGATGGGAAGCAATCGTGCGCAAGGTGTCGAAGGAGTTTCGGTCCAATTCGGCTATCGTCGATTGTCGTGTCGTTTACGAAAATCGAGATGATGTTCGCTGGTTTTTGAACAGTGAAGGTGCCAAAAATCGTGAGCAAGAATTTTGCTCATATGTTTACATGAATGCCACTGCTCAAGCAAAAGATGGCATGCGCGTGTCTGATTTTGCTTTGTTCGCCGCTAAGCGCGATGAAGATCTGCCTTCGATGGAAGAATTACTCGTATCGGCGAGGAAGCTTTCTGAAAATGTGGTCAAGCTGTCTCAGGCTCCGCTCATTGAAGAATATAACGGACCGATTCTGTTTGAGAAGCAGGCAGCGGCCGAGTTTTTCGCGCAAACTCTGTCACCGCATCTGGTAGTATCGCAGGAGAGTGCATTCGAGCGCCGCAACAAAAGGTCGGAAGCTGATTTGCTCGGCAAGCGAATTTTGCCGAAATTCATCAACATCGTCGATAACCCGCTTGTAGACAATTTCAAGGGAAAACCACTAAAGTGCAATTATGTCGTTGACGACGAAGGCGTGAAAGCAAAAGTTGTTTCTCTAGTTGAGCATGGCACGTTAAAAACACTCTGCTCAGGACGAACGCCGTCCAAGGGAGTACGTGAAAGCAACGGTCACTTTCGCGATGGAAAAGCCAAAACCAGCCAGCTCTTTATCACTTCAGAAGAGTCGAAGACACCTGAAGAATTGCGCAAGCAATTGATCCAAATCGGCAAAGACACCGGTTTGTCGCATGTAATGATTGCTCGCAAAATAGTCAATCCTGCAGTCTTGGGAATGGATATAGAGAGCAGTCTCAGCGCCATCTTCAGTTTCATGGGATCGGCAAGACGAGACATCGAAATCGCGCCTCCGACTTTGCTGTATCGCGTGTCGGTGGCAGACGGCACTGAAGAACTGGTGCGAGGCGCCAGATTTTCCGGGCTGACGCGACGCTCGTGGCGCGATATAGAGAGCACGGCCAATGACGACGACGTTTACATCACCACGCACGGATTCAGCTCGATCAGCAATCTGCACAATATCGTCACTCCTTCGATTCTTCTTTCAGAGGTAGACATTGTTCGCGCCAGTCAAGAAACGGATATTCCAATAGTGCTGGAACGCCCGGACATTGCAGCAAAAGCAATATCTCAACCGGCGGCTTCGAGCAAATCGGCGAAGAAGAAAAATAAAAAGTCAAACTCTAAATAGCCTATTTGCTCTCGAACAAGAAACCCGGAGCTTTACCCGCATCCTTCAATGACTGAATTCCGCCACTGCCGAGGAAAACTTTCTTGAAATCATTTTTTCGTTTGTAATTCTTCGGCAGATCAAAAAAGCTGTCTTGCACGGAAACTCTTCTTCTCGATTTGGTTGAGATAATCACTTTCAAAACTTTCTTTTTCGAATCTATGTTAGAGCGAGTAAGAAAGGGAATATTGAAGTCATTTTCAGAACCGAAATGCTCCAGCCTTTGAGGAACGCCTGGAATGTTGGGCGCTCCGCATGCAGCAGACAATATATCTCCCGCCGCTTTCGAGACCGTAAAATCATTTCGCACCCAGTATTTCCGCCAGTCAGCCGCGTCACCTTTGTCCGGCACCGCTTGTGTGTGCGTTACTTGTCCTTTGTAGGCAACGCATTTTACTCCTTGAACGGTTTCAATCCCGACTCGATTCCATGACAATTTCACTTCTCCGACTTCGGACATGAAAGATCCGATTGATCTAAGCTCCTGGATCGCTTTACTGGCATTTTGATCGCATATTTTGCGGGAGCTGTTGTTGAAACAAGTTGCCTGGTCAAACGGTTTTTTCGAAATGATCGTCAGATTCTCTCGCAAACAATCGATGCGAATTATCTTGTCGCAAACATAAAGTCGGCGCGGTCCTAATAAATGACTGTCGACTTCAAACAGTTCCATTGACACAGCAGCGACAGCGGGCGCGCTGCTGCTCGCACAAATCATGGAAATTGCGGCGGCAAGGACAATGCACTTGACGCGTTTCATTTGGCGAACTGATTTCATTCATTAATGCCTGGAGCCTTATTCCAGTGTATCAAGCAATTGCAAAGGCAATCTTGCATTAGCCCGACACGGAAATTCCAATTTATGCGATGATGCAAATGAATGCCCGATTTGAATCTTTTTGAATCTTTTTCCACATGAAGAAGCCTCTCCAATTACTAGCCATACTTGCCCTGTGTACGACGGCCGGCTGTGGTTATCTGAATGATCCGGACAGCGATGAAGGGCGGCTTTCCTTCGGCAAACTGGTCAAAGAGCCACCTAATACCGCGAAGCTGGAGCGGCTGCCCGACATCACCAAGCTGATAAATGTTTCTCGATCGCTGGCCGCTCTCGACCTGGTTTATCAGGATAGCTTCCACCACAATGATGATGCCAGCGTTAGATTCACCGAAAATTGGCAAGATAAGAACGGCGAGCGAGTGTTGCAACTGGAATGGGAAGGCAAGGACTCGCTTATTATCTGGTTTTCACCCGAAGGTGCAGTAATCAAAGGTCACGACGAAGAGTCGGTGATGAATCCTCTGGTCGCGCCTTTCGATCTGGAAGAGCAACATGGGTTGAAACTCTACCCGGGATTGTTGAAAGGCTTCCCGAAAGAATTGAAGCGCTTTCTGGATGAACCTACTTTCGATTCTGATAATGCCACCTTTGTAATCTGGAGGAAAGCGACGGACAGCGCCTGGCACATAGGTCCTATTAATTGGCCCAATCGCGCTCCCAATCGCTGGAAGTCGCACGACGGTTCGGATGACCTGCTCTCACCTTTGAGCATCGATGCAAAGGCTTATACGAATTGGGTTCAAACAGCAAAAAATAGAAAAGTGAAAGAGTCCGATATCGAAAAGGTTTTCGCTCAAGAGCCTATGACGGCTGATCTTCTTAAGCGTCTCGATTCGCACCGAAAGTTGAAAGATATCAAAGACGATTTAAAAACAATCGGCTATCCGGTTGCAGAATGACCCGCATTCACATTCGATTCAGTCCGTGCCGGGCCGACCTTCTTCAAAGTAAACCAGAAACGGCTTCCCTGTCCGACTTCGCTATCGACACCAATAGTGCCACCATGTGACTCGACTAGTGCTTTGCAAATTGCCAGTCCCAAACCGCTGCTGCCGGAGCGTTTATACTCCTCACCTTCTATTTGTTTGAAACGTTCGAAAATTAAGCGCTTGTCTTTTTTTGGAATCCCCGGTCCATGGTCTATTACGTCAACGCGGACGAAGCCGTTATCCTCGACTGCATCGATCTTGATTGTTTCGCCTTCAGGTGAATACTTGACGGCATTGCCAAGCAAATTGATCATGATCTGAACAACTCTGTCTTCATCCGCATTTACTGCAGGATTTGCTTCGGTAATTTCAAGCTTGATTTTGCGATTCTCGGCAATTACAGTAACTGCTTCTGTAGCACGCCGGAATATATTTTGAATTTCGCATTCATCTAGTATCAACTGCATATTGCCGGACTCGAGTTTGTCGATATCCAGTAATTCATTGATCAAACTGATGAGACGCTCCGACTCTCTTTCAGCGTCTTTCACACGAGTAGAGCCGCGCTCGGTCAACTTTCCGTAAGCACCACTGGCAAGCAACTCGAATGTTCCGAGAATGGCTGTAAGTGGTGTGCGAAGATCGTGACTGATCATCTGAACGAACTCTCGCTTGGTTTGCTCCGCTGCCCGCAAAGCATCAGCCATGTTATGGAAAACCTTATCCAGATTCGAGACTTCATCTCCGCCACCAATTCGTTCAAGAAGCGGTTTTCCGATTGCCATACGCTGAGAGTTTTCAGTGAGCACAGCCAATCGCGCAGAAATTTCACGACTGAAGTAAATGGAAAGGAAAATTCCGATAGCTATATTTATCGCAAAGCCGGTCAGCAAGAAAATTCGCAGTGCTGTTTTTCTTGCCTCTATTGCCTGCGGCACACTCTTCTGCACACGCTCTTCTTCATTGACCAGCATCTGAGCTTCTTTTAAAAACGGATCGAATTCCGCATTGAAGTCTCGCCTGAATTCTTGAAAGTTGGGAGAATAAACGCGGTCCGAATCACCCACCATCTTTTCGCGGTGCGAAACCAGATTGCGCATTGTCGCTTTGCCGTAAATCTCGAGCTTTCTTGCATGCTCACGCCGCACTTCGTTGTCGGCGCTCAATTCCTTGAGATTATCGATGCTGTCGGCAATCCCCAGCATCGTATTATCGAATTTCTGCAGCTCGGCGCGTTTGTGAGTGAAATTCCAAGTGACAAGGTGACTAGCCGAGTCGAAAATGTTTTTCGATATATTATTCACTTCTTGAAGAACAAGCCTGGACTGCGTCTCTTTGTTCGCCTTGTTCTCAGCAATTTCCAAAAACGCAAAAAGAATCAGAATGAACAACGCCTCGAATAAGAGAGGCGCCGAGACCATCAACAGCCCTTTTTGTTTTAGATTCAGGCGCATCAGTCCGGGAGAATTCCTTGGTGCTTGATTCCTGGAAAAATTGTCCCCGGACTACTTTAGATCCTGGGACCTCGGATGTCCATCCATTGGCACTAAAAGGCGAGATTGCAAGGTAAAATGGTTAAAACCGCTGCGTAGTTAGTTTTACCCGGAATTGCATACCCTCTTAACCTTTCCAAGATGCCAAAAGTACTAATTGTTGAAGATGACGTTCGGTTGGCAAGAGTAATTGATGATTGGCTGACAGGTGAAAGCTATGCCGTCGACCATGTCACAAGTGGTCCTGCTGCCTTGGAGCGGCTGACCTCCAACCAGTATGACGTTCTCATACTCGACTGGCAGGTGCCCGGACTGACCGGTTTGGAAGTTTGCAAGGAATACCGAGCCAATGGCGGCACCGGTGTCGTTCTCATGCTTACAGGCAAGAAAGAAGTCTCCAACAAGGAAGAGGGTCTTGATTCCGGCGCCGATGATTATGTGACAAAACCATTCCACATGCGGGAATTGTCCGCTCGATTGCGTGCATTGATGCGGCGGTCGCGAGAAATCAAAACCAACGTCATCAAAATCGGAGATCTTGTTCTCGATTCCGTCAGCCATCGAGTTACCAAAGGCGAGAAAGAGCTGCAATTAATGCCGCGAGAATATGCGCTGCTGGAATTTTTCATGCGCAATCCGGGAAAAGTCTTTAGCGCCGATACGATTTTGGATAAAGTCTGGTCTAACTATTCCGAAGCCTCACCGGATACGGTGCGCGTGCATATTACTAAACTGAGAAGCAAAATCGACACCGATGGTCAAGACTCTTTGATCAAGACTCTGCATCGCGTTGGCTATAAATTCGAAAAGCCCGTTGGCGCAACCGAATCAGAAAGTTCTGAAGAAACCGATCAGGAGCCGGTCGGAGATTTGGAGTCATAAGTTCACCGGTGGCGAAACTATTCGCTCGCTTTCACCGGTTTTACTTTCTCTCCGGCAATTAGATCAACGGGCGGACTGAGCACGACCAGCTCGCCGCCGGACAGCCCACGCCGGATCTCGACAGTATCGCCAAAATCCCTGCCGATCTCTATCTTGTTGAACTGCGCCGCATCGTCTTTTACGACCACCACATATGTTCCATCGTTCTTGGGCACCAGCGCGGTGCCAGGCACCGTAATCCACTCCTCATCGCGTTTGATCGTTACTTTCACCTGCGCGTACATACCAGGCAATAGCGTATGGTCTCTGTTGTCTATCCGCACTTCCGTTTGCCTTGTGCGAGTTGATGGGTCCAGTGCACCAGCGATATTTGTCACCGTGCCTACGAAGACTTTGTCCGGCAATTCGGGGACCAACACTTCTGCCTTTTGTCCGGAACTCAGAAAACGCGCAAAGGTTTGCGGCACATTAACGTAAATCCGCAAAGTGTCGATTTTCGCAAGTTGAAACAGCTCGAGGGTCGGCATTTGACTTCCGGAGCTTATCAACGCCCCCGGATCTACTCTTCTCAGTGTGATGACGCCATCGAAAGGCGCGATAACGCGCTTGAAATTTTGCTGCGCGGCAATACGTGCGACGCTGGCCGTTTTTGCAGCGACTAGAGAGCGGGAAACACCGACTTCCGCCTCCGCGGATTTGACCGCTGCTTGACTGGCCTTTTCTTGTGCGATGGAAACCTGCAATGCGGCGGTTGCATCTTTGAACTGCCGCACTCGCTCATCGCGGCTCTGCAAGCTTACTGCGCCCTTCTGCGCCATATTCACCCAGCGGTCGGCAGTTATGTGAGTAAATTCTTCATTGGCTTGCGACTTTTGAATAGTTGCTTTGGCAGCTACATCCTGGGCAATCGCTTCTTTCAATTTAGCCTGAGTGCTAGCCAACTGAGCCTGACTTTCAGCCAGATCTGCTTTAGCTTGATTCAATTCCTGGTCGATTGTAGGAGTGTCAATCTCTGCCAGCAACTGACCTTTCTTCACCCAGTCGCCGATGTCCACAAGCCTCGTTTTCAAATAGCCGTCCACGCGCGCATTGATGGTTACATACTGAATGGCGCTGATATTGCCTGGAAGATTGCCCTCTTCTTTTAACGGTGCTCGCTTCGCTACTGTCGTTTGCACAACCGGCACCGAGCCGGCTGTCACTTCATGCTCGCGCGCAAGATCCTTCTTATTGGCCAGGCGAGGCAAAAATCCGATCAGGAACAGCACCACAAATATGCCGGCAGCAATTAAAAGGAGAAGAACTAATCCTCCCTTTCCATAAGGGTTTCGTCTTAGTCTCAGATGCGGGCGATTCATGTTCTATTTTCCGTTGCTAACTTTCTGTCTCAACAATCTGGTCGTGTTTACTATCGGGCGGCCAATTCAATTTGCTGTTGCGTCTCAAATGGCTAAATATAAGCGGTACAAAAAAGAGCGTTGAAAATGTGGCGATCGACAGCCCGCCGATTACCGCACGCCCGATCGGTGCGTTTTGTCCGGAGCTGCAAGCCATAGGGATCATGCCGATAATCATCGCCAGCGCAGTCATGCTTACCGGACGGAACCGCTGATGCCCGGCAGTGTGCGCGGCTTCTCTGGCCGACTTACCTTCACGCAATTGTTCATTGCAGAAGGTGACCATGAGGATGCTGTTCGCCGATGCGACGCCGATGGTCATAATCGTGCCCATCAGCGCAGGCACGCTGAAATTCGTTTGGGTGACGTAGAGACTCCATAAAATTCCAGATAATGCGCCCGGAATTGCCATAAGGATGATCAACGGATCGCTCCAGGACTGGTAATTGACTACAAGCAGGAAATACACCAGTACAAGCGCACCGGCAAGCCCTATCAAAAGCCAGTAGAAGGCGAGTTTCATACTTAAGACCTGACCGGCTACGACAATCTTCGTGCCGCGTGGAGCGTCCTTTGAGTACTCGTTGACAATCTTTTGAATATCGCTCGATACGGAACCCAGATCCTTTCCCTGGCAGGCTGCATAGACGTCATAGACAGGCATGACGTTGAAATGATTGACCACCGCAGGCGTGTATTGCCTTATCGGTTTTGCCACGTTGGCAAGCAATTGCGCGGTGTCTTGAGCGAAATTGGTATTGCTTCTGGCGACCGGCATGTTGAACAGATCGCTTATAGACGTGATGCGATATTGAGGCGTTTGCACCGCCAGATTATATTGCACGCCATTGTTGCGATTGAGCCAGAAATTGGGCGCCACCTGAAAGCTGGAGCTGAGCGAGACCAGAAGCGAGTTCGAGATGTCCTTCTGGTTCAAGCCAAGCTGATTGGCGCGCGTTCTGTCCACTTCAAAAAAGAATTTCGGCGCGTTCAAAACCTGGTGCAAGCACACATCTACTGCACCCTCAACGTTCTCGACCTTGCGCTTGATTTTTTTGGCTATCTCAAAATTCTCGGCTTTATTGAAACCCATAATTTTGATATCTATCGGAGCAGGCAGGCCTGCATTGAGAATTTGCGTGATGATATCAGCCGGTTGGAAGTAGTACTCGCACTGTGGAAAATCGCGAGTCATCATTTCCCGAATTCGACGCTGATAAAAAGCTGTCGGATGCGATCGCTCCTCTTTTAGAGTGAGCAAAATTTCTCCGTCCGCCTCGCTTATTGTTTGAGAATCTGAAAACGCGTAATTCACAGCACTGACCGCCATGCCGATATTGTCGGTAATGACGACGATCTCCTCTTCTGGAATGATCTTTCTGATTTTTGTTTCGACAGCCTGAAAAATTCTTTCTGTTTCTTCCACGCGTGTTCCGGGTGGTGCATTCACATGCAGGCGCAATTGTCCGGCATCAATCGCCGGGAAAAACTCTTTGCCTATTAGTGGAAGCAGGCAAAAGCTGAGTGCATAGAAGCCGATAAATCCTAAGATTACGACCCCACGATTGTCCAGTGCCGTCCCCAGGAAGCCATGATAGATATCGCGCAACTTGTCGAAATTGGTATCGATGAATGAATGTATTCTTCCGAAAAATCCTTTAGAAGATTCCTTCTTCTCACCTGCGGCATGCTCTTCTGAATGGAACAAACGCTTGGACATGAGAGGAACGATGGTGCGAGAAAGTCCATAGGAAGCAAGCATTGCAAAGGAAACAGCCAGCCCGAGCGGCACGAATAACGACCTGGCCGGTTCGGGAAGCAGAAACACCGGAAGAAATACGATACAGATTGAAACGGTCGAAACCATTGCCGGCAGGGCAACTTCCTGGGCGCCATCGAGAATGGCTTGCACGACCGGCTTGCCCATATCCATCTGGCGATGCACGTTCTCAATTTCGACTGTAGCGTCGTCAACCAGCATGCCGACTGCCAATGCCATGCCCCCGAGAGTCATGGAATTGATAGTGTTGCCGGTCAAATTCAAACAAATGATAGAAACGAAAATCGAGAGCGGAATCGAAGTAATTACGATTAAGGTACTGCGCCAACTGCCGAGAATCGCGAGCATGAGAAGAGCAGTCAGGCCAGCGGCGGTGAGAGCTTCTTGAAAGACTTCCTTGACGCATTCGACGACGAATTTCGATTGGTCGGTGAGAATATCCACGGTCACGGATTTGGGGACAGATGCGCGAATTTGCTCCATCAGCCCTTTGATTTGATTGACGACGGCAAGAGTCGAAGCGTCTCCATTCTTCAAAATACTCATGATGACGGCTCTTTGCCCGTTCAAATTGACGATGTTCAACTGCGGTTGAAATCCGTCATGCACAAAGGCTACATCCCTCAAATAGACGGTGGCTCCGCGAACGTGTTTAAGCGGTATTTCGTTGAGCGTGTCGATAAGCCGAGGCATGTTGTTCAGAGAAACGATGTATTCAATGCTCCCCATCTTGGCCGTTCCTGACGGTGCAATGATGCTTTGTTTGTTGACGGTATCGACGACGTCGAAAGGCGTAAGTCCGTAGCCTGCAAGAGCGGCCGGCTTGAGATCAATCATTACCTGACGATATTTGCCGCCGTAAGGATACGGAATGGTAGCGCCCTGCACGACCGCCAATTGAATTCTGATAAAAGAATTCGCGCAATCGAACAATTCGGCTTCACCAAGCTTCTTGCTGCCGACCACCAGTTGGAGAACCGGCACATCGG
>Ga0268299_1002711_pt1 | contig 19461 bp, 14 predicted proteins | sample NOBtaG_FD_193484 | JGI IMG/M metagenome (GOLD analysis project Ga0268299, IMG submission 193484) | Activated sludge microbial communities from bioreactor in Nijmegen, Gelderland, Netherland - NOB reactor | ecosystem: Engineered > Bioreactor > Aerobic > Activated sludge | place: Netherlands...
AGATGTTCACCAAGAGGCCGGAACTGGTCGGTTTGCGCAGGAACAGGTCGGATATCGCGAAACGGGAAACCGCATTGGGCGACGCGATTCTATTGAGGAATGTGGAGTTTTGCAGATGAAGGAGAGAAACGAGACGCGGCTTATGAGTCCGCTGCTCTACCAACTGAGCTACACCGCCATTATGAGCGAGGGAAGCGAGAAACCAAAGTTCATTTATACCATTCAGGTACGGATCTCGTAAAGGCGGGTCGTGGGTCAGTTTCCGCTTGCGTCATGCTCGCGAAGCTTGTCCCCGCATGTTTTAAGCGGGGAGCGGGCATCCACCACTCCTCAATCAAGACTCAATGCTGAGGAGGAGACCTTGGCTGGATTCCCGCTTCCGCGGGAATGACACACTGCAGTGCTTCTGACGGCAAATTGCCCCACTACCTAAAGGCGGCGGTTGCGAACGACTTCCGGCTTCGGAGCGGCCTACGGAATCAATCTGCTGAGCGTGGCGCGCAGCGGGTCTGCGCCGGGATTGGTCACTGTCTTGTTCGTCAGAATCTCTTCAGGATTGACGGGGGTTCCGTAGTAGAGCCGATTGTCTTTGGAGGCGGCCGTGATGGCAAACCCCTGCAGGGAGAAGCCCACAAATACGCCTTTGGACCAGGCAAATGAAATCAGGTCAAGACCGGTGGTGCCACCTTCGCCGAACGCCCCGACTGTAAAGCCGCCGTCGACACCCAGTCGGGCCGTGCCCTTTCCGGAGAAGCGTTCCAGTGCTGAAAACGTTTGGACGATGAGAATCAGCTCCGATGAGTCTATTCCGATCTGGGGTCCGAAACTGGTGGAGCTCATCGTGTAGAACGCCGGCGGCGACCACCCGCCTTTCAGGGGATCCCTCGCCAGCAATACGCCGCGACCCCCGGATCCGCCGACGACCACTGCTCCGCGCCACAGTTTGGGAACGATGAACACGGCCTTCATCGTGTCGGGTTTGAGCCGATATCCTGCGGCAAGGCCTGGTTCGGCCAGGAACCGTTCGAACGTCGAGATTGCCTGGTCGACCAGCTGTTGCTGTTCGACCCGATCCTCGCCTGAGGCAAGGGCGTTTTCGCCCGGCTGGTTCATGCAAGCGAGGAAGGCGACGATCGCCATGGTCGGGACGGACGAATATTTCCGATGAAACTTCAGCATAGCGTTCGAACCTGGAATCGGCGAGCAAGCCTATCAAACGGTTGTCAGGCGCGCAAGATGTCCCATAGAACCGGAGAACCGGTACGTCGGCGACGGTGCGCCATCGTGGTGGAACCGGCTCGAGGAGACACCGGAGTTCATCGTGAACAACGTCTGCCAACTGTGCTAGACTGCGGGCCGCTCTGCCGGTTTCTCAAGCCGAAAAGGTGACGTGAAGATGACGACAACACCAGGATTCCGTTCAGTCTGGGTAATCTGTTCCTGCGGTGTGGCTGGTATCCTCCTGCTGGTCGGGTCGAGTGCCTGCACGATCAATCCTGTCAGCGGATGGCCGGAGTTCACACTCATCACGGCCAATCAGGAAAAACAGATTGGCGCGGAGGAAGCGAAGAAGGTCGAAGACGAAATGGGCTTGATGGATGATCCGGCGATGACCGGTTATCTGGACCAGCTCGGACAGCGCTTGGCGAAGGAGTCTCCGCGTCAGAATCTCGAATACCACTTCTATGCCGTCGATATGATCGAACCCAACGCCTTCGCGCTGCCCGGCGGATATATTTATGTTTCGCGCGGCCTCTTGGCCTTGGTCAATTCGGAGGACGAGCTGGCCGGCGTTGTCGGCCATGAGATCGGCCATGTCGCGGCCCGTCACAGCGTCCAAAAGATCTCGCGTCAGGGACCATTCGCGCTCATCACCAACTTCGTGTCCGGCATAACAGGATTCTTCGTGCCGTTTGTCGGCAACGTGCTCGGAGGAATCGGTAACTTTGCCCAGAGCCTGGTTTTTTCGCCGTACAGCCGGTCGCAGGAATCTGAGGCGGACAAGGTCGGGCAGGAGATGGCCGCAAAGGCCGGTTGGAACCCGGAAGGTTTGGCGACGTTTCTGAATACGTTGGGGAGAGAAGAATCGTTGTTGAACGATGGACCCCGGAGACCCAGCTTTTTCGATTCGCATCCGGCCACACCCGATCGGGTCGAGAAAACGACCAAGTGGGCAAAAGAATTCAAGCAAGCGCCACGCGATCCGATCACTCCCACGCGCAACGCATTTCTGAAGCGGTTTGAAGGACTGGTGGTTGGCCAGCGGGCCGCCAACGGGGTGATAGACGGGCGAACTTTCCGCCATCCGGATCTGAATTTCTTCGTCGAATTTCCGGATCAATGGCAGGTGGAAAATACGCCGGTTCAGTTGGCTTCGGCGCCGAAAGAGGGCAACATGGGCATCCTCATTCGCGCGGTCGGAGAGGGGACTGATCCCATGGACGGAGCCCGCGCGTTGGAGAAGGCCGCCAAGACTCCCGTGGTGGACAAGACGCGCCCGACGACAGTGAACGGTCTCCCCGCGGCCAAAGCGAAACTCGGAGATTCCAAGGCCACGGCCGACATCACTTGGATTGCGCACGGCGGACTCATCTATCAAATAATCGGCATCACCGAAACGAAACACTATGACGCGACCCATCCCGTGTTTCAGGCCGTGACGGAGAGTTTCAGGCGGCTGACGCCGGATGAACGGGCGGGGATTCGCGAAAAGCGGTTGCGTCTTGTCGAAGCCCGTGCAGGCGAAAGGATCGATGCGTTGGTGGACAGATCCAGGTCCAGATGGACGACGAAGCAAGTCGCTGTTGCCAACAATCTGAAAGAGACCGAGCTGCTGCGCGAGGGGCAACTGATCAAGATCACGCAGGAAGAGCCGTACGTCGGGAAGAGGAAGTAGGCCGGCTCCCGAGTCAGCTGGAGCCGGTCTGTGACGGCGGCGACATCGGCGATACGAAGGTTCTCCCCATCAAGGCTTCCCGGACGGCGACCGGAAGATCGGTGGCCAAGCGTGGTTTAACGACGTAGCCCGTCGCCCCGGCCACAAAAGACTCTTCGACGAATTCCCGCTCTTGATGTACCGTTAGAATCACGATCTTTGCGCTGGTATGCTCGCCGGTCAGCAGCCGGGCGGCCTCCAAGCCGTTGAGTGCGGGCATCGCGATATCCACGATCAGAACATCCGGTTGCAGTTCCGCCGCAGCCCGGATCAAGTCGCGTCCGTTTCCCACCGTCCCCACGATCTGGAATTCGGGTTCAAGCACCCGGAGGACCATGTCCAACATGGCCGGGTTGTCGTCGGCCAGCACGATGCGCGGGGCCGCCTTGCTTGGGTCAGCCGGTTGGTGAAACGAAGCCATCGGGGCAGACTCATTGCGTGGTCGGATGCAACTGATGTGTACCACCGATGAGAATGGGATGAAACTGGCAAAACTGACAGGATGGGATTCTAGTGACGACGGGGAGAGGAGGGGACAACGCTCTGTTTGAGCGCGAAGTGATACAATTCGGCGTTACTCTTGACTTGAAACTGCTCCATGATCCGATACTTGTGAAAGGCGACGGTGCGGGGCGTGACGTCGAGGATGTTCGCGGCTTCCTTCATCGAGTAGCCCTCGACGAGGAGTTGGAGGACTTCACGCTGGCGCAGCGTGAGCCGGTTCGGCGTCGAACGGTGCGTCTCGCCACGGCCCTCGCTCGTTCCGCCGACGGCCTCGGAGCCGACGTAGACCTTGCCTTCCATCGCTGTGCGAATGGCGTCGGACAATTCGGAGGCGGCCGAGCTCTTGAGAAGATACCCCGAGGCGCCTATGCGAAAGGCTTCTGCGGCAAAGTCCGGATCCTCGTTCATCGTGAGAAATACGAGTTTGACCGTCGGCATCATGGTTTTCAGCTGGCGCCCGGCGTCCAAACCGTTGAGCAGCGGCATGCCGATGTCCAGCACCACTACGTCCGGACGGAGCTTTCGCGCCGCGAGCAGCAGCGTGCGGCCGTCTCCTACGTTTCCCACGACGTCGCACTCCGGTTCCAGCAACTTGATGCAGGCCTCGACCAGGAGACGATGATCATCGGCGAAAAGGACTCGTGGCCGCTGCATGACTTGTTCCTTTCTAAAGGCTCCGGACCAATGGGTTAGATGGCGAGCTGAACCACGATTCTGGTTCCGTGGGACGGGAAGGACTCGATCGAGATTCGGCCGCCGGCCGTCCGGACGCGTTCCTGCATGCTGATCAGCCCCAGCCGGCCTTTCGCCGATACCGCCTGAAGATCGAACCCCGCCCCTGCATCGGATATGCAGAGATGCAGCGCTCCCCGATCTCCGATCAATTCGAGTTTTCCGTTCTGCACGCCGCTATGTTTGACGAAGTTGCTCAGCGCCTCTTGGGCGACGCGGAAAAGGCAGAGCGCGGCTTCCTTAGGAAGCGCGCGGGGTATGTCCCGGTGCAGACAGTCGATCCGTACGGCATGCTGCTCCGACAACTCCCGGCAGAGTCCATTGATGGCCGCTACGAGGCCAAGGTGTTCGAGCTTGGCGGGATGGAGCCGGTGAGACAGCCGATGGATGTCTGACGCGATCTCCTGTGTCAGCTTGTGCAGGCCTTCGATTTGCGCCGCCGGCTCGGCGTCCGAGGGCAGGTTCAGGCGCTGCAGGCCGATGGCCAGCAGCGCCAGCCGCTGGTTCAAATTGTCGTGCAATTCCCTCGCGATTCTGCGACGTTCTTCCTCTTGCACGCCGAGCAGCCGGCCGGTCACTTCCTTCAGCGATGTTTCGGCGCGCTTGTAGTCGGTCATGTCGACCATGATGCCGATCAATTCCTTCGTGCGCCCGGCTTCCACGATCACGTGAAGCGAATTATGCAACCACACGGTGTGTCCTTCGGCCGTGACCATCCGGTAGTCTAGAATCCGATGCCGCTTTTCCTCGACCGAGCGGTGGCAGGAGGCCAACACCCTCAAGTGGTCGTCCGGATGAAGATGTTCGGCCCAAAAGTCCTGTCGATACCATTGACCGCGAGGATACCCGAGGGTGGCCTCTGCCTGCTTGCTGACGAACGTGAATCGAAGCGAGGACGGCTCGGCTTTCCAGACGATCGCGCCCAGGGAGTCGATCAGCGATCCGTACTGTATTTCGGCCTGTCGGCTCGGCACGATGTCCTGATGGGTGATGACTGCTCCGCCTTCCTTTCGGCGAAGCGGCGAGGCGGTTACGAAGAAGCACCGGGGTCCGAACGGTGAAGGCCACATGTATTCGAATTCGAACGCCGTGGAGGTTCCGGCCAGAACGCTCCGAACACCTGCCAGCACCTGTGCGTCGTGAAGTGAGCCGGTCTGTGCGGCTTCATGCCACCGATCTAGGCAGTTCATGCCGGTCTCAACGGCGGCGTGGAGGCAATGCTCGTTGCGTCTGGTGAATTCGCGCCAAGCTTCGTTGACGGTGATGACGGTTCCGTGTTTGTCGAGCACGGCCAAACGCTGTCCAAGGCTGGCGAGAATCGTCGAGGCCCACTCCTCTGTAGCCTGGCGGGCCGGCTTGCTATCGAGGTTGCCGGGAGTATCCAGCCGCGGAGCCGGCTGAGTCGGGGGAAAATGCGCTGCGCGCTTTGCAGCGGAGTCTGCCATTTGCCGGCGATATGCGGTTACGCCCATCGATCAACCCGCCACCACTCTAGCGCATGTCTCTAGAAACGGGAGACTCCGGTGTGTCGAAAACCTTGATGCCCAGCATGACCAACTCATGTCGGGCAGTCAAGAGAGAATCCGTAGGAACAATTCACTGTTCATATCATAAAGAGGATAAACGAGGAAGCGGCAGGATTTGTGCCCAGGATTTGTGCCAAGGGTGTCCCCGCGTCTCGCCACTGTCAGATTTGACAGTATGCCACCGGCCATCACCCCTGTATAAGTAGCCAAATAATGTTGTAAATTCGCCTCTCGTTACGACGACACGGGTGTGCGTTCGTTCCTGCGAGCAGACAGGGGAGCTGACGCAGTGAGTGGATTTGACCGGATGTACCTGGGAGGGCGAGACTTGAAACCACAAAGGAATTGTTTCAACGCCGCATGTGACGGTCGACGACGGAAAGGCGATCGCTTGGGACGGTATCTCGGGCTCTGCTTGGCCACAGCTGGATCTCTCGTTCTCATGGGGTCTTTGACGGCCGGGGCTGACGAATATCTCGACATTCCAAAGCCGACCGACAGGCTTGCGCCGCCGCCGCCGCCGCCGGATGTCGGGACTTCCGTTCTTTCTATCCCCGCCAAAGTGTCTCTTCAGGAATTGCTCCTGATCGCAGCGGATTCGTTTCCCGAGGTGATCACCAACGAGGGCGAATGGCACGAGGGGCCGTCGATCCAAGGACAGCCTCCCTTCCAGTGGCAGTACCGGCTCCATCGAGGTCCGGCACAGGTGCAGATCGAGAATAATGACTTGGAAGCGGTGTTTCCCGAGATCCGATATCGGATCGGCGTACGGGCCGTCAAACCGAGCGGGGAGATCGAGGACTCCATTTGCGGATACAAGCCGGACGAACCTCGGCACATGAGCGTGAAGGGACGGTCCCACCTGCAATGGGCCGATGACTGGACGGTGCGCTCGACGACGAAATTCGAGGAGCCGGTCTTCCCGGATCCTTGCGCGTCGACGGCCGCGGGAGCCGATGTCAGCGCCATCGTCAAGACGACGGTGGCGTCCAGGCTTCCCGTGCTGGCCAAGAAGATCGACGACAGGATTCAGGAGGGCAGTCAGCGACGCCGTGGAGTGGAAAAGGCCTGGCGAACGCTCTTGGCGCCGACCGAGTTGGCGCCCGAACTGTGGCTGAATTTGCGACCGGGAAAAATCGAAGCCGGGCCGATCATGGGAAACGGGGAGCAGCAGGTCGTGGCCTCGCTCAATCTGCTGCTGGAGCCGATCGTCACGAGCGGCGCGATGCCCCCAGTGTCGGAGCGGCCGTTGCCTCCTCTCCATTTGACCCCCAGCCCTCGTGACGGATTCCATCTTGCCGTGCCGATGATGGTGGACTATGACTGGATCAATGTTCGGCTCCGGCGGCAGCTCGTGGGGCAGGAGATTCCGATGTCCATCGGCGATCCGGTCTTTGTGACCTCGGCGCGGCTGTACGGCAGCGGAGCGAACCTGATTCTGGCCATGGGAGTGACGGGAAGCGTGAAGGGGACGCTCTATGCCGCGGGGAAACCGGTCATCGATCCCGGCACGCGCGTGCTGCGTTTCGATGGATTCGACTTCACAATGGACACCCGAAACGTTCTCGTCCGCACGGCCAATTGGCTGCTGCGGGACAGGATCCTCGAAACCATCGAGCCGCAGACCCGGATCGATCTCTCCGAGCAGATGGCCTCCGTGCGCGGCGCGTTGGACAAAGCCTTGCGTCGCGAAGTGCTCCCTGGGGCTTGGCTGAACGGCTCCATCAGCAAGTTCGAGCCGAAGGGCATTTATCCGATCGAGGGTGGAGTGGAAGCCCAGGTCGTCGCCGATGGAACGATGGAACTCTTGCTGCCACCCGCACAATGAGGCGTTGTCGGCGGTTCCATGTGTTTGATACTCTTCCCGTTCGCAAAGGAGGATATCTCGTGAGTCTGCCGAAAGCGTCCGCCGCGGCGCTGTGCGTTTTCTCCCTCTTCTGGGCGGCTGCGACGCTGGCCGGTCCGGAATTGGAACCGGATGTCGAAGCGTTGGCCTCCTCAACGATCACCATGAAAGAGGTGATCGGCTTCATCGCGGGATTCGGAACGACCTTTGCCGCGATGCCGGACTTGGTCGTGATGTTCAAGCGCCGGTCCACGGCCGGGATGAATCCCACTATGGCCGCCATCATGGGCACGTTTCAGTTTGTCTGGATTTATTACGGCTTCCTGATCGCATCCAGGCCGGTGATCATCTGGAACGTCGTCGCGGTCGTGATCAATTTCATCATGGTCGGAGCCTACTATCATTTTCTCCGCGGCGAGCGGGCGCAAGCCAAGGGGTGAGGGAGACGCATTGGCACTTTCTGCATTGGCCGGCCGGCCGGCTCCCGGCGAGATGTTGGTCGACGTCGCCGCGCTGGAACGCGAGTATGCCGCGCGCACGCCCGACGTCGACGACGGCAACCAGTTGGTGAGTTTCGGCACCAGCGGGCATCGAGGCTCGCCGTTGCGCGGTTCCTTCACCGAAGCCCATATACTTGCCATCACGCAGGCCATTTGTGACTTCCGTCTGCGGCAGGGAACGGACGGCCCGCTCTTCATGGGCAAGGACACACACGCGTTGTCGAGACCGGCCGAACGTACCGCGCTGGAGGTCCTGGCTGCCAATCGGATCGAAACCGTGATTCAGCCGCGAGACGGAGTGACGCCGACTCCGGTCGTGTCCCGAGCGATCCTTTCGCACAATCGCGGCCGCTCGGTCCATCTCGCCGACGGGATCGTCGTCACACCCTCCCATAACCCGCCTGAAGACGGTGGATTCAAGTACAACCCTCCGACCGGCGGGCCGGCCGACACGGATGTCACGACCTGGATTCAAGATCGTGCCAATGCGTTGCTTCGGGCAGGCAATGGCGAAGTCAAGCGCATGCCGTTCGAGCAGGCGTTGAAGGCGGCGACCACGCACCAGGAGGATTTTGTCCTGCCGTATGTTCAAGACCTGGCCCATGTCCTGGACATGGAGGCGATCCGTGGAGCCGGTATCCGGATCGGCGTGGATCCTCTCGGGGGAGCCGGCGCCCCCTATTGGGAGCCGATCGCCTCCCTCTACAAGTTGGACCTTCGCGTGGTCAATCCGACGATTGATCCGACCTTCGGATTCATGAGGCTGGATCACGACGGCAAGATCAGGATGGACTGCTCGAGTCCCTATGCGATGGCGGGGCTGGTCGGACTGAAAGATCAATACCGTATCGCTTTTGCCAACGATCCGGACTCGGACCGTCACGGGATCGTGACGCCTTCCGCCGGCCTGCTGAATCCGAATCACTATCTGGCGGTTGCGATTCAGTATCTGCTGACCCATCGTCCTCTCTGGAACCGGCAAGCGGGCGTGGGGAAAACGTTGGTCAGCAGCAGCCTGATCGACCGAGTGACCAAGCGGTTGGGCCGGCGACTGTATGAAACGCCGGTCGGATTCAAATGGTTCGTCTCCGGGTTATTCGACGGATCCTGCTGTTTCGGCGGCGAAGAGAGCGCCGGCGCCAGTTTTCTGAGGAAAGACGGAACCGTGTGGACGACGGACAAAGACGGATTGATCATGAATCTGCTCGCGGCCGAGATGACGGCCCGCACCGGCAAGGATCCGGGAGAATTGTACGGGGAATTGACGAGCGAGTGCGGAGCTCCGACCTATACGCGGATCGACGCTCCGGCCACACCCCCGCAGAAGGCCAGGCTCGGCAAGCTCTCACCCGAGGCGGTGACGGCCACGATGCTGGCCGGGGAACCGATCACGGCGAAATTGACGAGAGCGCCGGGCAACAACGCTCCGATCGGCGGCCTCAAGGTCGTCGCCGAGAACGGATGGTTCGCCGCGCGTCCGTCGGGAACGGAAAACATCTACAAGATCTACGCCGAGAGTTTTCGCGACGACCGTCACCTTCACGCGATCGTGGCCGAAGCCCAACAGATTGTGGACGAGGCATTGGCGGGTCCGGGCGCGGCCTGATCCGGAAACCGAAGCCGGGCATGATCGCTTGATTGAATCGGAAGGTCTCACAGGATGTTCAAAAAGGCCATTGTTCTCACCCGCCCAGCCCCGGCGCGCCAAGACGCGCCGCTCCGCGAGCAAGGCCGCAGCGTGGGGACTGTCGCCCTTCCGATCGGCGACTGTCCCCGTTGTTGGACACTGGGACAGGCACCCGCCTCAGCCAAGGCGACGGCGGGAGCCAGTCCCCCGTGAGCCTCTGAGCGACGCGACCTGCCTGCGCGAAGCGCTTCGGCGAAGGCAGGGAACGCCGCTGGAGGACTTTTTCGACATCCTGCTAGAGAGGGAGAACAGGTGTCATGGCAAGCACGATCCTATCCGTAACCTCGCGCCCGGCTTGGAAAGCCCTGGAGGCACATCATCGCACGCTCCGTGATGTGCATCTTCGAACGCTGTTCGCAAACGATCCCCGGCGTGGAGAGGCGCTGACGGCCGAGGCGGCCGGGGTATTTTTGGACTATTCCAAGAACCGGATCACCGGCGAAACACTCGGGTTGTTGTGCCGGCTGGCGGAGGAGTGCGGCTTGCGTCAACGGATCGACGCGATGTTCCACGGCGAGCGCATCAATGAAACCGAGCGGCGCGCGGTATTGCACGTCGCGCTTCGCATGCCGACCGGTTCGTCCGTCATGCTGGACGGGGTGAATGTCGTGACGGAGGTCCATGCCGTGCTGGATCGGATGTCCCGCTTCTGCAGCGGTGTTCGGAGCGGCGCATGGAAAGGGCACACGGGAAAACGCGTCCGCGCCGTCGTCAACGTCGGGATCGGCGGCTCAGATTTGGGACCGGTAATGGCCTACGAGGCGCTCCGCCATTATAGTGACCGGGAGATGACCTTTCGGTTCGTCTCCAACATCGACGGCACGGACTTCGTGGAAGCCGTCCGGGACCTGGATCCGGCGGAGACGCTGTTCATCATCTCCTCCAAGACCTTCACCACGCTGGAAACCATGACGAACGCCCACAGCGCCCGCGCCTGGCTGCTTGCGGGCCTGGGCGGCGATGCCAAGGCCGTCGCCAAGCATTGCGTGGCGGTGTCGACCAACGCCGCGGAAGTGGCCAAGTTCGGCATCGATCCGGCCAACATGTTCGAGTTCTGGGATTGGGTCGGGGGCCGGTACTCGATGGACTCGGCGATCGGTCTCTCCACCATGCTGGCAGTCGGACCCGATCATTTCCGTTCGATGCTGTCGGGTTTTCACCAGATGGACGAGCATTTCCGAACCGCGCCGTTCCCGCAGAATCTTCCGGTACTGATGGGGCTTCTCGCGGTCTGGAACGGCAATTTCTTTGATGCGGACACGGTCGCGGTGCTGCCGTACGATCAATATCTGAAGCGTTTTCCCGCCTACCTTCAACAGCTGACCATGGAGAGCAACGGCAAGCACGTGACGCTGGGAGGAGCGGAGACGCGGTATCAGACCGGCGCCGTCTATTGGGGGGAACCGGGCACCAACGGCCAACATTCGTTCTATCAGTTGATCCATCAAGGGACGAAGCTGATTCCCTGCGACTTCATTGCCTGCATGAAGCCGCTCAATCCGCTCGGCCGGCATCATGATCTCCTGATTGCGAATGTGTTGGCGCAAAGCGAGGCCCTGGCGTTCGGGAAGACGGCGGACGAAGTCCGGGCGGAAGGCACGGCCGACTGGCTGGTGCCCCACCGGGTCTTCGAAGGGAACCGCCCATCCAATACCGTCCTGCTGGAGCGGCTTACGCCGCAGGCCTTGGGCAAACTTGTCGCCCTGTACGAGCATTCCGTCTTCACGCAGGGAACCGTGTGGGGCATCAATTGCTTCGATCAGTGGGGTGTCGAGCTTGGCAAGGCCCTGGCGCAGCGCATTGCCCCGGAATTGGAACGGGCGGAGGAGCCGGCGCCCGCTCATGACAGCTCGACCAATCATCTGATCCGACGGTACCGGGCCGCAAAACATCGCCATAGCCGGGAGACGTGACTGTCCGAATGCGATCAAACAGGATGGAGCCGGACGAACGACATTGGCGGGTCACCGACAACGCGGGACGGAGGCGGAGGACCGCTGCGATCGTATGGGCGATGATTCTGCTGGCCGGCCAGCCGGTCCAGGCGGAAGACAGCGTCGTGGCGCCGGGCGCGGTGCTGCAGAAACTGGCCGACGGCTTTGAATTTACCGAAGGGCCAACCTGCGATGCGGAGGGCAACGTCTTTTTCACCGACCAACCCAACGACCGAATCATGCGGTGGAGCGCGGAAGGCGGGCTCTCGACCTTTCTGCAGCCGGCCGGCCGTGCCAACGGGATGTATTTCGATTTCAAGGGGAATCTCATCGCCTGCGCCGACGAGAAAAGTGCGCTGTGGTCCATCGCGCCGGACCGCCGGGTCACGGTCATGCTCAACGAGTATCAGGGGAAGCCGCTCAATGGCCCGAATGACGTCTGGGTCCGCGCCGATGGTGCGCTGTATTTCACGGACCCGTTCTACCGCCGGCGTTGGTGGACGCACGACAAGATGCCGCAGGACGGGCAGCACGTATACTTTGTGTCAGCCGACCGCCGGCAGTTGGTACGGGTGACAGACGATCTCCAGCAACCCAACGGCCTCATCGGAACACCGGATGGAAAGACGTTGTATGTGTCCGACATCGGCGCCGGTAAGACCTATCGATACGACGTCGCGGAGGACGGGTTGTTGAGCAGAAAGACGTTGATCGCAGAGCACGGTTCGGACGGGATGACCCTCGACGAGGAGGGCCATCTCTATTTGACCGGCGAAGGAGTTCGGGTTTTGGATCGGGACGGCGGGCAGATCGAGAAGATCGCGGTTCCAGAGGAGGCCTGGACGGCTAATGTGAGCTTCTGTGGAAGAGATCGGCGCACGTTGTTCATTACGGCCAGCAAGGGACTGTATGGCATTAAGCTGCGCGTCAGCGGGGCGAACGGAGCGAAGTGACACACGCAACCGCCGGTCGGCAGGCGTCCATCAAACAAATGAGTAATTGGCGATGAAGGCCATCACGGTCGAACCATCGAAACCGGATTCCGTTCGGCTGGAGGACGTGCCGGAGCCGGACGCATGTAACGGCTCGGTGCTGGTGGAAGCCATTGCGGTCGGCCTGTGCGGCACCGACTTGGAGATTGTCCAGGGCCACTACGGCTGGGCGCCGTCCGGCGAGAGTCGCCTGATTCTTGGGCATGAATCGCTGGGCCGGGTGCTTGAGCCCGGTCCGCGAGGGGTCCTCAAGACGGGCGACTTGGTGGTCGGCATCGTCCGACGGCCTGATCCCGTGCCTTGTCCCAATTGCGCCGCCGGGGAGTGGGACATGTGTCAAAACGGCCGATACACCGAGCGCGGCATCAAGGAGATCCACGGGTTCATGTCCGAGCGTTGGAGAATCGAACCTGAGTACGCCATGAAGATCGACGAATCGTTGGGGCTCCTCGGGGTCCTGCTCGAACCGACCACGGTCGTCACGAAAGCCTGGGAACAAGTCATGGCCGTGGGTAATCGCGCCTTTTGGGAACCCTGCACCGTGCTCGTGACGGGTGCCGGCCCGATCGGATTGCTGGCGGCGTTGCTGGGCAAGCAACATGGCTTGGAGGTTCACGTACTGGACCGGGCGCAGTCCGGACCCAAGCCCGACCTCGTCCGCAGCCTTGGCGCCGGCTACCATACCGGAAGCGTGCGTGAGGTGGGGTTTGAGCCGGACATCATTATCGAATGCACGGGAGACGGCCAGGTCGTCGCGGATTCGATCCGCGCGGTGAAGGCGGGAGGAGTCGTCGGTCTGACCGGCGTGGGGGGCGGCGAGGAGATAGATGGACTCTTCGGGGGCGATCTGGCGACCGAAGCGGTGTTGAGTAATAAGGTGATCGTCGGCTGCGTGAACGCCAATAAGCGTCATTGGTACAAAGCCAGTCAGGCGCTGGCCCGCGCGGACCGATCGTGGTTGGCGCGGCTGGTGACCAGGCGTGAGGGGCCGGAACATTTCGCCCGCGCGTTGGAGAAGGAAGCGACCGATGTCAAAGTCGTGGTGCAGTTCTCAGACGTTTGTGATTGACGACGGTCCTGCCCGTCCGGCGCAGGACCTGTCGGGTGACTCGAAATGGCAACCGAGGTCGGCGGAGGAAACATGAGCGAAAGCAAATCGCGGGGGAGTGAGAAAAAGAACGTCGAGAAAAAGACAATCTCGCAGACAGCAGAGCGGAACGCCATGACACGCGAACACGAGCGTCTCGAAGAGGCGCGCACGCACAAGCTGGCCTGGCGGAAGTGGGGCCCCTATTTGAGCGAGCGGCAGTGGGGCACGGTCCGGGAGGATTACAGCGAGTCCGGGAACGCGTGGGACTATTTTACCCATGACCAAGCGCGCTCTCGGGCCTACCGGTGGGGGGAAGACGGCTTGGCCGGATTCTCTGACGACAAGCAGCGGCTCTGCTTCGCCCTGGCGCTGTGGAACGGCCGGGATCCCATCCTGAAGGAGCGGCTGTTCGGCCTGACCAACAGCGAAGGTAATCACGGCGAGGATGTGAAGGAGTACTACTTCTATCTCGACAGCACGCCGACGCACTCCTACATGAAGTATCTCTACAAGTACCCCCAGGCGGCCTACCCCTATGACGAGCTGGTCAAGACGAACCGCACGCGCGGCCGGCAGGAGATGGAATACGAGCTGATCGACACCGGCGTCTTCGACGAGGATCGATACTTCGACGTACTCGTGGAGTATGCCAAGGAATCCCCCGACGACATCCTAATCAAGATCAGCGTGAGCAACCGAGGCCCGGAGACGGCCTCTCTGCACGTGCTGCCGACGCTGTGGTTCCGCAACACATGGTCCTGGTCGAATGGGACCGTGAAGCCGAGCATCGAGCAGGTGACCGGCTCCAAAGGGTTCTCCGTCGCCATGGCTTCGCACGAAGAATTGGGCAAGCGCTATCTCACCTGCGAGGGCGACGTGCCGCTGCTGTTCACGGAAAATGAAACCAACATGCAGCGGCTGTTCGGCAAGTCGAATGCCGGCCCCTATGTCAAGGACGGCATCGGCGACTATCTCGTCAACGGCCAGCAGGCGGCAGTCAACCCCTATCGGACTGGGACCAAGGTTGCCGCCCATTACCGGCTCGAAGTTCCGGGCGGGGAGACAAAGGCGATTCGCTTGCGTCTCTCGCACACGGCGCCGCCGGATGATGCGGCCGCCGCCAAGTCCTTTCCCGTCCGTTTCGAGAAAGTCGTGAGCGACCGTAAGACCGAAGCCGACCAGTTCTATGCCGCTATCACTCCCGGGAGGCTGAGCTCCGACGAGGCTCTGGTCATGCGGCAAGCCCTCGCGGGGATGCTGTGGACTAAACAATATTACTATTTCGATCTCGACAAGTGGCTGGAGGAGCATGGGGTCGATCCATTGATGCCGGCAAAGGCATCGAATATGCGCAACCGGCAATGGTTCCACATGCTCAATGACGATGTGATTTCCATGCCGGACAAGTGGGAGTATCCCTGGTACGCGGCTTGGGACCTCGCCTTCCACTGCGTGGCGCTGACGGCGGTGGATGCCGATTTCGCCAAGAGGCAACTCGACTTGATGCTCCACGACATGTACATCCATCCCAACGGACAGGTCCCTGCCTACGAATGGAACTTCGGGGACGTCAATCCTCCGGTTCACGCGTGGGCCACGTGGTTCGTCTATCAAGCGGACAAGCAGCTCAGCGGACAGGGAGATCTGCAGTTCCTGAAGAACGGATTTCAGAAACTGGTCTTGAACTTCACCTGGTGGGTCAACCGGAAGGATCCCAGCGGACGGAATGTGTTCGAGGGAGGCTTTCTGGGCCTGGACAATATTGGGGTCTTCGACCGAAGCGCGCCGCTGCCGACCGGCGGCTCTCTGGAGCAGGCGGACGGCACGGCGTGGATGGCGTTGTTCTGCCAGAACATGTTGGACATTTCGTTGGAGCTGGCGGCGCACGATCCCGTCTACGAGGAGATGGCGCTCAAGTTCATGCAGCATTTCCTGTGGATCGCCGCCGCGATGGACCGCATCGGGGAACACCACGACGAGATGTGGGACGAGACGGACGGATTCTTCTACGACTTGTTGCGGCTGCCGGACGGACAGGCGACCCGGCTCAAGGTCCGGTCGATGGTCGGCCTGTTGCCGCTCTGCGCCTCGACGGTCTTCGACATGGACGTGGAAGAAAAGTTTCCGGATTTGCTCGAACGGGCCAGGCAGTTTCTCCGGCGGCATCCCGAGCTGATGGCCACCATCGCCCCGCCGAACAAACCGGGCGTCAAGAATCGCCGGATCTTTTCGATCTTGGACGAGGCGAAGCTGCGCCGCGTCCTCGAAAAAATGCTGGACGAGAATGAATTTCTGAGCCCGTTCGGGGTCCGTTCCCTCTCTCAATTCCACAGGGACAATCCCTATGTCTTCACGGTTCACGGAGAGGAGTACCGGGTGGGGTATTTGCCTGCCGAGTCGGACACCGGCATGTTCGGCGGCAACTCCAACTGGCGAGGGCCTATCTGGATGCCCGTCAATATCTTGATCATCAGGGCGCTGCTGAATCTCTACGGATACTACGGCAACGATTTTACCGTGGAATGTCCAGTCGGGTCCGGCAAACACATGACCCTGTTCGAAGTGGCCGAAGAGATCACCGTCCGGCTGAGCAAGATTTTTGTGCGCGACAAGGATGGGCGCAGGCCCGTGTTCGGCGGTATCGAGAAATTCCAGGCTGATCCGCACTGGCGTGATTGCATCCTCTTCTACGAATACTTCCACGGCGACAACGGCGCGGGTTTAGGAGCCAGCCACCAAACGGGCTGGACCGGCCTAATCGGACGCCTGCTCCAAATCCATGGAGCGATCCGGGCAGAAGACATACTCGAGCAAGGCAAATTGGGCACCTCGCGGCGCATCGCCGGACTCGCTCAGGGTCGAAAGAAATCCGGCACGAAGACATGATGGGCGTGGACCGCACCCGAAACGGAGGGAGAGGCTGATGAACGAAGGCTGGCCGCAACGACCGGTCATCTATGAAATCAACACGTGGGTGTGGCTTTACGAACTCAGTCGCAAATACGGCAAGGCCGTGACCCTCGCAACTGTTCCTGATGCCGAATGGGACGCCATCGGCGGCTACGGATTCGATGCCGTGTGGTTCATGGGCGTGTGGGAACGCAGTCCGGCCGGAATTGCCATCTCCATGAAGAACGGCGGGCTCCTGGCGGACTTTCGCCGAGCGCTGCCCGATTTTTCTCCGGAAGACAACGTCGGATCGCCCTATTGTGTGCGCCGCTATATCGTGGACGCCCAGCTGGGTGGACCCGAGGGATTGGCTTCCGCCAGAAAGAAACTGTCTGCGCGCGGCCTTCGGTTGATTCTGGATTTCGTGCCGAATCACGTGGCGCCCGATCATCCGTGGGTGAACGAACATCCGGAGTACTTCATCCAGGGAACCGCCGCCGACGCGGCCCGGCAGCCGGACGATTTCATCCGGATCGGCGACAAGGTCCTGGCCTGCGGCCGCGATCCATATTTCCCCGCCTGGTCGGACGTGCTGCAATTGAACGCCTTTCATGCCGGATTGCGCAAGGCGACCATCGACACCGTCAATTCGATCGCCGATCAATGTGACGGTATGCGCTGCGACATGGCCATGCTGCTCATGAATCCGATCTTCGAACGGACGTGGAGCGCGCGGGCTGGAGCCAAGCCAGCGACCGAATATTGGCCTGATCTGATCACCGCGGTCCAAAAGCGTCATGCGCAGACGCTGTTCATCGCGGAGGCCTACTGGGATCTCGAGTGGGACCTGCAGCAGCAGGGCTTCAACTATTGTTACGACAAGCGGCTCTATGATCGCCTGGAGCACAATGCGGCCGAAACGGTGCGATTGCATCTCTGCGCCGATCTGCCGTATCAGGAGCGGCTTGTGCGCTTCGTCGAGAATCATGATGAGCCGCGCGCGTCGGCGGCGTTCGAGGCGGGAAAACTGGAGGCGGCCGCCCTGACGGCGGCCGCCCTGCCCGGCGCCAAGCTCTTTCACGAAGGACAGTTCGAGGGCCGTCGCGCGAGACTTCCGGTGTTTCTCCGCCGCCGGAAGGATGAGCCGCGGAACGAAGGCTTGGGGAGCTTTTATCGGACGCTATTGCGGTGTCTGCGCTCGGAGGATCTGCGGAGCGGGGAGTGGTCCTTGTGCGAGCGTCGCGGGTGGCCGGACAATCAGAGCTTCATGAATCTGTTGGCCTGGTGCTGGCGAAAAGGCAACGCGCGGCATCTGATCGTCGTGAACCTCTCGCCGGCCCAGGCCCAAGGAGAAGTCATGCTGCCATGGAACGATCTCGCAGGGCGTTCCTGGCGTCTCGCAGACGTCGTCAGCGGCGACGTGTTCGACCGCCATGGCGATGAGCTGAGCAAGAACGGGCTCTACGTCGATTTGGGCGCGTGGAAGTTTCACGTGCTGAAGTTCTGAGGAACTCATCGTCTGATGTCGCAGGTTCAGCCTTCCATTCCTGATTCGTGTCCTCCGTATACTTTGTTTGACGACGGACCGGCCTACCGCGTCGAAGAAAAACTTGGCTTGCTCCAGGATGGACGCCGGCGGACGGGTCGCCGGGTGCTCTTCTCCATGGTAGTGGCATGGCTGCCGATGCTGTTATTGGCAGCGGCGCAAGGTCTGGCGATCGGGCCGACGCGCCTGGAATCGTTTCTGATGGATTTCATCATTAATGTGCGGTTTTTGATCACCGTGCCGGTCTTGCTCGTGGGAGAAGCCATTTGCGAAGCCCAACTCCGCACCGTCGTCCGCCAGTTCATTGACGCCCGTCTGGTGAAGGACGAGGCGCGGACGCAGTTCGAGAAGATCGTGCAACACACCGTTGGCGTGAGCCGCTCGGGTCGAACGGACGCTCTTTTGGTGGGGTTGGCCTATCTGCACGGCCTGATCGCCATCATCGTGCACCTCTATGGTCTCCATTACCCCACGTGGCGCGCACCCAGTATCGGCGGGCACATCACGATCTCTCTGGCTGGTTACTGGTACCTCTTGGTGGCCTTCCCGTTCTATGCGTTTCTCTTGTGGCGATGGCTGTTCCGGATCGGTTTGTGGTGGTGGTTTCTACGGCAGGTATCGAAACTTGATCTACAAATTACCCCAACCCATCGGGATGGGGCCGGGGGGCTGGGATTCTTGAGTGATTCCTTCCAGGCGTTCATCCCCTTCGTGTTCGCCGAGGGAGCGCTCATCGCCGGAACGATGGCGGATTTCGTCATGTACGAGGGGGATACGCCGCTCCAGTACCAGTGGCACGTGATCGCATTTGTCTCTGTGCTGCTCATCCTGATCGTCGGACCGTTGTCGGCGTTCATGCGTCCGTTGTACAAGGCCAAGGAAGAAGCCATGTTGCAATACGGGGCTTTCGCGTCGCGTCTGATCCACGTCGTCGAAGGGAAATGGATTCACCCGACGCCGATGCGGGAAGATCTCGAATCGAGCATGCCGGATTTCCGCGCTGTCACCCACCTCGGCCAGTCGGTGGCCGCGGTCCGCAACATGTCGATCCTCCCGCTGCAGAAAGACGACGTACTCAAGCTGATCGTGGCGGCGCTGCTTCCACTTTTGCCCGTGGCCGTGACTCAGATCCCGATGGGAGAAGTCTTTTCCTTGCTGCTAAAGGCAGTGTTGTAGGAGGCCGAGAGAGTTCCAGATGATGATCGCGCGTCATACATTGCAGGCAAGTTTGGTGGCTCTGCTGCTCTCCCTGACCGGTTGCCCCGGATCGGTCTATCTCT
>Ga0268299_1002712_pt1 | contig 19458 bp, 20 predicted proteins | sample NOBtaG_FD_193484 | JGI IMG/M metagenome (GOLD analysis project Ga0268299, IMG submission 193484) | Activated sludge microbial communities from bioreactor in Nijmegen, Gelderland, Netherland - NOB reactor | ecosystem: Engineered > Bioreactor > Aerobic > Activated sludge | place: Netherlands...
GTTCTGCTTGATGCGCGGCAGGAACTGCATGAACATGTCCGGGCTCGGCGTAGGACGACCATCCTTCGGATCGCGCGCATGCAGGTGGATGATGGCGGCGCCGGCTTCCGCCGCGGCGATCGATTCCGCCGCGATCTGGTCCGGCGTGATCGGCAGATAGGGGGTCATCGTCGGCGTGTGCACCGAGCCGGTGACCGCACAGGTGATGATGACCTTGCGGCCGGCTTTTGCGACTGGTGGCTGAGACATCTCAAATCCTCTCGATTTCAAGTCGTTCTGCGTTCAATGCCAGACTGCGCCGCATACACGCGACAAGTTTTCGCCCAGGATTCCGCGGACGGCGGTTTCGCCATATCCGGCATCCAGCATCATGGCGGCAAGTTCAACCAGCTGTTCGGGATGTGCATAGTGCACACCGGGCCAATCGGGCCGCGCCGCATCCGGCCATTCCTCGGGTCGGGCGCGCATGAACTGGTTCAGGGGCTCTGTCTCGAAGACGACGTCAAGGCCAAGACAGGCATGCTCGGCGCCAACCAGTTGCACCACATGATCGAGGTGGCGGAACAGGGTGGAGCTTTTCACACCATCGTCGCCGAGATAAATACTGGAGCCGGAAAGACCGATGAGCCCGCCGGTCGCGGCGCAGGCGCGGACCTGCTCGTCCGTCAGGTTGCGGAAATGCGGGTGAATGGCGCTGCAGTTGGAATGGCTGAAGACAACCGGCCTGGTCGCCATCGCCAGCGCATCGAGCGAGGTGCGTATCCCGACATGACTGAGATCGAGTAGCATGCCGACCCGCTCCATTTCAGCGACGACCCGCCTGCCATAGCGGGTGAGTCCACCGTCGGTCTCCTCGGCGCAGCCGCCGCCGACCGAGTTGGCCTGGTTGAAGGCAAGCAGGTTGTGTCGCACGCCCAGTCGATAGAAGGCCTCGATCAGATCCAGGTTGCGCTCGAAACAGCGCGTGCCCTCGAAGTGCAGCAACACCGCCAGTTCGCCGGCCCGTCGCGCCGCATGGATCTCGGCGATGTTCTCCACCAGCCGCGCGCCCTTGCTCGCCTTTATGCGCCTGCGCGCCGTCGCAACGCGGTTGAAAGCCTCGCCGCTGGTGTGATTGTCGCCGGCGATGGTGAGGGAAATGACGTCGTAGCCGGCGGCGCGGAAGTCGGGCAGGCGATGGAGGTCATTGCCGACGCTGGGTTCCAGCGGCCAGATATTGTCCCAGACCAGGGCGTCTCGGACCAGCGCCTGCGCTTCGTCGCGCCGCCCGCTCATGACGCCAACTCGATGGTGATCGGCGTGGTACCGCGGCAGGTGTCCAGCATCGGGCAACCGCGGTCGGCCGCCGCAAGCAACCGGGAGAGCTGATCCGGCGTCGCCTGGCTCTCGATGGCCACTTTGAGCCTGATATCCTGGAAGCCTGAGCGGACCGCCGGGTCCGCGTCGAAGAATCCGCGGATGTCAAGATCGCCCGCCAGCTCGACCGTGATCCGGCCAACGGCAATACCGAGCAGCGCCGCATGGCAGCGTAGAGTGACCGACAGGCTGGTGCCCAGCGCGGCCAGCAGAACCTCGGCCGGGTTGGCGGCGCTGTCCTCGCCGCCGAAGCCTTTCGGCTCGTCAACGATCACAACGTGGCGGCCGAACCGGCCCTCCGAACGCATGCCGCCCTGCTGAACCGTCGATCCGACGATCGGTTCGCGGCATTCATCAACCTGGCCGCTATGCGCGACTGCCTGGTATTTCCGCATCAACTCGGCCAAGGACATGGCGCCGCCTTTCCCCTCATGCTTCCCATTCGATGTTGCCGTCGACGCCGATCAACTGCCCCGAGATGTGTCGGGCAGCATCGGAGCAGAGGAACAGCACCATGTCGGCGATCTCCGCCGGCTGGATCTTGGTGCGCATGGAAATGAACTGCAGTGCCTCCTGCTCGACGGCCTCGGCAGTACGGCTCTCCTGTTGGGCGATCCTGGCGATCACGCCGCGCATCCGCTCGTTGTCGATCATGCCGGGCAGGATCGCATTGATGCGGATGTTATCGGGGCCGAGTTCGCGCGCCAGCGCCTTGGTCAGTCCTTCGACGCCGGCCTTACTGGCGACATAGGGCGAACGAAACGGCATGACCGTCTTGGTCGAGCCGGTGGAGAAGTTGACAATCGCACCCCGCTTGTTGCGCCGCATGTCCGGCACGGCCTGCCGGATGGTCAGGAACATGGAATCGAGGTTCGCCGCGAGGGTGGCCCGCCAATCGGCGAAGCTGAGGCTTTCGATCGGCCCGCGCGGCCCGGAAATGCCGACGGTGTTGACCAGTACGTCGATCGGACCCATGCGCGCACGTGCTTCGTGGAAGAGGGCAGCCACCTGGCTCTCGTCGGCAACGTCGCACACCGTACCAGCGAGGCCAGGATTGGCGGCCAGGACTTTCTCCAGCAGTTTCCCGTCGATGTCGCAGATATGCACCTTGTCGCCGCGGGCCAGGAACTTCTCCGCCATTGCCCGGCCGACGCTCTGGCCGGCCGCGGTGACCAGTACGTTTTGCGGCGCGCGGTTCACTTCCTGGCCTCGTGCCGGCGCTTCAACTGGTTCAACTCCTTCACCATCACGTCTCGCTTTCGGACAAAGGCGGCAACGCCCTTGACGCCTTCGCGCTGCTCGATGGCATCAGCGATCTGACGCAACACTTGCGGATCGAACCGTGGAGAACTCGAATCGAGGTCCTCCATCAGCATTGCGTATGAACCGCCGTAGCGGCTGAAATACTGCGCGATGCCCTCATCGGCATTGGCGTGGTTGGCGCCGAAATTGCCAATGGTGGCCCAGCGCAGGGCCAGCGCATCCCGGATCACCGCATCGACGGCGACGGCATCGGCCACGCCGGACTCAACCAGGTGCAGTGCCTCGCGGACGACGGCCGCCTGAATGCGGTTGCCGAGGAAGCCCTTTACATAGCGGTTCATCCGCACGGGAATCTGGCCGCAGGCCGCCAGCATGTCGCAGGCCTTTTGTAGGATCGCAGGATCTGTCCCTGGCGCCGCGAGCATCTCGACGACGGGCATCAGATGCGGCGGATTGAAGGGGTGCGCCATGACGCAGCGGCGCTCGCCCGGCAATCCCTTGGCGATCTCGCCGATATCCAGGGCCGAAGTGGAGGAGGCCAGGATCGCCTTCGCCGGGGCCACTCGGTCGAGTTCGGCGAACAAGGCGTGCTTCACGTCTAGCTTTTCCGGGGCGCTCTCCTGCACGTAGTCGGCATCGGCCAATGCCTTGGCCAGATCGGGCTCGCCACGCGTGTTCTTTAGCACCACGTCCCGCTCCGCCGCGGTAACGAATCCTTCGGCGACGTCGGCCGCCAGATCCTGTTCGAGCCAGGCGAGAGTCTGCGGGATCTGCGCTGGATTGGGGTCATAGACCCGGACTTGGGCGCCATGAGGGGCGAAGACCCGGATCCAGCCGCGGCCAATCACCCCGGCGCCGACCAGAGCAACGATCTTGGGAACAGCGGACGTCATTGCGCGGGGCTCCTTGAGGTCTAGGGAAACAGCTGGTCCGGCAACCAGGTCACGGTCTCCGGAACGAACATGACGAGCAGCAGCACCATCACCTTGATACTGATGAAAGGCCCGATCGATTTGTAGATGTCGAGCATGGTCACGTCCTTCGGCGCCACGCCCTTCAAGTAGAACAGCGCGAAGCCGTAAGGCGGCGTTTGGATGGCGATTTCCAGATTGAGGATCATGAGGATGCCGAACCAGACCGGGTCGAAGCCGAGGCCGACGGCGATCGGGGTGAACAGCGGCGCGCAAATCAGCACGATGACATATTCGTCGATGAAGCAGCCGAGAACCAGCATGGTCAGCTGCATCACCAAGATGACGCCCATCGGGCTCAAGCCCATGTCGTCGAACACGCCATTCAGCAGCTTGGCGGCACCCATCAGCAGATTGAAATTGGAGAGGACCGTGGCGCCGATGAGGATCCACAGGCACATGGCCGTCAGGCGCATGGTGCCGACCGAGCTTTCCTGTAGCGCGCGCCAGCCGAACTGGCGGAAGAACAACGCCAGGACGCAGGCGCCGAAAGCGCCCATGGCGCCGGCCTCGGTCGGCGTTGCCATGCCGGTCAGAATGGTGCCAAGCACGCAGAAGATCAGCGAGAAAGCCAGCAGGCCGTTGCGCACGGCCAGCGCCTTGTCCTTCCAGGTGCCGAGATCCTCCACGCTCAAGGGCGGACCGTCTTCCGGCCGCAGCCAACAGCGCAGGCCGATATAGAGAATAAAGAAGCCGACCATGATGGCTGCCGGAATCAATGCGCCCGCGAACATCTGGCCCAGAGATGCCTTGGTCATGGCGCTGAACAGGACCATGGGAATGGAAGGCGGAATGAGAATGCCGAGTCCCCCGCCGGCCATGATGGTGCCGAGCGCCAGGTGGCGATTGTAGCCGCGCTTCAGCATCGGCGGCAAAGCGACGGTACCGGCGGTCATGATCCCGGCGCCGATGATCCCGACCATGGCGCTGAAGAGGGTGCAGGTCAGGATCACGCCGATCGCCAGTCCGCCGCGCAGTCGGCCGGCCACCACATGCACCGAGTGGAACATCGCCTCGCCCATGCCTGAGCGCATCAACACCTGACCCATGAAGATGAACAGCGGAATGGCGAGCAGCAGGAAGTTGGTGATCGAGTTGGTGGTGGTGGTGGTGATCAGATTGAAAGCCTGGGGTCCCCAGTAGAAGTAGCCGAAGATCATGGCGATGCCGCCGAGCGACAGGCCGATCGGCGCGCCCAGCGCGAACATCAGCAGCATGGTGAAGAAGATCGCAACGATCAGAAGCTCGATACCCATGGTTTGCGCGCCTCAGACTCGCGTTTCGATGATTTCGGGCTGATGCGCGGGAAGGGGCTCCAGCGGGCGTCCGGTCAGGGCCATGTGCAGATTGCGGATCCAGTGCGCTAAGGTCTGCAGCAGCAGCAGGAATCCGCCGACCGAGATGGCCAGGATGAAATGGCCCATCGGCGGCGCCCAATCGGTCGGCCGGCGCAGTCCGAGCGCGATGGCTCGAACGCCTTCTTGCCAGGCATAGAGAACGACCAGTACGAGGAAGAACATCGCCACGAGGCCGGTTAGCACGTCGCAAACGGCGCGGCTGCGCAAGCTGAGCCGGGCATAGATCAGATCGACATTTATATGCGCGTGTTCCTTCATCACGAAGGCGCCGCCGAGCAGCCCGATATAGCCGAACAGGAAGATGGAAACGTCCTGTGCCCACAAGGTCGGCGCATGGAAGAAATAGCGGCTGATGACCTCGTAGACCAACGACAGGATCATCAGCGGCACGAAGACGGCCACAGAGTAGCCAACGATCATCGACAGCCGGTCGATGGACCGCAGCAGCAGCTTGAGCAGCACCATGATATTGCCTCAGCCAGGGCGCTCACGCGGGCCGATTGGCTCGGCCTTCGCGAAGACGGGGATCCGTCGGGCGGCGGAGCCTCGCCGCCCAACGGCAATCGTATCGCGACGCAAGGGCGTCAGGCGGTCTTAGCCATGAACTCGCGCTGCAACTTCACCAGCTTGGCACTGAAGGGATCGCTGGCCTCGTATTCCGGCAACAGCGCTTCCGCTGCCGCCTTCCACGCAGCCTTGTCGGCGTCGGAGGGGGGCGCGCCCCAGACCATGCCGCCGGCCTTCATCTCTGCCACTGCCGCGCCGACGCTGATGGTCGATTCATTGGCCTGGGCGTTGCCGTGCCAGACATTGCAGGTCTCGACGATCGCCTTGATGTCGTCGGGCAAGGCGTTCCACTTGTCCATGTTGACGACCAGCGGCGAGACTTGGCTGGCAGTAACCGCGACGGGATAGAAGTTCTTTGCAATCTCATAGAACTTGCCGTCGCGGTAATCGATCAGGTTGGACGATGCGCAGCCGTCGATGACGCCGGTGGCGAGCGCGGTATAGGTCTCGCCGAAGGCCATGGTCACCGGCTGGGCGCCAAACTGGGCGACGAACTTGCCATAACCGCCAGGCGCCCGGAGCTTCAGTCCCTTGAGGTCGCTGAGGCTGTTGATCGGGTTCTTGGTGATCAGATACACGCCGGGCTGAAAGTAGGGTCCGACGTTATAAAGGCCGACGGAAGCATAGGCTTCACGCACCGCCTCGAGCCAGCCGCCGCGGAAGAACAACGCCAGCAATCCCGCAAGATTGTCAGGTCCGCCCGGCAGGCCTAGTTCGACAATGCCCGCCGGCAACTCACCGGCATGCAACGCCATGTAGGGACAGCCGGCCTCCACTAGGCCGGACATGGTGGCCTGCAGCACCTCGGTGGCGCCGACGCCTTCGCCGTCGAACAATGGATTGATCTCCAGCCGGCCGTTGGTCGCGCGCTTCACCAGATCGGCGAAGCCCTGGTAGACCGCGCCATAGGACGTGCCGCGGGGATAGAGATTGGCCATACGCCAGCTGAATTCCGCCGCCGCCGAAGCGGGTCGCGCGGTCGTCATCGCACCAGCTGCCAAGGCGCCCGCCCCAACCGCACTTAAGAACTGTCTCCGCTCCATGGGTCCGCTCCCTGTTGATTTGATCTATAGAGCCCTGGCTTCCGGCCAGGACCGGTTGTCGGCCGCCCCTGCTTCGGGCCGCCGATAAACGTGCATGCGTGTCGATCTCTTAAGATCCGGCGCGCCGTATCCCTACCGTCGGCAGGATCTCCAGTTTGTTTTGCCCAGACGATAAGAGGCGCCGAAACAGGGTGTCAATATATTTTGATCAAAATATACTTTGCCGGTTTCTGCTTGCGGCGCGAGATGATACTTGCCAGGCCAGCGGCAAGACGGCGTATACATTGTGCTAATCAATCACACCCAAATTCAGTAGCGAATCGCAGCATGGAGCTTGTGATCTAAATGGCGGCCCGGTTGGATTTGTCAGGCGGCAGCGTCCGACTGACCTTGCAGGAGCGCACCTATCAGGCGGTGAAAAAAGCGTTGCTGAGCGGCGAGTTGATCGCCGGCCAATCGCTGACGGTGCGGGAAATTGCCGAAAGCATGGGAACCAGCCCGACGCCCGTGCGCGAAGCGGTGCGCCGGTTGCTGACCGAAGGGGCCTTCGAGTTGCTGCCGAACGGCACCGTGCGCGTGCGCCAGATGAACGATGAGCAGCGTCAACATGCGCGCGACATCCGCATCATGCTGGAGGGATTGGCGGCGCGGCGCGCGGCGGCTCTCGCCACGCCGGAAGAGATCGACGCAATCGAGCGGACCAATGACGAGATGAAGGCCGCCATCCTACGCGGGGATGTCAAACGCTATTGCGTCAAGAACATGGAATTCCACTTTCAGCTCTATCAGGCGGCCCGCTCCGAAGTGGTCTTTGAGATCATCGAGCGGCTTTGGGTTCAAATTTCACCGTTCCTCACGGTGTATGCGATTGACTTGGTGGCCCATCAGCCGAAGAAGGTCGTTAAGCTATTGACCACGGAGCACGACCGGATCATCCGTGCGCTGCGCCGAAGAGATGGCGACGAGGCCGAGAGCGCCATCAAGGCGGATTTGTCCCAGACATTCGAAAGCCGCCCCAGGAACGCGCTGCTGCCTGATGTTGGGCGTCCGATCGGCGCTCCCACATCCCTCGCGAAAGTCAAGGAACTCAGAGTCGCGCGCAGGTGATTTCAGCATTTGACAGCGCGGTCATACTGCAGAGCGCGACTTGACTAGGGCTGAGACTCATTAAATGCACCTTGCGATAGCAGCGACGAGGTAGATGGCGGCGAGGAAGTTTCTGGCGAGCCTGTCGTATTGTGTCGCGATGCGGCGGAAGTCCTTGAGCCTGCAGATCGCGTTCTCGACGAGGTGCCTGCCGCGATAGGCTATTTTGTCGAAGCTGAAGCGCCGCTTGCGGTTCACTTTGTTCGGATAACGGCTTTGGTGCCGCGGGCTTTGAGCCATTCGCGCAGGGTATCGCTGTCATAGGCCTTGTCGGCCAGAAGCGCTTGAGCGGCCTTGGTTCAGTGAGATCAAGCCGTGAACACACTGCACGCTTTCTGCACACTTTTTCGTGCCAGTTCGCGTGCCGTTCCGTCCTGAAACGACCTTTCGGAGTTCGCGCTGCAGGGTGCTCGAAGGGCCAGAATGTGGCGGATTTCTGCGGGTTTCCGAGCGGATTCGAATGGTGGGTGCGACAGGGATTGAACCTGTGACCCCTACCGTGTGAAGGTAGTGCTCTCCCGCTGAGCTACGCACCCGACCCGGGACGGCCGCGGTGTTCGGCCGGCGATCTGCGCGCAGCCGCGAAGGCGGCGCGCTTCGATCCCGCGGTTGTTTAAAGAGGGGCCCCGGCACTGTCAACCATCCGGGGCGCTCCGCGCATCGTGAGCGGCCGGCGGCTTGACAGAAGCCGCGCGCGGGCCCAGGTTCAGATCTCGGGGGTGTTGGATTATCTATTTTGAATCAGGAGCTTAGCTGATGTCCACCCGCCATCCCGCCGCGCTGTCCCTGGCGGCCGCCCTGTTGGCCGGCAGCCTTGCCGCCGCGCCGCCCGCAGCGGCCGAGAACGCCGCCCATCTTACCTATGTCGGCTATCTCGGCGGCGCGCCGGTCCTCTCGCTCCAGGCCAATATCGCCGTGCCGGAAGGGGCCAAACCCGCCGAGGGTGGCTACATCGTGACCGCCGACATGGCGACGACGGGCAATTTGGCGCTGCTCTATCCCTTCACCCAGTCGCTGAAGGCGAGCGGTGCACTGAAAGGCCACCGGCCGCAGCCCGCCAGCTACCGCTCCGACATGCGGATCTGGAACAAGCAGGAATCGGTCGCGCTCACCTATGGCGCCAACGGCAAGGTGGCGATCGAGGCGGTGCCGCTGACCCGCCAGGCGCAGATGGCGGCGAGCCAGGGCTACGCCAACGGCACGATCGACCCGGCGAGCGCCATCGTCGCGGTGGCCAGCGCCTTCGCCGAGAGCGGCAAATGCGCCGGGCGCTACGCACTGTTCGACGGCGCGCGGCGCTACGACCTGGTGCTGGAGCAGGGCGGCTTCGCCGATCTCGATCCGCTCGGTGATTCCTACTATGCCGGCTCGGCCACCGAATGCACGGCGACGCCGGAACTGGTCGCCGGCTTTCAGCAGAGCGCGCTCAGCGCCAATCTCTATCCGCAATCGGCGAAACTGTGGATGGCGCCGGCCATCGCCGGCTTCCCCAGCGTGCCCGTGCGCATCGTGGCGCAAAGCTCCTTCGGCGAGATGACCCTCGAACTCACCCAGGTCTCGCAGTAGGGGGCACAGGCGAAGGTTTCTGCGATCCCCGCCGACATCGGCTCGCCCGCCCTTCGCCGTACTGACTGGGATCGCGCCACTGCCGGGCGTGGCGAGGGTGCGCCGATGGAGGGGATCGCCGAGAGTCTGGACGCAATGGACAACGCCTGGGGCGATGCGGCCGGGCATGTCTCTTATCTGATCATTGCCGTTTCCTATTGGCTCACGAACATCTATTGGCTGCGCATCACGGCCGTCGTCGGGCTGTGCTTCGAGGTCGCCTATTTCATCATCATGAGCGACGCGCTCTATACCGGCATCGCCTGGGACTGCGTGTTCATCGCCATCAACCTGTTTCATCTGAGCTTGCGGACGCGGGATCGGTTGCGGCTGCGCTTGGTCAAAGGCGATCTTGGCCTGCTGCGCGCGATGTTCGAGGGGCTCGACGATGCGCAGATCGGCCTGCTGCTGAAATGCGCGCAGTGGCGCGAGCTGGCCCCCGGCGATCGCCTCACCATCGAAGGCGAGCAGGTGGAAGCAGTGACGATGATTACCGATGGACAGGCGGGGGTGACGATCGAGGATCGCATGATCGCCCAGATCGGCCGCGGCACATTCGTGGGCGAGATGGCGTTCCTGAGCGAGGCGCCGGCCTCGGCCACGGTGACCGCTTTGCAGCCCTGCCGGGTCCTCAGCATCGAGCGCGAGAAGCTCAAGCTGCTCCTGCTCAGCGATCATCAGATCGCCGCGGTTCTGCATCGGGTCCTCGGTGCCGACCTGGTGCAGAAGCTGCGCGCGCGGAACGCGGCGGCTTCCTAGAGGCGAGCGAGAACGTCCCGCAATTCGGCGAAGCGCGCGGCGGTGATGGGCGCCTCAGGCGCCACCATGCCGTAGCCCGAGGGGATGATGATGGCCGGCACGCCCGCGGCCTCGGCGCAGGCGAGGTCGACGGCGCTGTCGCCGACCAGCACGGCCTGAGGTGGCTCGCCCCCCAGCCGTCGGATCACCTCCCAGAGCGGCTCCGGCTGCGGCTTGCGCTGCGGCAGGGAATCCCCACCGATGATCGCGCCGAGGTGGCGGTGGAGGCCGAAGGCCTCCAGGACGGCCAGCGTCGGCTTGAACGGCTTGTTGGTGCAGACGCCGAGCCGGCAGCCAGCATCGCTGAGCGCGGCCAGGGTTTCCGGAACGTCGGGATAGACCGTCGTCAGCTTGACGACGTTCTCACCGTAATGGATCGAGAATCGCTCGAACAATTCGGCGGAGGTCTGCCTTGCGCCGACATGGGCCAGGGCCCGCTCGAGGAGCTTGGGAGCGCCGTCGCCGATCCAGCGGCGAACCAGGTCGACTGCCACCTGCGGCAGGCTGAGCTCCCCGAACAGCGCATTGACCGCCGCGGCGATATCCGGGGCGCTGTCGATCAGCGTGCCGTCCAGGTCGAAGACCAGGATGTAGCGGCCAAAAGGCGCAAGGGGAGCCATATTTTCGCCGTTTTCCCAAGCTTTGCTGCCTTCCCCGCGCCACCGGGATTCCGGCGGCTCGGCTTGGCGTTCGAGGGGGGATATGGCATTTTCCAGTCGGCCGGTGCAACAAGGCGTGACGCCGCGTCGCGCCGCGGCCGATTCCGGTTCCCTCAGCAACGCCGATCCAGCACCCAGACTCATGCCAGACCAGCACGCCGCCGCCATCCTCCTCGCCGCCGGCAAGGGCACGCGGATGAAGTCCCGCTTGCCCAAGGTGATGCATCGCATCGCCGGCCGCACCCTGGTCGGGCACGTGCTGGCCAGCCTTGCCCCGCTCGGCCTGGCGCGCGCCGTGGTGGTGATCGCCCCCGGCATGGACGACGTGGCGGCCGAGGTGGCGCCCCATCCGACCGCGTTCCAGACCGAGCAGCTCGGCACCGGCCACGCCGCCCGCTGCGCGCGCGGGGCCCTGGCCGGCTTCCAGGGCGATGTCCTGGTGGTGTTCGGCGACACGCCCTTCGTCGCCACCGAGACCTTCACCCGCATGCTGGCCCGCCGCCGCCAGGCCGACAACCCCGCCGTGGTCGTCCTCGGCATGCGCCCGGCCGATTCCAGCGCCTATGGCCGCCTCGTGCTCGGCGCAGACGGCATGCTGCAGCGCATCGTCGAGCACAAGGACGCGACGGAGGCAGAGCGCGCCATCGGCCTGTGCAATTCCGGCGTCATGGCGATCGACGGCGCCGCGCTGTGGCCGCTGCTCGAACGCGTCGGCAACGACAACGCCAAGGGCGAATACTACCTGACCGACATCGTCGCCCTGGCGCGCAGCGATGGGCGCCTCTGCGCCGTGGTCGAGGCGCCGGAAGCGGAACTGCTCGGCATCAACAGCCGCATCGAGCTGGCTGCGGCCGAGAAGCTGTTCCAGGACGCGATGCGCCGCCGGGTGATGGAAGAGGGCGCCACGCTCATCGATCCGGGGAGCGTGTTCTTCGCCGCCGACACGAGAATCGGCCGCGACGTCGTCATCGGCCCCAACGTGCAGTTCGGCCCGGGGGTCGAGATCGCGGACGAGGTCGAGATCCTCGGCTTCTGCCATATCGTCGGCGCGCGCATCGAGAAGGGCGCCATCGTCGGGCCTTTCGCCCGACTGCGGCCCGGCTCGGTCATCGGCGAGAAGGCCCATGTCGGCAATTTCGTCGAGCTCAAGAAGACCGAGCTCGGCGCCGGCGCCAAGGCCAATCACTTGAGCTATCTCGGCGACGCGCATATCGGCGCCAAGGCCAATATCGGCGCCGGCACCATCACCTGCAACTACGACGGCTTCAACAAGACCCGGACGACCATCGGCGCCGGCGCCTTCATCGGCTCCGATACCTCGCTGGTCGCGCCGGTCACGGTGGGCGAGGGCGCCATCATCGGCGCCGGCTCGGTCATCACCCGCGACGTGGCCGCCGATGCGCTCGCCATCGCGCGCGGCGAGCAGGTGGAGAAGCCCGGCTGGGCCAGGCGCTTCCGCGACAAGCGGAAGTCGAAAGCCGTCAAGAGCTAGGAGGACATCCAAAGATGTGCGGCATCATCGGAATCCTGGGCAAGAGCGACGTGTCGGGTGCCCTGCTGAACGGCCTGAAGCGGCTGGAATACCGCGGCTATGATTCCGCCGGCATCGCCACGCTGAAAGACGGCAAGATCGAGCGGCGCCGCGCCGAGGGCAAGCTGGTTAACCTCGAGGCCTTGCTCGCCAAGCGACCATTGCATGGCATCACCGGCATCGGCCACACTCGCTGGGCCACCCACGGCCGACCGACCGAGGCCAACGCCCACCCGCATGCGACCGATAAGGTCGCCATCGTGCATAACGGCATCATCGAGAACTTCCAGGAGCTGCGCGAGGAGCTGACCGCCGCCGGGCATGTGTTCACGACGGAGACGGATACGGAGGCAGTCGCGCATCTGCTGACCGACTTGCTGAAGAAGGGCAAAACGCCGGACGAGGCGATGGAAATCGCGATGGAGCGGCTGCACGGTGCCTTCTCGCTCGCCATCCTCTTTGCCGACCACCCGGATCTGATGGCGGGTGCAAGGCGCGGCTCGCCGCTCGCGGTGGGCTATGGCGAGGGCGAGATGTATCTCGGCTCCGACGCCATGGCCCTGGCGCCCTATACCAACCAGATCTGCTATCTCGAGGAAGACGATTGGGTGATGATGTCGCGTGCCGGGGCGACAATCCACAACAACGGCAAGCGGGTGAACCGCCCGGTGCGGCAGACGACCGTGTCCGGCGCGCTGGTCGGCAAGGGCAATTACCGCCATTTCATGATGAAGGAGATCGCCGAGCAGCCGAGCGTGATCGGCGACACGCTGCAAGCCTTCGTCAATCCGCTGGAACGCCGGATCGAGCTGCCGCCGCTGCCCATCGACTTCGCCAAGGTCACGCGCCTCACCATCGTCGCCTGCGGTACCGCCTATCTTGCCGGCTACGTCGCCAAATACTGGCTGGAGCGTATCGCGCGCCTGCCGGTCGAGCTTGATGTTGCATCCGAGTTCCGCTACCGCGCGGCACCGCTTGAGCCCGGCGGCGCCACCATCGTCATCTCGCAATCGGGCGAGACCGCCGACACGCTTGCCGCCTTGCGCTATGCCAAGTCGCAGGGCCACAAGATCATCTCGGTCCTCAACGTGCCCGAAAGCACCATAGGCCGTGAATCCGACGCCGTGCTGCACACGCTTGCCGGCACCGAGATCGGCGTCGCCTCGACCAAGGCCTTCACCACCCAGCTGGTGGTGCTGGCGGCCGTCAGCATCGCCGCGGCGCGCGCGCGCGGCGCCATCGATGCCGGTCGCGAGGAGTCGCTGTCCAGCGCGCTGCTGGAGGTTCCGGCGCGGGCGGCGGAGGTGCTCAACCATGACGCGGCGATCAAGGCCATCGCACTGAAGGTGGCGGAGGCGCGCGACGTGCTCTTCCTCGGTCGCGGCGTCTCCTATCCGATCGCGCTCGAGGGGGCGCTCAAGCTGAAGGAGATTTCCTACATTCACGCCGAGGGCTATGCCGCCGGCGAGATGAAGCACGGGCCGATCGCGCTCATCGACGAGAACGTGCCGGTCATCGTGGTGGCGCCGAGCGACGATCTGTTCGACAAAACCGCATCCAACCTGGAGGAGGCCCGCGCGCGCGGCGGCAAGGTGATCTTCTTCTCCGACGCCGAAGGCATCCGCCGCCTGGGCACCCATGCCATGGCCGCGATCGAGCTGCCCAAGGCGGATCCCTTCGTGGCGCCCATTCTCTACGCCATCCCGGTGCAGCTGCTGGCCTACCACGCGGCCGTCGCGAAGGGCACCGACGTGGACCAGCCGCGCAACCTGGCCAAGAGCGTCACCGTCGAATAGCCGGATTCGCCAATTCCGGGCGTGGATTCCAGTCCTCGGGCAGCCCCGATCTTAAGGCCGGATTAACCAATCAGGCGTGACAATCGGCGGCCATTTGTGTTCGGGGGCTTGATGACCCAGGTTTGGGATATTTCCGTCCTGGTGGACGGCGTTGGCAGAATTCTCGAAGTGCGCGGCCAGGCGGAGCTTCATCTCGGCCAGGACGGCCGCGGCATGATCGGCAAGCCGGTCACCGACTACATTACGCCGACCGATGTCGAGCACTTCCAGGCCTTCTTCGGCAAGCTCAACGCCAATAGCGTGGCGCCGCGCTGCCTCGTCCATCTGAAGACGCCGGCCTTCGGCATCCGCGGCTATGTGATGCAGGCCGAGCCGAGCGCGGGGCTCGAGAGCTTCTGGCTGCTCTTCGCCGCCGCCGGTCCCGGCGTGTCGGCGGAATCGATCAAGGATGCGAAAATCACCCCGCGCTTCACCGACGACGAGCGCATGATGCGCCTGATCGAGATGGTGGCGGCCGAATCCGAATCCACCCTTGATCTCACCGTCATCGCCATCGCCGCCTTGCGCGACCGCAAGCGTCGCTCGCAGCTGCACAGCAAGAACGTCGACCTGCTCGAAGCCGAGCTGGAGGCGGCGATCCTCGACCTCGCCGAGGACGGCGCCGCCGCCAAATCCGGTCCCGGCGAGTTCAGCGTGCTGCACAAGCACGAACGCTCGGCGGAAGAGCTGGAGAGCAACCTGCGCGGCGTCGCGGGCCGCCTCGGCATCAAGGAAGAGGAACTCGGCCTCGCCTCGAAGACGGTCGAGATCGAGCCCGGCAGCTCCTCCTCCAGCATCCGCCAGAAGCTCGCCTACGCCTACGAGGCGATCCGCGAGGATATCGACGAGTTCGACCGTACGGCGACTCCCGTCGACATGCTGAAGGTGCTGGCCTTCGCGATGGCGGCGCTGGTCATCGGCGGTGCGGTCGGCGCCGTCCTCGCCTATATGCCCTAGAGTCCGTCAGGCCCCGACGCAGGGGCTGAGCGCGCCGATCGGCAGGGCCGCGTCATTGCCCGGCGCCGTCTTCAATGAAAACGAGGCGAGATAGGAGAAGCCCGCATCGGCCACCGCGGCGAACTGGATTTCGCCGTTCGGACGCCGGTAGAGGATGAAGCAGTTCGCCGCGCCGTCGTGATAGTTCGGATAGGCGTAGCAGACCTGGCCGCTTTCCATCCACCACTTGCCGGGATAGGTGCAGCCCTTCTCCCAATAGGCGGTGCGGCCGTCGGGCAGGTGGTACTCGACCCAGTTCTCGCCATCGACATAACGGCCATAGATGGTGAGGTTGTCGAGCAGCCGCTTGATCTCGCCGGGCTCCGTGATCGCCAGGGCATCGGGTGCGACATCGCTCGGCGCCGCCTCGGGAATGCTGAGGCCGGGCGTATCGGCGGCGGCCGGGGCCGGGGCCAGCCCCGGCGCAACAGCCAGGGCGGCGATCCACAGCGCGCAGGTCAGGCGCAGGCGGCGGTGCAGGGTCGTGGTCATCGGGTCTTCCGGTCCTTCCTCGGGGGCCGATCTTGCCAACAACTTTAACGCCGGTTTGTGGCGAAGTCAGGACGCGCGTGCAGGGGCGCGGTGGGCGTGGGCGGCCGGCAATTCGCGGGCGGGTGCTTGCCAAGCTGCCCGGTATCGTATACTAGCCGGCTATATCGGCATGCGACCGGATGACATACGGAAATGGACGCGATAGACCGTAAAATACTTGCCAGGGTCCAGAACGATTCCTCCCAGACCTATGCGGAGGTCGGCGCCGCGGTCGGCCTGTCGGCATCCTCGGTGAACGACCGGCTGAAGCGCCTGCGCACCGAGGGCGCGCTGCGCCGGCTGACTGCGGAGGTCGACCCGGCCGCCTTTGACCTCAACCTTCTGGCCTTCATCCTGGTGGCGGTGGCGGACGGCGCCGCGGAGGCGGAATTCCGCGCGCGCATGCAGGCGGCGCCGGAAGTGCTCGAATGCCATCACGTCACTGGTGAATTCTCCTATCTGCTGAAACTGCGGCTCCGCGACACCGCGCAGCTTGAACGCTTTCTGATGGACAGGCTAAAGGCAGTAAAGGGCGTCGGCCGCACCCAGACCCTGATCGCGCTATCTTCGAGCAAGGAGACGCATATCTTGTCCGCGCCGCAGACCGGCGACGACGCCGGGTCCGCCTCGAAGTCAAACCGCCATGCTTGAGTTTCTCCATGCTTGAATTCCTGTGGGCATCGATCTGGATGCTGGTGAAAGGGGCCGGCATCGGCTTCGCGGTGGCGGCTCCCGTCGGGCCGATCGGCGTGCTGTGCATCCGCACGACGCTGGAACGCGGCCGCATCGCCGGCTTCTGCGCCGGCCTCGGCGCGGCGGTGGCCGACACGATCTATGCCGCGATCGGCGCCTATGCGGTGAACCTGGTCGGCGCGTTCCTCAATGCCGAGCAGATGTGGTTCCGCCTGATCGGCGGGGTGGTGTTGATCCTGCTCGGCGCCAATCTGGCGCGCAAGGAACCGAATCTCGCCAATGCCGAGACGCAGGAAGTGCCGACCGGCTTGGTCGCCGATTTCGCCATGACGCTGGTTCTCACCCTCGCCAACCCGACCACGATCCTGTCCTTCGCCGGCATTTTCGTCGGCCTTTCGGGCATCATCGGCTTCTCGATGGAGGCTATCCCGGCGCTGCTGCTGGGCGTGTTCCTGGGCTCGGCCGGCTGGTGGCTGGCCCTGTCGGGCATCGTCGGGCTGATCCGCCACCGCATCGACCACACCACCATGCTGTGGATCAACCGCATCACCGGCGTGGCCATCATCCTCTTCGGCATCTACACGCTCGCCCACCCGCTGGTTGCGGAGCTTTGGGGCCAATGATAGGGTCCCGCGCGCCCCGCCCGGATGCGGCCGGGCAATTCCGATAACCCTGGAAACGCTCGAGAAAACCATGTCCCTGGACACCAAGACCGTTGCGCATATCGCCACCCTGGCGCGCATCCGCGTGCCGGCTGAGGATCTGCCCGGCCTGGCGCAAGAGCTGAACGGGATCATGACCTGGATCGAGCAGCTGAACGAGGTCGACACCACCGGGATCGAGCCGATGGCGGGCGTCACCCACCGCAACCTGCCGCAACGTCAGGATGCCGTCACCGATGGCGGCTATCCCGACAAGATCCTGCTGAATGCGCCCGACGCGGCGCACGGCTTCTTCACCGTTCCGAAGGTGGTGGAATGAGCACCGAACTGACCGGACTGACCATCGGCGAAGCGCTCGATGGCCTGGCCAAGAAGAGCTTCAGTTCGAAGGAATTGACCGAGGCGAGCCTCGCCGCGATGGACAAGCATCGCGACCTCAACGCCTTCATCGTCGAGACGCCGGAGAAGGCGCGGGCGATGGCGGCGGAGGCCGATGCGCGCCGCGCCAAGGGCGAGGCGAAGGGCCTGCTCGACGGCATCCCGCTGGCGATCAAGGACTTGTTCTGCACCGACGGCGTGCAGACCACCGCCGGCTCGCACATCCTCGAAGGCTTTAAGCCGCCCTATGAATCGACGGTCACCGCCAACCTCTGGAAGGCGGGCGCGGTGATGCTGGGCAAGGTGAACATGGACGAGTTCGCCATGGGCTCCAGCAATCTCTCCTCCTATTACGGCGGCGTCGGCAATCCGTGGAAGCGGCGCGGCGACAATCGCCGCCTGGTACCCGGCGGCTCCTCCGGCGGCTCGGCCGCGGCGGTTGCCGCGCGCATGGCCTTCGGCGCCACCGCGACCGATACCGGCGGCTCGATCCGCCAGCCGGCCGCCTTCACCGGCACCGTCGGCATCAAGCCGACCTATGGCCGCTGCTCGCGCTGGGGCATCGTCGCCTTCGCCTCCTCGCTCGACCAGGCCGGCCCGATGGCGCGCAGCGTGAAGGATTGCGCCCTGATGCTGGGCGCGATGGCCGGCTACGACGCGAAAGATTCCACCTCGGTCGATTTGCCGGTGCCGGATTACGCCAAGGCGCTCACCGGCGACATCCGCGGCATGAGGATCGGCATCCCGAAGGAATACCGCCTCGACGGCATGGCGCCGGAGATCGAGAAATTGTGGGCTAAAGGCGCGGACTGGCTGAAGGCGGCGGGCGCGGAGATCAAGGAGATTTCCCTGCCGCACACCAAATATGCCCTGCCGACCTATTACATCATCGCGCCGGCGGAAGCCTCTTCCAACCTCGCGCGCTATGACGGCGTGCGCTTCGGCCTGCGCGTGCCGGGCGAAAGCCTGGACGACATGTACGAACGCACCCGCGCCGAGGGCTTCGGCAAGGAAGTGCGCCGGCGCATCCTGATCGGCACCTATGTGCTATCGGCCGGCTATTACGACGCCTATTACGTGAAGGCGCAGCGCCTGCGCGCGCTCATCGCCCGCGACTTCGAGACCGCGTACAAGGAGGTCGACGCGATCCTGACGCCCTCGACCCCGACGGCGGCCTTCGCCGAGGGCGAGAACACCGACGACCCGGTGCAGATGTATCTGAACGACGTCTTCACCGTGACGGTGAACCTCGCGGGCCTGCCGGGCATCTCGGTGCCGGCCGGCCTCGATGCCAGGGGCCTGCCGCTCGGCCTGCAGCTGATCGGCCGCGCCTTCGACGAGGAATCCTTGTTCAAGGTCGCCGGAGTGATCGAGAGCAGTGCGGGATTCAAAGCCAAGCCGGAGGGATTCTGATCATGAGCGAGAAGGATCTGATCGAGGGCCGTACGGGCAAGTGGGAGATCATCCTGGGGCTGGAAGTGCATGCCCAGGTGATCTCGGAGTCCAAGCTGTTCTCCGGCGCCTCGACGAAGTTCGGTGCCGAGCCGAACTCGCAGGTGAGCCTGGTCGACGCCGCGTTCCCCGGCATGCTGCCGGTGATCAACCGCAAATGCGTCGAGCAGGCGGTCAGGACCGGGCTCGGTCTCAATGCCGAGATCAACCTGAAATCGGTGTTCGACCGCAAGAACTATTTCTACGCCGATCTGCCGGCCGGCTACCAGATTTCGCAGTACCCCCAGCCCATCGTCGGCAAGGGCACCATCATCCTCGATCTGCCCGAGGGGCAGAAGCGCGAGGTCGGCATCACCCGCCTGCATCTGGAGCAGGATGCGGGCAAGAGCCTGCACGACCAGCATCCGACCAAAAGCTACATCGATCTGAACCGCGCCGGCGTGGCGCTGATGGAGATCGTGTCCGAGCCGGACATGCGCTCAGCCGAGGAGGCCGCGGCGTATCTCAAGAAGCTGCGCGCCATCCTGCGCTATCTCGGCACCTGCGACGGCAACATGGAGGAAGGCTCCATGCGCTGTGACGTGAACGTCTCGGTGCGCAAGCCCGGCGATCCC
>Ga0268299_1002713_pt1 | contig 19457 bp, 15 predicted proteins | sample NOBtaG_FD_193484 | JGI IMG/M metagenome (GOLD analysis project Ga0268299, IMG submission 193484) | Activated sludge microbial communities from bioreactor in Nijmegen, Gelderland, Netherland - NOB reactor | ecosystem: Engineered > Bioreactor > Aerobic > Activated sludge | place: Netherlands...
GCTAACCGCTGTCGGCGTTTCGTTCATTCTGGAAGCGCTCTTTGCCATCTGGCAGGGGCCAACGCAGATTACCTACCCGCAATACTTCCCAACCGTTAACATTTTGCGCGACGTATTTGGCCTGGATACCTTTATTTTATTTACGAGTAAAGACGTTTTTCTTTTCGCCGTCACCATTCCGCTGATGATCGGCCTGACGCTGTTTATTGACCGCACCAAAACAGGCAAGGCCATGCGCGCCTGTGCGCAAGACCGCGAAGCTGCCGCGATGATGGGCATCAACGTTAATCGCATAATTGCAACGACTTTTTTTATCGGGGGTGCGCTGGCGGGTGCAGCCGGACTCGTCTGGGGGCTGTACATCAATACAGGCCGCTTCCTGATGGGTTTTGAGGCCGGACTCATGGCGTTTACCTCGGCGGTGCTGGGCGGAATCGGCAACATACGCGGCGCGGTGCTGGGCGCATTCGTCATCGGCATGTTGAAATCGATGAGCGACGGCTACATCGGTGGTGAGTGGACGCGAATCGTCATTTTTAGCATTCTCATCCTGCTGCTGGTGTTCCGGCCTTCGGGCATCCTCGGATCAACCCAGTCGGTTGAAAAAATTTAGGGGGACATCATGCAAACTCGACTCGCAGAATCCTGGTCCCGCCTTCCCCGCACGATCCAAATCATCCTTGTCATCGCATTAGTGATATTGCTGCCCTTCGCGATAGACATTATTGAACGTGCGACCAATTTTGGTCTCCTTACACAGATCAACCGCGCGCTTATTTATGTGGTACTCGCGCTAGGGTTAAATATTGTTGTTGGTTTTGCGGGGCTGCTCGATCTCGGCTATGCTGCTTTTTTTGCTATCGGCGCATATACCTTTGGCGTCCTCACCTGGCCTTCACATGATATTGAAGCCAGTTTTTTTATCGCCGTGTGGATTTGCGCTGCGGTGGCGGCTTTTTTCGGAATATTGGTTGGTGCGCCTACCCTGCGGCTGCGCGGGGATTATCTGGCAATCGTCACGCTGGCCTTTGGCGAAATTATCCCTACCCTGGTGCGCAATCTCAAAGACCTGACCAACGGCAGCCAGGGCATGACGCCGCTTGGCAGACCCAATTTCGGTTTTTTTGAGAACACATTCGCGCTAGAGCCTGGGAGTCTGAGCGTCGGTGTTGATCCCCATTTCTGGTTTTATGTGATTGTCATCACAGCGGTGATCGTTTTATTTGCCTCCCGTCGGCTCGACAATTCCCGATTGGGGCGCGCCTGGAAAGCGATCCGGGAGGATGAAACGGCTGCCGACTTCATGGGTGTTGATCCGATCCGCACCAAACTGCTGGCCTTTGCCATCGGCGCGTCATTTTCAGGGCTGGCAGGCGCAGTTTTCGCCTCTATGCTGGGCGCGATTTTCCCCGAACTCTTTCGCTTTCAGGTATCGATCTTCTTGCTCATCATCGTCATTCTCAGCGGCATCGGCAGCGTCTACGGTGTGCTGCTCGGCGGGCTGATAATCTCGACATTTGACGGCGTATTTCTGGCGCAGATTTTGCCCGGTATTTTTCCAAAAATCGACATCCAAAGCCTGCGTTGGGTGTTCTTCGGCATCGGCCTGATCTTCATCATGATTTTCCGTCCCCAGGGTTTATTCCCACGCAAATCGAAGGGACGACGCATCGACCCTGATACAGCGGAGGAAGTCGGTGTCATGCAAAGCGAGGTGGCAAAATGACCCAAATCCTGCTGGAAGCTACAGGAGTCAGTCGGCGTTTTGGCGGCCTCGTTGCCGTCGATAAGCTGGACTATACGCTGGAAAACAACACCATCGCCAGCATTATCGGCCCGAACGGCGCGGGCAAAACGACATTTTTTAACGTCATCACGGGCTTTTATAAGCCGAGCAGCGGTACGCTTTTATTCGAAGGCCGCGAAATCGGCGGGATGCGACCCAACCGCCTGACGCAAATCGGCCTGGCGCGCACCTTCCAAACCATACGGCTGTTCGGCAACCTCACCGCGCTGGAAAACGTGCTGATTGGGATGCACCATCGCTTAAAAGCAGGCTGGTTTGGCAGCATTCTAAAACCCCAGTGGGTCTTGGATGAAGAACAGCAAGCCCAAAAAGAAGCGATGGAACTGCTGAAATACGTTGGGCTGGACAGCTATGAAGAAGTTTTCGCACAGAGTTTGCCTTACGGAATGCAGCGGCGGCTGGAAATCGCCCGTGCGCTGGCAACACATCCCAAACTGCTGCTGCTGGACGAGCCAACGGCGGGCATGAACCCCAACGAAACCCGCGACATGATCGGCTTTATTCGCCGCCTGCGCGATGATCGCGGCCTGACGATCCTGCTCATCGAACACGATATGCAGGTGGTGATGAATATCTCGGACAAAGTGACCGTGCTGGATTATGGGCAGAAAATCGCCGAAGGGCTGCCCATCGAGATTCAGCGGAATGAGCGCGTCATCGAGGCTTACCTGGGCAAACGTGCGTTGGAGTTTTTGAAAAATGGCTAATCCGCTGCTTCAACTTGAAAATATTCACACCTACTACGGCAACATCCACGCGCTGCACGGCATCAGCCTCTACGTCAATCCGGGCGAGGTCGTGACCCTGATCGGCTCGAATGGCGCTGGAAAATCAACTACTATTCGCACCATCAGCGGCATCATGCACCCGCGCCAGGGGACAATTTTGTTCGATGGTCAGCCAATTCATACCGTCGAAGCGCACGACCTCGTATCCAGAGGCATTGCCCAATCGCCGGAAGGTCGCCGCATCTTCCCCCGCCTGAGCGTGGTGGATAACCTGGAGATGGGCGCATTCAAACGCAATGATAAAAAAGAAATTTTGAGCGATATGGAAATGGTTTTCGGCCTGTTTCCACGCCTGAAAGAGCGCCGGACGCAGCTTGGCGGCACACTTTCCGGCGGTGAACAGCAAATGCTGGCGATTGGGCGCGCGTTGATGGCTCGTCCGCGTTTACTGCTGCTGGATGAACCGTCGATGGGGTTAGCACCCGTGCTGGTCGAGGGCATTTTCGAGATCATCAAAAAAATCAACCAGCAGGGAACAACGATTCTGCTGGTTGAACAAAACGCGCTGATGGCACTCGAAGTCGCACAGCGTGGCTATGTGCTGCAAAGTGGGTCTGTCGTCCTTAGTGACGAAGCCAGCGCCTTGATGAATAACGAAATGGTGCGCAAAGTCTACCTGGGCGAAAATTAGCCGCGATTTTCTTTGAGCCAGTTCTGGAAATCATCTTCAATCTGCTGAGGCCACGCGCGGTCAATTTCGCCAGGGGTGTAGCGGCCTTCATCCAAACGCTGCTTGCCAAATTGATCGCGCATCCGAATATCTTCCGAGCGCTCGACCACTTCCTGTGCCAGATGCGGCGGGATAAAAATGACGCCTGTTGGTGTTCCCAGGACAACATCCCCTGGCAGTACCGTCGCCTCGCCGATCCGAATCGGCATATTGATGCCAGCCAGCGTGACCGCTGCAATCGCGGTTGGGTCTAGCCCGCGACAGAAAATTGCGAAATCGGTAAGCTGCGAAACGCCCTGAAAATCGCGAATGCCGCCGTGAATGACCGCTCCGGCCTTCGTCCGCGCCCGCAGCGACGCAGAGAGATTGTCGCCGACAAACGTCCCATCTTTAATTTTGCCAAAAATATCGACCACCATCACGTCATTGAGATGCAGCGTATCGATCACCCACGAATTTTGCCCGCCGATGCGCTTGTCTTTCTCGCCCGTTTCCGCAACCAGATCATGAAAATCGGGGCGATGCGGGATAAACATGGTCGTCACCGCCCGCCCCACCAGGATCGTCCCAGGATGCGTGTTGAGCCAGTTGCCCTCAAATTGGTTGTGATAACCGTGATGCCGCAGGACTCCCCAGGCTTCTTCGGTGGTGACCAGCTTCATGCGCTCGATTAGATCGTCGGAGACGCGCGGCCTGCCATCAGGATAACGCTCACCTTGATACAGGCGAGTCATTTCGATCAGCGCTTCAGGAGGGGTAACAATGTGCATAATTGGTTCTTTCTGTGGTGTGACAATTGAATTGAAAAGTATTCAGATTTTTTAATCACTCAAACTCAAACCCGCCGCAGCAAACCCCGCGCGCGATACACCTCGGCGGCCTCGCGCACCATACGGCCTGTTACGGGCGCGTGATAAACCGATTCTAACTTCTCTGCTAAACCGATCAACGTCTCAAAAGTCGAGCGCCCTGGCCGCAGCATCTCGTACATTTGCAGCAGTTCTTCGTTGGGAACAGCCGTTAACTCTGCCGCGCGTGTCAGGTTCGCCGCAAGCTGTGTATAGCCCGCCGCGCGCGCGATTTCGGCCTGCGCCCGCAGCGTTTCCGGGCTGATTCGCAGGTCAGCAATCGAAAGATCACCCTTAGCAGCGGCTTCGAGTGTGATTTCCGAAAGCGGGCGTCCGCTGGCGGCTTGCAGGCTGTCGGCGGCATTTTCCATGAGCGGATATTTTGCGTGATTGGCATCGGCGGTCATAAATTGGGTTCCCAGTCAAAAAGAAGCTCTACAGGCAGTTGGTCGGGGCGCACTTCCTCGGTTTCGCGGCGGTGGAGCAGCGCCGTCTTGACGATCAGCCGCAAACGCGCGCCATTATCGACCTTCACAGGGACAGGCGTGGCGGTCTGTCCTTTGGCATAGCGCGCAGCGTTGCGCCCAATCGCCCGATACGTTTCGAGCGTCAGGCTGGGTGACTGCGGAAAAAGTTCTAGATTATTGAGTGGGGCTAATCCACGTTTTTGAATCACAGTTGTTCCGCGCGACTGAATCCCAATCGCGATTCCTGTACCGCTCAATCGTGCGCCGACGTGTCCAATCGCCGCGCAGTCCGAACTGTGATAAACCTTCACGATGCGCGCGACCAGCCCTTCCGACGCGATCCCAGTCAGCATTGCCGCCAACACGTCCTCATGTTCCAGCCCGCCAATCGTGCGCGTCATGGCTTTGCCGAACGCTGGCCCAACCGCGATCACGACTTCCTGCTGTTCACCGCGCGCCGCTGGGCCGATCTCGACCAGCTTACCGGAAGGTTCGCCGATTTGTGCATCGATAAACTGGCGCGGTGATTTCATCTGCGGAATTTTTTGAATTTCCTGCCAGCGCTCACCCGTAACGCGATAGCCTGTGCCGGGGCCGCCGTAATCATTCACGTCATTGATCGCGCTTTTGACGCGGAAATTTTCATCAAAAATGGCTGATGGCTGCAAATAATCGCCCGCGACTCGCTGCCGTCCCATTTCCAGCATATTATTCGCCACGTCCGTAAAGCCGGATTTTTCCAGCGCTTTTACAGCGGCGAGAATCGTGTCATTGCTGTTGAGAAAGCGGTCTGCGGCGGCGAGATCAGGCACAAGATCGCGCTCCGGCATATCATCGCTGCTGTGGGCGACGACTGCCGCTTCAATTTCGACATCGCTGATCGCCGGAAAGCCCAATTCTGCATAAACAGCCTGAATCGCTTGCGCGGCGCGGCGACGGATCGCCAGCACATCGGCCTCGTTGACCGGCTTCAGGCCACCATCGACCTGCATATCGCGCTGCAAAACGTTATAATCGTCAAAATCTTCGGCATCAAAATTGCCACCGCCAAACAGATTATCGCGCTTCGGCACGGCGCTGTAGCCCGAAAAAATGAAGTCTGTGCCAGGGATAAATTGCAACATCAGCTTTGCCGTTTTGCGAATCGCCGAGTGCGACGCCAGCGCGTCATTGCCCGCCGCGACTTCCAGACCGAGCATCGACGCCAGCAAATTTTCCGCTAACACGACACGCACCCCACCCGGCAGCGCTTCCGGCAGCGCGATACAGGAAATTGAGCCGTTTTGGACACCCTGGCTGCCTGCCCCACGCGCCACCAGCAAACAGCGCGCTTCCAAAAACAGCATCGAGCAGCCCTCGGCGTGTCCCATCAACGCCTCTGAGCCTGTGCCAGACGTGAAGCGCACTTTGATGCCGCGCGAGGCATAGGACGAGGCTAGAAATGCTTTTGACCAGGGCGTATCGTCGCCATCGACAAATACGCGCTCTGTGCCGTAAACCGAAAGCGTTTCGGCATATGATGTAAGCCCTTTCATCGCCAGCCGCAGGCCAAGCGCTTCTTCGACGGCGCACTGAGTCAGCACACCGCCGCGCCCCGTTTGTGTGCCGACGAGGATCGCCAGCGCATCCAACGGCGCAAAACGCGCAACGCGCACCGTCGTCTCAACCTCGGCAAAACCGCGCAAGCCAGCTTCCGCCGCGTCCGCCGCCAGCAGCGCCGGATGTTCGCGCCAGTTGGTGACGTGCGCCTGGTTTGCCGGGGTGCGCCGGATTCGCATTTTCGCCAGCCCCATCATCATTTCCAGCACGTTCATGTGGCGAATAATGTCGATCAATTTTGCCGCCGTACAGCCGCTCGCCAACCGCTGCACCAGCTCACGCGGGACGTTAATATCGACCAGCATACGCGCGACCTGCTGCGAAGGGGTCGCCATCGCCTCCTCGACAGCCGACAGATTCAGGCCATGCTCGGCAATAAACCAGTCAATCGCGTCAAAATCGGCGCGCTGCTTGCCATCCATCTCGACAATCTGCCCGTTTTCCAGTCGCAGGCTCGGCTGCGGGTCATACGGGCTGTCCGTGACCATCAACCCGGCCTCTGCCCAGGGTTCGACAAAGGTTTCTTTATTAATATCTCGCTGCGCCAACACAGCGAATCGGCGTGATTCGGTCATGCTCAATTCCTCGTCAAATGTGGTCAATCATAACGTGAAATTCGCTACTCGACAGCCGACAGCGCGTGGAGTGTCAGCACGATATATTCCACGCGGCGCGCCCCAAATTCGTCCAGCCGTGCCGCACACTCGTGGAGAATAAGCATGATAATTTCTTCAGCCGAATCTTCAGGCAGCAAACTGATTAAACGACTGAGTTGGTTCGCGCCCTCGTCAAATTTACCGTGCGCGAGGGTATCGGCGCAGCCTTCAATCACCGTTGTCAGTTCGGGGTTTGACGCTTTTGCAAATCTTCGACGCAGCGCGCTTACCGCTTGAGCCTCGGCTGTTGCTGTGTCCTGGCGCATCTGCCGCAGCAGCCGGATGAAACGCCCTTCTTCGCCAATGAGACGCGCAACGGAAAGCGACAATTCCATCCGTGCGCCCTCGTTTTCAGTCCTTTTTAGAACATTGAACAGCGTGTCAGCCGCCTCCACTGCGCCCAGGTTGCCGAGCGCAGCCGCATAAGCAACCTGCAATCCCTTGTCCGTTTCGGTTTGCAGCCGTTTATTCAATTCTGGAATCACACTTTTATCTTTTAATGTGCCTAATGCCCTGGCACAGTGCGCACGAATCGAACGATACTCGGAATTTAAGCCCTCTCGCAGCGCCGGAAGTGCAGCTTCATCGCCGATGCGTCCCAATGCCCAGGCGGAAATGACCGTCAGCGATAATTCCGTACCTTTCAAAATATTAATCAGCGCCTCGACCAGACGAGGATCAGGCGGCATTCGTGCCGACGAAATAATCGCCTCAAAACGCACGTTAAAGCGTGGGTCTTTCAGCGCTTCCATGAGTTCATCCACCATCAGCGGACTTTTGGTCTGCCCCAGGCGCTCGGTCATGATAACCGTTTTGTGTTCATCCTTCGCGCGGTAGTAGCGAACCATCGATTCGAAGGCCATAAACGGATTACCGCGAATAAACATCCCGGCGAACTCGGCGACACCCACGTCGCTGTCGGCCTTCACACGCTGGAATAAAAAGATACTGAAAGCCGGAAGAATCAGCCCCAGCGCAAACAGCGGCGTAAATGGGTCGAGCGAAATGCCTAACACGCTGCCAGAGATTCCACGTGACAAATCCAGAAACCAGCCGCCCGCAAGCTGGCTGATGCCGCCGATGATGCCCATCGCCGCGTAGAACACCGCCATATACTGCGCTTTTTTATCGACAGGCACAACGCCCACGTAGAGCAGCCGCGTGACGCCAATCGCCCAGGCAATTTCGCCGATGCCGAACACCACCGACAGCGCAAACGCAACTGGAGCGCTCAGTTCTGAAAAGCGCGGCATCAACGCCCAACCGATGGGCAGCAGCAGCTTGAGGATAATGCCGGAAAGCATCACGGGCTTGCTGCCATAACGATCCGCAGCCCACCCCACCAGATAGGTTGAGGTCAGGCCGCCGAAAAGCGTACCCAGTTGCAGCAAAACGATCACGCTGTCGCTCAGGCCAACCTGTTCCTCCATAAAAAGCGGTTGAAATGAGAGCATCGGCGTCGTACCGATGACAATCAGCGAAAAAGCCGCCAGATACAGCACAAAATTTTTGTCCTGCGCCGCCTTGAGCAGATCGCCATACGACATTTTTTCTTCGCTGTCGTCTTTTGCAGGCGCGCCACCAGGGATATGCGTCGATGTCCACACCGCGATCACGCCGAAAATCAAGCCGACCACGAATAAAAAGATAAACCGATCCAACCCGGCGGACTGCTCCAGCACGTAGCTGGCGACACCTGTGGCGATCACGGCGGCAATTCGCGAAAAAATATCGTTAATCGCGGCGTACTTCCCGCGAATCGAGTTCGGAATATACTCCTGCGCCCACGGGTAGATGCCTGTCTCTGAGATCGCACGGCAGAGCGCGAACCCCATCATAATCGCGCTGATGTAGATGAGCAGAACGCCGCCGCCAAACGTGACCATGACCCAGGGAACAAGCAGCAAAAATGCCGTGACGACTTTACGAATGGCAAAAAAGGTGACGAAGGTGCGCTTATAGCCAAAGCGGGCGACGGACGGCGCGATAAACAGCGCAACCAGCCCGAAAAAAGGCATCAGCGACAGCAGAAAACCAATCTGTGTATTCGTGAATTCGAGTTCACTTAGAAACAAAACAAAGGCCGGGCCGAAAAAAGTGAACTGGGCAAAAATAGTATTTGTTGCGCTTAAAGCGGTGTTCCAGGGCAACAAGCGAATCTTTTCTGCATTAGTTGGCTCACTGGTGGCACTCGTCATAAAATTTGATCCCAATGATGCGAATAATTAATGTCTAATTATTGCGCTGGAGGCGAAATCTTGCACGTTCCTTAACCCAATATTTCCCAAAATATCCCAAATCAGCTTTTTTCGAACGCCGCAACCGCTTCAATGTGGTAGGTTTGCGGAAACATATCGACAGGCTGCACATCCACGAGCCGATAGCCACCCTCGACAAAGCGTTTGGCATCGCGCGCCAACGTCGCCGGATCGCACGATACATACACGATTTTGCGCGGCGCACGGTTGACGAGCGCGTCCAACGCTTTTCGCTCCATGCCTGCGCGCGGCGGGTCGATCACAGCAGCATCAAATCGCCCCTTCAGGCGTGGCAAAATCTGCTCGACAGCGCCCTCGACCAGTTCGGTCTGCGGCATATCGGCCAGATTGGCTGCTGCGTCGCGCACCGCCGCCGGGTAGCTTTCGATGGCGACGACTCGACTCGCGTGTTCGGCTAAAAAGGCGCTAAACAGCCCGACGCCGGAATACAGATCAAGCAGGCGCTCTCTACCCTTCAGCGACAGCCGATCCAGCACCAGATCGACCAGGGTTTCCGCCTGCTTCAGATTGACCTGAAAAAAACTACCGCCTGTGACCTGAAATTTTCGATTTTTGATGACGTAGTGGATTTTTTCGGTGTTCGTATCGTCATGTGCGACGAGGCGTTCGTCCGAATCTGTGCCGACTTGCAAGCGAATCCGCTCACCTGCATCCAATTTTTCAGCCGACAGCGATTCCAGCATTTCAAGCAGTTCAGGCCGGATGATGTGGCATTCATCAATGGGGATCACCGTTCGGTCATCGGTTGCCACGAATCCAGGTCGCCCATCTGCCGTGACGTGCAGGCTGATATGGGTGCGGTATGCCCAGGGGTCAGGGCTGGCAATCGTCGGATGGACGGTCACATCCTGAAAGCCGCCGATTCGCCGCATCTGGTCAGCAACGACCTGCTGTTTGAATATCAACTGAGCGGGATAACCGACATGCTGCCAGTGGCAACCGCCGCAAACGCCAAAATGAGGGCATCGGGGTGCAGTACGCTCTGGCGCGGAATCCAATACGTCGATCATTTCGGCATAGGCAAATCGGCCTTTATCCTGGGTGATGCGCGCCGTGATGCGTTCGCCGGGGATGCCGTAGGGGACAAAAATCGCGCGCCCATCGTGCCTGCCGAGCACGTTCCCGCCATAGACCATCGCCGTCAGTTCAAGTTCAAAGGAATTTTGATCGACCATAGCGGGAGATTGTACCACAGCCGCCTCGATCTATTCCTTGAGGCTGCCAACCGTCAACCCCGCGATGAACTGGCGCTGCAAAACAATGAACAAAATCGTCATCGGGATAATCGCTATCGTTGATGCGCTCATCAGCAGATGGAAATTTTGCTGGAAGCGTGTGCGGAAAATTGACGAAATCATCAACTGGACGGTGTAGACTTCCTGCGAACGCAGATATACCAGTGGCAGCAAAAATTCATTCCAGCTTGTGGTAAAAACAAACAGCGCCAGCGCACCCATGCCCGGACGCGCCAACGGCACCGCCACCCGCCAGAAAAGCCCAAATTCGCCTGCGCCATCCAACCGTCCCGCGTCGAGCAGTTCGTCGGGGATGCTGTACATATACTGGCGCATCCAGAAAATGCCGAACGCATTGGCTGCGGAAGGAATAATGAGCGGCAGCCAGGTATCAATCCATTTCAGGCGGCTCATCAGAATGTAATTGGGGACAAGCTGAACGCTCACCGGAATCATGACCGTGCCTAAAACGATGGTAAACAGCAGATTGCGACCACGAAAACGATATTTGGCGAAGGCGTACCCCGCCAGCGAACACAGAAAAACCTGAATCACGACGTTGACCGAAGCCACAAAAACGCTGTTGAACATGCTGCGCGCGAACAGCGTTTCCGTAAACAACAGTTGATAATTTTCCAGGGTGGGCGTTGCCGGAATCAGCATCACCGGAACGGTCAGGATTTCGTTCAGCGGCTTGAATGACGACATAATCATCCAGTAAAAGGGCAGCAGCGCCAGGAACGCCGCCAGGATCAGGATGCCATAGACAATCGCCATGCGCAGCCTGTGTCCACGCGGGTTAATCACAGGTTTGGCGTACATCGTTTCAGCAGCCATCAGTTACGCTCCCGTGTTCCAGCGCGCAGTTGAATCAGCGAAAGAACAAACACAATCACGCCGATGATGTAAGCAATCGCCGAGCCGTAGCCAAATTTGAACAGCGTGAACGACGTGCGGAACAGCAGCAGCCCTGCTACCAGACCGGATTGATTAACACCGCCCGTTGTGCCGAACAGCGTATAGGGTTCGGCGAACATATTAAAGGTGTTGATCGTGCTAAGAACGATGTCGAATAAAATCACCGGACGCATCAGCGGCAGTGTGATATGCCAGAACACCTGCCGATCATTCGCGCCGTCAACTTTCGCGGCCTCGTTCAGATCGGGCGGGATCGCCTGCAAACCTGCCAGCATAATCACCAGATCGTTGCCGATATATTTCCAGACGATCAGCAGCGTCAGCACCAACAGAGTCAGGGACGGCTCATTCAGAAAATTTGCGCGCGCCAGCCCTAGCCGCCCCAGAATTTCATTAATCAAGCCAAAGGGGTTGCCCAGCAGCAAATTAAAAACTTGGCTGGCAACGACGAGCGACATGACCAGCGGCAGATACAAAATGGTGCGAAAAACGTTGCGATAGCGCACAAGCTGGTTGTTGAGGATAACCGCCAGCAGCAAACCGCCGCCAATCGTCAGCGGCCCACTCAGCAGGAGCAGCGCCACCGTGTTGCGCAGCGCCAACAAAAAATCGGCATCCTGTAGCAGATTGACGTAATTGCGCAGGCCGATAAACACAGGCGCTTTCAGCCCTGTCCATTCATGCAGGCTGATATAGCCGGAATAAATGATCGGAAACAGGCCAAAAATGAGGAATAAAATGAAAAACGGCGAAATGAACAGATAAGGAGCCAGCTTATCCCAGCGAATGCGGCGTGCCGGCTCGACGCGAACCATCGGTAAGGGTTTGACAGCCACCATGCCCCCTCAAATTATAATGTAGGGGCGCACGGCGGTGGTGCGCCCCAAGCACAATTACCCTTTGCTCAGGCTGCGGCGCATGTCTTCGGCAGCAGTTTTTAAACCCTCTTCGACACCGATCTCCCCGCGCATGATCGGCTCGATGCCGCTGGTGAGGATCGTGCGCGCCTCCACCCAGCCGCGACCAAACCATACGTCGGGAATATCCGCCAGAATTTCGAGGAACAGCCCATAGATTTTCTGACCGCCAAAATATTCGATTTCTTTAGTCGCTAGTTCGTTGACGACTTCGATATGGGTCGGCATTACGCCGCCGCTGATCTCGTAGAAGCGCATTTGAGCTTCGGCGGTCAACTGTGCCTCGACCAGCACCTGCCACGCCGCGTCGATATTGGCGGACAGCGTCGGAATGCCCGTGCAGCTTGGCACCTGGAAGGCCGCGCGTAAGCCGCCTTCTGCCAGCGCGGGCAGGCGCATGATCCGCCAATTGCCCGTTTGATCGGCAAGCTGGCTGGTCAGGCCGAGCGGCCACCACGCCGGACAGATATTGGTAGCAACCAGTCCCGATTGATAGGCCGCCAGCGACGAGTCGGTGGTCTGCGAAATCCATGCGACTGCCGGGTCGCAAATCGTCTTAAAAACTTCGATGGCTGCGATGGCATCCGGCTCGTCAACAATGACCTTATCGTCCTCACGGTTGAAAAAGACGCCGTGATAGCCCGCCAGATGGAGGAAAACTTCATGAACCTGATGCGGCGCACCGAGAACGGACATTTGGCTGCCAGGGGCGTCCATCGCGATCATCTTGATAGTTTCGCCGCTGTCCGTCCACAATTTCTTGCCTGCCTCGACAAAACCTTCCCAGGTCGCGAGGTCATCTTCGGTGATGCCATATTGCTCGAAAATATCCGCGCGGTACGCCATGCCCATCGGCTGATTATCCTGCGGCAAGCCGAGCAAACGCCCGCCCACGCTGGCAAGTTTGACCGCAATCGGCACAAACTGGTCGGCATAGGGGGCGAATAACTCCGTCATATCAAACAAACCATCGGCGAAGTCGCCCATGTAGGCCACATCAAAGTTCACAAGGTCGGGTACACCCACGCCCGAAACCAGCGCGTTGGTGATATTGGCATGATTATCGAGATAAGAGGCTGCCTGCGTTGTAATCTCGAAGCCCGGATTTGCAGCTTCAATCGCTTCTTCAACTGCCTGAAAGTGTTCAATCGTGCCCAGGAATCCCCAAATATCGACTTTTCCACTTAAACCTGTTGGTACAAACGATGGTTTTGCCAGAAGTGGGCTGATTCCCCCCAGACTGCCAGCCAACCCCGCTGCCCCCACAGCCGATAAACGCAAGAAATCACGACGAGACATTGCCTTTTTAAACATGCCCTAGCTCCTTCTTGAAAATGGTTATAGTTGACAACCTCGTTCTATCATAGCGCACATTGATTTTACGCAACAAACGCGCATCAATGAATATTTCCCCGCATTCTTGTGAATAGTGACCAAAAATGCGCCTTCGATCAGCCTTTTGACTCGGACACCAGATAGCGCTTGATGAAATCTTCGTTGAGCGTCACCCCCAGCCCTGGCCCATCGGGAACAGTGATTCTGCCGTTGACTGCCTGCACCCGCTCATGTGTCAGTTCATCGCGAATCGGCGTGGTCTCCACGCAGTCCTCAAATAAAAATGCGTCGCGATAGGTGCAAAGCCAGTGGAGGCAGGCCGCCGCACTGACGGGCGATTTGTAAAAATGATTCACAGGTCGTGCGCCGGATTCCTGAATGCGCTGGCCGATATAATCTGATTCAGTGAAGCCGTTGCGCGCCAGATCAATCTGGAAAATATCGAGCGCGTGGCGGTCAATCCAGGGGCGGAAGGCATTACGGCCACACTCACCCTCGCCCGCCGCGATGGGAACAGGTGAATGATCGCGCAGCCAGACATAGCCGTCGAGATCATCCTGATGCAGCGGTTCTTCCAGCCAGCCGATGTTATATTCGCTGTACTGGTGGGCGCGGCGTAGTGCCGTTCGCGCATCGTAAACGCACCCGGCGTCGATCAGCAGTTCGGCATTGCCCACGCCAGCCCGCGCACTTTTGACGAGTTCAATATCCAGTGCTTCCGATTGTCCCATCGGCTCCCAGCCAAATTTCACCGCCTGATAGCCCTCACCTGTCCAGCGTTCGCCAATCGCTTTCGTCTCCGCGCCATCCCGCCCGAATAAAATTGAGGCGTAGGCTTTGATCGAATCGTGCTGCTTGCCGCCGAGGAGCGCGTGAATCGGCTGGTTGAGATATTTGCCCTTCAAATCCCACAGCGCCATATCAACGCCCGCCATCGCTACGATGCCGATGGAGCGCCGTGCGTTGTACATGGTACGGCGGTACATCTTCTCCCAGATTCGCCGCGTCTCCAGCGGGTTTTCGCCGATTAAGAGTTCGCGCAGGCCGCAGGAGATATTATGGCTGAACGGCGCGTCAATAATCGATTGGATAATTTCCGGCGAGGCGTCGGCTTCGCCAATCCCCTCCAGGCCGTCGTCGGTGCGAATGCGAATGATAATGGTGTCCTGCGCGCCGGATGTTTTGGCTTCGACATTTTCGATGCGTAAAATCTGACTAATAACCTGCGTGATTTTCATGATTGGTATCCTTATTGCGGTTGCGATTGGCAAAGGTTATGCTATGTGCGAATATTCAAATAGCTGAGGGGAATATAACATGACAACCGACAATCCGGCGATTACTGAAGAAAATTTGCTGCCGTTTGAGTGGCCCGGCAGCTATTACATCGGCGAAGAAGAGATTGAAGCCGTCAATAAAGTGCTGTTGGCGCGCAGCCCCTATCGGTTTTATGGTCATGATTTACAGCACTATGCCGATAAGGTTGAAGAATATTTTAAAAATCGCTTGAGCCGCAAATATGCCGTGCTGGTCAACAGCGGCACGGGCGCGCTTTCGACAGCCATGATGACCGCCGATGTCGGCCCTGGCGATGAAGTGCTGCTGCCCGGATATTTCTGGGTCGCCTGCGTGTCGGCAGTCGTGCGCTGCGGCGGCATCCCCAAGCTGGTTGAAATTGACGACACCTTTACGATGGATCCCGACGATCTGGAACGCAAAATTACGCCGCGCACCAAAGCCGTTCTGCTGGTACATATGAGCGGTGCGTGTGGCAACGTCGAGCGCATTGTCGAAATCTGCAAGCGCCACAATGTCCTGCTCATCGAGGACACAGCGCAGGCCAACGGCGCAAGTTTTCACGGCAAGCCGCTCGGCAGCTTTGGCGATCTGGCGATCTACAGCTTCCAATACAACAAAAATATCACCGCTGGCGAAGGTGGGATGGTCGTCGCCGACGATGACATGCTCGGCAAGCGCGCCTGGGCGTATCATGACGTGGGTTACACCCGCAACGCGGCTGGACGTGTCGATACCAGCGGGCCAGTGAAAACGTGGGGACAATGCACCCATATGAGCGAGGTTTCCGCTGCCCTGCTCTATGCCCAGGCGCAAAAACTCGACTTGATTACCGCCACCATGCGCGCCCGCAATCAACAACTCTATGCTGGCCTGTCGCAAATCCCCGGTGCAAAACCCCGCCGCGTGATCGATCCGCAAGGCGATAGCGGCCCGTTCGTCCTGATGACCTATCCCGACGCCGAAGTTTCGAAAAAATTGGTCGAAATGACACGCGCGGCAGGAGTCCGCCCTGGCCCACGCGGCGCAAGCAATATTCACATGACCGATTGGGGGCTGCACATTTACTACAATAACGTCAGCCTCGTCGAAAAACAGGGCGTAAATTCCGCAGGCCGCCCCTGGAGCGACCCGCTGAACGAATTCGCCAAAGATTATCACTATGGTAAAGGCTTACTGCCGCAAATGGACGACCTGGTTGATCGCTCGATCATGATGACCGTGCCGCCCGCGCTGACGCCCGAAACCTGTGACCGCATCATCGAAATTTATCACGACTGTGCTGCCAAACTCGGCTTGAAATAGAATCATCGTTTCGCTTGGTTCGCAAGCCACCCATCAACACCTCTCTGTCGTGTAGGGGCAGGACTGAGACCTGCCCTACAAGAGCAAATTTTTCAGAAAAGGACACTCCATGCACCGCAAACTGATGATCCCCGGCCCGATTGAAGTCGAAGACGAAGTTCTCGCCGCGTTAGGAGCGCCCGTGATGGCGCATTATGGCGAAGAATGGGTGCCGATTTATCACGAAACGATGAATCTGCTGCGGCAAGTGTTTATCACCACTGGCAAAATCTTCATGCTTCCCGGCTCTGGCAGTTTGGGTGCAGACTCCGCCGTCGGCTCAACCTTTGCCCCAGGCGAAAAGGTTCTCGTGGGGATCAACGGATTTTTCGGGATGCGCTGGCGTGAAATTCTGGAAGCCAACGGCGCGATCCCGGTTGTGATCGATACGCCGCTCGATCAGGCACTTGATCCGGCGCAGTTTGACCAGATTTTGAGCGATGACCCGTCAATTGTCAGCGTGATTGCCGTGCATCTGGAAACTTCGACAGCCATCCTCAACCCGATTCGTGAACTGGCTGCCGTCGCTCATGCCCATAACGCGCTGTTTATGGTCGATGCGATTTCGTCGCTGGCCGGGACACCGCTGCCAATGGACGAATGGGGAATCGACGTGTGCGTTTCCGCGCCGCAAAAAGGCCTGGGCAGCGTCGCAGGGTTAGCATTGATTGCAGCGAATGATCGTGCCTGGAATAAAATTTCCAACCTGCCGGAAAATCCGCGAAGCTGGTTTCTGGACTTACGCCGCTGGCAGCGGGCAGCGGAAGGCCCCAACAACTGGCATCCGTATCCGGTCACGATGCCCAGTTCGGTCATTGTTGGTCTGCGCGCATCGCTTCAATCGCTGCTGGCGGACGGGCTGGATGCACGTATTCACAATTATGAAAAAATGGCAAGTCGTCTGCGGACGGAGTTAGAACAAATTGGATTTACGTTGTTTGTCCCTGCGGCTATGATGTCGCCTGTGCTGACGACGGCTTATTGTCCTGATGGAATCAACGCGCCCGAAATGGTGAAATACATCGCCGAAAATCACAACATTCAAATTTCGCTCGGCTTCGGTTCGTACCGTGAGCGCATGATTCGCATCGGTCACATGGGCGGCGCGCTGGATGAAGGAGATATTGATGCCCTGCTGGTTGGCATCCGCCAATTTTTAGCCGAACATCAGGCCGCACCCGCGAAATAAAATTGAGATGTGGATGTTTTGTAGGGGTGCAATCATACAGTTTAACGATTAAACGCGGAGTTCAATCGAGGTGGCGTAGGGGCTGGTCTGAGACCTGCCCGTACAAAACATACTCCACCTTAATTTCTTAAACATCATTTATTGCGCCCCTACCGTTATCATCAAAATTTGTCTGGCGATTCGGCCTTATTCCGGCAGCACATACTCCGCCGCCGCCGTCGCCAAGAGCGTCGCGCCGATCACCATTGAATCCTCATCAAAATCGAAGCGCGGATGATGATGAGCATAATCCAGGCCGCGATTATGATTGGCGGAGCCAACCATCAAAAATACGCCAGGGACGCGATCCAGAAAACACGACATATCCTCGCCAACCATCGACATAAACCGATCCATATAGGTCAGATCAGGCACGTTTTCTTCAAACAGCGATTTCATGCGCTGGGCAACAGCCTCGTCGTTAATCACCGGGGGAGTCATAGAGCGAATCGTCAACTCTGCCTGACAACCCATTGAAGCCGTCACTCCATCGACAATTTTGTGGAATCGTTCCTGAACCAGATCAAAAACTTCATTTCGAAAGGTGCGAATCGTGCCATAACATTCAGCGCGCTCTGGGATCACGTTATAGGCATCGCCGGCGCGCACTTTTGTCGCCGAAATGACCGCTGTATCGATGGGGGGGACATTGCGGCTGACAATCGATTGCACCGTCGTCAGGATATGCGCCAGCGTCAGCACCGGGTCAATCGTGTACTGGGGCATCGCTGCATGACCGCCCTTACCCTTCACGATCAGGTCAAAAATGCCCACGCCAGCCAGCAGCGGCCCCGGCACAACCGCCACCTGTCCTACCGGGATTTCGTTCCAAAGATGCAAACCCAGGCTGACCTGCGGCACAGGATCGAGCAGCGCGCCATCGTTAATCATCGCTATTGCGCCTTGACCGATTTCCTCAGCAGGCTGAAATACAAATTTGATATTTCCCACCAGCTTGTCCCGGTGCTGCGACAGCATTTCCGCGACAGCCAGCGCTACGGCTGTATGTCCATCATGACCGCAGGCGTGCATCTTGTTCGAAGTTTGTGATCGATATTCGACCTCATTTTCTTCCTGAATGGGCAGTGCGTCCATGTCGCAGCGCACCAGCACGGTTGGGCCTTCGCGATCTCCCTCCAGCAGCCCGATAACCCCGGTTTGACCGACTCCCGTTCGCACTTCAAGTCCCAGTTCGGATAATTTCTGGGCGACAATGCCCGCAGTGCGTACCTCTTGAAAGGATAATTCGGGATGTTGATGAAAGTCACGACGGCGGGCGATCATCGAGTCGCGGAGCGCGTTGGCCTGAGAGCGAAAATCAATCATATTCTGACCTGTCAACTGGTGGATAAAGTTAACGTAGTATAGCGCCAATAGATGTCAAATAAAAAACCTGTTCAACCGTTTATTTCAGCGTCAACCTAAATTCCAAACCGATTGCGCCGGAAAATTTCGGCTTTGTTTTGCTTCGTCGTCGGTTCATGCCCTGGCAGCGGCAGAATCAACTCGTGGATAGCATCGATGATCCATTCTTTCTGCGGGAAAAATGCTTCTTCGAGTTCAGCAGGTGGCGTAATCCAGTTACGTGCGCCAACCACCACGACGGGCGCGTCCAGGTAGTCAAACGCAAGCTGCGAAATATTTGAGGCCATCGTATGCAAGAACGAGCCGCGTTCACAGGCGTCCGAGGCCAGCACAACACGCCCGGTTTTACTGACGGACTCGATGATTTTTTCGTAATTCAATGGGTTAATAAAACGCGCGTCGATCACTTCCGCCGAGAGGTGATAACGGCTTTCGAGTTCTTTCGCAGCATCCAATGCGCGGTAAAGTGTCGCGCCGATGGTCACAATCGTCAGGTCATTTCCGGCACGACGCACGGCAGGTTCGCCCATGACGACTTCATAATAGCCTGTCGGAACGCCGGATTCGACGAGAATTTCCGTCTCAGGATAAAGCCGCTGGCTCTCAAAAAACACTACGGGGTCTGTTCCACGCAGCGCCAGATTGAGCATCCCTTTCGCGTCGTAAGGCGTCGCCGGAAACATGACTTTCAGGCCAGGAATATGC
>Ga0268299_1002714_pt1 | contig 19457 bp, 10 predicted proteins | sample NOBtaG_FD_193484 | JGI IMG/M metagenome (GOLD analysis project Ga0268299, IMG submission 193484) | Activated sludge microbial communities from bioreactor in Nijmegen, Gelderland, Netherland - NOB reactor | ecosystem: Engineered > Bioreactor > Aerobic > Activated sludge | place: Netherlands...
TGGACACGGGCGGGGTGAACTCGATGTCGACCAGCCTGACAAAGAGCGCGCGATTCTCGTTTTGGTCGTTGGGATCGACCGCATAGCTGAAGGAATACCGGACGTCCACGCCGTCCCGTTTGAACGTATAGACGTCTTCCCCGTTTTCCGGGGAGACCAGCTTCCGGAAATATTTTTCCCAGTCGGCAATGGCGTAATAGGTGAACACCCGCAGGGCCGACTTTCGGTCGCGCACCGCTTGCGGCATCCCGAGTTTTTCGTGCAATTCCGCCTGGGTAAGACCAAGAAATCCGTCTTCGAAATAGGCCGCGGCCGAGGCGCGCGTCGGCGCGCACACACCCAGAACCACTACGAAGGAAAGGAAAAGATAATGAAGGCAGGGATAAGTCTGACGCGGAGGCAACGTTCATCTCCGGCTTTCGGTCATCGTATCGGCGGCATCCCATGATGTCAAGCTCCTGTTTTGGTTGCTGGTTTGCCAGGTTCTCAGTATGATGACGGATCATTGCGTTTTCGTGAAATCGACATAACCACATGGTAGGCATAGATGACTGAAATCGAAGCGCTTCTCCGTGAACGCATCCTCATTCTCGACGGCGCCATGGGCACCATGATCCAGCAGCGCAAACTGGACGAGGCCGCCTTTCGCGGCAAACGGTTCAAAGACTGGGAAAAAGACCTGAAAGGCCACAATGACCTTCTGAATCTGACTCAGCCGGCCCTCGTCGAAGACATTCACCGGCAGTACCTCGAGGCCGGTGCCGACATCGTTGAAACCAACACCTTCAACTCTCAGGCGATTTCGCTGTCCGATTACCAGATGGATAACCTGGGATACGAGCTGTCACGAGCCGGCGCAGCCTGCGCCAAGCGTGCTGTTGCGGCTGTTCGGTCGGCCGATCCGACGCGGCAGTGTTTTGTCGCGGGCGCGATCGGGCCGACCACCAAGACGTCGTCTATTTCCACGGATGTCAACAATCCCGCCGCGCGGGGGACGACCTACGAAGAGCTGGTCCGAGCCTATCGTGAACAGGTCCGTGGTCTCCTGGACGGCGGAGCGGATCTTCTGCTGGTCGAGACCATCTTCGACACTCTCAACGCCAAAGCCGCCTTCTTTGCCATTCAACAAGCGTTTGCCTCCGGCGAACGGACAGTGCCGATCATGGCGTCCGTCACATTCATCCAGGCCGGCAGCAACCGCGGCGTCACCGGACAAACGGTCGAGGGATTCTGGAATTCCATTTCGCACGTGCCTTTGCTGAGCGTGGGCATCAACTGCGCCCTCGGGCCGAAGGAAATGCGGCCGCTCATCGAAGAGCTGTCCCGGATCGCTCCCGTGTATGTCAGCGCGCATCCGAACGCGGGCTTGCCCAATCCGTTGCTGCCGACCGGATTTCCGGAAACGCCCGATACCTTGGCTCCCCAATTGCGCGAGTGGGCCAAGAACAGCTGGCTGAACATCGTCGGCGGCTGCTGCGGCACGACGCCGGCTCACATCAAGCTCATTGCGGAAGCGGTCCGCGGGATCGCCCCTAGAACGGTTCCGGACGTGCCGCCCTATACCAGGCTGAGCGGGCTCGAAGCGCTGACGCTCCGCCCGGATTCCAATTTTGCGAACATTGGGGAGCGCACGAATGTCACGGGGTCGCCGGCGTTCGCCAAGCTGATCCTTGCGGGAGACTACGAAACGGCCCTGTCCGTGGCGCGGCAGCAGGTGGAAGGCGGCGCCCAGATCATCGACATCAACATGGACGAGGGCATGCTCGATTCGGTCGCCGCCATGGAAAAATTCCTTCGCCTCATCGCGTCGGAGCCCGATATCGCTCGCGTGCCGATCATGGTCGACAGCTCCAAATGGGAGGTGCTCGAGACGGGTTTGCGCAATATCCAGGGGAAGGCGGTGGTCAACAGCATCAGCCTGAAGGAGGGCGAGGAGAAGTTCGTCGATCAGGCCACCTTGGTTCGCCGATACGGAGCCGCCGTCGTGGTCATGGCGTTCGATGAACGGGGACAGGCCGACACCCTCGAGCGCAAACAGGAAATCTGCGCGCGCTCCTACAAGATTCTGACGGAGCGGGTCGGGTTCCCGCCGCAGGACATCATCTTCGATCCCAACATTCTGACCGTGGCGACGGGCATCGATGAGCACAACAACTATGCCGTCAATTTCATCGAGGCGACGCGCTGGATCAAGCAGCATCTTCCGGGCGCGAAAGTCAGCGGCGGCATCAGCAACATCTCGTTTTCGTTTCGCGGGAACAACGTCGTGCGTGAGGCCATGCACGCGGCCTTTCTCTATCATGCCATCAAGGCGGGACTCGACATGGGCATCGTCAATGCCGGCCAGCTCGCCGTGTATGAAGAGATCCCCAAGGACCTGCTCGAATTGGTGGAAGACGTGCTGCTCAACCGGCGGCCCGACGCCACCGAACGGCTGGTCAGCTTCGCCGACACGGTCAAACAGAAGGGTAAGACCGTCGTTCAGGACGACGCGTGGCGCAAAGGAACGGTGGAGGAGCGGCTGTCCCATGCCCTCGTGAAGGGGATCACGGATTACATCGAACAGGACACCGAGGAGGCGCGACAGAAATATCCCAAGCCGTTGTCCGTGATTGAAGGTCCCTTGATGGAGGGCATGAACGTGGTCGGGGATCTGTTCGGATCCGGCAAAATGTTTCTTCCGCAAGTGGTGAAGAGCGCCCGCGTGATGAAAAAGGCGGTCGCGTATCTGATGCCGTTCATGGAGGAGGAGAAGAAACGGCTGGGCGGTTATCAGTCGCAGGGGAAGGTGCTGCTTGCGACCGTCAAGGGGGATGTACACGACATCGGCAAGAACATCGTCGGAGTCGTCCTCGGGTGCAACAACTACGAGGTCATCGATCTCGGGGTGATGGTCCCTTGCGAGAAGATTCTGGCTACGGCCAAAGACCGCAAGGTTGATGTAATCGGATTGAGCGGCTTGATTACGCCGTCCCTTGACGAGATGGTGCACGTTGCCAAGGAAATGACCCGCGAGGGGTTCGATCTGCCGCTGCTCATCGGAGGCGCCACGACCAGCAAAGCTCACACCGCGGTCAAGATTGCGCCGTCCTATGCTCCGTCGGTCGTGCACGTGCTCGACGCCTCCAGAGCCGTGGGCGTCATGGGGAATCTCATGGGAAACCAGCGGCCCGCCTTCGTCCGGCAGATCAGGGACGACTACGAACGGGTCCGTCAAGCGCATCAGGATCGCGGAGCCAGGCCGTTGGTTTCAGTGGACGCGGCGCGGAAGAACCGGCTGACCTCGGACTGGACGTCCCTCGATGTGCCGGAACCCTCCTTTCTCGGCACCAAAGAGATACGCGGCCTGGAGTTGGGCGAATTGATCCCGTATATCGACTGGACGCCATTTTTCCATACGTGGGAGCTCAGAGGGCGGTATCCGGCGATCTTCGAAGACGCCACGGTAGGCAGTAAAGCCAAAGAACTCTACGACGACGCGCGGAGGCTGCTGGAGGAAATCATCCGGCGCCGTTTGTTGACCGCCAACGCCGTCTATGGATTCTTCGCCGCCTCGTCGGTGGGCGACGATATCCTCCTCTTCACCGATCGGTCCCGCGCGCAGGCGCTGACGACGTTTCGCACGTTACGGCAACAATCCGAGAAACCGTCCGGTCAGGCCAATCTGGCTTTGGCCGATTTTGTCGCGCCGCAAAGCTCGGGCAGGACGGATTTCATCGGCGCCTTTGCGGTGACGGCCGGCATCGGCACGGAAGAGCTTTGCCGCCGGTTCGAGAGCGACCACGACGACTACAATTCCATCATGGCCAAAGCGTTGGCGGACCGGCTGGCCGAAGCGTTTGCCGAATATCTCCATCAGCGGGTGCGGAAGGAATGGGGCTACGGTCTTGAGGAGCAGCTGACGAACGAGGAACTCATCAAGGAGCAGTATCGAGGGATTCGCCCGGCTCCCGGATATCCCGCCTGTCCGGACCACACCGAAAAGGAATCGCTGTTCAAGCTGCTTGATGTGGAGCGCCGCGCGGGCATTCGTCTGACGGAGAGCTTTGCCATGCTGCCGGCCGCGTCGGTCAGCGGCTTGTACTTTGCCCATCCGCAGGCCAAATACTTCGCCGTCGGGAAGGTGGGAAAAGACCAAGTCGAGGATTATGCCGCCAGGAAGGGAATGCCTCTTGCGGTCATCGAACGCTGGCTGGCGCCCAATTTGAACTACGAACCAACTTAGCCCCCGTCATGAATAATGCGGGCTAGAAACGCTCAGGAAACTTCCGCCAGCAGGGGAGAGCGGAGCGGCTTTTCCACGACGGCCGTCAACGCCGCCTTGATCATCCGGTACCGCTCCTCGGCCCACCGGTTGAACTCCTCCGAATCGGCAAACACGAGATCCCAGGCCTTCACCGCATCGACCATCAGCAGGTGGTGGGGATGATGATTGGCCGGAAACAAGACGACCAGCACGGCGGACTTGCCGGTCAGGCTCACGTCGGTAAACAGATGGAGCTGAGCACCCTGCGGAAGCGTCACATCGCGCGATGCGGCTTCGACCAGGGGCTGATACATGCGACGCAGAAATTGCACGGTCACTTCGAAGGCGCTGCTGGTGCCCAGCAGGCGCGGATTGGGCTTTTCGCCGAACAGATGCTCGGTCAGATACGTAGCGGCTTCCCAGGTCGGCATGGATCCGGACGTGACGAGGGCTTCGCACAGGTACGCGATCCAATTTCTCGTGATTCCCGGTTTCTTCGCCGGCGCAGACTTTTTGGGCATGGAGGCCGATCCTTTCCAGATTGACCAAAGCCGTCGGAACGCACGCGGACTCGATGATGCGAGCACCAAATATTTCGAACGAGATGAGTGGAGTATATCGGCGAGGGAAAATGCGGTCAACGAATTGGCGAAAACGACGCGTCAGGATTCGCGGATGGATCCAAGCGGCGCCTTGTCCGCGTACTGTTCGTAGATGCGCCTGATTTCGCCGAGGGAGGCCAGAAAGACGTCGAGGAGTTCCGGATCGAAATGCAGGCCGCGTTTTTTGACCATGAGTTCCACCGCGTGGTCGAACTCGAAAGCCGGCTTGTAGACGCGCGCCGTCGTGAGGGCGTCGAACGCGTCAGCGATGGCGACAATGCGGCCCTCGATGGGGATTTCTTCCCCTTTTAAACCCCGAGGATAGCCGGTGCCGTCCCATCGCTCGTGGTGCGTCAGGGCGATGGTCGCGGCGACGTTCAGGATCTCGGCCTCCGAGCCGGCGAGAATTCGATAGCCGATTTCCGCGTGCTGAGCCATGACATACAACTCGTCCTGCGTGAATTTCCCCGGCTTCAGGAGCACGTGGTCCGGGGTGCCGATCTTCCCGATGTCGTGCATGGGGCTGGCGGTTCGGATGAGCTCGCACCGTTCGTTGGGAAGCCCGTAGCGCCGGGCGAGCAGTTCTGAATAGCGGCTCATTCGATGTATGTGTTGCGCCGTCGAGCCGTCCCGGTATTCCGCGGCGATAGCCAGCCGCTGAATCGTTTCTTCCCGCGAAAGCCTGAGTTCCTTCTCGCTTCGCTCGAGCCATTCGAGCGCCTGTTGAAGCGCCATCGTCCTGGTTCTGACGATATCCTCCAGATTGTCCCGATGCAGCTTGTTTTCGATTTCCAATCTACGCCGGCGGAGCGCGTTCGTGACGTTGATCAACACTTCGTTGGACTCGAACGGCTTGACGACATAGCCGAAGGCGCCCATGTCCAGCGCCGCATTGGCTAGTACGGCGCTGTCGAGGCCGGTGACCATGATGGCGGCGGTGTAGGGATGGTCGGCCAGAATGCTCCTGACGAGATCCATGCCCGATTCGCCAGGCATATTCACGTCGCAGAGCACGAGGGCAAACGGATGTTCCTCGAGACGCTGGCGGGCTTCCTTGGCATCGGCCGCGAGAATCGTTTCATATCCGTGCGACTGCAGCATGTAGCCCAGCAATCGCCGGATCGGTTCTTCGTCGTCGACGATCAGCAGACGCTTGAGATCGAGCGTGCTCTGTCGGCTTGCTGCATTCAGCAATAGCGTCACGTTACGACTCGTATGGGCGCGAGCCGGCGGCAGCCTGTCTCGAAGCGGACTCGCGTAGATGTTGTGGCACCATGATGTCGCTCGGAAACTCTAAGACGAGCGCACCTTTTGTGCCACTGTTTTCTTGATTTGAGCATCAGTCCTTCCCGTTTAACCCCAGAAACGAGTCCGTAGGATCCACTGTTTAGGCGTCTCTCCCGCGCAGGGTATGCTCCCCAAAACACCTTCCGGGCGACTGCCTGCACGAAGGCACTTTTGTGCAGCCTCGACTCGCCGAGAGGCGAGTTCGGCGCGCACGAGACGTTGGGCCACGCGGCGTTTCATTGCGCTTTGGATGGTGCTTCACTATAATGCGCCCCATCGTACACCACAGGAGAAACCTACTGCCATGAACGGTTCCGGAGGAGTTCTACGTGCCGATGGACGCAGAAAAGACCAGCTTCGTCCGATCAAAATCACCCGAAACTTCATCAAGCATGCCGAAGGGTCCGTCTTGATCGAAATGGGCGATACGAAGGTCGTGTGCACCGCGTCAGTCGAGGAAAAAGTCCCTCCCTTTCTGAAAGGAAAGGGAACGGGATGGGTGACAGCGGAATACAGCATGCTTCCTCGTTCCACTCACGAACGGTCGCCTCGTGAGGCCGTCAAAGGTAAACAGGGCGGTCGAACGCTGGAGATCCAACGCCTCGTGGGCCGCGCCCTCCGCGCCGTCACCGGCATGGATCAAATGGGCGAACGGTCGATCTGGATCGACTGCGATGTCATCCAGGCGGACGGTGGGACAAGGACCGCGTCCATTACCGGCGCATTCATCGCCCTGGCCGACGCGTTCACCACACTGAAGACGAAGGGCTTGATCAAAAAGCGTCCGCTGACCGACTATTTGGCCGCCGTCAGCGTCGGAAAAGTCGGTGGCGAGATCCTGGTCGATCTTGCCTACGTCGAAGATTCGGTGGCGGAAGTCGATATGAATCTGGTGATGACCTCAAAGGGCCAGTTCGTCGAGATCCAGGGAACGGCGGAGCGGACGCCTTTCGCCAAGCAAGACATGGACGGATTCCTGGCTCAGGGATGGTCGGCGATTCAGACGCTCACCACCTTGCAGCGGGACCTCGTCGGCGCGTTGGATTGACCATGAACGTCGCGATCACCGAGCTTGTCCTCGCCACTCGGAACCGCCACAAGGGCGAAGAACTCGCCGCGCTCTTGAGCAGTCTCGGGATCCAGGTCCGGACGTTGGCTGAATTTCCCGACGCACCGGAAGTCATGGAGGACGGCGACACCTGTGAGGCCAACGCGGTCAAGAAGGCCAGAACTATCGCGGACGTGACAGGACTTCCCGCCATGGCCGACGACACCGGCTTGGAAGTCGATGCGCTGGGCGGCAGGCCGGGGGTCATGGCGGCCCGCTATGCCGGCGAGCATGTCTCCTACGAAGACAATTGGCGCAAGTTATTGAAAGAACTTGCCGGGGTTCCAAGGAAACGGCGGCAAGCGCGTTTTCTCACGGTTGTGGCCCTGGCTCTGCAGGGCGGTGACATAATAAAGGTGGCGCACGGAACCCTGGAGGGGTTAATCGCAGAGGAGCCAGCCGGGACCGGCGGGTTCGGCTATGATCCAGTATTTCACGTGCCGGAACTCGGCAAGACGCTGGCCGAGCTCTCTGCGGAACAGAAGAATCGCATTAGTCATCGAGCGAAAGCCTTTGCCCAAGTTCGCGAGGTGCTGGCGAAGCGAATGGTGAGTGTTGAATAATGAATGTTGAATTATTGATTGAATTGATTCACTTTCTTGATTGAATATTCAGCATGACTGGGGCGCTCAAAAACGTTTCTGGCAAGGCCGCAAGGAAGGGAGATCGCTGAGACATGGAAGATTCAGAATGGTCAAAATAGCCGATCAGCAAGGCCGCAGCGAGCGAAGAGGCGAGGCGTACGTAGTTGGTACGTTGAGCCTCTAAGCGATGCGAGAACGACGCTGGCGGCTATTTTTAACATTCTGACAGTCGGGGCGTAGCGCAGCCTGGTAGCGCGCCTGCTTTGGGAGCAGGATGTCGGAGGTTCAAATCCTCTCGCCCCGACCATAATGTACAAGTTTCAATAGACCGTCGAGAGATTTGAAGCGGCTGAGCGCCGACGTCTAGGAGGAAAAGGTCGCTTGGAATTTGTGCGACCGTCAGCGAAGACGCTGGGCCGAAGGCCAAATCCTCTCGCCCCGACCAAACCAAGCTCGCTCGTGCCGCCGCCTCTTTAGCGTAGTTTAGAGTTAGGGCGGCGGATACCTACCACCAGTGGCCCGGTGGTTTTATTGTTCGTGTGGGCCGCAGGCTCACCATCGCTTTATCGTAGCTGATACCTGCGGATAAGCACCGCACGTGTCTCTGTTCGACTGTGTTGCTCGACCCGGAGCCTAGACGATCGTGGCGACGGGATACACACCATTAGTGCTGTATCGCAGCTTGCTTGTTCATGCCACGTGCTGATTGTCAATCGAAACAGGTCAAAAAGAAAGCGCGCTTACAAAGAAGCATCTGAGCCGGTCCCGTGGACTAGATGATTTCTTGGCCAGTGTTAGGTTTGCCCCTCTCTCGAAGAGAAGTTTAGATTCCCGCCTCAATCCCGCAACAGTTATTCTTGTGAAATCCTCGCCCAGAAATTACACGTATTCTCCCATCATGCCCCCCATTTGAGGGGATTGAGACTTTGTCATATCTGCGCGTAGCTTGCCTTCATTATCCATTGTTCATTCGATCGCCCTATCTCGATAAGAGAAACAGAGTCTCTCCTCAGTGGTGACATAGGCTACCGCACCGCCTCCCTAGCGTTTTAGACGCCCAAGAGGTGCATCATGAGGACCGGTGACACAATCAGACTCGTCCGTCTTGCCATCAGTATTGTGCTCTTGATGGTGACAGCCCACTGCGGAATGGACTCTCCAAGTGGGTCGTCAAACCCAGGCGCGAAAGCTAGAGCGAGTCCGGCGATCCCACCTGGTTATTCGTCAGCAATCATTAGGGTCAAGTTTAAGGAAGGCACCAATGTGGATATGCCGCTGGACTTGCTCCCTTCCGATCTGAGGAGCGCAGTCGCGAATTACTCTAAGCTTTTCACTCTGCCAAGGCCGAAACTGGACGAGCTCCGGAGCAAGGGTAGGACCCGTTCAGGAAGGTCCTTGCCTGACTTGAACATGTGGTTCGAATTTACCCTGCAACAGGGCACTGATGCGGCCGCCTTTCTTAAAGAGTTACGGGATTTGCCGAGTGTGGAGATCGCAGAGCCTGCTCCGCTCCCACAACCACTGTCTGCAATCACGCCAGACTTGTCCGGAAATCAAGGTTACCTCGATGCTGCCCCCGGTGGCATCGAGGCCCGCTTTTCTTTTGGGATTCCGGGAGGCAATGGTAGCGGTATCAAGATCTATGATGTGGAGTACAGTTGGCACCAGACACACGAAGACCTTGGCAAGGCCCACGGACTTCCAATGGTAATAAATCCTGGTGATTTACCTTTCGATCCTTTTTCTAATGACAATCACGGCACTGCCGTCTTGGGTGAAATGGTTGCCGACAAAGATACTAAGGGCATGACTGGGATTTCTTGGGGTGCCAATATTGGTCTTGCTCCCGCCCAAACCATGAACAAAGGATATAACCCAGCCAATGCCATTCTTCTCGCAGTAGCAGATGGGTCGCCCGGCGATATCATTCTGTTGGAACAGCAAGCCGCCGTCTGTGGTTTGGGTTTATCTGATTATGGACCGGTGGAATGGATTTCCGATGTCTTTGACGCAATTCAAACCGCGGTCGCGGAGGGATTTGTCGTCATTGAGGCAGCCGGCAATGGAAGTGTGAACTTGGATCAACCTAGCTGCGGAGACTTTTTCAATCGGACCGTCCAAGATTCTGGAGCAATTATTGTGGGTGCAGGAAATCCACCGGATAGTGGCGCCGATCGCCAACGCACAGGATTTTCTACTTACGGAAGTCGGATCGATCTACAGGGGTGGGGACTCGGTGTCGCAACCACAGGATACGGCATTTCATACAAAAATTCTGACGCTTCTAATAATCCTGACTTTTGGTATACACAAACTTTTAGTGGTACGTCGAGTGCCTCGCCGATTGTAGCCGGTGCCGCTGCCGACCTCCAAGGTATCGCGGTTAGTCGCTTAGGGGTACCGCTCACTCCCCTACAAGTCCGCAGCCTGTTGGTGCAGACGGGGAGTTCTCAATTGGGGAATACTACAGAAAATATCGGGCCGCGGCCAAACTTGAAAGAGGCGATTGCGCAATTGATGGAGACGTTTCCGAAGTTGTTCACCCTGACAGTTAACAAGGCAGGGGCGGGCAGCGGGACAGTGACTTCCAACCCGGTTGCCATTAATTGTGGCACCACTTGCGCAACTGAATTTAATGAAGGGACAAATGTCACACTAACCGCAGTCGCAACAAACGGCTCGACCTTTGCTGGCTGGACCGGTGGTGGGTGTCGCGGCACGGGTATCTGTACAGTGAATACTGAAGCCACAGTCACAGCCACTTTTACAAAGCCGTTCACCCTGACAGTTAACAAGGCAGGGGCGGGCAGCGGGACAGTGACTTCCAACCCGGTTGCCATTAATTGTGGCACCACTTGCGCAACTGAATTTAATGAAGGGACAAATGTCACACTAACCGCAGTCGCAACAAACGGCTCGACCTTTGCTGGCTGGACCGGTGGTGGGTGTCGCGGCACGAGTATCTGTGCAGTGAATGCTGATGCCATAGTCACGGCCACTTTTGATAGCACAGTTACATCTTCCAATAATCCTATGCCTGTTCCTTCCGCCTCTGGTGGCGGTTGTACTCTGAACCCCTCAGACACCGACGTAGTTCTGCCGGCGCTGTTGATGCTCAGCCTAAGTCTTTGGGTACGACGTCTGAGACCTCAGTCCAAGAAGTAGACTGCCCGTGTCGGGAATTCGGCGCCGCAGAGTTTGTGAGGCTTAGGTGATAAGGTGTGGCTTGCCCTTCTCTGATCCGCCAATAGGCATTGCGGAATTCTTCGGCGTAGATCGTTGCCATCCCTTCTGCCGCAATCAGGTGTTTCTGATTGCCATGGCTGCCGGGCCGATATTTTGGATCGCGTGGGCCTTCCTCACGCCGGTGAGCCCGCTATCTTGGTCTGGTGCCTGGTCCTTGGGGTTTCTCTCTGGTGCACTCTGGCAGCCTATTACTGAAGAGTTGCTGTTCCGCGGGGTGATTCAAGGTGCACTGCGTCGGGCAGGATGGATACATGCGTTTGGAGAGAGCATCACTCTCGCAAATCTGGCGACTTCGCTACTCTTTATGGCCGGACATTGGTTCAGCCATCCACCGCTATGGGCACTATCTGTGTTTGTGCCGTCTCTGATCTTCGGTTTAATGAGAGATCGTCTGCAGAGTACTTGTCCCGCGATTGTCCTCCATGTGTTCTACAATGCCGGCTATTTATTGCTAGCCGGTATTTGAGAGTCATTGGCATGTCCTCGCCGCCCAGGATACCCATGAAGCCTGTCCTTTTGTTCTCCCTGTTAACTATTGTGGTGATTGCCTCACTTGCGGAGGCCCAATCAAACGGGGGAATACTCATCTCCCCAGGACAGCCGACTCTGTTCGTATCTCCTGCATTCAACGGCAGCGCCAATGTCTTGAGACCTAGCCAATCCTCTTTATTCTTCAATCCCCCGTTAGGTGGCAGCACGATCTCCAGAGGAGGCGATCAACCGGCATACTACATTCCATTGTCTCCACCCCCCGTTTCCGGTGTCGGAAACACGCCCTATGGGATCGTGATGCCCGGCTATCCAAGCGTTCTTGACAGGCCCTTGACCCCATATGGAATCACCCTTCCCCCTCCCTGATGGGCACCAGTTTCCAATCTACACCGCCTTCCCGTTCTCTATTACTATTTTATGGAGGTTCAACGCCGCATCATTGCGATAAACGTCTGTGTCACAGTTCCGCTAGGGCCTCGGCATAGGTCGCGGCGCGTGGCAAATGGTAGGCGTCGAACGCGGCCCGTAAGTCGGCCCCACCGGTCGCGTCGGTGAACATCACGAACAGGCTGTTGCCTGTTCTCCGGCTCGTCGGGGAACAGCTGTCGAAATTATAGGAGCGCTTGGGGTGGTAGAGCCGCTCCCAGAATTGCGGAGTGAGAAGCCCCTGCTCGTACAACGGCCAGAAATAACAATTGCCGACGTCATGGCTCTCGCTCATCTGATCGCATCCCTTGGTATATTCGATACCTCTAAGGCCTCTCGGGCCGAATTGATCGAGAGGCAGGAATCCGGAGCTGTAGGCCAGTGCATCGGCCTGGCCTTCGTTGAAACATGAATTGTTCCCGCCGAAAGACGCCGAGATTTCGTTGAAGAGTTCGTGCGCGATCTCGTGGGCGATCCGCGGAGTGACGTTCTGGACCAACCCGCCGAATTGATTGAAATACAGAGGGTGGGCATAGTTTGCCGTAATCAAACCGTTGCCGTAACTGAAATTCCCTTCGCCGTGCTCGGAGGTTGCCAACTCGGTCGGCATGACCAATGCCGTGATCGGATCCGAGCTCACACCGGTCAGTCTCCGTTCGGTGGATTGAATCGCCAGCGCGTTTGTAAAGATTGCGGTCCCGGCATTGCCCGCTTGATATGAGGCCTGGCGGTAAAACACCGTCCGCAGGCCCGTGGCCGGATCCGTCCGTTGATCGGTCACAAAGTCCACAGGTGTCACGCCGCCCCACACGGGCGGCAGTTCGTACCAGGTCAGCGTCACATTGCTCTCCGTGGACAGCACGATCGAAGGCGCATAGGGCACGGTCACGAAAGCACCCGGGCCTTGCGGGTACACTGTGGCGAAGACATCCGCAAACCCGCTGATCAATTGGGGAGACGCCCCGATGATGGGAAACGCCAGGCCGCTGATTCGTACGCCGTCAACCGACGGAATGATCGTCGTGGCCCGGCACGTTCCGCCGCACGTGGAGAGGACCGTCGGAGTTTGATTGCGACATCCCGCATCATCACAGTAGGACAGCCACGGAGGAAGCGGAGTCTGCGTGCCGGCCGGAGGTGTGGAGGGCGGTGGCGGCGTGGTCGGCTGATTGGGGTTCGGATTACCCGGCGGTGGAACGCCGGGCTGCGTCGGCGTCGGCGGTTCCACGACCGTCGTCGATTGCTGGGAGGGCGTATCACCGCCGCTCGAGCAGGCCGCCAAAAGCAGCGTCAAGAACAGGAAGACAAATCTCATAACCGAAGGCCAAGCATACGCAGTTTTCCTAGTTCATGCTACCCCTTCGAATGAGGGGCGTGAGTTTTCAATAGACCCGGAGGTTCACCCAGCCGAATCGGTGTATCACGATCGAGCCAGACCTTTCTACAGCAGACTCTCCATGACATGTAAGGAGGCCACCTATGTCGCGCATCGAAGAGTCGATCGACGTGGGGAATATAAGAGTCGGGACTTGACGCAAGCTGGTAAAAGGGTCACAAATATCCCCCGCAATGCAGGCCCTCGACGGCACGCGCCCGTAGCTCAGTTGGATAGAGCATCAGCCTTCTAAGCTGAGGGTCGCTGGTTCGATTCCAGCCGGGCGCACCAAACCAAGCTTGCTCGTGCCGCGGGCTCATCGGCGCCAGCCCTCACCTATTGTTGGCAGCGGATAAACCCCTTTAGTGATTTCCTGGCTTAGTTGTCCTGTGACCCGCCGCCTCACCAGGCGTAGCCTCTCTTCATCGCGCCGCCGGATAAGACCTCCAGCACTCTGAAATCTTCTGCTTGCTCGTGCCGCGGGCTCTTCAGGCGAAGCCTCTCCTTTGTTGAGGGCCACCTATGGGTAAACTCCTGTAGACATGGCGAACCCGCCTCTTCTATAGTTTTGCTTCTGTTGAACGTTCAGAGGTTCAATACCTCATGCGCAGGTTCTTTCGCCCGATCCCGCTCGCGATTTCGGCAGGCGTTCTGCTCGCCGTTTATGCGTTGATTGGGTTTTTTCTTCTCCCGTACATCATCAAGTCCCGCGTCCTTCCCGGGGTCTCGGAACAGCTCGGGCGGCCGGTTCTTGTTCAAGACGTGGAGATCAATCCATTCGCGCTGTCGATCACGGTGACCGGCTTCGAACTACGAGAGGCCGACCAAACGGCGCTGCTTGGATTCGAACGGCTCTACGTCAATTTCGAGAGCTCGTCGCTGGTGCGGCGGGCGTTCCGATTCGACGAAATCACGCTCGCCATGCCGTTCGTGTCGGTGCGCATTCTGCGGGACGGCCGGCTCAATCTTCTCGAGCTGGCCAAGGCCTCCGGCGGCACAACCGCGCCTCCGGAACCTCCCCCCGACGCCCAGCGCGAAGACAAGAAGCCGCTGCCTCCCATCGAAATCGGTTTGTTGCAGATCGGCAACGGCATCGTCGAATTTCGCGACGAGTCGAAACGGAAACCCTTTGAAATGTCGATCGTCCCCATTGAGATCAAGCTGCAAAATTTCACCACACGCCGGGGCGGAGAGAACACCTATGCGTTCAGCGCCGAAGTGCGCAAGGAGGAATTGCTCAACTGGGAAGGCTATGTGTCTCTCGATCCGATCGAATCGGAAGGCAAGTTCTCGCTGACCGGCGTCCGTGGGCCGGTGCTCTGGCTCTATGTGAAGGATCGATTCAATTTTGACATCCCGGACGGTCTCTTGAACATCAGCGCCCGCTATCGTTTCGATACCGCCGTCGAGCCGTTCAATTTCACGTTGGCCGACGGCGAGGTCAGCCTGACGAATCTCATGCTGACGGAATCGGGTAAGGACGAGCCGGTGATCTCCATCCCATCCTTTCTGGTTCACGGCATCAATGTGGACGTTGCGCGGAAGAACGTGGACATTGCGTCGGTCGAATCCAAAGACGCGCAGTTCAAGGGCTGGATGGAGAAGGACAAGACGGTGAACTTCCAGAAGCTGTTTACGCCGCAGCCCTCGGAGACTCCGGCGGACCAGCCGAAAGAGCCGCCTTCGACCGGAACGCCTCCGGCGCAGGCCGAGCAACGGCCGTGGGCGGTCGTGCTAAAAGAATTCGCGCTGAAGAACTATGGGCTGGATTTTGAAGACCGCAGCACGCCGACGCCGGCACACCATCGGATTGCGGCCCTGAACACCACGGTGAAAGACCTCCATGTACCGTTCAAAGAACCGATCAACGTGGATCTCGGTTTCCAGCTCAACGAGACCGGCTCTGTGCACGCCAACGGGACCGTCGGACTCAAACCCTTCGATGCCAACATCGACCTGCGGTTATCCTCGATCCCGCTCAAGCCGTTGGAGCCGTATTTCGAAGGGGCCGCCCGCGTAGCCGTAGACTCGGGAAGTCTCGATATGAACGGAGATCTCCATTTGGCGACGGAGCATCCGAATGCTCCCATGCTGACGTACAACGGGAATTTCGGCATCCGCAATTTGGCGATCAGTGATCTCAATGGCGTATCCTCCCTCGTATCCTGGAAGCAGCTGCAACTGAAGCAAGTGGCCCTGACGGTCGATCCAACGACGGTGGCGATCGAGGAAGTGGGGCTGGATCAGCCGGCGGTGCATCTCAGAATTCAACCGGACGGGCAGTCCAATCTCAGCAACATCCGCCCGCAGACCGATGGAGCGGCGCCAGAGCCCGCGCCGGCCTCTCCCCCGAAGAAAGGGCCCCCTCCTACTGTCTCCATCAAGACGGTCAAGCTTCTGAGGGGATCGGCCACGTTCGTCGACGAGTCGATCCGGCCGACCGTGCGCACCGGCATCCACGATCTCACCGGCACCATCAAGGGACTCTCCTCGAAGCAATTGGCCAAGGCGGACGTCGAATTGACCGGCAGAATGGACAAAGTGGCGCCGCTGAAAATCTCCGGCGCGATCAATCCGTTGACAGAGAACACCTTTACAGACCTCCTGATCAAGTTCGAGAACGTGGATCTCACAACCGCGGCGCCTTATAGCGGAAAATATGCGGGCTATCCGATCAGCAAAGGCAAACTGTTCCTGGACCTGGCGTACAAAGTCTCGAAGAAGCAACTGGAAGCGGAGAACAAGGTGGCGATCGACCAGCTGACCTTCGGCGAGAAGACCGACAGCCCGGACGCTACCTCACTCCCGGTTCCGCTTGCCGTGGCTCTCCTGAAGGATCGCAACGGTCGTATCGACATCGATCTGCCCATCCGGGGCGATCTGAACGATCCTGAGTTCAAGTACGGCAAGGTCGTCATTTCCACCTTGCTCAATCTCCTGACCAAGATAGTGGCGTCACCCTTCGCTCTGGTCGGCAAATTGATCCCCGGCGGCGGGAGCGCGGAAGACCTGCAGTATTTTGAGTTTGCACCTGGCTCGGCAATTGCTTCTGATGACGATCTGAAGAAGGTCGACACGCTGGTCAAAGCTCTGGCCGAGAGACCGGGATTGCGCCTGGAGATCACCGGCGTCGCCGATCCGGTTCGGGATCGGCAGGCCATTGGATATAAGAAGCTTTCTGCCGAACTGCTGGCCAGATGGACCAAAGAGCGGGGCAAATCGGCGCCAGGGGAATCGTTACCGCCCAATGACGAACAGCGGCTGCTCAAGGAGCTTTATGAGCAACGCCGTACGGTAGCTGCGGCAGGAAATCCGGCCCGTCCCGCGGCCGCTCCCGTGAATCCGCCAACGGTTGAGGAGATGAGACAGGAGCTGGCTGCAGCCATGCCTTTCGATGAGGAAGACTTGCGGGGCCTGGCTCGCCAACGGGCGGAGGAGGTCCGGACCCAGCTGACTGCGGAGGGGAAATTGGACGGAGAGCGAGTCTATCTGGTGAACGAGGATATCTCGGCATCCGACCACGAGCGCATTCGCAGCAAGCTCGGCATCACGGCTTCGTAACTCATACAAGCATGTTGCCCGCCTGACCGTACGACGAGACCCTTGAACTGTCCCACCACTCCACAGTATCGTAGTGCACGTGTGTGATTGTCGCCAACCAGTTCGATCCTACTAATGATGGAGGATGTTATGGCTTTGCGATTGGGAGATGAAGCACCGAATTTTACGGCGGAAACGACCGAAGGGACCATCAATTTTCATGAATGGCTCGGCAACGGGTGGGGCATTCTCTTTTCCCATCCCAAAGATTACACGCCGGTCTGCACGACGGAATTGGGCACCGTGGCCAAGATCACCCCGGAGTTCAAGAAGCGGGGCGTGAAGGTCATCGCGATCAGCGTCGACCCGCTGGACTCGCACAAGGGCTGGATCAACGACATCAATGAAACTCAGGCTACGACGATGAACTATCCCATCATCGCCGATCCGGACAAGAAGGTGTCGACCTTGTACGACATGATTCATCCCAACGCGATCGACAACATGACGGTTCGATCCGTCTTCATCATCGGGCCGGACAAGAAGATCAAGCTGACCTTGACCTATCCGGCCTCATGTGGCCGGAATTTCGACGAATTGCTTCGGGTCGTCGATTCGCTTCAATTGACGTCGAAGTACAAGGTCGCCACGCCGGCGAACTGGAAGGACGGGGAGGACTGCATCATCACGCCTGCGGTCAACAATGACGAGGCCAAGACATTGTTCCCGAAGGGCTTCAAGACCGTCAAGCCCTACCTTCGCTACACCCCGCAGCCGAACAAGTAAACGCGTCACGCGCTCGGAGGGGTGGCACTCGGAGGCCGCCCCTCCAGTTCAAACCAATAACAAACCGGTCTTGCGAATCAGCTTCCACGAGACGCTCGTGAGAAACGGCTCGATCCGCTTCCTGCCTCCGGGAAAACTTTCAACAGCATCCCGCAGAAGCGGGTAGCTCTGCGCCTGTCCCATATGCTCCCTCGGCGTGGCCGATGCGATGAGGTTTTCGAGCCACCGCGCCTCCGCCCCAGGAAGGTTCACCGTCTCGTCACTGCCTGTACCAGACAATCGCAGCCTTCTTGCCCTGCCGACCGTACGGCCTGACGGCGTTCCACCCAGCCAGACGAGACGCCGCTCGACCGTGACATCGTCCAGCTCAGGCCTGCTGCGGAGCAGCCGGCGGACCCAAATGGGAGAGACGGAGGGACGTGGTGCCTTACGATCGAACCAGCCGCGCACGTCCATGGTCAGCCCGCGTCCTTCCAGAAAATTCAGCATCGACCGCCGCAGGCCCTCTTTCACCCAGTCCGGTGTCGAGCCGTTCGGATCCGTATGGAACAAATCGTTTTGGGCAAATCCTTGAAAACGCGGACCTACTATGCGAATGCCGTGGGCTTTCGGATCAAGACCGATGGGACTGTGCGCCGTGGCGGTAAAACGATGCCAGAAGGCCGATTGCATGAGACCGGCCGCAAACAACTGGCGGACGCGCTCGAGCGCATCGACCGTTTCCTGCAACGTCTCGGACGGAAACCCGTACATGAGGTAGCCATGCACCAGAATGCCGGCGCGCTTGAATGCGGAACAGACCAGGACGGTCTGGTCGACGGTGATCCCTTTTTTCATTTTTTCCAGCAGACGGTCGGACGCGGCTTCCAATCCAGCGGTCACGGCGATGCAGCCGGAGGCGGCCAGGAGGCGGCACAGGTCGGGAGAGAAGGCCGCTTCAAAGCGGATGTTGCCCCACCAATTGATCGTCATGCGCCGTTCCAACAGGGCGAGGGCGAGCGATTTCAACCCGGCCGGCGGGGCAGCCTCGTCGACGAAATGAAAGTTGCGGCGGCCGGTCTCGTCGATCAAGCCGGCGATCCGCTCGATCAGCCGGTCGGTCGGCGTCGCCTCATAGCGGCCGATGTAGTCCAGGCCAACGTCGCAAAAGGTGCATTGCTTCCAATAGCACCCGTGGGCGACGGTGAGTTTGTTCCAGTGCCCTTCGCTCCACAATCGATGCATGGGATTTGCGCTGTCGAGAACAGTCACATAGCGATCGAGCGCCAGACCGTCGTAGGTGGGGCGCCCCACGTCGTCCATGGAAAAATCCATCGCCGTTCTTTCCGAGCTGTAGCAGATGCGACCCTTTTCCCGATGAAAGGTCCGGCACAGGGTGCTCCGCGCGCGTTTGTCGGAGAGGTGTTCGACGAGCGAAAGGAGAGGACGCTCTCCGTCGTCCAGCGTGACGAAATCGACATAGTCGAAGATGCGGGGATCACTGATCCCCCGCAACTCCGTATTTACATAGCCTCCGCCCAAGGCAATGGCGGTCTCAGGGTGCAGCCGTCGCACCGCTTGAGCGATACGAAAGGCGCCATAGAGGTTACCGGGGAACGGCACCGACAGACCGACGAGACCGGGCCGGATCCGTTCGAGATGCGCCGAGAGCGCATCCAGCATGAACCGATCCGTCAGATTCGGTTTCTCGGCCAAGCCTGCCTCCAATGTATCGAACGACGAGGCGGACCGTGCCAGATGCTCGGCATATCTATTCAAGGCAAAA